>Ga0315268_10001657_pt1 | contig 25716 bp, 18 predicted proteins | sample C1_top_MG_FD_204535 | JGI IMG/M metagenome (GOLD analysis project Ga0315268, IMG submission 204535) | Sediment microbial communities from Yellowstone Lake, YNP, Wyoming, USA - C1_top | ecosystem: Environmental > Aquatic > Freshwater > Lake > Sediment | place: USA: Wyoming | collected 2017-08-01
TATCAGTGCTCTTGCTAGTGGCGATGGTCGGCGCGATTGTCATGACGAGGGATACGAAATGACCCAGGACGTCTTTCCTCAAGTTTTGCCCCTGTATCTTGCGTTGAGCGCGGCGCTGTTTTCGATTGGCGTGATCGGCGTGCTGATCCGCCGCAACGCCATCGTCATCTTTATGTCGGTCGAGTTGATGCTCAACAGCGCGAACCTCGCCTTCGTCGCTTTTGCGCGCTACTTTCAACAGCTCGATGGGCAGATCATCGTGTTCTTTGTGATGACGGTCGCCGCAGCCGAAGTCGCCGTGGGCCTCGCGCTGATCGTGGCGATTTTCAAGACCAAGAAATCCATCAACGTGGATGATATCAGCTTGATGAAGGGATAGACGTGGAGCGTAGAGCTTGGAGCGATAGGCGACACTTGCACCGCGCTCACCTGGTGCACAGGCGCAAGTGTAGGTGTATGCAATACGCAATTGAGGACACACTATGAACGGAGTTTTTGGCCTCGCCTGGCTCATCATCGCCTTTCCGGCGATGGGCGTGATATTCAACTCTTTCTTTAGCACGCGCTTCAGGGAAGAAATCGCGAGCTACGTTGCCATCGCCGCATCGGGGTTAGCGTTTTTGATGTCGGTATTGGTGCTCATCGCGTTGATGGGTCTACCGCCGGAGGCGCGTTCGGTCAACGTTCCGCTCTACACCTGGGCTGCCATCGGCAATTTCCGTCTGGACATGGGGCTGCTGATTGACCCGCTCTCCGCGACGATGCTCATCGTCGTCACGTTCGTCGGCACGCTGATTCATATCTACTCTATCGGCTACATGCATGGCGACGCGCGCTTTCGCCGCTTCTTTGTTTACCTCAACCTGTTCATGACCTCGATGCTTATCCTGGTCTTGGGAAATTCGTACGTGATGATGTTCGTCGGTTGGGAAGGCGTGGGGTTGTGCTCGTACCTGCTCATCGGCTTCTGGTTCGAAAAGGAAGCCAATAACAACGCGGCCAAGAAAGCCTTTGTCGTCAATCGCGTGGGCGATTTCGGGTTCACGCTGGGTATGTTCCTGATCTTTGTCACCGTCGGCTCACTGCAATACAGCCAGGTGTTCGAGGCCGCCGCTAAGGGCAATGTGGCGATGGGCGTGGCGACGGCGATCACACTGTTGCTGTTTGTCGGCGCGACGGGCAAGTCGGCGCAGATTCCGTTGTACATCTGGCTGCCGGACGCGATGGCCGGCCCCACGCCTGTCAGCGCGCTGATTCACGCCGCGACGATGGTCACGGCTGGCGTGTACATGATCGCGCGCAGTCACCCGTTGTTCGCGCTCGCGCCGACTTCGCAACAAGTCGTCGCCATTGTCGGCGCGCTGACCGCCTTCTTTGCCGCGACGATTGGTCTGGCGCAGTTCGACATCAAAAAGGTTCTGGCCTATTCGACCATCAGCCAACTGGGCTTTATGGTGAGCGCAGTCGGCATGGGTGCGACGGTGGCCGGCATCTTTCACCTGGGGACGCACGCATTCTTCAAGGCGCTGTTGTTCCTGGGCGCTGGGAGCGTGATCCATGCGATGGAGCATGGTCATCACGAAGTTGAGCACACACAAGCGCATGGGCATGCCGGGCGTGGCAGCAAAAAGACTCGACGCTATCGAGACGAGCTTCCTTTCGACCCGAACGATATGCGCTTGATGGGCGGGCTGAGCGCCAAGATGCCATTGACGTTCTGGACGTACGTCATTGGCGCGGCGGCCCTGGCAGGTCTGCCGCCATTGGCAGGCTTTTGGAGCAAAGACGAAATTCTGGCTGAGGCGTTTGCCAACGGCATGGCCGGGAGGAACGCTGCTTTCACGATCGCTTACTGGCTGTTATTGGTTGCAGCCTTCTTTACCGCGTTCTACATGACTCGCCAGGTGTTGATGGTGTTCTTCGGCCAGCCACGTCACGCCGCCGCAATGCTAGCGCCAGAAAGCCCCCGCGTGATGACGTATGTCTTGGCGGTGCTGGCGTTCTTTGCTGCGATCGCGGGACTGATCAATATCACTGGCGCATTCACGCACTGGCTCGAACCGGAAGAGGTTTTTGCTGGACTGAATCTGACGGTAGCAGGTTCTTCGATCCTCGTTGCTTTGTTGGGCATCGGGCTGGGTTATCTGATCTATCGCCCGCGCGACGCTCGCCAGCCCAAGGGCGTGGATGATCCGCTGCGCTCTCTGGGCCTCGTCTTTACCACGCTCAATGCCAAGTATTGGGTGGACGAGATTTACGGTTTCCTGTTCGTCAAACCGTTCAAGTGGTTGTCTCAACTCCTGGCCTATGTGATTGACTGGCGCTTCTGGCATGATTGGTTCCACGATATGGTCATCGTCAGAACGTTCAAGACGATTGCCCACGCCTTGGCGAATCCAATTGACCTGGGCGTCATTGACGGCGCAGTGAATGGGGTGGCGCGTCTGGTCCGCTGGTGTTCGGCCCGGTTGCGGCAGGTCCAGACGGGCTACGTCCGCAACTATGCTTTGTCGGTGTTGTTGGGCGTCGTGGTCATTGTCGTGTATTTTGCATTTTTTGCATTGCGGTAAAACCGTGTTGCGTGCCGCCTCTGCGCACGCGCCGGAGTGAGAGAGGATAATATGAACTTGTCGGGCATTCCACTATTAACCATCATTACCTTCCTTCCGCTCGTCGGCGTGCCGATCTTGCTGTTCGTGAAGCGCGAGCAGGAAGAGGCGATGAAACGAGTAGCCTTGGGCATTTCGGCGCTCACCTTCGTCGTCTCGCTCGCCTTGCTATTTGGCTTCAGCCTGGGCACCGCCGAGCCGCAGTTTGTCGAAAAGGTGCAGTGGGTGCCGCAGTGGGGCATTCATTACTTTCTGGCGGTGGATGGCATCAGCCTGTGGCTGGTGCTTTTGACCACGCTGCTTATGCCCATCGCCATCCTCTCGGGGTGGAATGCCATCCATGACCGGCTCAAAGAATATTTGATCTTCATGCTCCTGCTCGAAACCGGCATGATCGGCGTGTTCGTCTCGCTCGACTTGTTCCTGTTCTACATCTTTTGGGAATTTACGCTGGTCCCGATGTATTTCCTCATCGGTATTTGGGGCGGCCCGCGTCGAGTGTATGCAGCGGTCAAGTTCTTTTTGTACACGATGGCCGGTTCCATCCTGATGCTGCTGGCCATCATCTCGTTGTGGCTTACGGCGCAGGCGCAGGGCAACGCCACGTTCGCATTGCCTGATCTGATCAAAGTTGCGAACGGCTTATCGCCACAAGTTCAGTTGTGGCTTTTTATCGCCTTTGCGGCAGCGTTTGCGATCAAAGTGCCGCTGTGGCCGCTGCACTCGTGGTTGCCCGATGCGCACGTCGAAGCGCCCACGGCGGGTTCGGTCATCCTGGCCGGCGTCTTGCTCAAGATGGGCACGTATGGTTTCGTCCGTTTCAACCTGCCGCTGTTCCCTGCCGCATCAGTGCAGGCCGCGCCCACCATCGCCATCCTCGCCATCGTCGGCATCATCTACGGCGCGATTGTGTCCTTTGCGCAGACTGACGTCAAGAAACTCGTCGCGTATTCGTCCGTATCGCACCTGGGCTTTGTCATGCTCGGCATCTTTTCTTTGACGCCGCAAGGCATCCAGGGCGGCATCATCCAGATGGTCAATCACGGTCTTTCGACGGGCGCGTTGTTTTTGCTCGTCGGCATGATCTATGAACGCAAGCACACGCGCGACCTGGGAGCGTTCGGCGGGCTGATGAAATTGATGCCGGTCTATGGCGCGCTCTCGCTCATTGTCGTGCTCAGCTCGATGGGACTGCCTGGGCTGAATGGCTTTGTCGGCGAGTTTACAATCCTGCTCGGCGCGTTTGGCAGCAAGGCGCTCGTGCCGCAAGCATGGATCTACGCCGCGTTCGCTTCGACCGGCGTCATCTTGGCCGCGGTGTATATGCTATGGATGTTCCAGCGCGTATACTTGGGCGAGGTCAAGCCGGAGAATCAAGACATGAAGGACCTTTCGGCGCGCGAAGAGTGGACGCTGATCCCGCTGGTCGTGATGATTTTTGTGATTGGCCTGTTCCCCGCGCCGTTCTTTAGCGTGATGTCCAACTCGGTCTCGGCAATTCTTGAACGGTTGCCCGCTATCGTAACCGCCGTGCATTGATGACGAAGGACCGCTTTGCGTGACGAACGTTTTCGTCCTTCGTCCGAGGTAATTATGCAGCTTTCCACAAACGATTGGCTTTCGATCTTGCCCGTGCTCATTTTGAGCGGCTGGGGAATGGTCTTGCTCATCGTCGAGCTATTCGTGCCCAAGGAGCGCTCGTCGCTGATCGGCTGGTTGAGCATGATCGGCATCGTCGGGGCGATGGCCGCTTCGATGGTTTTGAGCGTGAACCGTTTCTCCGGCTTTAGCGGCATGGTCGTGCTGGACGGCATGGCCGCGTTCGTCAGCATCGTCGGACTGCTGACGACTTTGCTGACGGTGTGGACCTCACTGAATTACATCCGCGATCGGGGCATTGAGCGCGGCGAGTATTACGCGCTCTTGCTCTTTTCCACGAGCGGGATCATGTTGATGGCGCAAGCCGCCAATTTGATCGTGGTCTTTCTCGGATTGGAATTGCTCTCGATCCCGTTGTACATCCTGGCTGGCTTTGCGCGCCCGCAACTGGAATCGGAAGAGGCGGCGATCAAGTATTTCTTGCTCGGCGCATTTGCCACCGGCTTTTTGGTCTATGGCATCGCGCTGGTCTATGGCGCGACAGGCACGACGGACATTGCGCGATTAGCCGAGGCAGCCCAGACGGGACGTAATGCGACGTTGCTGCTGGTGGGCGCGGGACTGATCATCGTCGGGTTGGGCTTTAAGGTGGCGGCTGTGCCTTTTCACATGTGGACGCCCGACGTGTACGAAGGCGCGCCCACGCCGGTCGCCGGGTTCATGTCGGTCGGCGCCAAGGCGGCCGGGTTTGCCGCGCTCTTGCGAGTGCTGCTCTCTGGTCTTGGCCCCGTGCGATTGGACTGGATGCCGGTGCTGGCGGTTCTTTCGGCGCTGACGATGATCCTGGGCAACGTCGTGGCGCTCTCGCAAACCAATCTCAAGCGTATGCTCGCGTATTCGAGCATCGCTCATGCCGGCTACATACTGATGGGCCTGGCGGCCGGAACTGAAGTGGGATTGGCCGCCGTCCTGTTCTACTTGCTCTCTTACGCTTTCACCAACATCGGCGCTTTCGCCGTGCTGGCTGCCCTGGCGCGACGCGAAGGCGAGGACCAGACCTTCCATCAATACGCCGGGCTGATGCGCAAGCATCCCTGGCTTGCGCTGGCGATGGCCGTCTTTATGTTCTCGCTCACCGGCATCCCCCCTACAGGCGGTTTCTTTGGCAAGTACTATCTGTTCCTAGCAGCCGTGGAGGGCGGACTTGGCTGGCTGGCCGTTATCGGCGTGATTACCAGCGTCATTAGCGCGTTCTTTTACCTGCGCGTCATCGTGGACATGACGATGCGTGAGCCAGAAAGCGAAACGCCGAGCCGCATTTATCCCGCCGTCATCACGACGTTGGCGGTAACAGTGCTCGGCACGTTGGCGCTGGGTGTATGGCCGGGACCCTGGCTGCAAATGGCGCAAGCTGGGGTAAAATTGTTTGGCGGATAACCAATCACCCTTCCCGAGGAATCAGACATGGCCTACCAAAAATGGGAATACTGCAAGCTGACCATAGATCACTTTGAGGGCATGAAGCCGGAGAGTGTGATGTTCGTACTGTATGGAATACAGGGGGAAACACATCAGATCATTGAACCGGATGACTTTGGCCGGTTCCTGGCGCACCTGGGACTGGATAGCTGGGAGCTGGCCGGCGTCTCTGGCGACCAGCCTCCGCCGGCCGGGGTGCTTTACCGCGAAAGCTGGGTGTTCAAGCGCCCGCTCTAAATGACGCGGCACGAACTGTACATATACAACGACAGGCCCGAAGCGTTTCCTTCGGGCCTGCTGTTTTCAGATGGCTTGCTCTCACTTTGTAGATTTGCCGTGTCCGGGCGCTTTACAACTGTTGCCCGGACAATCAGGGCGATTCGAGTTGCCCGGCTGGTCATCCGGCTTTCCTTTGTCCTTGTCTTTGTCATTTGGATTGCCGGGCGGTTGACCCTGGACGCCGTGACCACTCATAATCGCTCCGAGGCCTTTGCCGCCCGGACGAAAGCCAAGCTCTTTCATGATGTTTCCCCATCCCTCGCCGGACTCGCGCATGGCAAGCACTTGCTCTGGCGTCACTTTGCCATTCAAGTATTTGGCGATCATGTAGATGCGGGCGATCTCGCCAAAGCCGAGGCCGGACTGGTGCATCGATATCACCTGGGTATACGAGACGCCAAAGTAGTTGGAAATCGCCAGGGCCACCGGCTGTGTGAACGACAAAGTAGGCGTGATGGTAGATGTGATGTCTGAAGAAGCGCCCATCCCGAACGCGCTCGCAACACCGCTCGCCCGCTCCGATGCTCCGGGCGCGGCCATGACGACTCCGGCTGCAAGGGCCGCCATTGCCAACGCCATCAAAACGATCACCATCCATCTTGAAGGTCTCATGTATGCACCTCCCTTTTGCTTTGTGCTGGCGATGCAGTAGAGCCATACACCGCCAGGCCGGACACAACTATTCGCAGTTCCGCAGTTTTGAGCACGCAACAGACCCCCAGGGAAATCAGCGTGCCACTGACGCACTGTGATTCATTGAACCACAGATTAGGGTTTTGCGCAACTGCGACAATATTCTTCGGTCATGGATGCCTTCATCTTCCCTGGCAGCTCTGCGGTCCAGTCACCTAATTAGTCGCATCCGTGACGTAAAAGTAACGGGTGTCCTCAAGCTGTAAAACTGAAGGTTTCTGCCCAGGGCTGTTCAGTTATGTCACCCCCTTCACTGCGTCCAGGGCAAGCTCTGAGCGAAGCGAAGGGTCTCTGCCTTGTGTAAAAGAGATTCTTCGTTTCGCTCAAATGACACGAGGCAGGAGAACTGAACAACCCTGGGCTTCTACCGTTTTGGAGGTTGACAGGTTAGTGCGAGAGCGTTTCGCGCTGGAGACAATCTCGACGCCCGGAATCAAGGCTTTAGCCAGTGGCCGTCTCGCCAACGCCGCCTGCGCCTAGCGGCCCGCCCGCGCGAGGCGCGGGGCACGGGCAAGGCTCGACTCCAGCGGATATAAAGCGCCAAGCGTGTTCAAATGGTACACGCTAACTTGTCCCTAGAACGAAACGCTTCCTTACTGCGTGGTATAATGCCCGCGTTTGAAAGTGTTTTTGGGAGAGGATATGCCACACCCGAAAGCGCATTGGCGTCTACTCAATTCGGGCATCGCCGATGGCGCGACGAATATGGCGATTGATGAAGCGATTCTGCGCGCGGTGGCAAAAGGTCTTGTGCCGCCGACTTTGCGCTTCTATCAATGGAATCCACCTTGTCTGAGCCTGGGGCAGGCGCAGGCAGCCAGCGAAGTAGATTGGGAGGCCTGCCGGGCCCGCGGTTATCACGTCGTGCGGAGGCCGACGGGCGGTCGCGCGATTCTGCACACGGATGAGTTGACCTACAGTGTGACCGCGCCCGAGAGCGAGCCGCGCGTCGAAGGCGGGATCGTGGCAAGCTACCGCCGATTGAGCCTGGGCCTGCTCGAAGGCTTGCGGCTGATGGGCGTGCCGGGCATCGAAGTGCATCACCCGGAAGCGGTAGAGGTGTCGTCGGATTCTTCCACGCCAGGCCCGGTTTGCTTTGAAGTACCTTCTACATACGAAATCACAGTGAACGGCAAGAAACTTGTGGGCAGTGCGCAGGCGCGGCGAGAAGGCGTGGTCCTTCAACACGGCACTCTGCCGCTTGTGGGCGACATTGCACGCATTTGCGATGTGCTCGCCTCGCACCCGGACCCGGCTCGCGTCCGTGCGCGAGCGGCAACTGTCGAAGCAGTGGTAGGACGCAGCATCTCGTTTGACGAAGCGGTCGAAGTAATCGCGCGCGGCATGGCGTCTACGCTCGATCTCGAATTAGAGCCGGGCGAGCTTTCGCCCCAGGAGCGGGCGTGGGCAGACGAACTGCACCGAACTCGCTACAGCACGGACGAATGGAACCGCAGGCTGTAGGGTATGGAGCGAATGGGGGTATTCGCCTCGCCGCCCTAACTATGATAGAATCCTCGCACAATCAACGGCATTTTGAAATTTGGTATTTGAGATTTGATATTTGAATATGGTCGTCGGCATCTGCACCATCGAGCTGGGTCTTCCAGGCAACCACTCGCTCAAAGACAAACGCAGCGTGCTCAAGCCGCTCATCCTGCGCATGCACCGCGAGTTCAACGTGTCCGTCGCCGAAGTGGACGGCCTGGATGCGTGGCGCTCGGCCACCCTCGGCGTGGCCGCCGTGTCTAACGACGCCGCCTATCTGCATGGCTTGTTTGAAAAGCTTATCAAGTGGATCGAAAGCTCTCGCCTCGAAGTCGAGGTGCAAGACTGGCAAGTCGAAATCGTGTAAAGCCGCATCATCGGAGGTGACTCATGCGACGTGCTGGGCCTATCTTTTGGCCGCTCTTGTTGATTGCAGTCGGCGTGCTGTTTCTGCTGAGCAACCTAGATCTGCTGCCCTTCAGCCCGTGGCAACTGTGGCAACTGTGGCCGCTGATCCTCGTCGTCATCGGCCTGGACATTTTGCTAGAGACCATGCTGGGACCGGGTCGAGCGGGCGGCGAGTCGCTTTCGATTGACCGCAGCTCGCTGCCGGAAGCCGAGGTGAGCTTTGAATTCGGCGCAGGCGAGATCAACGTTCAAGCTGGCGCCGACGCCGGCAAACTGCTCGAAGGCGAATTTTCGGACGACGTCGAGTATCAACTGCGCGACCAACGCTTGAGGATCTATTCGCGTCCTGACTGGTGGGGATGGTGGCGTTGGAGACACGGACACAGATGGGAAGCCCGCTTGACGCGGGACATTCCACTCAAGTTGAGATTTCGGTTGGGCGCATGCCAGTCTGATCTCGACCTGAGCGACCTGAAGGTGGTTGACCTCAACCTCGAGACCGGCGCGGCGGACACACGCATTCGGATGCCACGTGAAGCCGGGACGATGCGCGCTCGCGTCAAGGCGGGCGCGGCTTCGGTCAAGATCGTCGTGCCCGAAGGCGTGGCGGCGCGCATCACTGCGACCGTGGCGATTGGCTCGTTCGACGTGGATACGCGGCGCTTTCCGCGTTCCGGTTCGGGCTATGCCTCGCCGGATTACGATACGGCGGCGAACAAGCTTGACATCAGCGTCGAAGGGGGCGTGGGAGAAATACGCGTCTCGTAGAGTGATGCAAGATTTTTACAACGACTATTACGCGGCCATTGAGCACAGTCAGGCGCATGCCGCCTTTTGCGAGCGCGTCTTTGGTCGGAATCTGGGTCAGCACGGCTTTATGGATATGCAGCAACTCGAGTTGCTGCTCACCGTGACTCGGCTTGGTCCGCAGAGCCGCGTGCTCGACCTAGGCTGCGGCAACGGCCTGATCGCCGAATACATCTCCGATTGCACCGGGGCGCACGTCGCCGGCATGGACTATATCCCGGAAGCCATTCGACAGGCGCAGGAGCGCACTATAGCAAAAGCGGATCGCCTGGGTTTCTTTGTGGGCGACATCAGCCAGCTTGAGCTTGCATCTCGCGCGTTTGATACTATTCTTTCGATTGACACGTTATACTTTTGCCAGGATTATGCCGCGACGATCCGTCAACTCAAAGCAGCACTCGAACCAAACGGGCAAATGGCGATTTTGTTTTCGCATGGTCGCGAACCGTGGGTCTCCAAAGAAGAGTTCCCGAAAGAGACTTTGCCGCCCGATAAAACGCCTCTCGCGGACGCACTGAAGGCGAACGGCTTTGCTTTCCGCACCTGGGATCTGACACAGCAAGACTATCAGTTGGCCCGATTGCGGAAACAGGTTCTGGTGGAATTGCGCCCACAGTTCGAAGCTGAGGAAATACTCTTTATCTACAAGAACCGCATGGGCGATGCCGAGGGAATCAGCCAGGCCATCGAGGATGGCCTCCATGCTCGTTACCTCTATCATGTCACACGGATTTCCCACTGACCCAAGTGAAATGATCCCTTTACCGGCAACAAAAACGGGCCACAGTTTGCGTGGCCTGTTGTGTTTGTCGCCGGCGATCAGCTCAATGTGACTTGAACCGCCACTTGTTTGCGTCCATCGGTCGGCAGTGGCACAACGTCGCCTTGCACCGCGTGCCCATCCACAACGAGCGAGACGGCATCGCCCGCGCGCTTGATTGTGATATGATACGTCACACCGCGAAAAACACGCTTGGCCGTAAAGCCCGGCCAATTGGCGGGGATGACGGGCGCAATCTGCAAGCCGGCAAAGGTGGGACGGATGCCTATAATCCATTGTGTGACCGCGACGAGATTCCACGCTGCCGTGCCGGTGAGCCACGAGTTCTTGGCCTCGCCGTGCGTCGGCGCATCGCGCCCGGCGATCATTTGCGCGTACACATAAGGCTCGCAGCGATGTACGTCGCTCATCGCTTCGCGCACGGAAGGATTGATGCGCAAGTAGTAATCGAGCGCGCGGTCGCCGTGGCCCAGGCGTGCTTCGGCAATCATCACCCACGGATTCGTGTGGCAAAAGATGCCCCCATTTTCTTTGTAGCCGGGCGGATAGCTGGAAATCTCGCCGAGGTTGAGGTAATAGCGCGTGTACGGCGGTTGATGCAAAACGATACCGTGCGGCGTGGCAAGCTGCTCGTGCACCGAGTCGAGCGCATGCTGCGCCTCGCCGCTCTCCAGTCCGATGCCCGCCATGACGCACATCCCCTGCGGCTCGATAAAGATGCGGCCTTCTTCACACTCGCGCGAGCCGACCCTGGCGCCAACGCGATCATACGCGCGCAGGAACCATTCACCATCCCAGCCATGCTTGAGCACCGTCTGCGCCATCGCGTTTGCGTGGCACTCGTACACATCGGCCTCATCCGTGTGCGGAAAGTGCCGAGCGATGCCCGCCATCTCGCGCGCGGCCAGCACGAATAGTCCGCCGATGAACACAGATTCGGCCTTGGTCGAATCGCCTTCGTCCGAGTGGGTCTGGAACGACTCGCCCGGCTCGGACGAAAAGCAGTTAAGGTTCAGGCAGTCGTTCCAATCGGCGTGGCCGATTTGCGGCAAGCCATGCGGCCCCAGCCGGTCGAGCGTGTAGCGAATCGCGCGCTGGAGGTGCTCATAGAGTGGCGTCTCGCTTCCGATTTTATTGTCGCCTGCGGCCTTTAGGTTGCCTGCGGCCTTTAGGTTGCCTGCGGCCTTTAGGTCGTAGGGTACGAGTTCGTCAAGGATCGAACCATCGCCGGTCTCTTTGAGATATGCGGCCACGGCCAGCACCAGCCACAACGGGTCATCATTGAACCCGCTGCCAACGGCGTCGTTGCCGCGCTTGGTGAGCGGCTGGTACTGGTGATACGCGCCGCCATTCGGCAACTGCGTGGCGGCCAAATCGAGCAGGCGCTCTCGCGCGCGATCGGGCAAGAGATGGACACAGCCGAGCAAATCCTGGTTCGAATCGCGAAAGCCCATCCCGCGCCCGATGCCCGATTCATAGAGCGACGCACTGCGCGACAGGTTGAACGTCGCCATCACCTGGTACGGATTCCAAATGTTGACCATGCGGTTCGTGTGCTCGTCAGGCGTAGCGACGTGATAGACATTCAGCAACTTGTCCCAGTGCTGGCGCAAATCGGCCTGGGCCGCGTCGAGCGCCGCCGGATCGGTGTAGCGAGCGATGATGGGCTGGACGCGGGAGGTGTTCAGGCGAGGCTGACCCTCATCCCCGGCCCTTCTCCCTGCCAGCGAGAAAGGAGCAGCCTCCCCTCCCTCTGATAGGGGGAGGGGCTGGGGGTGGGGGTCAACCATGAATTTCTCGTCACGCGGATTTTCAGCATAGCCCAGCACAAAGATAACCTCGCGGCTCTGGCCCGGTTCAAGTGCAACGTTCACTTGATGCGCGCCGATGGGCGACCAGCCGTGCGCGATGGAATTTCGACAGCGGCATTCCTCCACGGCAGCCGGGCGATCAAAGCCGCGATACGCGCCAAGGAACGCTTCGCGCTGAGTGTCGAATCCGGCCAGCGGCGCAGAGCACGCAAAGTAAGCAAAGTGGTTGCGCCGTTCGCGGTACTCGGTCTTGTGATAGATCACGCCGGCCGCTTCATCTACCTCGACCTCGCCTGTGTTGAAATTGCGCTGAAAGTTGGTTTGATCGTCCCACGCATCCCACAAGCAAAACTCGACGAGTGAGAAAAGCTGCAGTTCAACCGGCGATAAAGATTGATTGGTCAGCTTGACGCGCCACACTTCGAGCGGCTGGCCGAGCGGAACGAAAAAAGTCGCCTCGCACTGGATGCTGCGATAGGTAGACGTGATGCGCGTATAGCCCAATCCGACACGGCACTCGTACGCATCAAGCGATTTGCGGACGGGCTGCCACGCCGGCGACCAGAAATCGCCATCGCTCATTCGCACATAGAGCGCGCGCCCGCCCGAGTCGGCGGGCACGTTGTTGTAGCGGTAGCGAATCAGCCGCCGCAGGCGCGCGTCGCGATAAAACGAATAGCCGCCGCCCGTATTGGACAGCATTGCGAAATAATCTTCTTGCCCAAGATAGTTGATCCAGGGCAAAGGCGTATCGGGTCTTGTGATAACATATTCGCGCGCTGCATCGTCAAAGTAACCGTATCGCATCAGTCCTCCAATCCATTTTGCGCAATCACTTGCGCATACCACTTGCCGCTGTCTTTGATGATACGTTGTTGAGTGGGATAGTCCGTATAGATCAGCCCGAATCGCACGTGATTGCCGTTGGCCCACTCAAAGTTGTCCATCAGCGTCCAGACAAAATAGCCGCGCAGGCCAACACCGTCGTCCATCGCCAGGCGTGCCTGCGTGAAATGGTCGCGCAGATAAGCGATGCGGCGAGGGTCATGGACGCGTGCATCGTTTGCGCCGCCGTCGGGGCTGAGCTCGTCGGCAAACGCCGCGCCGTTTTCAGTAATGTAAATCGGCGGCGGGGCGTAATCGCGCTGGACACGCGCCAACATTCGCCGCAGCGCAGGCGCGTGAATCTCCCAACTCATCTCGGTGTATTCCGAGCCGGGCACCGGCTGGACCACCTCACCATTCTTGACGACGATGCGCGAATACGTATTGATGCCGAGAAAGTCGAGCCGCTGGGAGGCCAGCGCCATGTCACCCGGACGAACCTCAGGGGCTTGGTCGCCATACGACCGCCACGCCTGAGGAGGATAACATGCTTGAAATAGCGGGCCGAGGAACCACCCGGGCGATGTCTGCCAAATCATCTCGGCCAAAGCGCGATCTTGCTCCGAGTCGCTCAGCGTCTCGACCGGCCAGCAATCAATCACAATGCCCACGTTGAGTTGTGGATTCAGGGCGCGGACAGCCTGCACCGTCAGACCGTGGGCTGCCAGCAGGTGATGCGCCACCTGCAATGCGAGTCTTTCGTCTTGCAGCCCTGGCGCGTGTTCGCCAGTGCGATGTCCCGCGAACGCCACCACCGACGGTTCGTTGAACGTGGCCCAATGACGCGCGCGGTCGCCCAGGCGGCGGACCACGAGCGCGGCATAATCGGCCAGGTAGCCGCAGGTATCGCGATTGCCCCAGCCGCCGCGATCTTGCAAGGCTTGCGGCAGGTCCCAGTGGTACAGTGTGACGAACGGCTGAATGTTCGCTGCGAGCAATTCGTCCACGAGCCGGTCGTAAAAGTCCAGACCGGCCGGATTTACTGCGCCAAAGCCGCCGGGGATGACGCGCGGCCACGCGATGGAAAAGCGATACGCCTTCAGGCCGAGTTGGCGCATCAACGCAACGTCTTCGCGGTAGCGATGATAGTGATCGCACGCGACATCACCGGTAGCGCCGTCGCGGATTTTGCCGGGCGTGTGGCTGAAGCGATCCCAGATGGATTCGCCCTTGCCATCTTCATTCCACGCGCCTTCGATCTGATAAGCTGCCGTAGCCGCGCCCCACAAGAAACCAGCAGGAAATTCGAGTGTCGTCATGTCGCGCCTTACTACATCCACAACTGTCGGGTCAATTCGACGATGCGTTCTCGCTGCTTTGTGTCTAACGCAATGACCGGCGAGTTGTACACGGTGGTGTCCCGATTCTCGACGATCAGCACCGTGGCATCCTCGCTGAGCGTGTGTGTGTGCCAGCAGCCGCGCTTGACGTTGTAGAGCTTCATAGGCTCCATATCCTGCGCGTGAATCTGCGCGACAGACTCGGCGCTTTCGCCGACGAACAGGATACAGCGGCCCGCCAGCAAGACAAAGACTTCGTCTGTCTCAACGTGACGTTGCATCTTGCCAAGCTTCTGCGGCAGCAGCTCGTCAATGAAGCGCAGAATCGCCACCCGCCACTCGCCATAGTCAACCAGCGGCGCGTAACCGACGCCGGCGCACTCGCGGATTTCTAACAATGATTCTGGAACCATGTCCGTGTTCATCCCAGCCACTTATGTCCTATTCTTTTGCCAGGTCGTCGTTGATCGCCTGCAACAGTTCAGGCGTGAGCAAATCGGCGGCAAACGGCGCAATCTGTTCGAGCGTCATGTCCAGCGCCATCTCGATATGTGGATTGCGGACGTGCGCGCCGAGGTATTTTTCCAACACGGCTCTCCCGCTCGAATCAGCCAGCAGGGTGCGAAGCTGCAAGCCGACGTGCAGGCGAGCGCTCTTGCTCAGCTCTTTTGGCGCTTCGCCTTTGTAGTCAAAGCGCGCCGCCAGTCGAATATCGCGCGACGACGCGCCGACCAACACCTTGAACTCGCCCACTTCGGCCACCCAGCCTTTCACCAGCGGGTCATAGTACGCAAGCGATTCTTTGTCGAGCGTGAGTATGACCGTTTGGGTCTCGCCCGGCTCAAGGGTCACCTGGGCAAATGCCTTCAGTTCTTTTTCGGGCCGCACGAGCCGAGACTTGTCATCGCGCACGTACACCTGAACGGTTTCCTTGCCTGCGCGTCTGCCCGTGTTCTGCACGTCCACGCTCACACGAATCACGTCACCTGTGTTGACCAACACCAGATGGCTGTACTCGAACGTCGTGTACGAAAGGCCATAGCCGAACGGGAACAGCGGCTCGATATCTTTTTTGTCATAGTAGCGATAGCCGACGAAAAGCCCCTCACCGTAATGTACCTCGCCGTTCTCGCCCGGATAGTTGAGATAGGCGGGATTGTCTTGCAGGCGCTTGGGGAAAGTCGTCGGCAGTTTGCCGGAAGGATTGACGTCGCCGAATAACACATCGGCGATGGCGTTGCCGCCCTCTTGACCGGGATACCAGGCCCATACGACCGCCGCCACCTTATCGAGCCAGTTCATGCTCAGCGGCGAACCGGCATTGATGACGACGACGGTGTTCGGATTGGCTGCAGCCACTTGCTCAATCAGCTTGACCTGCTCGCCGGGCAGTTCCATGTCGGGCCGGTCAAAGCCCTCGCTTTCCCATTCGTGCGTCAAACCAGCAAACACAATCGCCACGTCCGATTTAGCCGCGAGCGCGGCCGCTTCTGCAATCGGGTCGGCGGCGAGTTTGGGCATGCAGCCCAATCGAAGGTTGCGCCAGCGCGGGCCAGGCTCGACGGTGAATTCAATTTTGAGCTCGTGCGATTGGCCTGCCGTCAATTCGATCTCGGCGGTCTGGGCATTCTCACCAACTGCGGGGCTTTGTTCCCAGAGATTGATGACCTGTCGCCCATCAAGGAACAGGCGACTCTTGCCCACGCACGCCAGGCTCAAGACGTACGCGCCGCTTTCGGGCGCGGCGAACGTGCCCGTCAACCGGACGGAAAAGTCATTCGGGTCAACGTATGACATGGCATCGCCGAACCAGACCAGTTCCATCTTGCGTGTCGTTTCGACGTGAACCGGCTCGCCGGCCAGTTCTCGATTGGCAAAGAGATCTAAAGTGAGGCCGCCCTTTAACCAGTTTGCATCGAACAACGGCGGATGGCGGTGCATCGGGCAGCCGAGCGCATAGTTGACCTTGTCGCCGGCTTTGCCCCGGATGCCTTGCAGCGGCGAGACCACGTAATGCGGCGTAACGCGCACACTGCCGCCGCCCATGATGGACGCCCACATCGCATTTTCGCCAATCACGGCAATGGACTTGACCTGGCTGGCATCAAGCGGAAGGATATGATTGTTCTTGAGCAACACGATGGCTTCGGCGGCAGCCTGACGCGCAAGTTGACGATGCTCTGGCTGGTCAATCGCTTGCTCAGGTTGTAAATCGGAGTGTTCAAACGCGCCCGCCTTTTCGAGCGTGCGCAGCAGGCGGCGCACTTTATCGTTGATGTGTTCTTCACTCACCTGTCCCGACTGGACGGCTTGCAATGCGTGCCTGCCCATCCAACGCGCCGGACCTGGCATTTCCAAATCGAGCCCGCTCGTGGGAACGTTGGGTGTATAGGTGCCGTACCAATCAGATATGACGATGCCATCAAAGCCCCACTCGCCTTTGAGGATGTCGAGCAGCGTGTAATCATTCTCGCTGGCGAACGTGCCGTTGATACGATTGTAGGATGACATCACTGCCCACGGCTTAGCTTCTCGAATCGCAAGCTGAAACGGGCGCAGATAAATCTCGCGCAGCGGGCGCTCGCTCACTTCGCTGCTCATGGACTGGCGCTCGAACTCGGAATCGTTGCAGACAAAGTGCTTGATGCACGCGCCGACGCCATTACTCTGCAAGCCGACGATGTACGCCGTTGCCAGGCGCGCAGTGAGGTAAGGGTCTTCGGAAAAGCATTCAAAGTTGCGACCTGCAACGGGAGAGCGATGAATATTCACCGTTGGCGCAAGCAGGATGTGCGCGCCTTTCGCTTTGACCTCGTCGGCCAATGCGTGACCCACACGCTCGACCAGTTCTGGATTCCACGTTGCACCCAGTGCACTCCCGCCAGGGAAACACGCCGAAGTCGGCGCGCCGGGTTCATCCGCGCCGCGCGCGCCCAGCGGCCCGTCCGTCATTTTGAAGGCAGGAATGCCCAGGCGCTTGATGGCGACAGTGTGCCACGAATCCGCGCCCGCCAGCACAGAGACTTTTTCTTCCAACGTCATTTGAGAGAGCAAAGCTTCGATTCTGTCTGTCATGTCCACCCACCTTTCACGAGAATTCGCCAAAGACGCCATGGCACAATAGTTGATTTTGTGTCTGGGCGACCTGGCGGCAGGAATTTATGCTGCTCGAACAAGAGTCACATCAATGCGATGCGCTGGTTCGTCGCTCAGAGCAATGAGGGTTTCTCTGTCAAGTATCACTGCGCACGATTGCCGCACAAACGGCACATCCTCGCCATTGATTTGGACGGTCGTAATTTGATATGCGCCGTAATCCAGTCGGGTTGGATTGTGATAGACGACTTGCAGCCTCTTGCCAGCGAATAGAGTTTCAACGCTGGCATCACCTGCTGCGTCAAATTGCTGCTTGACCAGTTTTGGCTCAAATGTCAAATCGCCCCGCTTGCCCTTGACACCGAAGGATTCGGTCAACAATGTCAACAGCAGCCAGCTTGCGGAGCCTGTCAGGAATGGATACGCGCCGCGTCCCCTGGCATTGATGTATTCGGGAATGCCCGGATAGATGCGGCTGACCAGGAAATTCTTGCAATGCCGGTAGATGCCATCCAAAACCTTAAAGCCCTCGCGCACCAGGCCGCGCCGATAAAGCGCATTGGCGTACATCACCGCCATGTGGCTGAACATGGCGCCGTTCTCCTTTGTCCCGAAGGCAAACCCAAAGCAGCGCCCAAGATTCAGCCATGTCTCTCCGAAATTGGTGTTCAGCCGATAGCCGCTGACGGTTGCATCGTAGAGGTAACGCTCTACCGAGCGCACAATGTGACGCGCCTGCTCGTCTGTCGCGATGCCGCTCATGAGCGTGAACACCTGACCCGTCAGCGTCATGCGGACGCCATTCGGATGATCGCCTTCGACGCGTGCGCCGTCGTTATCATAGTAGCCGTTGAACCACTCGTAGCCTTCGCCGTTGCGAATCCATTCTTGCGTTCGAAGGTGATTGTAAAGCCAGTCGGCTTTGGCGGCAAGGTCGTGCGACAGCTCTCGAACGGCGGCGCTTATCTTGTCGCCACAGACGGTGTGTTGGCAACTCGCCAGATAATCGTGCAGGCGTTTCTGTTTTGCTTCGACCGATTCGTAATCCACTCGCTCGGCTAACGTGTCAAGCAACAGCGCCATCTCGGATGCCAGTTGGACGTGCGTGACGCCTCGCTTTTCGAGTTCGAGAACAAGCTGGCTCAACTCACGCAGATTGCTGGCATATAACGCGGTAAAAGCAACGCTCTCGCCCTTGTCCGGCGCCATGTCCATACCGTCGTTCCAATCGGCGTCTTCCAGCTTGATGGTATTATGACCACCCACATTGAAGAACGCTGTGAGATGCTGGACGAGAATGTGTTCTAGCACCGTGCCGCAATACACCTCGCCTGACGCGGCGCGCAAAAGCGTGCTCTGCTCCGGCTGCCACGCTGTATCAATTCCGCGCGAATGGTTGATGTGTTGGTCTTTAAAATAGGTCTGCTCGCGAAGCAGAAAGGCCAGGTCGCCGCTCTGGTCAATGTAAAGCTGCGTAGTCAAGAACGGCCACGCGCCATGATCCATCCAAATGCGCGCAATGTTGTTACGGTCAGCCACAAACTCGCCGGGCCGGCTGCCGACGAGAGTGGCATTACTGCCGTCCATCCGAACGCCGCCATAACTGCTCAACAGCAAGTCGGGGACTTGGCTTGGTTCCATCATCAGCAGCGCGAGGCAATCCTGCCACAGATCGCGCCAGCCGCGTCCGCCGCGTCCATAGTCGTGATACGGCAAGAACGAATTGCCGAACAGCCGCCGCAAAATCGGTTGAAGCGCTACCCACTTGAGCCATAGGTCAAGCTGCCCATCGCCGGTGTGAAAAGAGAGCGTTTGCAGCTTGTTTTGCCAATGCGCCTCGTTGCGCCTAAACCATTCGTCAAACTGCGCCCGGCTGCCGTACGATTTGATCAGCCCGTCAGGGTCAACGCCTTCTTGCATCACCGCCATGATGACGATGTACGACTTGGATTGTTCAGGCCTAAGCGTGGTTTGACCAAAGCGCAGCGCGCCAATCGCTTCGTAACCCTCGAACGCGCAACCAGCGGGATAAAAGGCAGACGACGAATTGACAATGGCAGCGGGCCATTCGAAGCAGCCGCCTTCGCCGAGGAACTCTTGTACGATGGGACAAAAGCCTTGCGGCGGCGCGCCATCTTCTCCCGCACCCAAGATGCCATACGTCGCCGAGTTGGGACGATGGCCCCGTTCGTCGAAGGACAAAGTCGGGCGCACAAGAACGCCATAGGTGTGGGTTGTGATGCGGTGCAAAAGCGAGGTGACGTGGCGATGGTCGCGTAAATTATCGGCTGAACGACCGTAAATCGGAATCGCCGCCGTCGGCGTGATGACGAGCGGATGATCCGAGATGTTCGTCAGAGTGACTTGCATCAGCTCGACCTGGTCATGGCTTGGCGGAACAAGGCTGGTGATTTCGGCGCGCAGTCCAACCCAGGCTGACTCGCGTGTGACCTTGTGCCAGAGCAGGCCTGCTTCCAATGTGACGCACTCTGTATCTGGCCGGGCAATCTGCGCTGCCGAGTTGCCCGCTGCCGACCATGCTCCCGCGCCCTCGACGTCCACCCAAAAGTTTCGCGCCGAGCGCGAGTTGTGCAAATCTTCGACCGAAACAGGCGTCATCAAAAAACTGTTCTGGCCCGTTTTGATGTCGCCGTGCAAGAGCGGCGTAATGGCCGACATCATGCCCGCTTCGTTGACGAGCGGGAAATAGAGATGGCTGGTCTTGTGCGGATCTGGCAGCATAAAAGCGCCCGCCTCATTGACAAAGCTCCAGCCGGACAGGTTGTGGCGATCCGTGAGATTTAGATTGGTCACACTGCCAGCATCCTTTTGATAGCGATTTGCAGCTCCTCTGGCGTTTGCGGCGCGCCCAGGCCCGTGTAAAGCTCCCACGTCTCGACGTGCGTGATAGACTGGCCTGGCTCCAACCGGCAGAGCGGTCCCAACGATTCCAGCTCGATGAATTGCTCGTTGCAATAGACCTCGGCATTGCAGCCGAGATCGGCGTGCCATGCGCGAGGCTGAGGCGCAAAGCGTTTGACGAACAAGACGCCGGATCGCAGGTAGCCGACCCAGCCGTGATAGTTCATGTAACCGATTTTGAGAACGGATGATTCGGACTGCGCCTCGATCAACACGTGTTCATCGCCGAGGCGCAGGCGCGGGTCTTGCCAGCGAGTATAGGGCCACAACACGAGATGGCGATTGGGCAGGACGCTGTCGCGGTCCATCGGCTCGGTCTGCTGAGGCAGAATCGCCACGCCGCCGAGCGGGAATTGCGTGATGGCCCACGGCGCAAGCTCGATAGGCCACGCGCCGCCGTTCCACAATTCGTGGCTCACGGTCGCGGCAGGGCGATCCTCGTGCAGGCGAATCTCCAAGCTCTTGCGAATCGCGGTGACGGGTTCGGGCGGCTGGTAGAGATGTATCGCGCCGTCTCGCTCTTCGATGGTCAACCCATCGTTATCGGGCACCGACGAACGCGGAACGGCTTCCGGCGCGTGCCATAGGCGATGCCCTCCGCGCAGGTAATACTCGCCATAGGGCGTGGACCAGTGGATGTCGGGCACTTCAGCCAAGAGATTCTGGCCTGAATCGGCGAGCGAGAGGCGTACAATGCGCGGCCCAGCCTCGGCTAGAAATTCCAGCCGCAGGTATTGGCTGCTAATGCTGCGAGTCGGTAATCCGTAATAGTCACCCGTCATATATGTCCATATCATCGAATCGTAGGGGCGAAACTTTGTGTTCGACCATTGGGGCAGTCACGCAGGGCTGCCCCTACGCGCCCATCACCACATATACCTGATGCATCCCGCCATTGAGAATCGGAATGATGTTGCCTTCGATAGCTTGGCCGTCCACTTGAACCGACTTGACGCCTTTGCAGATGTGATTCGGATTCTCGACAGTGATGTGATACATCGCGCCGCGCCACTCGCGTTTTGCCCTAAAGCCATCCCACACGCGGGGAATGCATGGGTCAATCATCAAGCCATTGAACGTGGGCCGAATCCCAAGGATGTATTGAGTGCCCGCTTGATACGTCCATGAGGCTGTACCCGAAAGCCAACTGTTGCGCGCCAGCCCGAATTGTGGGTGCTCGTCGCCCAAGATGTTTTGCGCGTAAACATACGGCTCACACTCGTATTCGTCAATGCAGTTGTTCTTGACCGCCGGATTGATTTGACGGTAATACTCGAACGCGCGGTCGCCGTTGCCCAGGAGCGCCTCGGCGATCATCACCCACGGATTGGTATGCAGAAAGATGCCGCCGTTTTCCTTTGCGCCCGGTGGATAGGTCGTGATACCGCCGCACTTGGGATCGAATCCGTTAAAGCCTGGCGCGCTGATCTTGATGCCATTCCGTGTATTGAGGCGCGCGCGGAGCGAGTCTAATGCCTGGCGCGCGCGTGAGGGCTCCGCAAAACCAGAGATGACAGGCCACGATTGGCCGTTGATGTAAATTTGTCCCTTGTCGTTTGTGTGCGAACCGAGCAGCGTACCATCCCAATCGAAATAGCGAATATACCACTCGCCGTCCCACGCACATTGATTGACGTGCTCTTTCATCTCGGCATAGTACGCGGCGTATTTTTCCGCCGAGGCCGTGTCGCTCAGATGACGCGCCAGGTCAATCATCTCTAGCAAAGACTTGCCATAGAGATTGGCTGTAAAGAGCGACTCGGCTCCCTTGCGCAGATTGACCGTGTCGTTCCAATCGGCAAAGCCCAACAGCGGCAAGCCATGCGCGCCCACGTCTTGCCGAGTGAACTCGACAGCACGCTGCAGGTGATCCAGTACCGTGTCCGATTCGAGTGGCTGCTTGTTCTTGTCCTTTTCGTAATACGGAATCACTTGATCGAGCAAGGCCGTATCGCCGGTCTCTTTGAGATACGCGCACACGGCCAGGATGATCCACAGATGATCGTCGCTGTAATAGTGCGGCAAATCTTCGCGCTCGAGCGAATCGCCTTCGCTCGCCGCCAGCGTGAGCGGGTTGAATTGGTGCATCGCCGAACCGTTGCGCTTTTGCACGCAGAGCAATTGTTTGATCAGTGTCTTGGCTTCCTGTGGCATTTGCGCCAGCACGCCCATCACGTCCTGCGAGCTATCGCGAAAGCCGATGCCACGCGCGCCATAACCGAGTTGGTACAGCGAAAGATAGCGCGACCAGTTCTTGGTCGTGTGACACTGGCGCGGGTTGTGGGCGTTCAACATGCAGTTCATCGCCTCGTCTGGCGTTTCGACTTGCAGCTTGCCAAGGTAACGATCCCAGAATTGAGCCAGTTCCTCGAAGGCACGCTCGACGTTGTGCTCGTCTCGAAAATACTGGATGCGTGGCAGTGCTTTCTCGACGTTTTCCTCTTGACCCAGTTGCGTGATGATGCGTTTCGTTTCGCTAGGCTCAAGCACGCCGAGGTGATGCATCAATGCCGCGATGTTGTCGCCGCGCAAGGCCTCGCTGTTGTTCAACTCTGTTCTGTCGCCCTGAGCCGCTTCGCGGCGAAGGGTCTCTGGCTCGTGTGACAGAGACGCTCCGCGTTCGGCCCTTCGGATCTCAGGATGACCCAAGAGGCCAAGTGGCCTAGCCCATGTGCCATACTCGTTATCGCCCAAGAATTTCTTGCGGTCAGAGTCAAAAGATGACACCGGAGCATTTGACGTGAAATAGTTGACGCGGATGTCGCGCAGCATGAACGGGTACTGGATCAGAATCTTGCAGCCGCTGGCTTCTTTCACGATTTTGCTCACCATCGTCTGCGGCACCCAGTCGGCATTGGTGAGTTGCTTGAGCGAATCGGGATGCGTGTATTCGACGACAGGGATGGCATCCACTTGCACTGGCGCATCCGAGATATTCGTTATTTTGATATCGCGGATGACGCGGCGCTCGTCCAATGGGACAAAGATAGTGGCCTCGGTGCGGATGCCATAGAACTCGGACACGATGCGTGTATAGCCTAGCCCAACATGGCATTCGTATAGGTCATAAGGGTCGAGCGTGGGGACGAGATAAGGAGAAAAGAGGCGATAGTCACCCTCACCCCTGCGCCCCTCTCCCTGATGTGGAGAGGGGATGGGAGAGAGGGTTCTCAAATACAAAGTCTCGCCCCTGAAATCCGACGCGGGCATCTGCGCGATGTATTTGGTGATGCGGTTGAGCGCGGGGTCCTGCGCGCAAATCAACGCGCCGCCCGTGTGATCCACGAACCCGCCGAACACCAGTGTGCCGATATAGTTGATCCACTTGACCGGCGTCTTGGGATTGGTGATCACGTATTCTCGTTTTTCGTCGTGGAAGTAACCGTACTGCATGCTGTATCCTTTGATGCTAGCTTTGGGTCATCCTTAGCTCACAAATGCCTTGGACGGCAATTTTGCAGAACCAATTCGATGGCTCATCCACGCTGGAGCAAGACCGCAATCCTCCGTCAGTTATTGAGATAATCCACGCACTCTTGCAAGAGCAAAAGAACACTCTCTGCGTCTTGCCTTCTACGTTTCACGTCTCACGAATGTTATCAATTGCTTGGCCTCACCTTTGATGTCTTCCGCCAGCCGTGCGGCGTGCGTCACGACCAGCCACTCGTCCAATCGTTCGCGTCCCTCAGGCCGCAACTCAAAATAGCGCTTGATATAGGCTGCGCGCATCCAGCCGCGCATCACCCGTGTGAGCAGGCGAATCAACGCACCCGTCGGCGGCTCGCCCACCGTCATCAGCAAGAGGGTGCGCGCCACGTCGCCCGGTGGATCGCCGCGCGTCGCCGTCATCCAGTCAATGATGACCGGCCCGCGCGAGGTCATCAACACATTGTCGGGATGCAAGTCGCCGTGGCACAGCCGGTCGCCATCGGGGCACGTGTCCAAAACGGCGAGCGCTTTGCGCCTGAGATGATCTGGCAAAGATTGCGCGCGCTCAATCGCCCCCTTGAGTCTGTCACGCTGATCGGGCAAATCGGACGGCGCCTGAATCGCGTGCATCACCGCGTGCAGTTCCGCCATCAGCCGCCCGAACCGGATGATGGTCCACGGTCGAGCAATGAGCGTGTTGAACATCGAAATGCCTTCCAACCGTTCATAGACCAGGCCGCGCCGTCCGTTGACCTCGACCATGTCGCCGATGGACGGCACAGGCAGGCCGGCGTCCTGAACGACGCGCCCAATCCGCGCCTCAAAGTCAACCCAGCGGGGTGGGCACCAATCGCGATACAGCTTGAGCACCTGGTTCTCGCCCCACGCATAGACCTCGGCGGTGCGCCCAAGTGCAATAGGCTTGTCCAGCGTGATCATCCTCTATCAGATCAAGGCTTCAGGGTCAGAAAGAGGCTGCGGCATTTACCCGAACCCGCCCTGGCATCAAACACTTGGGCGTCCAAGTTCCTGGAACGGAAGGGATGTTGAACTATGATCATTTGCCCGGTGACGGCGTTAGTATCTGTCACGGTTCTTTTTCGGCATGGTGTGCGTAGGAATCGTAAACCGAGCGGACCTTGAGTGTTGCGTGCGCCTGTGCCAGCGTCCACCCAGCAGGCAGCAGGCACGAAACGGTGACTACCCGGCCGGCAGGCAAGTCAAAATAGTTATCGCTAAAGATCACATCGCTGCCTTCCAGAGTCAGTTCCACTAAACGTGCCAGCGAGTGAGATGCCAGCTCCACGATCAACAGGCCGTCCTCGCTGCGCAGATGCGCCGTCACAGCCGGGTCGGTTAGCGCGAGGTGCTTGGTTGGGACAAAGGTCGCTGCTTGCAGCGCGACGCGCCGATCTCCCTGCCACAATTCTGCGATAAAGACCAGCTCCCTCCGATTGTCGTCGGAGACACGGTCGGCAAAGTCGAGGGCACACACAGGGGTACAGGCCAGCGGAGCCGCCTTCAGTGGCTCCTGACCTGAAGCCAGCACCTCGCCACAGAGGGTCTCCAGCGACCAGCGGACCAGGCCCTCCCAGCGTTCGCGCAGATCGTTGGTCACATAGATCGCCTGCTCGGGTGGCTTGTCCTCGATAGAAAGCATCAGCGGCGCATAAAAGCGACGGGCGGCATAGTGCAGCGCCTTCCAACGGCCGAAATAATCTAGGCTGGACCAGGACGCGACGGGCCAGCAGTCGTTGAGCTGCCAGTAGAGGGTCCCCGCGACACGATCCTTGTGACGTCGCCAATGCTCCACGCCGTAGCGAATACCTTCAGCTTGAAGCACCATGCTCAGATAAACCAACGAGGCAAAATCTTTGGGCAGCCGGAAAGTGTCGAGCATCTGTCCAACCATCAAGGCATTGCCGCTGGCGTTCTTTTGGTGCTGCTCCATGATGTAAGAAGTCATGTTCCAGTCTGCCTCGTCGGCGTAGGCGCGGATGGTCGCCAGCGGCGGCAGGGCCTGGAAGCCGAACTCGCTCATAAAGCGCGGGTACTGATCCCGGTAAGCCGTAAATGGCTTGCGCCCGTGCCAGACATCCCAGTAATGAGAGTCGCCCTGACGCTGGCCGTTTGGGTTCTCAAACGGGATG
>Ga0315268_10001658_pt1 | contig 25695 bp, 17 predicted proteins | sample C1_top_MG_FD_204535 | JGI IMG/M metagenome (GOLD analysis project Ga0315268, IMG submission 204535) | Sediment microbial communities from Yellowstone Lake, YNP, Wyoming, USA - C1_top | ecosystem: Environmental > Aquatic > Freshwater > Lake > Sediment | place: USA: Wyoming | collected 2017-08-01
CACAGCGGCAGCCGGCTTGGGGGTAGAGGTCGGCGTGCTCGTGGCAGTCGCAGTCGGCATGGGCGTGGATGTGGGCGCCTGGGTGGGCGGGAGGGTCGGATATGGTGTAAAGGTGGGATAGACGGTGGCCGTGGGGTAAGGGGTTTGAGTGGGCGGCGCGACGGTTGCCGTCGGCACAGACGTAGGCGCGGGCGTAGGCGCCGCACAGCCAGCCACCAAGATCACAGCCAAGGCGATGAATGTGAGGCGGGACCAGTGCGAACGCATAACGTGACCTCCCTGGAGAGTGAGCTCGTATAAAACGAGGCGGGATTATACCGCACCGGGAAAAGCCTGGCAAATTGGCACAATCGTTGACAACCGGCTGGCAGGGGATATAATCCAGGTCTCAAATATCAAATGTCAAAAGGCCGAGTCCCTCATCATGTTTGAATTCGCACTCCAGACCACCTATGGGCGAGCGCGCGCGGGCGTCTGGCGCACGCCGCACGGCGACCTCGCCACTCCGGTCTTTGCGCCAGTGGGCACACAGGCCACCGTCAAGACAATGACACCGCGTGACCTGCGCGAGCTGGGCGCGACGCTGGTGCTGGCCAATACCTATCATCTTTACTTGCGCCCCGGCAGCGAGCTGGTCGCACGGCTCGGCGGCCTGCACCGGTTCATGGGCTGGCCGGGACCGCTCCTCACCGACTCGGGTGGCTATCAGGTGTTCAGCCTCAAGACGCTGCGCCAGGTGGACGACGACGGCGTGACGTTCCGCTCGCACCTGGACGGCTCCACACACCGATTTACGCCAGAAAAGGTGATTGCCATTCAAGAGGAGCTAGGCGCAGACATTGCCGTGTGCCTGGACGAGTGTGCGCCGCCGCTCGACCGGGCCTATAACGAGCAGGCCCTGGCTCGCACACATGCCTGGGCTGCGCGCTGCCAGGCGACGCATCGCCGGGCCGACCAGGCACTCTTGGGGATCGTCCAGGGCGGTGTGTTCCCCGACCTGCGCGAGCAGTCTGCGCGTTTCATCACGTCACTGGACCTGCCCGGCTATGCTATCGGCGGGCTTTCGGTCGGCGAGAGCAAGGAGGAAACGTACGCCACGCTCGACTTGATGGACGACTGCCTGCCCAGGGACAAGCCGCGTTATCTGATGGGCGTGGGCACCGCACAGGATTTTTTTGAGGCGATAGCGCGCGGCGTAGACGTCTTTGATTGCGTATTGCCCACGCGCCTTGCTCGCCATGGCGCTGCTCTTTTCCAGTCCCAAACGTCGAACCTCCAATTCCAAAGCGGACGGTTGAACCTGCGCAATGCACAGTACGCCGCCGACGAGTCATCCATCGAAGACGGCTGTGAGTGTTACACCTGCCAGAATTTTACTCGCGCTTATCTGCGCCACCTGCTTGTGGCGGACGAAATCCTCGGTCTGCACCTGCTGTCCATCCACAACTTGCACTTTATGTTTGATCTGATGCGCCGCATTCGCGGGTCCATCCTGGATGGCACATTTGATCAACTGGCGGCGGCGTATCGCTGACCGCTCCGCGGTCTTTTCCACGCTCTACGTTTCACAAATCGTGGTACAATCGCCGCACTTGTGCTACAGAGGCGCTCATGGCAATCATGCAAGCTATCATGCTGGGTATCGTGCAGGGGCTGACCGAGTTTATCCCTATTTCAAGCTCGGCGCACCTGGTTATCATTCCGTGGCTGTTCGGGTGGAAAGACACTGCGGTCGCGAGCCTGCCCTTTGACGTGGCGCTGCACCTGGGCACACTCATCGCGGTGCTGGCCTTCTTTGCCGCCGATTGGGTCCGGCTAATCCGCGCTTGGGTGACCAGCCTCCTTGAGCGCAAGATTGGCGCTGATTTGGACCGGCGGCTGGCGTGGCTGCTGATTATCGGCTGCGTCCCCGGCGGCATCGCTGGTGTGCTGGCAGAAAGCAAGATCGAGAATCTGTTCCACAAGCCGGATGCACCCCACCAGGCCACTGCCATGATTGTGATGGCAATCATTATTGCGCTGCTGGGCGCACTGCTGCTCCTGGCCGAACGGCTCGCACACCACGAGCGCAAGACGGGCCAATTGTCGCTCAAGGATACCATTTTGATCGGACTGGCTCAGGCTTTGGCGGTCTTTCCGGGCGTCTCTCGCTCCGGCAGCACCATCACGGCGGGGCTGGCCCTGGGACTGGAGCGCGAAACCGCTGCGCGTTTTTCCTTCCTGCTTTCCGCACCTATCATTGCCGGGGCAGGACTGAAAAGCTTGTGGGAAGTGTACAAAGACATTCACACCGGCGTCATAGCACGGGCTGACCTGATCCTGTTCCCGGTCGGTTTCATCGCCGCTGCCGTCAGCGGCTATGTGTGCATCCGGTTCCTGCTGCGCTTTCTACAAAAGAACCCCACTGACCTTTTTGTGTACTATCGCTGGGCGTTGGCCGCGCTCATCGTCGTCGTCGCACTGGTGCGAGGATAGGACGAATGACCGCTCCGTGGGACGAACACCGAATGACGATCGGCGCACGTCGGACGGCGTTAGTTGTGCTGACCTTTGTCCTGTTGGCTGGCTGCGGGCCGACGCCGGTGGTTACGCGCACGCCGGTCACGCTCAACCTGGCTGTGTCGTCGGCCATGGAGCCGCTGATGGCTGAACTGACGGCGGCCTACCGTGCCACACGTCCGCACGTCACATTCAAAGTCCGACACTTGAACTCGGCGCAAGCGATGGAAACGTTGTGGTCGGGTGACGTGGACCTGGCAGCGGTCTCGTGGCTGACCGATACCGAGTCAGTCTGGCTGACGCCGGTGGCAATGGACGGAGTCGCCATCATCGTCCATCCAAGCAACCCGGTCACGAACCTCTCGCTGCAGCAACTGAGAGACGTGTTCCGAGGCCGCGTGGCAGAGTGGCCAGACGTAGGCGGGCCGGCCGGCGAAATCGCCGTGTCCTCGCGCGAAGGCGGATCGGGCACCCGCGCCAAGTTTGAAGAGGTGGTGATGGGCGGGCGCAACATCACGGTCAACGCCGTGGCGCTTGCCTCGGAGCAGGCTGTGCTGGACTATGTCGGCTCGGTCACCATGTCCATCGGCTACGTATCGAGCGGCTACCTCACCAGCACCGTCAAGGCCATCAGCGTAGAGGGCGTGCCGCTGACGCCGGCAACGATGACCGAGCGGCGCTACCCGCTGAGCCGGCCATTGCTTCTGGTCACGCTGGAGGAGCCTCAAGGAGAACTGCGCCAGTTTGTCGCGTGGGCGCTCGGCAACGAGGGGCAATCCATCGTCGGGAAAAAGTATGCGCGAGTCAAGTAGGAGTGACCTCAAGGGCCGCCCCTGACCAAGGCTGCTATACTTGGCGAATCAAGACCGAGAGGAAAGCTATGAGAATCCTGATCACCGGGGGAGCCGGGTTCATCGGCTCACATCTATGCGACCGCTTTCTGGCCGACGGCCACGAAGTGATCGCCATGGACAACCTCAGCACCGGCAGCGTGGACAATATTGCGCACCTGGCGGGCAACGAGCATTTCCAGTTCATCAAACACAATGTCACGAGCTATATCTATGTCGTCGGGCCGCTCGACGCTGTGCTGCACCTGGCCTCGCTCCCCAGCCCGGTGGACTATTTGAACCTGCCGATCCAGACCCTAAAGGTCGGAGCGTTGGGGACACACAACACGCTGGGCCTGGCCAAGGAAAAGGAGGCGCGCTATCTGCTCGCCAGCACGTCCGAAGTCTATGGCGACCCGCTGGTGCATCCACAGCCAGAAGATTACTGGGGCAACGTTAACCCGGTCGGCCCTCGCGGCGTGTACGACGAAAGCAAGCGCTTTGCTGAGGCGTTGACGATGGCGTATCACCGCTATCACGGGGTGGACACGCGCATCGTCCGCATATTCAACACGTATGGCCCTCGCATGAGAATGGACGATGGACGGGTAGTGCCCAACTTTATCTGCCAGGCGCTGCGCGGCGAGCCATTGACCGTATACGACAGCGGCGAGCGGACACGCTCGTTCTGCTACGTGGATGACCTGGTAGAAGGCATCGTGCGATTGCTCCACTCGAACGAGATGGCGCCAGTCAACCTGGGCAACCCGGACGAAATGAGTGTGTTGGACTTTGCGCATGTGGTCGTCCGACTCGCCAGCAGCAAGTCCGAAATCAAGTTCATCTCGCCAGAGGATGAGCGCACCAAAGACGATCCCAAGACGCGCCGCCCGGACATTAACAAAGCCCGGCGTGTCCTCGGTTGGGAGCCGAAGGTGCCCTTGGAAGACGGTCTGCAAAAGACAATCGAGTATTTCCGGGGTCGAGTGTAGTAGAGCGTAGAGAGCAGAGCGTGGAGCGACGGGCGATACCCGATAACAGACATTGGTTCAATGTCGGCATCGTTGCAGTAGCATTGGTCGCCGGGGTGGTAATTGCGCGGCTGCCGCTAATTCCAGTCGTCGCGTTGGTGGGTGGAACGGCCATCGTGCTGGTCACGCTGATCGAGCCGATGGCTGGGCTGGCCCTTACTCTGATCGTCGCGCCGCTGGCCGCTTTTCAAAACTATGTGACCGGCGCCGTTCTGCGCCCGCTAGACATTGGCCAGGCGATGTTGGCGCTTACGCTCGGCGCGTGGTTCTTGCGCGGGCTGGCCCACAGAGAGATACGCCTGCCCCTCGTGCCGCTGCTCTGGCCGCTGCTCGTGTTTGTTGGATGGGCTGCGGTCTCGCTCCTGTGGGCGCCATCGTTCGAATACGCCATTCCCGAAGTCATCAAGTGGGCCGAGATCATCCTCCTGATGCTCGTCGTCGTCGAAGCAGGCCGGCCCCCCGAACCGATGGGGGGCAGGCCCCCCGAACCGATGAGGGACAGGCCCTCCAAACCGATGGGGGGCAGGCAGCGCATGGGTTGGGTGATCGCTGGGGTGCTGGTCAGCGGGACATTCCAAGCCGTGTTGGGTATCTGGCAATTTGGGCTGCGCGGCATTGGCCCGGAGACGTTCAGAATCAGCGATCATCTATACCGCGCCTACGGCACGTTCGAGCAGCCCAATCCCTACGCGGGCTACATCGGTCTGATATGGCCGGTAGTAGCCGGGTTGCTCATAAGGCAAATCTCAAATCTCAAATCTCAAATCTCAAATCGGCCAAGCAGCCTGCCATCTGCTTCCAGTATCCTATATCGTGCCTCTTGCATCCTGCCTCTTGCGGTTTGCGTCTCATTACTTGTTTCTGCCCTCGTGTTCTCCTGGTCACGGGGAGCATGGATCGGGGCACTGGCAGCGGCCACGGTGATGGCTGCAGCCCTCCCTCGACGGACGTGGCTGGGGGTTGGTGGAGTAGCGGCAGCGATTGTGATACTGCTCAGCGCAAACACCATCGGCTTGTTGCCCGGCGCCATCCGCGCGCGGCTGACCGACTTTACGCAGCAGGTGCAAGTATTTGACGTTCGGGGCGTGGGCATCAACGACGCCAACTATGCGGTGCTGGAGCGACTGGCCCACTGGCAGGCTGCCGGCGAGATGATCCGGTATCACCCCTGGACGGGCGTCGGCTTCTCCAACTATGAGCCGGTTTACGCCCAGTACGCGCTGACGAACTGGCCCATCGCCCTGGGCCACGCGCACAACTATTATCTCAACGTCGCCGCCGAGCTGGGTGTGCCTGGCTTCCTGGCTTACGTGCTTCTGTGGGGCGCGATTTTCTGGCAGACGGCGCGCGCGCTGCGCCGCAACTCTGGATGGGAGCGCGGGCTGGCGTTGGGCTTGCTGGGCGCCTGGATGCATCTATCAGTCCATAACCTGTTCGACAACCTGTACGTCAACAATACCCATCTTCTGTTCGGCGCATTACTGGGTGTGTTGACGGTCCTGAACCTTCCGGAAAGCCATGTCCTGAGCAAAGCGAAGGATCAGCCTTCGGGAAGGTCGAATCTTGAACTGGGAGATAGAGCAACTTGACTTACCTCATCGCATTGGCTCGGGATAATCGCAAAGAGTTTGAGCGGTTCCTCAAATTCATGGTCGTCGGCACTATCGGCGCGGTAGTGGACTTTGGCATTCTCAATGCACTCAAGCTCGCGTTCAGAGCACACAACGTTGACCTGGGGATGTGGCATTTGCTTGGCCGGCTCACAGTCGAGGGCAACCTGACGCTTGCCAACACCATCTCGTTTACTACGGCGGTGATCTCTAACTTTACCTGGAACCGCTTTTGGACGTACCCCGAATCACGCAGCAAGCCGCTGGCCGGGCAGTTGGGGCAATTCTTCGTCGTCAACATCGCCGGGCTGGCCATCAACCTCACCGTGCTGAATGCGCTCGACCCGTTCTTCAAGCCATTCTTGGGCTTTTACAGCTACAATGCGGCCAAGGCTATCGCTACCGTCGTCGTGATGTTTTGGAATTTCTTCGTCAATCGCTTCTGGACGTATAGTGACGTCAAGCTCGGACAGTGAAAATCTCCAGTGACATGCGTATTGGCATAGACATCACGGCCGCTGTTCGCCAGGGTGCGGGCATCGGTCGCTTTACCCGCGAGCTGATCCGCGCGCTGTTCGCGCTCGACGACGGCGCAGCGCGAAGCGTGCCCTCCTGCGAGTACGTCTTGTTCGCCGCGACAGGCGGACTATCCCGCGCCGCCACTGAGCCTCGCCTAGCCTACATCACGCAACCTGCCGTCACGCGCCATCTGCAATTTAAAATCCGTAATCTGACATTTCTTTCCGATGACTGGCTGCACCGCCTATGGCACCGTGCGCATCTGCCCATCCCCATCGAAGCCATCACGGGCCGGGTGGACTTGTTTCATGAGCCGGATTTTGTCTTGCCCCCCACCCGGCCCGGCACACGCACTGTGCTGACCGTCCACGATCTCACGTTCATCCGCGATTCGGAATCGGCGTTCCCCAGGCTGCGGCGCTACCTCAACCGGGTGGTGCCGCGCTCTGTGGGCCGCGCTACGCACGTCCTGGCCGATAGCCTTGCCACCAAAAACGACCTGGTCGAATTGTTCAACACGCCACCCGACAAGATCACCGTGCTCTATGGCGGCGTGGATGCGCGCTTTACACCTGTGCGAGAATCAGAGCGATTGGCCACCGTCCGCGCCCGCTACGGCATCGGTCAGGGGCCGTTCATCCTCGGCATCGGCACCATCCAGCCGCGCAAGAACTATCGCCGCCTCATCCAAGCATTCGCTATTCTCAAATCTCTAACCTCCAGCCTCCAACTCGTCATTGCCGGCGGAAAAGGCTGGATGTACGACAGCATCTTTGCAGAGGTCAAGCATCTGGGGTTGGAAGGTCAAGTGCTGTTTCCCGGCTTTGTGGACGACGACGACCTGTCAGCGCTCTACAGCGCCGCCGAGCTGCTGGCTTTTCCTTCCATCTACGAAGGCTTTGGACTACCTATCCTGGAAGCGATGGCGTGCGGGACACCGGTCGTCACCTCCATCACATCGTCGCTGCCAGAGTTGGCTGGCGATGCGGCCCTGCTGATCGAGCCGACCGACGTGGATGCCATCGCCGCCGCGATGCGCTGCCTCTTGCAAGACCCCGACCTGCGCCGTGGGCTCGTCGCAGGCGGATTCGACCAGGCGCGCAAATTCACGTGGCAAAAAGCCGCCACACAACTGGTAGAGATTTACCAGTCTATCGGCGCCAGATGAATTGCAGCCCACGCATTGCGTGCTACAATATTCAACAAGCCATACGCGATACGCAATATGCGAGGTCAAGATGCGAGCCGTAGATATAGTCATCAAGAAGCGCGACGGCCACGAACTGACCGCCGACGAAATCCACTTTTTTATCGACGGATACACACGCGGCGAGATCCCCGACTATCAGGCTGCGGCCTGGCTGATGGCGGTGATGCTGCGGGGGATGACGTCGCGTGAGACGGCTGAGCTGACGCTGGCTATGGCCCGTAGCGGCCAGACACTCGACCTGCACGACATTGCTCCCCTGGTAGTAGACAAGCATTCCAGCGGCGGCGTAGGCGATAAGGTCAGCCTCGTCGTCGCGCCGCTGGTCGCCTCGAGCGGTCTGCCGGTGGGCAAGATGTCAGGCCGGGGGCTGGGCTTTTCCGGCGGGACGATTGACAAGTTGGAATCCATTCGCGGCTACCGCGTGAACCTGAGTGTGGACGAGTTTCGCGCCCAGCTGCAGCAGATCGGCATCGTGCTTTCCGGCCAATCAATGGACCTGGCGCCGGCCGACGGCAAGCTCTATGCGCTGCGCGACTTGACCGGCACCGTTCCCTCACTCCCGCTCATCGCCAGCTCGATCATGAGCAAAAAGATCGCCGCTGGCGCAGACGCCATCGTGCTCGACGTCAAGGTCGGGCGCGGCGCGTTCATGAAGACAGTGGACGAGGCGCGAGCACTGGCCGAGACGATGGTCGGCATCGGGCGCAACGTGGGCCGCAGGTGCGTGGCGCTGCTTTCCGACATGAACCAGCCGCTCGGTTGCGCGGTGGGCAACGCGTTGGAAGTGAAAGAAGCGATTGACACATTGCACGGCAAGGGACCTGCGGATTTCCGAGAGCACTGCCTGACGGCCTCTGCGCACATGCTGTGCCTGGGCCACAAAGCTGATTCCGTTAAAGCCGGGGAAAAGCTGGCGGCGCAGTTGCTCGACTCTGGGCAGGCGTGGACCAAGTTCGTCGCGCTGGTGCACGCGCAAGGCGGCGACGTGGAGGTGATCGAGAATCCCAGCCTGCTGCCCAAGGCAAGGCTCGTCAAGGATGTGCCGGCGCCGGGCGGTGGGTATATTGCCGCGATGGATGCCGCAGAAATCGGCATGACCTCGGCGGAGCTAGGCGCGGGCCGAGCCAAGAAGGGCGACCCGATTGATTACGCCGTGGGGCTGCTCGTCCATCGCAAGGTGGGCGACTGCGTGAGCGCAGGGGAGCCGCTGTTCACCATCCACGCAGACGACGAGGCGAAACTCGCCGCAGCCGAGACACGACTTGTGGCCGCCGTCGAATGGAGCAATGCGCCAGTCCAGCCGCTGCCGCTGTTTTACGGGGTGGTCGAATGACGGGCCTGGTTGTTGTTGCTGCGCTATGCTGCAATAATCTGGCGTACACCCGTTGGCCAAGCAAGCTTCGTTGACAATGGTGGGGCGACTGTGCTAGTATAGCATCGCGGGGGCACAGACAATCAGTCCGACTCGGTTACTGGCGACGACCCACGCGCCGGTCGTGGCCGAGTGGGCATTGACGATGCGTGCACGACTCATTATGTCATTATGGTGTAATATGACCAAAAAAGCAACGACAAAACAACAATTGTTATTGCAGGTCGAGGAATTGCGCTCGCGATTGGAAGAAGCCGAAGAGACGCTGCACGCCATCCGGAGCGGCGCGGTGGACGCGCTGGTGGCCGATGCGCCGCAGGGCGAGATGGTGTATACACTCCGAGGCGCAGAATATCCTTATCGCGTCATGGTGGAAACCATGAACGACGGCGCACTCACGCTTTCAGACAACGGCACCATCCTTTACTGCAACAGACGCTTTGCCGAGCTGGTCAAGACGCCGCTCGAACAGGTGATCGGCTGCCTGCTCGTCGAGTTCGTGATGCGGACCAACTGGCCCAAGCTCCGAGCGCTGCTGCAAGCGCCGAGCGGGAAAGAGGAGATTGCGCTGGCGGCCTCCGACGGCACCCGGGTGCCTACCCAGTTCTCCATGCATCCCCTACAGGCGGATGGCATGCAGGCTACCTGCATCGTCGTCACCGATCTGACCGAAATCGCGGCGGCCGCCGAGGCCCAGCGCCGGGCACACGCCGAGCTGGAAGCCCGCGTCCAAGAACGCACAGCACAACTGGTTGCGGCCAACAAAGAGCTGGCCGACATCAATACGATCTTGCTTGCAGAGGTTGCCGAGCGCAAGCGGGTGGAGGAGGCGCTGAGAGAAAGCGAGCGGCGGTTCCGGCTGGCCCTCAAAAATGCGCCAGTGTCGGTGGCGGCCCAGAACCGCGACCTGCGTTTCATCTGGGCCTATAACCAGCGCACTGTACGGCCCGCCGACGTGATCGGCAAGACCGACTCTGACGTCTTCCCGCCGGATACTGCAGCAAAGTTGACAGCGCTCAAGCGCAAGGTCCTCGAGACCGGTGCAGAAGTGAGAGAACAACTTTGGCTGACCAGCGGCGGCCGCCGGGTATTCCTGGACCTGTTCCTGGAACCGATGCGAGACGCAGCCGGACAGATCACTGGTATCGGAATTGCGACGGTGGACCTGACCGAGCGCAAGCGGGCGGAAGAGGCGCTGAAGGAAAGCGAAGTGCAACTCCGTGCGCAACTCCAAGAGAACAACCTGATCTACAAATGCAGCCCAGTGGGCTTGTTCGCTATGGATCGCGACCTGCGGTACCTGCGCATCAACGAAAGCTTGGCGGACATGAACGGCATGCCGGTCGAGGAACACTTAGGGCGCACACTAGAAGAGGTCCTGCCCGAGTTAGGCAGTTTGCGGGAATTGTGGCGTCCGGTTCTGGAGCAGGGCCGACCCATGCTGAGCGTTGAGATACAGGGAACTGTCCCCAAACAGCCCGGTGAGTCACGATACTGGTTAGCCAGCTATTATCCGATGAAGTCTGAGGTGGGCGACGTCATCGGCTTGCTGGGCGCTATCATGGACATCACCGAGCGCAAGCGGGCAGAGGAGATGCTGCAGCGGCAAAACGACGAACTGGAAGCGGCTCGCGCCAGGGCAGAGAACGAAAAGCGCCGCCTGGAAGCGGTGATGGAGGCTCTGCCAGTCGGCATGGCCCTCATCGATGTTCGAGGGGGCGACGTCCAATCCAACAGCGCCTTTGAGAGGATATGGGGCGAGCCGCGCCCGGTGACGCAGTCCTTCAGCGACTATGCCGCCTACAAGGCCTGGTGGGCTGACACGGGCTGGGCCGTCGCCCCGGGAGAGTGGGCCTCGGCCCAGACCGTACAGAGAGGCGAACCTGTCCTCGGACAGTTGATGGAGATTCAGCGATTCGATGGTTCCCGCGCGTTTATCCTCAACAGCGCAGCTCCCGTGCGCGATTCCGACGGGAATGTCGTCGGAAGCGCAGTGGCTATCCAGGATATTACCGATCTGCGCAAGGCCGAGGAGGCACTGCGGGAGAACGAGCGCCGCCTGCAGCAGATGCAGGAACTGCTGGAGGCCGTGACGAAAGGAACGGAGGTGATTATCGCGGCTCAGGATACGAGCTTGCGCTACACCTTCTTCAATACAGCGTATCAGGAGGAAATGAAGCGACTCACCGGCAAGGACATCCACATCGGCACGAGCATGGCCGAGGTGTTTGCGGATGTGCCGGAACAGCAAAAGATCGCTCTGGAGGAGTGGAGCCAGGCGCTGCGGGGCGAGAGTACAAACAAGACGTTAGAGTTCGGCGATCCCGGTCGCCACCGTAGAGTCTACGACGTACTCCACACTCCCATCTGGGACGCCGAAGGCAATGTGGTGGGAGCGGGAGAGGTGGCATACGACGTCACCGAACAGGTGCAGACAGAGCGGGCGTTGCGCGAAAGCGAAGAGCGGTTCCGTTCTGCTTTCGAAGATAGCGCCGTCGCGATGGCGTTGACCGCGCCGGACCTCCGACTTTTGAGGGTCAACGCCGCCTACTGCCAGTTGACCGGGTTCGACGAATCCGAACTGGTCGGCCACAGCGTCATCGAGTTTACTCACCCTGACGACGCAACGCCGACCCAAGTCGCCCTGGGTTCTGTGGTAAAAGACAAGCAACCTACCTTACGGTTTGAGAAACGATATATCGGCAAGGGCGGCCGCCTGATCTGGGTTGACGTGAGTTCGGCACCGGTATACGATGCCCAGGGCCATCTACTCTACCTGGTCACCCATGTTCAAGACATCACCGAGCGCAGGCGGATGGAAGCTGAGCTTAGAGAATCAGAAGAAAAAGCCCGGAACCTGATCAAGTATGCGCCCGCTGCCATTTATGAAATGGATTACTTCGGCACCCGATTCAAGAGCGTCAACGACGTCGTGTGTCAATTGCTTGGATACACCCGGGAAGAGATGCTTTCCCCATCCATGAGGCCATTGGATCTCGCGGACGAGGAAAGCAGGGCCAGATTCCGAGAAAGGATCAAACAGAAGCTGGCCGGAGAAAGCATTATAGGAGCCATTGAATACAAAGTAAAAGCGAAAGATGGACACGAATTATGGATAGCCGTGAACGTGGGTGCTTTCACTTATAAAGACGGGAAACCTGAAGGCGTACTGGTCATTGCGCATGACATTACCGAGCGTAAGCAGATGGAAGAGGCGCTGCGCTGCGCGCGCGATGAGCTCGAATTGCGCGTTCAAGAGCGCACCCGCAAACTGTCAGAGATCAACGAAGAATTGCAGATTGTAGGTGAGGAACTGCGCCAACAGAACGAGGAATTGTTCGAAACTCGAGCCGCAGCGCGTGCCGAACGCCAGCGTTATCAAGAGATCTTTGAGTTTGCCCCGGACGGTTACCTGGTCACTACACCCTATGGCCTCATCCAGGAAGCCAACCATGCGGCGGCGGCCCTTCTTCATGTCAGCCACGACTATCTGGTTGACAGACCGCTATCCGAGTTTGTGGCAGAGCAAGACCGGCAAGCCGTTCAAGCCTTGCTGGACCTGTCACAGACCGAGGGAGCAAGACCCGGCGGGTACAGGGAGCTCCGCATGCAGCCGCGGCACGCCGCCCCCTTCGATGCGGCGCTCACCTTTGCTCCCGCCCACGACGCGCAAGGTCAGCTCGTGGGCATGCGCTGGCTGGTGCGCGACATTACCGAACGCAAACAGGCGGAGGAGGCCTTGCGGCTGGCCAATGCTTACAACCGCAGCCTCATCGAGGCCAGTCTCGACCCGCTCGTGACGGTCGGCCCGGACGGAAAGATCACGGACGTGAACGCTGCCACGGAAAATGCCACCGGCTATTCGCGGAAGGACCTTATCGGCACGGACTTGGCCAACTATTTCACCCAGCCGGATAAAGTGCGCGCCGGGTATCAACAAGTGTTCGATCAAGGGTCGGTACGGGGTTATGAGCTCGGGCTCTTACATCGAGATGGGCATATGACGCCGGTGTTGTACAACGCCTCGGTGTACCGGGATGAAGCCGGCCAGGTCGTCGGCCTCGTCGCGTCGGCGCGTGACATCACCGAGCGCATGCTGGCCTACCAATTGTTGGAGCGACGCGTAAAAGAGCGCACCCGCGAGCTTTCGATGCTCCTGACCATCTCGAACAACATGGCCTCCATACTGGAGCTAGAGGCGCTGTTGAGCCTGACCCTCGATCAACTCAAGTCTCTGGTGGATTACACCAGCGCTGCCATTTACATGCTGGATGATGGCTATCTGACCGTCGTGGAATACCGTGGGCCGGTCCCGCGCGAAGAGGCGCTGCAAGCGCGATTCCCGGCCCCACAGGCTATGGGTGTGGCACAAGTGCTCGACCGTCAGGAGCCCCTGATCATCGCCGACCTTCAAAACCATTCATCCATGGCGCGCGCTTTTCGAGAGACAGCCTTCGAGGGCGAAAAGAAACTGGTCGGCGACACTCGCTCCTGGTTGGGCGTCCCACTCATCGTCAAAGATCGGGTGTTTGGCATGTTGAGGCTCAGCCACGCCGAGCCAAACTATTACACGCCCCGCCATGCCCAGATGGCGCTGGCGGTCGCCAACCAGGCCGCGGTGGCTATCGAGAACGCGCGCCTGTACGAAGAGGCACAACAGTTGGCAGCCATGCGAGAGCGGCAGCGCCTGTCGCGTGAATTGCACGATTCTGTCTCGCAGGCGCTGTATGGCATCTCGTTGGGCACGCATACCGCCTTGGCTGTGTGCGACCGCGACCCGGCCAAGCTGACTGAGGCTCTGAACTATATCCTCTCGCTAGCCGGTGCAGGGCTCACCGAGATGCGCGCCTTGATCTTTGAATTGCGGCCCGAGTCGCTGGCGGCGGAAGGCCTGGTGGCGGCGCTCACCAGGCAAGCCGCGGCAATGCAGGCTCGCCATAACATCACGGTCGAGGCGGAATTATGCGAGGAGCCTCCCATGCCGCTCGAAGCCAAAGAGGCGCTGTATCGCGTTGCGCAGGAAGCGATGCACAATGCCGCCTGGCACGGCCAGCCCAAGCGGGTTGATCTCCGACTAAGCTGCACGCTGCAACAAGTTGTGCTAGAGGTGATTGACGACGGAACAGGCTTTGATCCAACGCAGACCTACACGGGTCACTTGGGCTTGCGCTCGATGCGCGAGCGAGTCACGCGTTTGCACGGCACGCTGAGCATCGAAAGCGCGCCGGATCAGGGCACTTGTGTCCGCGCTCAAATTCCTTTGCGCGCAGTCACTCATTAGAGATCTGAAGGGGTTGAGGAGCCTTCGGGTCCAGTTAAAGCAACCGGGGGCAGTGTTGAGCTGCCCCCTTGTCATTTGAACATGTGCCGGTAGCTTCACGCGCTAATTGGCCCAGCCCACCGGCAGCAGGTATGTATCGGCTCCAAATCCTTCCGCTGACCAGCCTACCAGCCCTTTGCGGTCATCCACTTTCCACCACTTGATGCCGTTGGCTTCCGTCGGCCCATCCACGATGGCGACTTCGGCATCCCGGTCCAGCTCGCCTAAAACTTTGCCAGCCGTGGACGCCTGATCGCGCACCTTGAGCTTGACATCCTGTGGCGGCATGACCTTGGCCAGCACGTCTTTTGCCAGTGCTGTCGGTGCAGGCCGAAGCGTGGGTGTTGGCGGCACAGGCGTCGGCGGAAGCGTTGGCGTGGTAGGTGGGCGTGTGGCTGTGGCCGGAAGAGCGGCCGTTGCAGGCCGTGTTGCCGTACGAGTGGGCGCCTTGGTCGAGGCCAACCCGGCCAGGAGCGTTGGGCCGTTTTTGGCCACCAGCACGCCGATCAGAATCACCATCATCAAAACCAACACCGCCACGACGCCGATGAGCATATACACCCGCGAGGACGTGCTGGTCAGCAGCTGTTTGAGCGCCGATAGCCTGCCCGCACCGCCTGGGGGCGGGCGCAGCGGCTGACCCGGAGTCTGGGCCAACTGCCGGAGGCGCGGCGAAACCACTGTATCTTGAGTATCGCTGAGCTTGGGCGCGGGCTTTTGCTCTGGCACCTCCATGGCTGTGGCGCTCTTGCCGATGACTGTTGCATCGCTGGGCGGAGGCGTAAGAGAGCTGGGCCGCGCTGGCTCTTCCCGTGGAGTTGACGGCCGGGGCGCGGGCGAAGCTTCACCGTCCGACTGGCCCATGATCAAAGTCGGCTCGTCCGATCCTTTCGGATTCTGATCTCCGCTGGACATCTCAATGCCTCCTAGCGGCATTCCCTGGTGAATGTTGAGAGCTTCAGTTGACTGGCGTACCAGAGAGCGTGCAACCTAAAAAAGCACGGGTCACACTGTTCATTGTATGCCTCAGAGGGCAACTCGTCAAGTGGCATTCGGCTACCGCTGCAACACAGGTTGGCCATTCCCATCCATGCGATACCTATAGGTCGGTACGCCAGGCAACATTCCCCGTGCGTCAAATCGCGTTGCCAGTTGCGCACCGACTTGCCGCCGGGTCGGACCACCCCGCGCACGCGCCATCGCTTCGAACAACATCTGCGCCGCCTGATACGTGGCCCAGGCATACGGCCCCGGCTCTGCGCCATTCGACACTGCCCGATAGCCAGAGATGAACTGCTGCGCGCCGGGTACATCACGCGGCCACAAAGCCCCTGTCACAAAGACTGTTCCCGTCGGCACACCGCCCGCAAACACATCGTCGAGACCAATAGAGGTACTGAGCGACTGGCTCGTCGGTCCGGTGCGAAGCGCCGCCGGGAACGTGCACTCGGCACAGGGTGCATCGGGGAGTGAATCGGCAGGAATGACGGGCGCAATGAGCGGCAGCGCCTCACGTGCATAGATATCCCACGCAGCGCGGCTCGTCTCCACTCGATAGTGGCCAATCACCGCGATGACTTGCGGATCGAGCGCGAGCTGCCTGGCCCGCTCTTTTGCCGCCTGTGCGTCGTCGCCATCGTCATAGGCGACCAACTCGACGCGATAGCCCCCCACCCCCCCGGCTGCGTTCCGCTCGCGCACAGCCAGCCGCGCCGCATAGATTGCATCATAGCCTACCGGCCGATACCGCCCCTCGAATGGCGCAACAAGGCCAAACTTGACAACGGGGGCTGTTGAGCCAGGAAAAACGCAAGACGCAAGGAACAGGACGCAAAGCGCAAGCGGCAGGATGCAAAAAGCCAGGCGGCGTCGCATCCTGCACCGTGCACCGCGCATCGTGCTACTTGCACTCCTTGGCCGCATGTTCTTCCAGCGTCTTGGAAAACAGGTGCGTCCCATCGCGGCTGCACGACGCCCGGAAAAAGTAAAAATCCGTCTGCGCGGGTTCGATGGCCGCCTGGAGCGAAGACAGTCCCGGGTTGGCGATGGGGCCGGGCGGCAGGTCGGGGTTGAGGTAAGTATTATACGGCGACTTGACCGCTCGATAGTCTTCCTGGGTCAATTGCGGCCACCAGGGTGCTTGCTCTTCGGCCGAAGCCATCGCGTACTGGACGGTCGGGTCGGCGTCCAGCGCCATGCCCGCCTTGAGGCGGTTCAGGTACACGCCGGCGATGACGGGCCGTTCCTGTGCGACGACCGCCTCCCTCTCGACGATGGAGGCCAGTGTCACGGCCTGAAATAGCGAGCGTTTTTGAGACGCCAACTTGTCACGCATCGCCGGCGTAATGCGGCGATCAAAGTTCGCCAACATCCGCGCGACCACATCCGAGGCGATCACGTCTTTCGGCAGCCGATAGGTATCTGGGAACAGATACCCTTCGAGTGAAGCGCCTGGCGGCAGGTCGGCCAGGAATGGGTATTGCGCGGCCCAGAGCTGGGCATCGCGCGCGAGCGCCAGGAATACCGTAGCGCTGATCGGTGTCTGCTGTGCCACCAGCGCAGCGACCTCTTCCAGGCGGCGGCCTTCGGGGACCGTCAGGGTCAACTCGTCGTCGCGCTTGCCGGACTGGAGCGCCTGCGCAATTTCCGGGATGGTCATGGTCTTTTTGAGTGTGAACTGACCCGCTTCTACGCCGCTGTCGAGCTTGCTATAGCGCAGATACAGACGAAAGAGTTGTGCATCGCGCACCAGGCCGTCGCTTTGCAGTCGCGCGGCGATCTGCGCTACCGACTCGCCCGGTTCAATTGTGAATACGACCGCGCTTGGGTCGTCGCTGGCTGGAGTGCTCAACTCGGCCCGGCGAGTGTCCAGGTAGAACGAGACAAACAGGTCTTCGAGGTTAGTCGGCGCCGCGATGGAAACACCACCTGGACCAGACGCATCGGATCGGCGCGAAAGCAACCAGTAACCTGCGGCTCCAACACCGCCGAAGAAGATTAGCAGTGTGAGAAGAAAGATAATGGTACGAGCTGTGCGTCTTTTCATTTTGGATCTCGGACCTTGACTCGGCTCATTGACCTATTACCCTGAACGAAGTGAAGGGTCTCTGCCCCGCCCCGTATGTCACCCTGAGTGAAACGAAGGGTCTCTGCCCTGCGTGAATGAGATTCTTCGCTCCCTGCGGTCGCTCAGAATGACACAGTGCCTTGTCACCCTGAGCGAAGCGAAGGGTCTGTGCCCCGCCCCGTTTGTCACCCTGAACGAAGTGAAGGGTCTCGGTCTTGCGTGAATGAGATTCTTCGCTCCCTGCGGTCGCTCAGAATGACAAAGAGTACTCAGCATGACTCTGGGTAAGCCAATGTGCGATGTGCATCCAGATAGTCTTGTAGAATAACTGCTGCGGCTGCCGCATCGAGCTGTCCGCGGTCACGTGACCTGCGGCGGCCTGCATCGCGCAACCGCTCTGTTGCCTCGACAGTGGTATATCGCTCGTCCCACATCTCGACCGGCACAGGCAGCGCCTCTGCGAGCGCCTCAGTATATCGCCGGACACGCCGCGCCTGGGGCCCTTCCGTGCCTCCCAGGCTGCGTGGGTATCCCACGACGACGCGCCCAGCCCTTTCCTCTTGCACCAACTGAACGATGCGCTGAAAATCCTCGCGCTTGGATGCGCGCTTGATCGCCATCAGTGGCCGAGCCAGCGTTCCCGTCTCGTCGCTCACTGCCACGCCGATTCGCTTTTCGCCCACATCCAGTGCCATTATACGCCCCATATCAGTGTTCAGTGGTGAGTGTTCGGTGGTCAGTGAACTGGTGACTGGACATTAATCACTGACCACTATCCTTGCGGCCTGACCTCAATCTCGGTGCGGAACGTCAGATACGGCATCCGGCCAAGCCAATCCGGCCAGACTTGCACGACTGGGTCAGCTTGCAGCGGCAAAGACTGGAGCAAAACGTCTCGCGCACGCTCCACCGGCTGACCGGCCACTGCCTGGCGCACGGCCTCCAAGTCGAGCCGTGCCGCCACGAACCCTATACCACGCATCACCAACGTCAGATTGCCTCGCTTGTCCGCCGGGACCAGTGTCTCCTCGCGCCGAAACGTCAACCCATCCGGGATCAGCTCATAGCCGGGCGGCACCTTGCCGGCCATCGCTGCATAGACAAGTGCATTCGCGTCCTGCATCCCGACTTTGAGGCCGACCACGCGCACCCGCATCTGCAAGCCGAGCGATGGCGCTTCTTCAGTCACAAAGCGGTCATAGGTTTCGTCGAGCACTTCGGACACGCTAAGGGATTCCTGTGGGACATACTCTTGCTCACCAAGCTGGCCCTGCATCTGGGCGAAGGCGCGTTGTTGGAGTTGCTGCAACAGCGCTGCGCGCAGCCGATCCTTATCGGCCTGGGTCACGGACGGCACTTGTCTGACGCCACCACCCGTGGTCGGCTCAGGGTTGGTTACACGCACGGCCAACGCAGCTACGCCCTCTACTTCGTTGATGAGGTTGGCGGCGACATTGCTGCCCGCGCCGACATCCACCGCCTCGATAGGCGCCTCGACCTGGGCGCCGAACCCGCCTGGCACGGTAACATCGGCCATGGTCACAAATCGGATGGCCGTGCCGAACGCAGAGGTTCGGACTGCCGTCCCTTTGGGAATATTGACCGGCACCGTGAGCTGGTTGAGGAAAACGGCTTTGCCGGCCGCACGCGACGAAGGAATGTCCTTTTGGCCAGAGGTCGCTACTTGCGCATTCCCCTCGACCTCTGCATTGATCTCGGTGGCCGGAACGCGCGAGCGAGCATAGTCAACAGCCCGGATGTTCGGATCTATCACGGCATTGAGCCTGACCGTGACCGGTTCGCTGCGAGGAATAAGCACGATATGAGCGCTCGGCACCGCCAGCACCGCACCTGCAGCAAATACGAAGAGGACGGCGACAAACAACGCCCACGCCAGGGTCAATCGCAGCTTGCGATGCTGTGCAGCGCGCGCTTGCGCCGGCCCGCGCTGCGCGGCTGCCGTCCATGCCTCGTCGTTGCGGCGCGGCGACCAATGGTCCGCTTCCCCGTCATCGTACGACACACGCCACCGCTTGTGCCGCTTGCCAGCCATGACGGAATCAAAGACCGGCAAACCCAGCTCGCGCGCCTGTGAAAGGATACGGCCATCTTCTGTAACAAGCGCGATCTCAACGCCACGGTGTGCCGCGCAGCGCTGGACAATCTGCAAATCCACGCGCCGGGCCAGTACATCCGTATAGGGCGGAATGGCCAAGAGCACCCGCTTGGCCTCGGCCATCTCCACCCGGTCACGGACGCTGATGACGTCGTCGGTGGGATCGAGGTAGATGATCTGGTCCAAATCTCAAATCTCAAACATCAAGTATCAAGCGCAGCGCACTTTACGCTGTACGTTCCACGCTCAAAGTCTCGTCCACCAATTTGGGCACGAGCGCCAACGCCTCTCCGAGACGCTTGGGGTCGCGCCCGCCAGCCTGCGCCAGGGTGGGCTTGCCCCCGCCTCCACCGCCGACGACCTGGGCCACCTTGCCCACCAGCTTGCCCGCGTGCAGCCCCCGCCTGATCAGGTCGTCCGTCACCGCCGCGACGATTTGAGGGCGGCCATCAATCGCGGCGCCGAGCACCACGACGCCAGAGCCGACGCGTGCGCGGAACCAGTCGGTCATCTCGCGCATGACCTCCACGCTAGGCGCCTTGACCTGCGCCGATAGGACGGGCACTCCATCAATCGTCTGCACCGTGTCCATCAGCGCTTCAAAATCGCGCTGCGCCATCTCGCGGCGGAGGCGTGCGAGCTCTTTTTGCGCGGCCTGCAACTGTTCGAGCGTGTCCTGCACTTTGCGGTCCAGTTCGTCCGGCCCACACAACAGGTATGCAGCAGCGTTGTTCATCTTGTTAAGCCGCTCGACGATAAACTGCTGCGCGCCACGTCCCGTGACTCCCTCGATGCGACGAATACCCGCGCCGACGCCGCCCTCGGAAAGCACTAGAAACGGGCCGATTTCGGCCGTCATGGTCACGTGCGTACCGCCACACAGCTCCTGGCTGATGAGCTTTTCGCCCGGCCAGCCGGTCCGGATGACCCGCACGACGTCGCCGTACTTTTCTCCAAAAAGCGCCATTGCCCCTGCGCTGACCGCGTCTTTATAGTTTTCATAGTAGATGTTGACCGGATAGTCGGACAAGATCAAGTTATTGACGTTTCTGACGACTGCGTCTAGCTCGTCCTGCGTCAACATCCCCGAGTGCGTAAAGTCAAAGCGCAGACGGTCTGGCGCGACGAGCGACCCGGCCTGTTGGACGTGCGTGCCCAGCACCGCGCGCAGTTGCGAGTGAAGCAAATGTGTAGCGGTGTGGTTGCGCATGACGTCCCAGCGCCGGTCGTAGTCCACCAGCGCCCAGCACGGCTCGCCGACGCGTGGGTGACCCGACTTGACTTCGCCTACATGGACAATGAGCCCCGGCACGGGGCGGCGCGCTTCGCCGATGGCGATTTCCCACAACGGCTCGCCTTCACGCTTGCCGGCCTCTTCTGGCAATCGGGCGATCATTCCGGTGTCGGCCACCTGCCCGCCAGATTCGACATAGAACGGAGTCGCCGGCAGGATGACCTCCACCTTGTCGCCCGGCTTGACCTGCACTACAAGCTGCCCATTCACCAGCAGTCCAGCGAGTGTGGTCTCCATCTCGGTCGAGGTGTAAGGGTCGTGGTCTACGCCCTTTTCGCCCAGGATGCCCTTTTCTTGCAACTGGCGCAGAGCGGCGTGATAGGCTGCCAGCGACTGATCGTCCATTTCAAACTTTTCAGCCGACTTGGCCTTTTCGCGCTGCTGAGCCAGCGCTTCCTGAAAGCCCCCCTCGTCCACCGTAAAGCCACGCTCCTGAACCACATCACGCGTGATTTCCAAGGGCAATCCAAAAGTATCATAGAGTTTGAACGCCTCTACACCCGGGATCACCTTGTCCTCAAGCGATGCAAGCACGCTATCCAGGCGAGCAAGCCCCAGGTCAAGCGTGCGCTGAAAGCGCTCTTCTTCGTCGGTGATGGCACGCAGGATGTAATCGCGGCGCGTCACCAGCTCTGTGAAATGCGTCCCCATGGTCTCGATGACCGCCTCAGCCACCTCGGCCAGGAACGGCTTTTCGAAGCCAATCTTGCGTCCAAAGCGCGCAGCGCGGCGCAGGATCATCCGCAGCACATACGAGCGGCCCACGTTGCCCGGCAGCACGCCATCGCCGATGAGAAAAGCCACGGCGCGGCCATGGTCGGCGATGACGCGGTAGGCGACAATATTCTCTTCCACTTGCGCGTCGCTGTGGCCGAGCATCTCTTGCACCCGCGTGATGATCGGCGTGAACAAGTCCGTCTGGTAATTGCCGTCCACATCCTGGAGGATGGCGACCATCCGCTCGAATCCCATGCCGGTGTCTACATGTTTGGCCGGCAGCGGGTCGAGCTGCGTGGCACTCGCGCGGTTATACTGGATAAACACCAGGTTCCAGATTTCAAAGAACCGTCCACAGTCAATGTTCACGCCGCAGACGTGCCCGGGCACGCCCTGCATTTCGCATGCCTCCGGACCCCGATCAAAGTGAATCTCGCTGCAAGGGCCGCAGGGGCCGGTTTCGCCCATCTCCCAAAAGTTATCCTTGCGCCCAAAGTAAAGCACGTGCGAGGGGTCGAACCCAGGCTGTTGACGCCAGTAGCCAGCGGCTTCTTCGTCAGTTTCCAGGTTACCTTTGTCATCCTTGAAGCACGTCGCCCATAGGTGATCTTTGTCCAGCCCCCACACATGGGTGAGCAATTCCCACGCCCAGGCGATGGCTTCCTTCTTGTAATAGTCGCCAAATGACCAGTTGCCCAGCATCTCGAACAGGGTGTGGTGGCGCGTGTCGCGGCCCACGTCTTCCAGGTCGTTGTGTTTGCCGGCGACGCGCATACACTTTTGCGTATCGGCGGCGCGCTTGTACGGGCGAGTGCCCAGTCCCAGGAACACGTCCTTGAACTGGTTCATCCCAGCGTTGGTGAACAGCAGTGTGGGGTCGTCGGCTGGAACGAGGGACGCGCTCGGGACGATGGCGTGTCCACGTTCGGCAAAGAAATCCAGAAACTGCTGACGAATTTCGGCGCTGGTGCGTACAGGCTTTTGGGTCATGAGAACCTCTTGATTCTAGCAGATCGCATACACCTGCACTTGCGTTTATCTCTTTGGGACAGCACAGGCAGGTGTCGCATATCGCCTATTGCGCACGCTAATCAGACCGGCGACGGCAAGACGCAATGGACGACAAGCGAAGGGGGATTGTAGTCGGAAAGGGGGAAACTGTCAATCATAGCCGACACCTCCTTCCAGCCCCGTCAGAATCGCGTCCGTCGAGTGCAATTCCTTTTCGGTAATGCAAGGAGGCTGCGCCCGATGCACGGGCCTCAGCATAGCACATTGGTGGACGGTCAAAAATATTCCGGGTCCCCGAAAGGCACGGAGCGAAAGGTGTCTTGATGGGAAGGATCAACACCACCACAAGCGGGGCTTGTCAAAGGCAGGTCGTGGATGGCAAAGCCTTGTGCTGGGCGCTGGCGCACGACGAAGCGCCTCACTGAGTCAGCCTTGTCTAATGCGGGAGGGGCATCGTATTAGGTCAAACAGCGCATAGATTCTCCATCAGCGTTCGGGCGGGCGGCCCGAACAATTGTAGACCATCACCAGTTGATGCTCCAGTTAATTCCTCTTGACAAGCCACACAGGTTGTGGTATATTTAGATTGGTTAGCACTCTGCGCCTACGAGTGCTAACCGGTTCTTGTTTGGACACCAGCCAAGCTGGACTCAAAACAACACTCGGAGGGAAAAAGATGGCTAGCAAATTCAAGCTCAATCTCAAACCATTGGGCGACCGCGTGGTAGTCGAACCGCTTGAAAAAGAGGAACGGACAGCCAGCGGTATTATTTTGCCGGAGACGGCCAAGGAAAAGCCCCAGGAAGGCGAGATTCTTGCCGTAGGTCCGGGCCGCCGTGACGACGAAGGTAAGCTCATCGTGATGGATGTCAAGAAGGGTGACACCATCCTGTTCGCCAAGTACGCCGGCACCGAAGTCAAGATCGAAGACAGAAAATTGCTCATCCTCAAAGAGAGCGATATTCTCGCAATTGTGGAAAAGTAAGGAGAGACAAAAATGGCTAAACAACTCGTTTTCAGCGAAGAAGCTCGTCGCAAGCTCAAGACCGGTATTGACACCCTGGCTTCTGCCGTGGTGACCACGCTGGGGCCCAAGGGCCGCAACGTAGCATTGGACAAGAAATTTGGCGCGCCCACCATCACGCACGACGGTGTGACTGTGGCAAAGGAAATCGAACTCAAAGACCCGTACGAGAACATGGGCGCGCAGCTTTTGAAGGAAGCCGCCACCAAGACCAACGACATCGCAGGCGATGGCACCACCACCGCGACCGTGCTCGCTCAGACCATCGTCAACGAAGGCCTCAAGATGGTAGCCGCCGGCGCCAACCCGATGCTGCTCAAGCACGGCATCGAAGCCGCGGCCGAAGCAGTCGTCAACTCGATCAAGAAGCAGGCCGTCGAGGTCAAGGACAAGAACGACATCGCCAACGTAGCCGCCATCTCCGCCGCCGACACCGAAATCGGCGAACTGATCGCCGAGGTGATGGACAAGGTCGGCAAGGACGGCGTCATCACCGTCGAGGAAAGCAAGGGCCTGGAGTTCGAGAAGGAATACGTCGAGGGTATGCAGTTTGACCGCGGCTACATCAGCCCATACTTTGTCACCAATCCCGAGACGATGGAAGCCATCCTCGAAGAACCCTACATCCTGATCCACGATAAAAAGATTTCCGCCGCCAGCGATATTGTGCCGATCCTGGAAAAGCTTGTCCAGAAGGGCAAGCGCGATTTGGTCGTCATCGCCGAAGATATGGACGGCGAAGCGCTGGCGACGCTGGTGCTCAACAAGCTGCGCGGCATGTTCAACCTGCTGGCTGTCAAGGCGCCGGGCTTTGGCGATCGCCGCAAGGCCATGCTGCAAGACATTGCCATCCTGACGGGCGGCACCGTCATCACCGAAGAACTCGGCCGCAAGCTCGAATCGGTAACGCTCGAAGACCTGGGCCACGCGGGCAAGATCGTGGCCGACAAGGATAACACGACCCTCATCGAGGGCGCGGGCAAGGACACCGAGATCAAGGGCCGCATCGAGCAGATCAAGGCCGAGATGGAAAACACGACCAGCGACTATGACAAGGAAAAGCTGCAAGAGCGGCTGGCCAAGCTGGCCGGCGGCGTCGCCATCGTCCGCGTCGGCGCTGGCACCGAAGTCGAGCTGAAGGAAAAGAAGCACCGCGTGGAAGACGCGCTGTCCGCGACGCGCGCTGCGGTCGAGGAAGGCATCGTGACCGGCGGCGGCGTGGCGCTCATCAACGCCATCCCGGCACTTGACAAGGTCAAGATGGACTATGAAGACGAGCAGATGGGCGTCAACATCGTGCGCCGCGCGCTGGAAGCCCCGCTCAAGGGCATCGTCGAAAACGCGGGCATGGATGGCGCCGTCGTCCTCGAGAACATCCGTTCCAAGCAGAAGGACGAAAAGAACAAGAACATTGGCTACGACGTGATTGCGCAGGAATACACCGACCTGGTCAAGCGCGGTATCATTGACCCGGCCAAGGTGACGCGCAGCGCCGTGCAGAACGCCGCGTCCATCGCCGCCATGATCCTCACTACCGAAGCGCTCGTCACCGATATCCCGGAGAAGAAAGAGACTCCGCCCATGCCGCCCGGCGGTGGGATGGACTACTAGTCTTTAAAAGTCAAAAGACAGCCGTTAGAATATAAAGGCCCCTCTGTTACGAGGGGCCTTGCATTTCAAGAATAATGGCACGGGTCGGCACCCCATGGAGTCTAGAGCTCTTGCAACTGGCCGGTGGTCATGAAAATCACACGCTCGCAGACGTTGGTCACGCGGTCGCCGATGCGCTCCAGGTTGTGCGCCACCCATAACAGGTACGTCGCCTTGCTGATGTTGCGCGCATCCTCCAGCATATAAGTCAACAGCTCGCGGAACACCTGCTGGTAGAGGGCGTCCATCTCGTCGTCACGGATTGCCACCTGGCGGGCCGCGTCCGCATCATGGGCGACAAAGGCATCCAGTGCAGTGTGGATCATTTCTTGCGCTATCCGGGACATGGCGGGAATATCAATCAGCGGCTTGAGCAGCGGCTCAGAAGCCAGGCGCTTGACCAGCACAGCTGTGACTTCGGCGTG
>Ga0315268_10001659_pt1 | contig 25685 bp, 26 predicted proteins | sample C1_top_MG_FD_204535 | JGI IMG/M metagenome (GOLD analysis project Ga0315268, IMG submission 204535) | Sediment microbial communities from Yellowstone Lake, YNP, Wyoming, USA - C1_top | ecosystem: Environmental > Aquatic > Freshwater > Lake > Sediment | place: USA: Wyoming | collected 2017-08-01
GCGCGGACGGCATCAATGGTGCGGTGGAAATGGCCGGCGCCACCGTCGGGCAGGTCGTCGCGCGCCACCGAGGTGATGACGACGTGTTTGAGCCGCAACTCATGCGCCGCTTCGGCTACTCGCGCCGGTTCGGTGGGGTCCAAGGGCGCGGGCTTGGCGGTGTTGACGGCGCAGAAGGCACAAGCGCGAGTGCAACGGTCGCCCGCAACCATGAAAGCGGCGGCGCCGCGGCTCCAACACTCCCAATGGTTGGGGCATTTGGCGCTGGCGCAGACCGTGTGCAGCTTGAACTGCCCCAACAACACCTTGGTGTCCCGGTAAGCGGCGGTGGCTGGGAGCTTGAGCCGCAGCCAGGCCGGCAATCGGGCGCGGGTTCTGGGCTCAGTTTCTATCATCGTCCAGGGACCAACACGGCTGACCGCAAAATGTTGATGGGCTCCCTCAGCGCGAAGCGTTTGGAGTGCGGCGGCTTGCCGGCGCTTTTGGCCCTAGCCGGACTGAAAGCGGGAGCAAGCTCCCGCACTCCAAACGCTTCGCGCCAGCCAGCCGCCACCCATCCCATTCTCATCGTCACTCCGTGATCACGGTATCTCCATGCTCGTAGGCGGGGGCGCAGCAGCAAAGCCAGCGCAGGGTCTCCTTGCCCGTGTTCCACACCTTGTGCCGCGCCCCGGGAGGAATGGCCATCGCATCACCCGGCCCGACCTCGCGGGTTTCGCCCTCCAGCCGCAGCCGTCCGCTGCCAGCGGTTATGAAGTATATTTCCTCGGCTTTGGCGTGATAGTGCTCTTGGGTGCTGCCGCCCGCCGGCAAGCGCGCCTCAGCCAGGCTCTGATTGCGGATAACCGAGTTGCGATAAGCCAGCAACTCCCGGATTTCGGAGCCGTCTTTCGTTGTGAAAGCCGGCACTTGATTGAGGTTCTTTACGTCCATCACTGCGCGGCGCCACTCTGCCGCCGGCCAGCCAAAGTTGGAACCAAAATCGGTTGGGCCCGCCTGAAAGGCTCAGACGCCATGCCGCGCACGGCAGCACAGACAATGAAAATGGGGCTGGCGGCGGTTGGCGCGAAGCGTCTTGGAGTGCCCCAGTCCCCTGGCGCTTTCGCCCACGCACTGCTTTTGAAGAGCGGCAGAGGACTGCCGCAGTCCAAGACGCTTCGCGCTGGCAGAGCCAGCGGCCATTTTCTGGCCAGGCGCATCTCTGGGATTGAAAGTCAGCCCGCCAACTGGTTCAATCTCCGCCAGTGCATTCTATGCGAATCGCCATTCTGTTTTCAGTGCTCGCTGCTGTCGGCTCAACGCGCGCTTGGGCTGACGCCCTCGTGCAAAACGACGCCAAGCTCAAGGCGCAGAACAAAGTCCCGCTCAGGGCTTGTGCCTTTGATCTGCGCCAGGTGCGGCTGCTGGAAGGCCCCTTCCAGCGGGCGATGGAATTGGACCGGCAGTACCTCTTGAGCCTTGATCCTGAGCGGCTGCTGCACAACTTTCGCGTCAACGCCGGCCTGCCCTCCTCGGCCAAGCCGCTGGGGGGCTGGGAAGAGCCCAGATGCGAGTTGCGCGGCCATTTCGTTGGTCATTACCTCTCGGCCTGCGCGCTGATGCACGCCAGCACCGGCGACGCGCAGCTTAAGACCAAGGCCGACTACGTTGTGGCTGAACTGGCCAAATGCCAGGCGGCCATGCGGGGCGGCTACCTCAGCGCATATCCCGAAGAGTTCATTGACCGCGTTGAAGCGGGCAGGCGCGTGTGGGCGCCCTACTACACTTTGCACAAAATCTATGCCGGCCTGCTGGACATGTACACTTGTTGCGACAACCAACAGGCCCTTGAGGTCGCCCGCAAGTTTGGGGACTGGGTCATCGCTCGCAACGGGCGGCTCAGCGACGAGCAGATGCAGAAGATGCTCGGCAACGAACACGGCGGGATGAATGAGGCGCTGGCAAACCTCTATTCCCTGACTGGCGAAGACAAATACCTCAAGCTCGCCCAGCGGTTCAATCACATGGCCGTGATTGGCCCCGCGTCGCACCGCGAAGACAGACTCACCGGCCTCCACGCCAATACCCAGATACCGAAATTCATCGGCACGGCCCGGCAATACGAATTGACCGGAGAGGATTGGCTCAAGACGGCCTCGCTGTTTTTCTGGAACACGGTCGTCAAGGAGCGGTCTTACGTCATCGGCGGCCATAGCGACGGAGAAATGTTTTCACCTAAAGAGCGGCTCTCGGAGGCGCTCGGCCCCAATACGACTGAGACCTGCAACACGTACAACGTGCTCAAGTTGACGCGCCACTTGTTCTGCTGGGACCCGCAGGCAGAATACGCCGATTATTACGAGCGCGCTCTATATAACCACATCCTGGCCTCCCAGAACCCCGAAACCGGGATGATGTGCTACTATGTCCCTCTCAAGTCGGGCTCGCGCAAGGAATACTGTGGAAGGGAAGATTCTTTCTGGTGCTGCACAGGAACGGGCGTGGAGAACCACGCCAAGTACGGCGATAGCATCTATTTCCACGACGGCGAAACGCTATACGTAAACTTGTTTATTGCCTCCGAGCTTGAGTGGAAGGCCAAGGGACTGAGGCTGACGCAGAACACCAAGTACCCAGAAGAGGCCAGGACCTCGTTGCTGTTTGATTGCCGCAAGCCGACTGCGTTGAACCTGAAGGTACGCCACCCGTATTGGGCCGCGCAGGGCATTGGCATAACGATAGACGGCAAGCCGGAAGCGGTCAGCAGCCAACCTGGGGCCTACGCAACCGTAAGGAGGAAGTGGAAACGCGGCGACAAAGTGGAAGTTTCTTTCCCGATGAGCTTGCGCACGGAGGCTTTCCGGGACAAACCGCGCCGCCTGGCCTTTTTGCACGGCCCCTTGGTCCTTTGCGCGGAAGTGGACGCAAAGAAGCCGCTGCCGGCGGTCGTGGCTCAGGAGGGCCAGATTCTCACCTCCCTCCAGCCTGTGCCCGGGAAAGCCTCTACGTTCAAGGGGCCGGGGGAGTGGTTTCAGGTGCCCGGGATGACCGCCTCCGACGGCGTCACTCTAGAACCTTTCTATAAAATGCACGGCGACCGGCACTATGCTGTCTATTTCGATGTCTTCACCCCAGAGCAATGGAAAGCCAAGGAAGCGGAATATCTTGCTGAATTGGCGCGGCAGAAAGAGTTTGAGGCGCGCACCATAGACCAGGTGAAACCCAGCGAAGAACAGAATGAACGCGATCACGGTTTGGCTGGGGACAACACCGCCGCTGGCGAGTTCGGCGGACGCAAATGGCGTCACGCCACCGATGGCGGCTGGTTTGCGTATGAATTGAAGGTGGTCCCTGACGCGGCCCAAGAGTTGTGCGTTACCTACTGGGGGAGCGACGCCGGCGGCCGCGAGTTTGACATCTTGGTGGATGGCGACAAGCTGGCCACACAGCAGCTCGAGAACAATCGGCCAGGCGCGTTCTATGATGAAGTGTATCCGTTGAGTGCGAAACACACCGCAGGCAAGAGCAAGCTCACCGTGAGGTTCCAGGCGCATCCGGGCAAGTGGGCAGGAGGAGTATTCGGCGTGCGCGTGCTCAAGCCGCGTGATGGAAGCGGGACGACGCCTAAATGAGACTCGCAAAACAGGCGTCAGGGCAAACGGCAAACGCTAAGAATCGCTCTCCTAATCCTTAATCTTGATCCTGGTCTTAATCCTAATCCCCTCCAATTATCATCGTTTGTCGCGTGAGACAGTACAATGACCTCTACGCTCAACACGGCCCCGCTTTCCGCGGCCGAAGCGCCTCAGCAACGCCACCCGCGCGGCCTCTATACGCTATTCCTCACCGAAATGTGGGAGCGGTTCAGCTACTATGGCATGCGGGCGCTTCTGGTTTTGTTCATGGTGGACGCGGTGCGCCACGGCGGCCTGGGGATGACTGACCAAGTGGCCACCTCGATCTATGGCCTTTACACCGCGGCAGTTTATCTGGCGGCGTTGCCCGGGGGCTGGGTGGCCGACCGGTTCCTGGGGGCGCAACGCTCGGTGTGGTTCGGCGGCATGGTGATCGCCGCCGGGCAATTCACGCTGGCGATTCCGCGCACGGAGACGTTCTATCTTGGCCTGCTGCTGGTGGTTGTGGGCACGGGCTTGCTGAAACCGAACGTTAGCGCCATCGTCGGAGAACTCTATCCGGAGGGCGGCGCGCGGCGCGATGCCGGTTTCACCATCTTCTACATGGGCATCAACCTTGGCGCAGCCCTTGGGCCGCTGGCCGCCAGTACTCTTGGCGAGAAGCTCAACTGGCACTATGGCTTCATCGCGGCGGGCACGGGCATGGTTCTGGGGCTGGTTCAATACCGCTTCACACGCCGGCATTTGAAGCAAGCCGGCGCCCAGCCCAGTCAAGCGGCCTCGCGCGCGGACCGGTTGGGGCTTCTTGGCGGGCTGGGCGCGATAGTGCTGGTGGTGGGGCTGCTGCTGACAGGGGCGGTCAGGCTCAATCCCGTGACCATTGCGCGCGGCGCGACCTACTTCATCGTTGCCGTGGCGGGGCTGTATTTCTTTTTCGTGCTGGTGTTGTGCGATCTTGCGCCCGTCGAGCGCAAACGACTCGGGGTGATTGCGATATTGTTCGTGGCCTCGGCGATGTTTTGGTCGGGCTTTGAGCAAGCCGGTTCCACCCTGAACCTTTTTGCCGAGCGCTATACTCAACGCTTTTTGGCCTTGGCCAATTTTGAGGTTCCGGCGGGCTGGTTTCAGTCCGTCAACTCTGGCTGCATCATCGTGCTGGCGCCGCTGGTGGCGGCGTTGTGGCCGGCGCTGGCGCGGCGGAATCTGAATCCGTCGCTCCCCGTGAAATTCGCCGCCGGCTTGGTGTTTCTGGGGGCCGGGTTCGAGGTGATGGCCGGCGCGGCCAAGTCTGTCGCCGGCGGGCAGAAGGTGTGGCCGACGTGGCTGATCACGACCTACGTGTTGCACTCAATTGGCGAATTGTGCCTGAGTCCAGTCGGCTTGAGTTCGGTTACCAAACTTGCCCCGCGCCGCTTTGTCGGCCAAATGATGGGCATGTGGTTCCTCGCCACCTCGCTGGGGAACCTCATTGCGGGCCTGCTGGCGGGTCAGTTCAAGGCCGACGCTGTTGACCAAATGCCCGCCCTCTATCTCCAGATCGTTCTCACCACCGTCGGCACCGGCCTGCTGCTCCTGTTGTTTGCCAAACCGATCAAGTCGCTGACGGCGGGGGCCGAGTAGTCGTTCGCTACCGCTTCGGGGCACGGCATTCACGCAGCTTGAGCGGACTACTTGGACTGGTCGCAGACAGGAGCAACGCGGGGCAGCGACGGATGGTGAAGCGGAATGAATTCCGCGCTCCGGCCCAATCCGCGTTTCATCCGTGTTTCATCCGTGGCCAGACTGCCTTTTCAGGCTCAGCTCCTGGGGTGGAAACGCTGGTGGACCTCCCGGAGACGGTGGGCAGTGACGTGGGTGTAGAGTTCAGTGGTGCTGATGCTGGCGTGGCCCAGGAGTTCCTGGATGACGCGCAAATCGGCCCCGTGCTCCAACAGATGGGTGGCAAAACTGTGGCGGAGCATGTGCGGGGTTACGCGGCGCTCGATGCCGGCCAGGCGCACGCGGCGTCTGATGCGCAGCCAGAGGGTGCCACTGGCAAAAGGGGTGCCGCGCCGGGTCAGAAACACGTTCGCCGGGGTGCGGCGGGTGACGAGCTTCGGACGCCCGGCGCGCAAGTACTGTTCCAACGCCACCACCGCCGGACGCCCCACCGGCACCACCCGTTCTTTGTTGCCTTTGCCCACCACGGTGACGAAACCGGCTTCGAGGTGGAGCTGCTCCAAGCGCAAGTTCCGCAGCTCTGCCAGCCGCAGCCCCGAGGCGTACGCCAATTCGAGGAGGGCTTGGTCACAAAGCGCCGCGGGGTCTTCGCGGGCGAGCGGTTGAAGCAGCCGCTCGATTTCGCGGTCGGTCAGCGACTTTGGCAGGCGCTGCCAGCGGCGGGGCAGGCTTAAGTTTTCGGCCTGATTGACGGGCAGCAACTTCTCCGCCTCGCAATAGCGGTAGAAGGCCCGCAACGCCGCAATCTCCAGATACGCGCTCTCCGAGCTGAGGCGGCGCGCGGCGCCTTGAGCCGGCGGGGCCAGCGGCCGCTCGCGTTCATGCTGGAGGAAGGCCATCAAATGCCGCAGCTCGACCGCGCGCCAGTCGGTCAAGCCCTGCTTTTGCGCCCAGGCGATGAACTTGTCGAGCAAGGCTTTGTAGGTCTTTTGGGTCTGCTCCGACTGCCCGCGCTCGTGGCGGAGGTGCTGGAGGAAATCTTCGACGAGGTTCTGCATGGGCTGAATCGGTGGGGCAGGAAGGAGCCTGACCGGCGAATGGAGTTCAGCCACGGATGAAACACGGATTGGGCCGGCGCTCCGACTCGCCCGCAGGTCGTCCGCCTCATTTTCGTTGGTTGTGGCACCATGTGGGGCATGAAGTCTGGCTTACGTTTGAGGTACATCACGCCAGCGACGAAGTGATAGGTCAGGTTTGCCATCCGAGTTCCCGGCGAATTCCGGCAAGAACCTCCTGTCCAGGTATCCCCGCAACCTTGCCGCTGGCCATTTCTTGGCGCCTTCTTTCGGCTTCGTCCACCCAAGCCGCGTCAATTTCATTCGCCGGTTCGTCTTGAAGGCTATCAAGCAAACGATTGGCAAGCAGCTCCCGCTGGGCGGGCGCTAATTGGCGCGCGCGCGCTTCGATTTCCTCAAAGGTCTGCATGTCGGAAGATTACTTCAATGGTTGCCGATGTCAAGTTCCGGTGTTGCGCTGGGGTTGGGCGCAGCCGCGTTTGGCCGGTTGGCTGCGGGGTGGTGACAGGGCGATGCCAGTTGGTTGATGGGCCCAAAGCCGGCGAGACGCCGGCGCTCCACCCCTCTGCCGCTCTGCTGCTCTGCTCCTCTGCCCGGTTTAAGCCGGCTGTAAGCTGGCGTTCCACTGGCCGCTGGCCTCAGAGCGGTCTGCCCGTGAGCCGTTCGAAAGCCTCCAAGTATTTCTCCTGGGTTCTGGCCACGACCTCTGGCGGCAACACGGGGGCGGGCGGGGTTTTGTTCCAATTGAGCGTTTCGAGGTAATCGCGAAGGAATTGTTTGTCGAAGCTCGGCTGGCTGCGTCCGGGCTGGTAGTCCGCCGCCGGCCAGAAACGTGAGGAGTCAGGGGTGAGCGCCTCATCAATCAGGATGAGCTTGCCTTGGCAGAGGCCGAACTCGAACTTGGTGTCGGCAATGATGATGCCGCGTTGGAGGGCGTAATCGCGCGCGCGGCAGTAAAGGGCAAGGCTGGTGTCGCGGGCCTGGGTGGCCAATTCAGGGCCGACGATGGCCTGGGCTTGGGCGAAGGAGATGTTCAAGTCGTGCCCGGTTTCGGCCTTGGTGGCCGGGGTGAAAAGCGGTTCAGGCAAGGCGGCCGACTCCAGCAGGCCCGGCGGCAGCCGCACGCCGCAGACGCTCTGGGTGGCCCGGTATTCTTTCCAACCCGACCCGGCCAGGTAACCGCGCACGACGCACTCGATGGCGAGCGGGGTGGCTTTCTTGACGATCATGCTCCGCCGGCTGAGCAGATCGGCAAAGGGCCGGAGGCGGGCTGGCAGCGGATCATTGGCGCCGGCCAGCAGGTGGTTGGCGACCAGCCCCGCAAACCGCTCGAACCAGAAGTACGACAACTGCGTGAGCACCTCGCCCTTGCGCGGGATGCCGTTGGGCATGATGACGTCAAAGGCCGAGATGCGGTCGGTGGCCGCCAGCAGCAGGGCGTCGCCCAGGTCGAAAAGCTCGCGGACCTTGCCGCTCTTGAGCTTGGGCAGGCCGGGAAGGTTGATTTCAAGGATTGGTTCGTTTGGCATGAAGATTAGGAATTGTAAATTGAAAATTGTAGATTGGAGATTTCAAATTGGTTTCCGCATGGCGGCTCATCCAGCGTCATACGCGCACTCAATTTACAATTTGCAATCTACAATTCTCAATTTGCAATTACTCCAACCATGTCTCCCAGGTGCGCAGCCCGTAGCGGCTGAGGTAGAGCGGGATGTGGCGGAACAGCGGGTTGGTCTGCTCGATTGCCTTGATCAGAGTCCGCTTGGCATCCGAGCGCGGGCCGTTGAGAATCGTGACCGAGCCGCCCTCGCCCCCGGCCCCGTTGACCTTCCAACCCAAGGCGCCATGGGCACGCGCCAGCTCAATGACTTGGCGCGCGTGAGGACTGATCAGTTCGGCGTGCAACCGGCCTTGGGCCTCGGTGTTCTGGATCATGGCGCGCCCCAGGGCGGCGAAATCACCCGCGTAGAGGGCATCGCGTGACTGCTCCGCCATCAAGCGGAGGTCGGCGATTTTGGGGCACTCCGGCCCGGCGCTCTCCAGTTCGCGGATGACTTTGCGGTGCACGTCGGAGGAGCTGTGGGCTTTGCCCAGATAGATGAGGCTGAGGCGGCGCTCCAGTTCCCACCAGATGGCATTGGGGACGTGGATGGGCGAGACCGAGGCGTGCGGGTACTGGTGCATCTCAATGAAGTTGATGCCGCCGTAAGCCGAGCAGAGTTGGTCCTGAATGCCACACTGCTGGTGGAGCAGTTCGACCTCGACCCTCTGGGCGGTGTAAGCCACTTCATGCGGCGTCAACCGTCCGGGGGTCAGATGGTCGAGGGCGCCGATCAAGGCCACCGTCACCGCCGCCGAGGTGCCGGTGCCGGCCCCCGCCGGGGCTTCGGAGAAGATCGTGACCTGGAAGGCCAGGTTGGCGGGCACGCGCATACAGGCGATGGCGGCCTCCAGCAACGGATGCCTGTCCCAGCCGGTTCTTTCAGGCTGGAGCGCATAGCGTTCACCGTAGTTCTCGGCATTGATGACAATGCGCTCGGCTTGGCCGCAATAGGGGCTGACCTCGAGTTGGACCTCGGCATACGGATAGACGCCAATGTTGAAGACCTTGCCGTGGCCGGCGAACCAAGTATCAGTCCAGCCGCCATTGTCGCAGATGCGAATGGGGGCCACGGAATTGATGATGCGTTTTGGGGCTTGGGAGGCAGCGCCGCTCATGGGTATGGTGGGGAGTGGGTTTGGCGGTCCGGGAGGCCGACTAGCAAGCCGCATTGCTCAAGGCCTGCTCCAAGGCATTCTGGAACTGCTCGAAATCGGTCGCCGAAGGCCGGTAATCTTTTTGCGGAGTCATTACGCCCAGTTGCCCAAGCTCATCCACGTACCAGGCTGCCGTCACGCCGTCGGTGAAGGTGACGCTGCCGCTGGCGATGGTCCCCGCTTGCGGCAGTCCGTCCACGGTGACGACGACGCCTTTGGCGGGCTGGGCGGTTTTGTCGGGCGGGGGCGGCGCGGCTTTGGCGGGGGCCTCTGGGTGGGCCGGCGGCTTTTCGGGCAGGTCTTTGGGCACCAGGTTCAGGTCGCCGATGAGAAGCTTGACCTCCAGAAAGGTCAGGCGCAGGCCGAATTCGGCCTCCAGCCGTTTTTGCACCTCGGCGACTCTGAGCCCCTGCTCAATCCACTTGGCCACCGTTTGCTTTTGCGCGTCGTTCAGCTTCATAACCTGCCCTGGGCACATTCGGCGCGATTGGCGTCCGCGATGCAAGATGGAAACCGACCCAGCGCGAAAGCGCCCCTGCTCTGCCGCCGGCCCGCCGGCTCGTCTGCGGTCGGGGCAGCACCGGTTCAAGACGGTCGCAACGCCGCGAGGCGGCGGCAGCAGATGGTCGGGGCGGTGAGATTTGAACTCACGACCTCTTGTACCCGAAACAAGCGCGCTAGCCGGACTACGCTACGCCCCGAAACCCAAAACCGAACGATAGAGTCGCGCATGCCGGGGTCAATTGCAACTCGAATCTTTGGCGCAACCAACTGGCCAGCGTGCGCCACTTTAGGGTCTGATAGCGGGCGGTGATCCGCTTGATGGCGAAGGGGTCGGTATGGCGGGTGTTCACGCCGAATTCGGTCGTGCAGGCGGTCTGGTAGCCTGCTTCCTTTACGAGGTCGCGCACCGTCTCATCCCAGTCGCCATACGGATAACAGAAATGGCGGATCGGCACCCCGAAAACATCCTCCAGCTTGCGCTTGCTGGCCTGGATCTGCTCCTTCGCCTCGTCTCTGGGCAGTTGCGTGAGGAAAGGATGGCTGAGGGTGTGAGACCCAATCTGGTGGCCGGCAGCGAGCCAGTCCCTGACCTGGGCGGCATCCATCAGTTTTTCCGGCGCCTCGCCGAGGGTTTGCTCCCAAGTGTTGGTCTGACCCAGCCGACCGGCGACGAGAAACTGTGTAGCCCGCAGCCCCGACGCGGCCAGCGGTTCCAAGCCCAAGCACAGGACGCTTTCAAAGCCATCGTCGAAGGTGATGCCCACGTGCTTGCCCGGGTTGCCCTCGCCGCCGGTGACTGCCGATAGATCGGCGCTGCGGAAGCCATGGTTCCGAAGCTCGGCAAGTTGTTGGGCAAAAAGACTTCGGCTGAGATACAGCCCTTTGAGGCGCACTTTGCGCGGGCGCGGACCCAGCTTGTGGTACATGAGCACCGGCACGCCAGTGGCGAAGCACTCAAGGAACGGCAAGAGCCGGGTGTAATGCTCTGGAAGCCGGCGGGAGGAGTTGCGGCTGGGCGAGGGCATAGGTCAAAGCCCGCGACCGACAAGCTGGCGGTAGATGTCCAAGACCCGCCGCCCCAACTCGGCGCGCGTGAACGTGGCCGCAACGTGCTTCCTGCCGGCCTGGCCGTACTGGGCGCGCTTTTCCGGCTCGCGCATCAGGGCAGCCATGGCCTGGCGCAGTGCCGATACGTCGGCCGGCGGCACCAGCAGCCCGTGCTCGCCGTGGCTGACCAGCTCCGGGATGCCGTCAAGGTTCGAGGCGATGACTGGTTTGCCGCAAGCCATAGCTTCGAGGATGACCAGGCCAAAGGCTTCGGTGCCAACTGCCGGGTGGACCAACACATCCAGGCCACTGATGACTGAGAGGTTGTCATCGAGGAAGGGCAGCAAGGTGCAGACCGCTTCCAAGCCGAGTTCCTGGCGGCGTTGCTGGAGCTTGGTTTCCATCGTGCCGCCTCCCACGGCGGCAAAACGAGCCAGTGGAAAATCGTTGCGCAGGCCCGCCGCGGCCTCCAGGAATTCCAGTTGCCCTTTGCCGCGCGGGAGGTAATAGCCGCCGACGACGCCAAACACTACTTGTTGAGGAGTCCAACCTTGCTCCGCCCGCCACTGCCAGGCGGCGGGAGCGCGTTCGGGGCTGAATCGCTCCACGTCAATGCCGCCATAGACCTGGTGCAGCCGCTGGCGGGGGCCGCGCAACTCGCGGCGAAGCACCTGCTCCACGGCCCGAGAAACCGCAATCACGTTCGCGAAACGAAGCAACAGCAGCCGGCTCACTGCCCGCGGCCGGGTCATCAAGTGCCTGGTGACGACCGCCTGCGCGCCCGTGCCGGCGAGGCGAGCAGCGACCACGACCGGCCAGTAATCCCGTCCCTGATGGGCGTGAACCAGGTCGTGCCGACCGGTGCGCAAGAGGCGAGCCAGCGCAGCAATCATCCCGCGCTTGAGTGTGCCTTTCTTCGGGAAAAGGTGCACGGGCAGACCGTGGCTCCGGACCCGCTCCAGCCATCGGCATCCGGCAGCCAAGGCCATGGAGACATCCACACCCCGGTCGCGCAAAGCCAGGGCCAGCTCCAGGGTCTGGCTGTCCGCCCCTCCGCCGCTGAAAAGGGAATTAACCTGCAGTACGCGCATGTCAGGAGTCAGGTTCAGGGGGCAGGAGGCGGAGCAGAGGGGTAGAGGAGTAGAGGGGCAGAGGGGCACGTGTCAGGGGTCAGGTATCAGGAGGCAGGAGTCAGGCGTCACCTTTCACGTTTCACGGTTCACGGTTGGGCTATCCAGCATCCAGCATCCCCTCTCACGCATCAGGCATCGCCCAACACGCCTCCGATCTGCATCTGCAGTTCATAGAGCCGCCGGTAAATGCCCTGGCTCCGGACAAGCTCTTCGTGCGTGCCGGTTTCCACGACGCGGCCTTCATCCAGCACCACGATCAAGTCGGCCTGTTGGATGGTCGAGAGCCGGTGGGCAATGCAGATCGTCGTGCGCCCCCGCATCAAGTCCTCCAAGGCCGCTTGGACGGCGCGCTCGGATTCGGTGTCCAACGCGCTCATCGCCTCGTCCAGGATGAGGATGGGGGCGTTTTTGAGCAGGGCGCGAGCGATGGCCAGGCGCTGCTGCTGGCCGCCAGAGAGGCTGACGCCCCTTTCCCCGATGATGGTGTCGTAGCCGAGCGGCTTTTGGAGGATGAACTCATGGGCGTAGGCGTGCTGGGCGGCCTGGACAATCTCGGCTTCGCTGGCGCCGGGCCGGCCCAGTTCGAGGTTGCGCCGGATGGTGTCGTTGAAGAGGATCGTTTCTTGGGTGACGACGGCGATCTGGCGGCGCAAGTCGCCGGTGGCGGCCTGGCGGATGTCCATGCCGCCAATGCGGACGGCGCCCTGCTGGGGGTCATAGAACCGCAGCAAGAGGTTGGCCAGCGTCGTCTTGCCTGACCCGCTGCGGCCCACCAGCGCGACCACCTGGCCGGCTTTGACGGTGAGGTTGATGCCCCGCAGCACGCGCTTTTCCCCGTAAGCAAACTCGATATTCTCAAACTGAACGTCGGTGCCAGCGGCGTGCAACGGCAGGGGATTGGCCGGCTCGGCAATGGTGCTGCGGGTGGCGAGCAACTCGAAGACCCGCGCGCTGGCGGCCCGGCCTTGCTCAAGCTGGCCGTAAAGGCGGCTGACCGCTTTGGCCGGTTGGTAGAGCAAGAAAATGCTGCCGACGAACTGGAAGAAGTCGCCCGAACTCATCTTGGCGCCTGTGAGGTAGGCCATGTACACGAACAGCATGGCAATCCCCACCGCGCCGACGAACTCGATGAGCGGCCCCGGTATTTCCAGCGCCCGCACTGCCCGCATCGTCTGGCTCACGTAGCGGCGGGAGGCCGCCGCGAACCGCTCCCCGACGATCTTCTCCAAGCCGTAGGCCTTGATGACGCGCTGGCCGCCGAATGACTCGGCCATGATGTCGTTCAGTTCGGCGGCGTGCTTCTGGGCCTCCCGCGCGGCCTTGCGCACTTTGCGGCCATAGATCACGACCGGCGCCAGGCAGACCGGAAGCACCACCAGTGAAATGGCCGTCAAGCGGGGCTGTTGCACCACCAGGATGCTCACCAGCACCAGGATGGTGAGCGGGTCTTTCAAGAGCGCCGCCAGCGTGTTGGCAATGATGCTGTAAAGCATGAACGTGTCGTTGGACACCCGCGACATCAGGTCGCCGGTGCGGGCGCCGTGAAAGAAGCTCGCCGAGAGGTATTGGAGGTGGTCGAAGAGCTTGACGCGCAAGTCGTGGACGGTGCGCACGGCCACCCAGTTCATCAGGTAGAGGTTCAGGTAGCCAAAGAGGCACCGCACGAACATGACCAGCGGCACCGCCGCGATGACCAGCTTGAGGCCGGGCGAGTGCCGGTCGAAGCTGAAATTGTCGAACCACCCCGCCAGCCAGGCGCGCAGGAAGGGCGGCAACCGGCGCAATTGATCGGCCAACGGTGGCGTGCCCGCGGTGGGAAAGATGGCGTCGCACACCAGCTTTACGACGATCACCAGCGCGCCGTTGCTCAGGGCGAACACCAAGCCGGCTCCAATGCCCAGCCCCAGCCGAAAACGGTGCGGCCGCACGAACACCAACAACTTGCGCAGAAAATCACTCATCGCCCACTACGGCGCAGCCTAGACGCCCGGAATGGTGGACTCACTCCGGGCCAACTCAAGCCCGGAGATATGACGCTGGCGGGCCGGGCCGCATTCGCGGGTTAGCGGGAGAGCCGCGGCGGGAACGGCTGCCGACGTGCGGATCTGCTTGACAGCACGGTAGGCTTGTGACCGCCGCCGGAAGGCCTTTCGCCGGCTCATGCCCGCGGCCATTCAATCCAGGCCGTCTATGGGAGGCGTGCTGCGCGTTGGGTTTGACTTCGCCTTTTTGCCCGGCTAAGGTTTGGGTTGTGAACGGGTCGCGGGGCGCAACAACACCGCCGAAGCAAGCAACGCTCAGCGTGGTGGTCTATGGCGAGGGCCAGACTGGCTGGCCGGAAGCTCTGGCTTCCGTGGCGGCTCAGAGTTGGCCCGGCCTGGAAATAATCTGCGCAGGCTGGGCTCCGCCAGCCGACTGGCCGGGCACCACGTTCGTCGCGGTGGAACGTGTCGCTCAAGGCCCCACCCTGGGTGCCTGCCTTAACCACGGCCTGGAGCGCGCCACCGGCCAGTATGTCGCCTTTCTGCAGGCGCCTGATCGCTGGCTCCCGGACAAACTGGCCTGCCAGGTCCCCATCCTGGACGCTGACGGAGACCTCGACTTGGTCTTTGGACAAGCCGTCTTTGAGCCGGACTCACATCGCTTGCTGAATTTCGCTTATCCTACGGAGAGCCAGACCCGCGATCTGCTGATTGCCCTGCTGGACGGCATTCCGATCCCGTTCTCCACCGTGGTCGTTCGCCGGGCGGCCTTAAGTGAAGTTGGGTTGCCCGACGCGAAGCTGGCACACCGCCCCGAACTGGATTTGCTGCTTCGCTTGGCCGCCCGGGGGTGTTGGCGCGGCGTGAGTCGCCCCCTGGCGACGCGGGTGCCTGCGGGCTCAGCGGCGACCCGGCAGGGCGCGGCCTGCGAGATGGAGGAGGCAAGTATCCTCGCAGCGGCGGCCAAGCGGCTGAAGGGGAGCCGAGCTGGGGCTGTGGTGGCCGCCTATCTCAGCCGCTGCTACTACCGCCAGGGCAAGTGGCAGGAGAGTTTGGGCAACCGAGCCGAGGCGCGGCGGCTCTACCGCTTGGCGATGCGCACCGCGCCAAGCTCCAAATGGGGCCGGCGGGCCTTCGGACACTGGCTGCTGTCCGCGCTGCCCCTGGGTCTGCGCAACTGTCCTTGGGGCGTGAACCGGCAGGCCCAAGCCGGCCTCTGGGCAGGCACGTTGCAGCTTCCCGGTACCGAAAACCTTAAGCAGAGCATGCTCGGCGAGGTCGCAGAATACCTTGGCTGGCCCCAAGAACGGGTTGAGGTCTTCTGCCGGTTGTCCACGGATTTGCTCGCCACTCAGTGGCAGCGCGAGCGGCCGCACACCGACCAGCAACTAGCCGCCTTTTACGACCAAGGCGCGATTGGCTACCTTGGCGAACTGACCTATTGGCACAGCCTGGCCGACATGGGCAGCGGCCCCTTGAACTACGTAACGGCTCTCCAGCAGGCCAGCCGGCGCCCTGGCAGGGCTTACCTGGACTTTGGCGGCGGCGTCGGCACCAGCGGCATCCTGTTCGCCAGACACGGTTTCACGGTGACGGTGGCCGACATTTCCGGCGTGCTGCTGGATTTCGCCAAGTGGCGCTTCGCCAAACGCGGCCTCCCCGCCACCGTCCTGGACCTCAAACATGACCGGCTCCCGGCCAACGCCTACGACGTGGTTACGGCCTTCGATGTGCTTGAGCACGTGCCCGACCCGGCCGCCAGCCTGCACAATCTCTACACCAGTCTGCGGCCCGGCGGCCTGCTTTTCGCCAACCTGCCTGGGCCAGCGGATGCCAGCCGGCCCATGCACTTTGCCCACGAGCGCGCCCCTTTGCTCGCGGGCGCGCGCGAACTTGGGTTTCGCCGCCGCCGTTCGCCCCAGCGGGGGATGTGGGCTTGGGAGAAAGCAGCCCCGTGATGATGGAGGCAACTCGACGTGGACTCCTGCCTCCCTAAACCTGAATTGGGCGGGCAAAAGCCTTCCGTCCGCACCCCAATGCCACCCGCCGCCACAACGCCGCCGCGGCCACTGCCCAAAGTCACGGTGGCCATCGCGACTTACAACCGCGCCCAACTGCTGCGGCAGGCCCTGGCAACCATCGTTGCCCAGGATTACCCGCCGGACCGCGTCGAAATCCTGGTCATTGACGGCAGCTCCACGCCCGACACCCGGGCCGCGGTCGAGTCCTTCGCCGCCGCCAACCCCGTGCCCAAGTGGATTGGCCAGACCACCCAAGGTCTGAATCATGCCCGCAACCGCGCCGTGCGTGAGGCGAGCGGCGAAATCATCGTTTTTGCCGACGACGACATTCTGGCCCCGCCAGACTGGTTGCGGAAAATGGCGCTCGCCTTCGGCGACGTGAGCGAGCGCCGTGTCGCCGCCTTGGGGGGCACGGTCGTGAACGTGTTCCACGACCGGTGCCCGGATTGGCTGCCGCAATGGAAGAAACCATTGAAGTTTGGCGAGCGCCTGCATCCTTTGCCAGAGGGCCAGTGCCCGATGGGCGCGAACATGGCCTTTGCCCGGTGGGTCTTTGACCAAATCGGGTTGTTTCGCGCCGACATTGACGGAAAAGCCGGGCGGCCGACCTTCGGCGACGAGGCGGAGCTGTTTCGCCGGGTGCGCCGAGCAGGCTACGCCGTGTGGTTCGAGCCGGAGGCGGCCGTCCAGCACCAGATCCCTCCGGGACGACTCACCCTGAAATACGCCTGCCGCCATGCCTTTGATTCCGGGCACTCGCGGGTGGTCGTCAAGCTTCGGTGCGAGAGCGCCGGACGCGGCGAGGCGTTGGGGTTCCTGGTTTCCCGCTGGCTGGCCAACCTGTTCAAGTGCTTCGCCCTGGCCCTGCTCTGCGGGTTGTGCTTCGTGCTGGGCCAACCCACGCGCGGCAAAGCCAACTTGGTGCGGGCCATGCGCGCGGCTGGCTATCTGCACGCCATTCCGCTGGCGCTCTTTCGGGGTGATTGGCTGGCGGCGGCAAGCCGCCATCGGCTCAGCTCTTCCTCAGAAACAACGCTCCGAAGGTGAACCTGGCCGCGGGATGCCGTTTATCCAGGACGAATCGTTCTCCCGTGTCCTCGAAGGCTTGGCCGTCCAGCGGCTCCAGCCCGGTGGCCTGAATGAGTTCGGCCACGTCGTCCAGATTACGCAGGGCGTCTGGTGCCGGCGCTTCCGGGCCAAAATCAAACGTTAGGGTCATGTGACCGCCCGGCTTCAGGCAGTCTGCCAGGAGCCGAGCCGCCCTCCGTTGAGTCTCGCGCGGCAGATGCTCGAGGACGCAGAAGGACATCGCCCAATCGAAGGTGTCATCCGCCGCCAGCGGCTCTACCGTCAAGTCACGGGTTGAAGCCGCCAGCCGCCAATGCCGCTTTTGGGCCAGGGTCTTGGCCCAGCCGGTCAGTTCCGGGGCAATATCGTAGCTGGCGACCTCCAGTCCGCAGTTCGCCAAATAAAAAACCGGCAGAGTAGCGCCGCCGCCAAAGTCCAGCACGCGCCAGCCGGGCTGCCAGGGGACGCACGCCAGCGCCCGCTCATATTCCCAGCGCTTGTGCCAACGCACCCGCCAACGCCGCCGCAACACGCCGTTGACCGCAAAGGGCTCTGCCCGCAGAAACAGTTGCCAAACGAAAGCGCGCAGCCGGGCGGCCACCGGGCGGAGTGCTGGCGCCGCCAGGTCGGCACGGGAGATCGTCTTGTTCAACCGCATGGGACGATATGACCGCACCGCCGCGCTTCGGACAAGCTGAACCTCGCTCCGCCAGCTTTTTCCTTGAGCTTTTGGCGGTTTTCCGGCCAAGTTCCCGTCGTCGCCGCCGCCATGGGCGGCGTCAGCATGGGCAAGCTACCTGTCGCAGTCTGCATGATTTCCGGCGCCGAAGCCCGCCGGATTGGCCGTGCCCTGGGGAGCGTGTCCGGCTGGACGAGCGAGGTCGTGGTGGTCCTCAACGAGGAGGTCAGCGACGGTACCGAAGCGATGGCCCTGGAGCATGGGGCCAAGGTTTTCCGCGAGCCTTGGCAAGGCTGGGTCAGGCAGAAAAACTCCGCCGCCCAGAAGGCCAGCCAGCCCTGGCTGCTGGGCCTGGATGCAGACGAAGAAGTGCCCCCCGCCTTGCGGGAGGAGATCACCCGCACGCTGGCCGACCGCAATCTGGCCGAGCGCTACGCCGCCTTCGACTTCCCCCGCTGTAGCTGCTTCTGCGGGCGCTGGATTCGGCACGGCGACTGGTACCCAAACCGGGTGACGCGGCTCTGGAAGCGCGGAGCGGCCGTTTGGGCGGGGGAAGGCCTTCACGAGCGGCTTGAGGTCGCCGGCCGCGTCGGCCACCTTCGCCATGACCTGAACCATTACCCGGTCGAGAGTATGCAACAACTCCTGGCCAAGCTTGGCCGTTACGGGGACACCTTTGCGCGCACCCGGCTGGGACGCCGGTCCGGCTGGTTCGACCTGGTTGTCCGGCCCTGGTGGCGATTCGTGCGCGCCTATGTTCTGCGCGGCGGTTTTCTGGATGGCTGGCAAGGCTGCTACATAGCTTGGTGGGTCGCCTTTTACACCGCGACCCGATACGCCAAAGTCAGGGAGGCGCAGACGGCATCGGGGCTCAACGCCGGCAACTCCCCCACCCATGCCCAGCCTCAACCCTGAACTTGACCAGGCATCGCCTGAAATCCTCGCCCTAGCCAGCTCGCTGGAGGGCTTCCTTACCCCGCGCGAGATTAAGCTCTTGGCACTGCTGGCCGCCACGCCGACGGCCGCGGGGGAAGTCCTCGAAATCGGCGGTTTCAAGCTGGCGCGATGGCGCGTTCCCCACCGGGAGTTGTCCCTCCCGGCTTTTGTCCGCCAAGTGCGGATGAACGGAATCAGTGCCTAGTTGTTGCGTTTAGGCACGAATTCTGCTTCTTTTTCGCGCGGTTAGTGCTCCTGGCGGGGCTTCCCATGCCAGGGGCAGATTGAGTTGATGGATTGGAGATGTATTCGGACCGTCTAGATTCCAGTGGGGCGCGCTACCGGTATTCGGCCAAACGAATGCTCAAGCCGGTCAATTTCTATTGCGTCGCCCCGGAAGCCACGCAGGTGGCCTTGATCGGCGAGTTCAACCAGTGGCAAGCGGACGCCCACCCCATGCGCCGCCAGCCGGATGGTTCCTGGGCACTCCAAGTGCCCCTCCACCATGGGCATCACCGCTACAAGTTCCTGGTGGATGGAGAGCCCAGGTTGGACCCGCGCGCGCACGGCATCGTCCGCACTGGCAAGCACGAGCGCGCCTCTGTCATCGCGGTCAGCTAGAAAAGGGGGCGTTCTCTTTGGCGCGCTGCTCGGCAAAGAACTGCAGCAGCAGCGCCCGGCACTCGGCCTCGCGCACGCCGCTGGTGATCTCGCAATGGTGATTGAGCGTGGCGAATTGCAGGAGGTTTAGCGCGCTGCCGGCGGCGCCGCCCTTCGGATCGGCAGCGCCAAAGACCACGCGCTGGAGGCGGGTGTGGACCATGGCGCCGGCGCACATCGGGCAGGGCTCCTTGGTTACGTAAAGGGTGCAATCAGTCAGGCGCCAATCGCCGACTGCGGCCTGGGCCTGAGTCAGGGCGAGCATCTCGGCGTGGGCGGTGGCATCCTTGAGCAACTCCACCTGGTTGCAGGCCCGGGCGATGATGCGCCCCGCCTGCACCACGACGGCTCCCACCGGAACTTCCGCCGCTGCGCTCGCGCGCTGGGCTTGGCGCAGGGCCTCGCCCATGAAGTAAAGGTCGCTGTGCAGGTCAATGATCGGGTCGGGGGACACGCGGTGGGTTGATGGTTGATGGATGCTGGATGCTGGATGGCGCAAGCGTGATGCGTGAAACGTGACTCCTGATCATGCGTCGGCTGGGCGGGATTCTTCGAGTGTCCATTCGTTTCGGCCATCCGGGTGGGTGCGGCAGTGGGCGGCAAAAAAGCCGCCCCGGTGCTCCCAGAAAAGCGGCCAGATTCGTTCGCGGTCCGTCTGGGGCAAGGCCAGACCGCTCACCGCTGCCGGCGCAAAGAATTGGAACCGGCCCTCCCGCACCGGTGCGGGCAAGGTTTTGAGGCGCGGCTTGACTTCAAACAAGAACATCAGCCAGTGGGCCTGGCCCTGGTAGCCGTGCTCGCTCACAATGCCAGTCAAATGCAAGTCTGCGGGCTGCAACGGCAGACCGAGCTCCTCGGCGGCTTCCCGGCAGGCGCAAGCGTAGGGTGACTCGCCGGCCGCAGTGTCGAGTTTGCCCCCGCAAGGGCTCCACTGGCCGAGGTTCGGCTCCTGGGCCCGCTCCAGCAGCAACACCTCCCCCGACTCGTTGAAGCAATAGAGCAGCGTCGAAACGTTGAACGGCAGCGCCATCCCCCGAAGTGAAGCAGAAACCGTCGCACTAGGCAAGGCCCCACCGCGAAGTGCGGGATGCGGAGTGCGGAAAGCCGGGCATCCCCTCTCCACCATCGGGGGAGAGGATAAGAGTGAGGGGGCGTTAGAAGGCCGAATGCGGAGTGCGGAGTGCGGAACTAGTCTGACGCGTCAGACTCCTCTGACACGTCTGGCTCACGGTCGCGAATTCAGTGTTGCCTCCGTGTTGCATCCGTGGCCAACTCCATGCCCGCGCCTGCCGGCGTCTCAGGGCCAGCCCGCCTCCAATTTGCCGAGCACGACTGGAATCTCAGCCGTGCCGGCCCCGTCGGGCCGCAGGACGCTCAGGAGCAACGTCTCTCCAGGCTGCCTCGCGCAGACCAACCGCAGCAACTCGTCACGCAGCCGCACCTTCTGCCCGGCGGCGGCGGTGATGACGTCCCATTGCTTGAGTCCGGCGCGGGCGGCCGGGCCGTCGGCTTGCAAGCTCTTGGCGACGAGTCCTTCGGTGCGCGGGGGAAAACGGTCCCAAAAGGCGTGGTCCTGTTCCCAGGCTTCCTCCAAGGCGGCCCCGAGGGTGGGCGTCGCGGCGGTCTGCCGGGTTTTGAGCAGCTTGCGCGCGGCGTCGGCCAGGCTCATGTAAGCCACTCCCACGGGCGCGCCGCTGAGCGACATGGTGCCGGATTGCACGCCGACGACCTCGCCTTGCGGGTTGAGCCAAGGTCCGCCGGAGGAACTGCCTTGCACGGTGGCCGCCAAGTGCATCAGGCGCACGTAGCCAGGCGGGTCGGCGTAGTATTCGAAGCTGGCCCCCTCTCGCGCGACCATGCCCCGCTGCAAGAGCCCGTGGCGAAAGAGCGACGCCGAGTAAAGATAGACTTCCTGGCCCACGTGCGGGGCCTGCTGAGCCAGCGGCAATACCGGGTAGCCCCCTGGGCGCGCCTCCACTTTGAGCAACACCAAATCGTTGCCGCGGTCCACGGCCACTACGGCGGCAGCCAGGCGGCCGATTTCCGGAGACATGAGCTCGACCTTGCGGCCTGGGCGCTCGACCACGTGCGCCGCCGTGAAGCCGAGTCCCTGGGGGTCGGCGAACCAACCCGAGCCCTCCAGCCGTTCGTCCACCAACACTTCAAAGCTGGCCCGGCTGGCGGTGGCGTAGAGCTTCTCGGCGGGAGTCTGCTCGCCCGCCGAGGCGGAAGTGGCAAGCGGACCGCAAAAAGCCAGCGCGATGAGCAGCCTGGCGGCGTGCTGCCCAGAAAATGCAGACTGGTTCCGACGGCGCGAAGCGTTTGGAGTGCGCCGGCTTGCCGGCGCTTTTGGGTCCGTCGCGACTGAAAGCGGGAGCAAGCTCCCGCACTCCAAACGTCTCGCGCCTGACGTCATCCATCCCATTTTCATCGTTTTTGCCGCTGCACCCAGTATTCGCGGAAGGACCGCAAGCGGGGCAGGGACTCGCGGTCTCGCTGTCGGTTGGTGGCCGCCTTGCTGGCAATGATGTCATCAAGATGGCAGACCGGAAAGCCGGCCACTTCAACCCGCCGCCGCCAGGCATCCGCGAAGCGCTCGATGCCGTCCGGCGCGAAAACGAGGTCCAGATCGAAGGGGCCGTTCTTCAACTGCACGAAGTCTTTGCCCCGTTCGATCTCGGCCCCTTGGGCATCAGTCAGGGCAAAGCCCAGTTCCCGCAGTGCCGGCACCAAGGCGCGGCAGTTGGCCGGTGTCTTCTCCACGAAAATGTCGGCGTCCTGGGTCGTGTCGGGAAAACCCAGCAAAATGGCCCCGGATTTGCCGATGAACAGATAGCGGACGCGGTGTCGGGCGAACGCATCGCGAATTTCCTCCGCCTGGCGATATTCAAACGCGGCCATAACCGAGCCAGTCGGGCAGGTTCGCTTCACACCACCGCCGGTAATCCTCCATCGTGTCGAAGGCCCGGAACGGCGCGTCGTCAAGCACCGGCTTGTAGGTGTGGATAAAGGCGTAGCGGACGCGCGTTTCCAAAGGACGCCGCGCGGCGGCCTCAAACTCCGCCAGCCATTCCTGGGGGATGGCCTCTGTGCTGGCCGCCTCGCCGCCGCTCTGGCGGGGCCTATCCGCGTCGCTTTGCACGGCGGCCACTATAACCGTGGTTCGGCTGCGGGGCAACGAAACACTGGTCTGACACTTGAAACGTGAAACCTGAAAACTGAGCTTGGATGCTGGATGCTGGATGCTGCACGGGTGAAATGTGAAAAGGGGGGCTGAGATTGGATCGAGTGTTCACGTTTCACGTTTGACGTTTCACGCTTGAGTCCCTCAGCCCTCAACGCAATTGCCGGCATTGACAACGCCGCGTTTCCTCGCTAGTCAAACGGCCAGTGTTGCTGCATTCGTCATTCAGCGGCCTGGTCGAGTTCAGTCCCGGCTTTGCGCCGCGCCCAGGCATCAGCCACGTGTTGTTCGACTTCGACGGCACGCTCTCGCTCATTCGCCAGGGCTGGCCGGAGGTGATGGTGCCGATGTTCGTGGAGATGCTGCCGCGGCGCCCCGGCGAGAGCGACGAGGAGTTGCGCCGGCTGGCCTTCGAGGACATCATGCGGCTGACCGGCAAGCAGACCATTTACCAGATGATCCAGCTCGCCGAACGCATCCGGGAGCGGGGCGGCGTGCCGCGCGAGCCGCTGTGGTACAAGCACGAGTATTTGCGGCGGCTGCAGGGGAGGATTCGCCACCGGATCGAAGGGCTGCAAAGCGGGCGGTTGCGGCCGGACGATTGGCTGGTGCACGCGGCGCGGCCGTTGCTGGAGGAGCTCAAACGCCGCGGCCTGCCACTCTACTTGGCCAGCGGCACCGACGAGCCGTTTGTGAAGCAGGAAGCCGCGCTCTTGGACCTCACGCGCTACTTCGGGCCGTGCGTCTATGGCGCGCTCGATGACTACAAAAAATTCTCCAAGAAGATGGTCATTGAGCGGATTTTGCGCGAGAACCGCGTCGTGGGCGAGCAATTGCTGGCCTTCGGCGACGGCTACGTCGAGATCCAAAACACGAAGGAGGCCGGCGGCCTGGCGGTGGCGGTGGCCACTGACGAGGCCAACAATGGTTCCGGGCGCATGGACGAATGGAAACGGCGACGGCTGCTGGGCGTGGGCGCGGACGTGGTGATCCCAGATTTCCGCGACGGCATCCCGCTGCTGAACTGCATCCTTGGCCAATGAACTCCACCGCCCCGCTTGATTTGTCCCGTTTGCAGGTCCGTCCGCTCGAACAGCGGCAGAGCCTGAGCCGCCTGGAGGAAGTCCTGGTCGAGCCGGCCAACGCCCCGCCGCCGCTGGAGGCGGCGTTGGCGGCGACGGTGGAGGAGTGTGCCCGGCAGATCAAGCGCGCCCGCCAACAGCAGGCCGGGGTCATGCTCATCTACGGGGCGCACTTGATCAAGAACGGCGGGCAACTCCTGGTGATCCGCTTTCTTGACCACGGCTGGGTGACGCACTTGGCCACCAACGGCGCCGGCTCCATTCACGACTGGGAGTTTTCCTTCCTGGGCCGTTCGACTGAGAGCGTCCGCGCCAACGTCGCTACGGGGACCTTCGGCGCCTGGCAGGAGACGGGGCTGAACATCAACCTAGCGTTGTTGGCGGGCGGGGTTCGCGGGGAAGGTTACGGCCAGGCCCTGGGCCGGTTCATCTACGAGGATGGCGTCACGCTGCCGTCGGCGGAGTCGTTGCAGGAATCGTTGCGCAACGAACCTGGCCACCCGCTGGCGCCGGCGCGGGCCGAGTTGCTCCAAGCGATGTTGCGCCATCAACTGGCCGCCGGCCGGCGCCTGGTTTGGCATCGTTGGCGCAATGCCTCGGTGCTGGCCAACGCCTTCCGCCACCAAGTGCCCCTCACCGTCCACCCAGGCATCGGCTACGACATCATCGTCAACCACCCGATGTTCAACGGCGCGGCGATTGGCCGGGCGGCGGCGATTGACTTCTGCCGGTTCGGCGGCGCCGTTGAGACGCTGGCCGGCGGGGTGGTGTTGTCGGTTGGCACGGCGGTCATGGGCCCGCAAGTGTTCGAGAAGAGCCTGAGCTGCGTCAACAACCTGCGCCTGCAGGCCGGCCGCCCGATTGTGCAGGGCCACACGATTTACGTGGTGGACTTGCAGGATGGGGGCCGTTGGGATTGGTCCAAAGGCGAGCCGCCCAAGACCAATCCGGCCTACTATCTGCGCTTCTGCAAGAGCTACTCGCGCATGGGCGGCGCGATGCATTACGTGCAGTGCGACAATGTCGCTTTCCTCCACAACCTCCACCACCGCTTGGCGGCGCTCTGACTGGAAAATGCCACCGAGGGCACCGAGAACACAGCGGCGAATGCTGGCTGGAGAATCCTCCTCGTTCTCGTTCTCCTTCTCCTTCTCGCGCGATTTTCATTGTATGTCGAGTGCCAGGTTGGAGGCGCATGAGGACTGACCAGCGGATGTGGACCGAAGTGCAACAATGCCTGCAACGAACCATCGAACACCGAAGATCCAACATCGAACATCGAATGAGAAAACGACGTCGCCCGCGTAGTTCGATGTTGGACGTTCGACGTTGGATGTTCGAGGTTAGGCCCCACGCGCTCCAAGCGCCTCGCGCTTGACGCTGCCCAACCCCTGCACCTATGAACCCCGACCGCTTCGCGACTATCACCGCCAAGTATCCGCGCCTGCGCATGGCTATCGTCGGCGATTTTTGCCTCGACCGGTACTTGGAGATTGACCCTGCCCTGAAGGAAGAATCGCTGGAAACCGGGCTGCCGGTGCGCAACGTCACCGCCGTGCGCGCGCAGCCCGGCGGGGCCGGCACGATCCTGAACAACCTGGTGGCCCTGGGCGTGGGCGACATTTACGCGGTGGGCTTCTGCGGCGAGGACGGCGAAGGCTTCGAGTTGCGCCGCGCGCTGGCCGCCAAACCCGGCGTGCGCCTGGACTGTTTCCAGACCACGCCCCAGCGCCGCACCTTCACTTACTGCAAGCCGCTGGTGCTGGAGCCTGGCAAGCCGCCCGTTGAGCTCAACCGGCTGGACAGCAAGAACTGGACGCCCACACCGGCCGCGGTGGAGGACCAACTGATTGTGTCTTTGCGCAACCTGGCAGCCCGGGTGGATGCCGTCATTATGTTGGACCAGGTGGACGTGGTGGACACTGGCGTCGTCACCCAGCGGGTGCTGTCTGCGGCGCACGCCGCCGCCCAAGCGCGGCCCGGCCTGTTGGTTATCGCCGACAGCCGGCGCGGTTTGGGCGGGTTTCCACCGCTGACTTTCAAGATGAACGCCCGCGAACTGGCGGTGCTGACCCGTTCGGCCCCCATGGGCAAGGTCGAGGAAATCAAACGCGCCGCCGTGGCACTGGCCAGGCAACAGAGCCACCGTGTCTTTGTGACTCTGGCTGAGCAGGGCATCGTGGGCGCAGCGCCCGACGGGAGCATCGAGCACGTGCCGGCGCTGCCGGTGCGCGGAGAAATTGACGTTGTCGGCGCGGGCGATGCCGTCACGGCCAATCTGGC
>Ga0315268_10001660_pt1 | contig 25684 bp, 24 predicted proteins | sample C1_top_MG_FD_204535 | JGI IMG/M metagenome (GOLD analysis project Ga0315268, IMG submission 204535) | Sediment microbial communities from Yellowstone Lake, YNP, Wyoming, USA - C1_top | ecosystem: Environmental > Aquatic > Freshwater > Lake > Sediment | place: USA: Wyoming | collected 2017-08-01
ACTATCTTCCCAGCATTGTTCCAGGTGCGGCCGCCATCATCGCCTGGAAGATTATCCTCGACCAGAACAACGGCTTGTTGAACGGGTTGATCAGTCTGTGGCGGCCAGGCACGGCCATCGGTTGGCTATCTAATTATGCCCTGGCTGGCATGACCGTCATTGCTGTCTGGACCGGGCTGGGCGCCGGCATGGTTATCTTCCTGGCCGGCCTGCAGGGCATCCCCGATGAGCTGGTGGAGGCTGCCCGTATCGATGGCGCCAATAATTTGCAGGTCTTCCGCCACATCACCATCCCATTGATGACCCCGGTGATTTTCTTCCAGCTCATCATGGGGTTAATCGGTGCCTTTTCACAGCTAAATTTACCCTTGCTACTGGTAAATGTCGGCCTGACTGGCTCAGGTGCAGTACCGTCGCGCGAAATTTACCTGTACATGATCCATGCTTATTACCAGATCTTCACCAGTCGGCGCTACGGCTACGGCACTTCCCTGCTGTGGCTGTTGTTCGTAGCCGTGCTCATCCTCACTGGCATTGTTTTCTGGACTTCAAAATTCTGGGTGTACACCGAACAGCGCGAGGAAGGAGGCCAGAGATGAACTTGAGTCTGCAGATGCGTGGTTTAATTCAGAAAAGGATGAACCGCTTTCTGGGTTATTTCGTCCTCATCTTGGTTACAGTGTTAATTACCATCCCAATTGCCGCCCTGGTGATCGGCTCGCTCAAGAAGGATCCTGACCTGATCGCTTATCCCATCGTCATTCTTCCGATCAAGTGGATGTGGACCAATTACATCTCCGTCTTCCTCATGACGCCTTTTCTTAAGGTCATGTCACGCACCTTTTTCCTGGCGTTGGGAACTTCGACCCTGGTTACTTTCGTCAGCGCGATGGTCGGTTTTGCTTTTGCCCGGTATCGAGTGCCAGGTAGCGGCCAGCTTTTCACCATTATTATCGCTCTTCTGATCGTTCCGGGCATTGTCACCCTGATCCCTCAGTTCCTGGTTTATGCCCGGTTGAAGCTGACCAATACTTATTGGCCCTGGATTCTGGGTGCGGCCGGCGGCAGCCCCTATTTTATTTTCCTGTTCCGCCAGTTTTTCCTCACTTTCCCGAAGGAATTGGAAGAGGCAGCCGAGGTGGATGGCTGCGGGGCCTTCCGTATTTTCCTGCAAATCTTCATGCCCAATGCCAAGCCAGTGATCGCCACGGTGATGTTCTTCGCCTTCCTGGGCGTGTGGGGTGATTACCTGACCCCGTTGATCTACCTGAATGACAACAATACCCTGCTGGGTGTGAAGATGGCCACCGGGTTTAAGAATCCAAATGGCATCACGCTGACCACCATCAGCCTGGCAGCCAACGTCTATTACATCCTGCCGATGATGATTGTGTTCTTCATCGCGCAGAAAAACATCCTCAAGGGCGTCATCACCAGCGGGTTGAAAGGATAGCCTCGCCTTCATGCCTAAATACAAATCTTCAAAGAAACCTTCCAGGAAACCTGCGGCCAAATCCCAATGGAAATTGGAGCCTCTGCAGATCGGCGCCATCGCCGTTATCGCCCTGGTCGTGCTGGCCCTCGCCTGGGTGATCCTCTCAGCACTGAAACCCGCCTCGAGCAAGGGAAAAGGACCAGCATTGGTGGGCACCAGGCAGTACGCTTCTGCGCCCCCCATGCAGATCGACACCAGCAAACAATACAACGCCACGGTCAAGATGGCCAAAGGTGGCGAGTTTGTCATCCAGCTCTACGCCGATAAGGCCCCCATCACGGTCAACAGTTTCGTCTTTCTGGCACGCCAGGGATACTTTGATGGCGTCACTTTCCACCGCGTCCTGGAGGGCTTCATGGCCCAGGGCGGTGACCCGACCGGCACGGGCAGCGGTGGCCCAGGCTACCAGTTCGTAAACGAAGATAACGACTTGAAGTTCGACAAAGCCGGTGTGGTCGCCATGGCCAATGCCGGGCGCGATACCAACGGCAGCCAGTTCTTCATCACATTTGGCCCGGCTGAGTCGTTGAACGGCGGCTATACCATCTTCGGGCAGGTCATCAGCGGGATGGATGTGGTCAATGGGATCACGCGGCGCGATCCAACTCAAAACCCCACCTTTCCCGGCGACGCCATCGAGAGCATCACTATCACGGAACAATAATTCTCACCACTTCAATCATTGTTCTTTCAGAGGTTCGGGTCACCCCGTATTTTGACCAGGGGTGACCCGGGTGATTTAAGAATCACCCCCCAAAATCATCTACAATCACCTTGATTAATTACCTGCGCCCACATATAATCAGCGGCACTAAATATTTGGAATGCTGAGGATCTGGATTAGAGTGATGGAAAAGATTCAAGAACAGGTGGAAGTGAAGTTGGAGCAGGACGCGGCTGCCCTGGAAGCGCTCAACCTGCGCCTGAGCTGGGTGGGGCGGCGCTGGTTGCAGCACGACCTCGATGCTCATCACCTGACCGTGCCGCAGTACATGACCTTGCGCTGCATCCAGGATAGCACAGAGGGCTGCAGCATGTCCGAGCTGGCCGAGTCATCTCACCAGGTGTCGGCGACCATGACCGGCATCGTCGACCGGCTGGCCGATCGCGGCCTGGTGGCACGCACGCCTCACCCGCGTGACCGGCGCACCCTGCGAGTGGTGCTTACCCCAGCCGGGCAGCAGTTGATGGCGGAGATCCATGCCGCCAAGCGGACCCTGACCCGCCAGGTGCTCTCTTCACTCCTGGTGGAGGAGCGCCAAGCCATGATTCAGACCACCCGGCGCTATCTTGAAATGATGGAAAGTATCCTTTGCTCGCCTTAATGTTAAATTACCGGTATTGAAGGAGATTGGATCATGTTTAAAAATAGCCGGCTGGTAACACTGTTCTTTACCATGGTGGTGATGATGCTGGGCTTCGGGATCATCATCCCCATTATGCCCTTTTATGTGGAGCATTTCGGCGCCGGTGGCACCGAATTAGGCGCCTTGATGGCGACCTTCAGCGTCATGCAGTTCATCTTCTCCCCCTTCTGGGGTGGGATGTCCGACCGCTACGGTCGCAAGAAGATCATGATGGTCGGTGTCATCGGTAATGCCCTTTCGTTGGTCATCATGGGTCTGGCCCGGAATATGGGAACGATCTTCGCCGCCCGCACGATGGAAGGCATGATCTCTGCCGCCACCCTGCCAACAGTGATGGCTTATATCAGCGATAGCACCACCCACGAGGAACGCGGTGGTGGCATGGGTGTGATTGGCGCGGCGATGGGCATTGGCATGGTGTTGGGACCAGGCATGGGCGGCTGGCTTTCGGTGCATAGCTTATCCCTGCCGTTTTTCCTGGCAGCCAGCATGTCCTTCCTCTCGCTGGGGATGATCTGGTTCGTGCTTCCTGAATCACTGCCAAACGAGCATCGCGCCCGCCAGGTTCTCAAGTTCCGCGGCCCGCAGCTCTCCTTGCTTTGGAAAGCGCTGTTTGGCCCACTGGGCTTCCTGATGGTTCTGGCTTTCCTGGTGAACTTCGCCCTGGCCAACTTTGAAGGCATCTTTGGCCTGTTCGCCGATAAGGCCTACCACTACGGCCCGGCCCAGGTCGGTTCGGTGATGATGGTGGTGGGCGTGATTTCTTCCCTGGTGCAGATGCTGCTCACCGGCCCAGCCACCCGCCGGCTGGGCGAAGCCACGGTGATCAAGCTCACACTGGTCGCCAGCGCGGTCGGGTTTGTGCTCATGGCGTTGGCACCTAATAATATCCTCGTGCCGATCTCGGTCGGGTTCTTCGTCTTCTCCAATGCCATGCTGCGCCCGTCACTCACCTCGTTGACCTCGAAGAAAGCCCTGGGCGGGCAGGGCATGGCGCTGGGTCTGAATAACTCCTTCCAGAGCCTGGGACGGGTGATCGGGCCGCTGTGGGCTGGCTCACTGTTCGACCTTCATATCACCCTGCCCTACCTGAGCGCCTCCGTGATCATGCTGGTGGCGTTTGTCTACAGCCTGTACGCCATGCGCGCCAATAAACCGGCCATAGATACCCCGAGAGCCGACCCAGCTCTTGACCCGACCGGATACGATTAGCAGAAATACACCTGAATCTCAACCATAACTGACCCGGAAGATCATTCTTCCGGGTTAGCTTTGTTCTGCCTTGCCGAAGAGCTGCCTTTTATCAAACCACGGCTTGAGGATCAAGTAGGCGCCCAGGATGATGATCAGGATTCCACCTTCGAGATTCTGGACCGTAAATAGCTCCACGATACCGCCAATCACCGAGAGGATCCCCAGCACGGTGGTGAAGCCGCTCATCCTGATCTTATTGAAGTAGCGCGCCGCGTTCAATCCCAGCATGATCAGGCCCACCCCGATCGACCAGAATCCTTTGGATACCACCGTGTCCGGGATGAACATGAACCCGCCCAGCATGATCAGGAAACATCCCCAGGCGATGGTCTCCAGGCGTTTGTTGAGGGCGGCCTTTTCGGGGTTGACCACGGCTGCCGGCTTGGCTTCCGCGGGGGTTTCTTCTTTCTCAGTTACCCCAGCCGTGGCCAGTAGCACGATCCCCACAATCGCCAGGACAATCGCCGGGACCAGCGGCACATTGGCTTCGCCTAAAGTGAACACCATCTGATCTTTCGGCAGAACAAAGGTCAGCACGGCGATCACCGCCGCCAGCGCCAAACAGATGATTCCCCAAGTTAATCGTGTCTTGTTCATTTCTATCTCCTATCCTTTTCTATCCGATGCGGTCTCTGCGATGGGTTTACGTCCTCGTCCAGAACCTGGTGGCAACTATCCAAACAGAATCGCTCCTTGCGACTCGAGATAGATATACTATACCGCTTTCAGGATCGCAGGTCATCTGCCATCCGGTAGATTCAGGGGGTTGATTTATGGGAGGCGTGGATCGGTGCTTACGATACAATGCTCAACGCTGGTCCAGGTCGGCTTTCAGATCCTCACTATCTTCCAGCCCTACACTCACCCGGAAAAATAAGCGGCCCTTGTAATCTGAACCAGTATTAAAATGATAATGTCGTGAGGAATAAGCCACTCTCACTTTCCCCATCCAAGGAGAATATTCCCAATGCCTCCCCGAGCAGAAATCCTGTCTATCCTCCAGCGAACAGAAACCTACCTGAGCGATACCTTGCTGCCGTTCTGGATCGGGCGCTCACCCGACCCTGAGTTTGGTGGCTTCCTGACTTACTTCGACCGGCACGGCCAGCCGACCGGCGAGACAACCAAGACCTTCCTGATGCAGATTCGCATGCTCTATACCATGTCCAGCGCCCATCGCTTCGGCTATGGCCACGGGCGCTGTGCTGAGCTGGCCACCCAGGGTGCTCACTTCATTGCGGATCACTACTGGGACCTTCGGCATGACGGCTGGTTCTGGATCGCCGACCGGACTGGCAATCCGACTGTGCTCGATAAGGTTGGTTATGGCCAATGCTTCGCTATCTACGCTTTCAGCGAGTACTTCCTGGCCACCGGCGACCCGCTCGGCCAGGAGATGGCTCTGCGCTCCTACGACGCTGTTTGCCGCCACATGGCCGATACCCGCCACGGCGGCTACCTCGAGCTGCTGGAGCGCGATTGGACCCCCAAGCCGCCCGGCGCCTTCGGCGGTGATCGCAAGTCGCTGGATGTCCACATGCACATGATGGAGGCCCTCACCTCGCTCTATGAGATGACCCATTCCCCCACCCACCGCCGTCGCCTGCAGGAGGTGATCGACCTGATCCTGGCGCGCATGCTCCACCCGCAGAACGGCCTGGGTTATATTCACTTCACCTACGACTTCACTCCCCTGCCGCGCATCATCTTTGCCACCGAATGGGGTCGCGACGCCCGTCCAACCGAGGGCCAGGCCGCCCCCCTCGACCAGACCTCGCCCGGCCATAATGTCGAGTTCGCCTGGCTATTGCTCCACGCCACTGATATCCTCGGCTTGCCCCGCGCCACCTACTCTGACGTGCTGAGGCGCCTGTGCGATCACTGCATCGAGTTCGGCATCGACCACGAGTATGGCGGCGTCTATGCCGACGTCCCGATGAACCGTCCCACTACGCTGACCGATAAGCAGTTCTGGCAGCAGGCCGAGGTGCTGATCGGGATGCTGGATGCTTATGCCCTCTTGCAGGACGAAAAGTACTGGCAGGCCTTCCGTAACGTTTATGATTTCGTCTTCGACAGGCTGGTGGTGTTGGAGGCCGGCGGCGAGTGGTACGAGCGCGTCGATCGCTTCGGTCGCCCGGTAGATGATGCCCTGGGCCACGCCTGGAAGATCAGCTACCACACCGTCCGCTCGATGGTGCAGAGCATCCGCCGTCTGCGGACGCTATCTGCAGAAATGTGACCATCCTTCTTCGAAAGGAAAACCTGATGAGCAAAACTGTCCTCACCTTCTACTGCGACGACACCAACCCCTATACCGCACCCCCTGAGGCCTTTAAAACCTTCCTGGATTTTGTCTCATCCGAGGGAGTCGCTGGCGAGGCAAGCGTGATCCTGGGGTATAGTTGGGCGGAACATGGCCTGCTGAGCCGGCCCACTTCGGATGCCCAATCCGCGTTTATCGAACAGGCACAGCGTGCTTACGCCTGCGGGATCGACTCCCACTGCGAATTGATGACCCATGCGGGTCTCTTCGACTTCACCGAAATGCGCATGCCGCCCGAAGCGATCCATGAAGGCCTCTGGATGCATGAGCCGGCTATCTCCATCGCCGAATACGAATCCTACTTCGGGCACATCCTGGCCGAAGGCGAGCGGGTTGGCGTGCGCTTCACCGGCCTGACCTGGCCCGGTTGCGGCTGCAAAGTCTGCACCCGGCGGTATGGACAGTTGGGAACCCGAAGTTTTGTCATTGGCCTGTCTGGAATCTTGAAAGCCGGTCTCAATCGGCAAAGATTGAAATCCGCCATCCAGGGCCTGCGGAATGGTCTGCAGCCCAATCCCAATTTCTGGCGCGCCCTGCTGAACCTGGCCAAACAAGGCAAGTTCCGCCAGCCTACAGTACCCTGTTTTATCAGGGGTGGCGTACCCCGCCTGATGGCTCACGAAGGGCTGTATGGCGTCTACGATCTGCCGAACAATGCTACCGACCGGTTCGGAATCTGGCTTAACGACCCGGATAAAGTGAACGCTGATTACTACATCACCGCCGATGGCCAATCCGGGCGCATCGTCGAGCGGGTGCGCGCCGGGGCGCCCTACTGCCTGTTCTATGCCCACTGGCAGGGTCTCAACCCGGGGAACGGCGTGGGTTGGCAGGCTTTCACTCAGGTGGTGGCACGCGTGCAGAAGTTCCTGGGCGATCAGGTGCTCTGGATGCGCCCCAGTGATTACGCAGCTCAATTGCTGCGGGAACATAACGCTGCGCATCCTGGAAATTGACGTAGCGGGCCAGGCAGAAGACCACGCCCGTAAAGGTGAAAAGCAATCAGACCAGGTAAAATTCTACCTGGCGACCGTCCAACAACCGGCAGCCCTGCTCGGTGAAGACCACATCCTCTTCCATGCTGAGCGTCACTTCCTGCCCGTTCCATTCCAGGATACGATCCCTGACCGAAAGCTCCATGGTGAAGGCGTTATTGTAGTTCAGCCGCACCTCTCCCCGGCCGGCGGTGTTTTCCTGCTCCCAGGGCAGCCCAATCAGCGGCCCGGGTTCGTGCAAAAACAGACCCAGGGAATGGGAATAGACCTTGGGGTTGGGAATGCCCTCCGCCCGGGCGCGCTCCAGGATGCGCTGGAGCAGCTCATTTCCAGAAAGCCCTGGCTGAAATTCGGCCATAAAGACGTTCTGCAGGCGGTTTCCTTCATGAAGCAGGCTGCGTAGCCCGGCGGGGGCATCTTGCTCATCTCCCCTGCGAACATAAGCCCATTGTTGGTGGTCGCTATTCAGCCTCAGGTAGCGCACACCCACATCGCAGTGGATCAAATCCCCACCCCGGATCACCAGGTCGTCCTCGCCATATTTTTCTTTCAGCTCATCGCTCCGCACCAGGTTGAAGAAAGGCTTAAAGGAAACCTCCAGCCCCAGGTCAACCGCTCGCTGCCAGTAAAGCCACTCCAGGTCGGCGGTGGTGGTCACCCCGGGCATCAGCGAGGCGCGGCTGTAGCAATCCTTGATCAGTCCGTGAGCCAGGCTGGCAACATGCTGGAATAGCTCAATCTCCTCATCCGTCAGCGTGGCCAGCCAGCGGGTAGCCAGCGTTTCGGCCGAAGTCATCCGCGCATGATACTCCCCAGGCACGGCCTGGCAGAGCTGCTGGTAAAGGTTGTAGGTCAGGCCGCCAGCCGCCCATTGAATCGACCCGGTGTTGATGCCAATCCTGCGCGGCTTTCGCTCGGCGATGATCTCGGCCAGCATCTGCCACTGCTCGGCCGTGTTCCTCCCCGACCACGGTCGGGTGTAGAGGTCGCCGGTCTGGGTCATGGAGAGGTTGATCCGCTCCACCTGGCTGCCGCCTTCGGGCAGAGAGAAGATCAGCATCTGTAAGATGGGCGCCCAGGTGTTGAGCGGGATCATGGTTTGAAAGACAGGGTCGGGGTTATCCTCCTGGCAGATCACCAGCCACATATCGAAACCCGTCTCGCGCATCGCCATGGGTAAGAGCGTCTCCAGTCGTTTGCGCAGCACCTGGTGGATCACCCGGTCTCGTTCCCGCATGGGTAGAACCATCCCCCGCCTGGACTCGCAGGGGTCTTCAAAGGGCATGGTATTCATTTGCATCCTCCTGCGCTGCCCGGGCAATTTCAATGGGCCGGGCCGCGAAATGTGCGCGAAAGCTCATCCAGCCGCGCCTTCTCCTCATCGGATAATCTGAAATTCATGGCTGCCGCGCTCTCTGCGGCCTGATGCACCTTGGTTGCTCCAGGGATGGTGACGACCGTCTCGCCCTGGAAATGGATCAGCCAGTTCAGCGCCACCTGGGCCGGCGTGGCGCCATACCTGGTGCCAATCTCTTCCATCGCCGTCACCAGCGGGCGGCTGACTTCTAGCAGGCGCCGCATCGCTCCCCGCCGGTAGAACGGTTGGCGATTGAACAGCTCAGGGTCCTTGTGATATTTGCCCGAAAGCACTCCCGAAGCCAGGGGAGTATAGGCCATGATTGTGACCCCCAATTCTTTGGCCGTATCCAGGATGCCATTCGTCTCGATCGTCCGATCCAGCAGGCTATACCGCACCTGGTTCACCGCCAGGGGCAGGCCGCGCTTTTGCAGCGCATCATACGCACGTCGCATCCTCTCCGCGCTGAAGTTGCTCACGCCCACCGAGCGAATCTTGCCAGCCGCCACCAGATCAGCCATGGCGTCCATCTCCGCTTCGGGGGTGGAAAAACTCCACGGCTGGTGCACCATGTAAAGGCCGATGCTATAACCACTCAGAAAGCGCAGTCGGTTGTTAACCGTCCTTGGGATGTTTCCGGCGGTCCTGAATAAGGGCAGCCACTTGGTCGCAATCACCACTTCATCATCCGATTTGCCCGCCGCTTTCAAGGCAATCGCCAGCGATTGTTCCGATACGCCCAGCCCGTACATTTCCGCCGTATCGAACCAGTTGATGCCTCCATCCAGCGCCGCCTGGACGATGGCGTTTTTCACTTCTTGCGAGATGACCGGGAAGGCAAAGCCCAGCAATCCCCCTCCCCCCGAAAATTCCATCATTCCCAGGCCGATGGGGGTGACGTAAATATTTGTTTTACCAAGTGTTCGCTTTTGGATGGTTGCAGCCGATGTCATCTGATGCTCCTTTGAGTCTATCCGGTAGAATCGTCGTGTCTTCCTATCGCTGTTCCTGGCTATAGAAGGTCCATGGATCAGAAGAATTCACAGAAGTATACACCACACCGCCAGCCTCGGTCTACTCCGAAAAGATAAAAGGTGGCAGGTATCCCTCAATTTTCCTTGTATCTGCATCCAATTCATGCCATAATAAATTCCATGGCCATCGATATTGATGAAACTGAAGTAAAACGCAACAAATTTATCCTCTGGCTTGCTTGGACTCTTGCCACCACCCTCGGTATGCTGATTGGCTACCTGCCACTTGCCTTCCTGGTCAGTTCGCTCGATCTAGGCATCGCCCGCGTCATCGTCCCCATCATTTCCGGCATCCTTCTAGGCCTGGCTCAATGGCTGGCGCTACGCCCCTACGTCACGAAATCTTATGACTGGATCCTCAACCATGCCGTCGGATGGGTGGTCGGCTTCACCCTCGGTTTGTACGTCGTGCAGCTGTTATCCAAAACCGCAATCGGGAGCCTGGTCGGGTTTATATGCTTCGGAGTGATTGTTGCCCTCTTCCAATACCCCGTCCTGCGCCGTGAAATCCCCCACCTCGCCACCTGGATCCTCGCCAATGTCATCGGCTGGACACTTGGTGCCTACCTCAGCCAACTGGCGGCTGGTGTTTTCTTCCATAATGCAGTGCCGACCACTTTCATCAGCGTACTTGTCAGCGTTGGTATCACCGGCTTGGTCGCTGGCGCCGTCACTGCCCTGGCGCTTATCTGGATCGTCCGCCAGCCCGACCGGCTTGCGGCATAATATCGAGTCACTAAAGAGAGGAATGTATGTATTCTGGAGGATATTCCCGCCAACGGGGTAGCGGCTGTAGTGTAAGATTATTGATGGCCGCTGTCATCGTCATTTTCTCGCTCATCACCTATTTCGGCTCGCAATCCACCAACCCCGTCACCAAGGATGTCCAGCACATCAGCATGAGCCCAGATCAGGAGATCGCCATGGGGCTGCAGGCCGCTCCTGAAATGGCCGACCAGTTCGGCGGTCTCGATTCCAATCAGTCTGACCAGCAACATGTCCAGCAGATCGGGCAGCGTATCGTCCAGGACTCACCCGCCAGCACCACCCCTTACCAGTACGCCTACCACCTGCTCGCCGACCAGCAGATCATCAACGCCTTCGCCCTGCCCGGCGGGCAGATCTTCATCACGCGTGCCCTCTACGACCATCTACAGACCGATGGCGAGCTGGCGGGCGTCCTTGGTCACGAAACCGGGCACGTCGTTGCCCGTCACTCCGCCGAGCAGATCGCCAAAGCCCAGCTCACCCAGGGCCTTACCGGCGCCGCTGTCATGGCTGCCTGCGACCCCAATAGCCCCAACGGTTGCATCGCCGCCTCCCAAATGGCTGCTCTCGTCGGCCAGCTCATCGAGATGAAATACAGTCGCGCTGACGAAACCGAAGCCGACTGGCTGGGAGTCTGTTTCATGAACGAAAGCGGCTACGACCCGCACGAAATGATCCAGGTCATGCAGATCCTGGATACCCTCAGCCAGGGGAACCGCCCCCCCGAATTCCTCAGCACCCACCCCGATCCCGGCAACCGCATCGTTCAGATCCAGAATGATATCCAGAACATAGATCAGTGCCCGTAGAGGCACCCTGCCAGGGAGCCCACGCCAACCTTAACTGCGGTGTATAAAACCAGGCCAGTATGTTGGGCGTCCTGATGCTGGCTGGCTCTGGCGCGGATTAAGCGCTGGATAAGTGCCAGGAAGAGTATCCGCCGGCTTAAATTTCCCAATCTCACCCACCGCTGATGTTACAAACACCACCAATTTTCTCAATTGACAAGCCGCTTCATAATTGCTATTGTATTAATAACGTGCGAGTTCGGGATAAGGGTTTCTGGGGTTGTTTTGTATGGCGAAACTGCACAAAACGACCCAAAAAGAAACGCTATTTCCGCTAACCTGAATTCGCGTTAATATAATGATCCGTCTCGAGGAAAAAATGGCCAACACTGCACCCGATTGGAAGATATCCACGCTGCGCTGGATAGCCTGGCTGATCCTGTGCCTGGGGATGGCCTTCGGGATCTTTACCATCCACAACGCGGGGTTAGCCGTGGTCAACCGGGTGCTGGCCGAGCAGGTCATCCATCAGCAGAACGCAGGCCAATCCGCGTATATCGCCCAGGTGGAAAATTTTAGTGACTTTGGCAGTCTCGTATTGCTCTTCATCATCGGCATCATCATGGTTGCCCTCGTTGTGGCGCTTGATTATTACCTGCGCGCAGGCCAGAAAAACGGCCGCCTGTTCCGGCGCATCGGGCTGATAGCGGGGATCGAGCTGGGCGTGTACGCACTGGCGATTCTAATTCAAATATATATATAACTGGCTCTAAGGTGCAGCAGGCCATTCGACCCCCAGGTCTGCAACCCACGCCCCGCCCGCCTCCCCACACCTTAGGGGCGTTTCGTGAAACGCCCGGTTGTTCGTAAACCGCCCCGCCCACCCCCATCCCGTCATAACCCATTGCAAGGCAGGGTTTACCAAATATGCGAATATAATAGAGGGAGTTCCAGCGTTTCATCTTCACAAGAAAAGAGGAACCCCCATGCAGGACCGGCTTTCCCGACGCACCAAGCTGATCTACGGTTCCGGCGATACCGGCTTCAGCCTGACCTCCACCATCATTGGTGCCTACTTCGCCATCTTCTTGACCGACGTGGTCGGCATCGCCCCCGGCACCGCCGCCGCGGCCATCTTCATCGGCCGGACCTGGGATTACATCAACGACCCGCTCATCGGGCACCTTTCCGATCGTACCCGCACCCGCTGGGGCAGGCGCCGGCCATTTTTGCTCTTTGGGCCGCTGCCCTACGCCCTGGCCTTTATCCTGATGTGGTTCCGCCCGCCCATCACCGGCCAGGTCTGGCTGGCAGTGTATTACGCCTTCGCTTACGTGCTGTTCGACACGGCTGCCACCTTCGTTTACATGCCTTATTTCTCCCTGACCCCCGAGCTGACCTCGAACTACGACGAGCGCACTGCACTGACCACCTACCGCATGTTCTACTCGATCCTGGGCAGCCTGATCGCCTTCACCGTTCCCCTGATGATCGTCGGCACATTCCAACCGCAGAATGCCCCGCGCGTCCTGCTGATGGGGGCGGTGTTCGCAGTGGTCAGCGCACTCCCACTGCTGCTGGTCTTCGCCGGAACTCGCGAGCGCCAGGAGTACTCCCAGCTCGAGGAACCCGGTCTGCTGGAATCCTTGCGGGCCGCCGCCCGAAACCGGCCTTTCGTGTTCAGCATGGTGATCTTTCTGCTCACCTGGGTTTCGGTGGATATCTTGCAGGTCTCGCTGTTGTATTTCATCAAGTACGTGGTGCAGCGCGAAGCCCAGAGTGACATGATCATGGCGATCATTTTCGTCATCGCCATTTTCATGCTGCCTTTTTGGAACTGGGTCTCCCGGCGTTGGAACAAGCGCCTGGCCTATGCAGCCGGGATTTCGTTCTGGGCAGTGGTACAGATTGGGTTGATTTTTTTGACCCCTGCTACCCCCCTGCCGGGCATCCTGTTCCTGTGCGCACTGGCCGGGATCGGGGTGAGCTCGGCTCACGTGCTGCCCTGGTCGATCATCCCGGATGCGATCGAGTGGGATGAATGGCAGACCGGCGAGCGGCACGAGGGCATGTTCTACAGCCTGGTCACCCTGGCCCAGAAGGTGGCTTCTTCGATTGCCATCCCGTTGATCCTGGTGATGCTGCAGGCCACCGGCTATATCCCCACTTCCGCCCAGCAACCGCCCAGTGCCCTGCTGGGCATTCGCCTGGCCATCGGCCCCATCCCTGCCCTGTTGCTGGTAGTGGGGATCATTTTTGCCCTGCTCTATCCGCTCTCCCGCGAGAGTCACCGGCGCATTGTCCAGGACCTGGAGGAGCGGCGCCGCTCCACAAAGGAGAACCCGGTATGAGTGAAATCACCGTTCAGCCAGTGCGCACCCGCCAGGAGCGGCACATCTTCCTGACCTTTCCCTGGCGCATTTACAAAGACGACCCGCTGTGGGTGCCACCCTTGCTGCCAGATTGGAAGGAGCGCATTGATCCTGCCCGGGGTGTCTTTTTCTCGCGCGGCGAGGCAGAATTTTTCATCGCCTGGCGCAACGGCCAACCGGTCGGCACAATCTGTGCCGCCGAGGACCGCTTGATGAACGATGAGCGCAAGGCGCGTGAGTGCGTCTTCGGCTTTTTCAACTTTTACGAAGATTACCCCATCATGGTGGCCCTGCTGGAGCGCGTCCGCCAGTGGGCTCTGGAACGCGGCCTGGATGCGCTGACCGGCCCGTTTAACCTGGATTACGAGGATAGCTATGGCATCCTGGTGGAAGGGCGTGACCGGCCTGCCGCCCTGATGTGCGGCCACACCCCGCCTTATTACCTGGATTTCGTCGAGCGCTATGGCTTCCAACCGGTGCGAGGTGATAACATCGCTTACGCCCTGGATCTCACCCGCGACACACCCGCCACCCAGGCGCTGGTGCACATGGCCGAACGGGTACGCGCCCGCAAGAATTTCGTCGTCCGCTCGGGCGATATGGCGCATTGGAAAGACGAGCTGGAGAAGATTTACGTCCTGCTCAATACCGCCATGCGTCACCTGACGGACTATCGCCCCTGGCCGCGCGAGGTGGTGTTCAACAGCCTGGCCCCCTTCCGCAAGGTGGCCGACCCCGACTTGATCCTGTTCGCCGAGGATGGGGAGCGGACGATCGGCTGGCTGCCCGGCTTGCCCAACCTGAACGAGGCGTTCATCCATGCCGACGGCCTGCGCCAACCCTGGGATTACCTGAAGCTGGCCTGGTACATGCGCCGCCCTACCGAATGCCTGACGGTCAAGAGCGTGCTGATCCTGCCGGAATATTGGGGCAGCGGCGTGGTGATCCTGCTGTTCGACGAGATGATCCGGCGAGCGCGTGCCCGCGGCTATCGCTGGATCGACGGCTCGCTCACCTCCACCGACAACCCGCGCACCCCCGCCCTGGCTGAGCGTTTTGGTGCGCAGCTCTATAAGCGTTACCGCGTGTACCGGATGAAAATTGGAGAGGAAACCTGAACCATGCCTGAGATCACCAACGAAGAATTGATCGAGAAGGCCAAATCGGTCGTAAATTCCAGAAAGGTCGGCGATCATTACATTGGCGATGTGGGTTGTGCCCTGGTGACGCAGAATGGTAATCTCTTTCTGGGGGTTTGTATTGACGTCAGTTCTGGGATGGGATTTTGCGCAGAGCACAGCGCCATCGCCGCCATGATCACGGCCGGGGAGTATAAGATCAAGAAAATCGTGGCGGTTTGGAAGAATGAATCTGACACCTTTATTTTGTCGCCGTGTGGCCGCTGCCGCGAGTTTATGCACCAGATTGATCCCGAAAATCTGGAGACCGAAGTGATCCTCGATGATCACCTGGTGCTGAAACTGGCGGATTTACTTCCGTATGCAGATTGGTTCCACAAGCTGGAGAAGCGGGCACCCTGAAAGGCACCAGCCCAGAAAGCTGTCACTTCATCGCCCCGAGACGGATGCGCAGGTACTGGGCGGTGGCAAAGACGATCAAGATCAAGGCTAACATCACCCAATCCAGTGCGGTGAAAGGGCGGTCTTCCATCACGGTTGGGTCGCCTGGAGTGCCGAAGGCGCGCGTCTCCAGCGCAATCTGGAAATCATTGGCCTTGCGGAACAGCAGCAGGACGAGCGGGGTGACGATAGGCACATAGGCGCGGCGCAGCTTGGTGATCGGATTCATCCGGTCAATATCAAAGGCGCGCAGCTTTTGGGCGCTGGTGATATATTCCCACATCTCGAAGATCAGCGTGGTGAAAGAGAGGGCGCTGATGATCATGAAGGTCGCCACCTTCGGGAAGCGCAGCCAACGGAAGGCGTTGACCAGGTCGGAAGACGAGGTGGTCATCACCAGCAGGGGCAGGGAGACCGCCGCTGTCAGGATGCGCAGGCACAGCATGGTGCCAAAAATCAGACCTTCCAGCTTGATCGTGCCCACATTGGTCTCGCCGTAGCGCAGATCGAAGAAATGAAGAACCACCGTGTTCCCCCAACGGTAAGTGCAGCCCTGGACCAGGATCAAAAAGATGAAGGTCCCGGTCAACAATTTGATCAGAGTTTGGAAACGACTGACCTCGATCTGCGCCAGCGCCCACAGGATCACCGACATCACCAGCCAGACCAACGGCACAAAAACGTATTTCACTTCCATCAGCGGAGTGAGGATGATTAAAAGAGTCAGCAGGATATACAGGATTTTCACCAGGGGATGTAAACGATGAATAATGGTATTGCGATCCACGTAGCGGAAGGGAATCTGCATCAGCTTTTTCCCTTTCTCAAGACGCTCAAAAGGCCTTCAGGAGTGATAATGTTCTCGGATACTCCCAGGTCGCGCAGGCAGGCAGCTACATCTGCCGCCACCGGAGGGCGCAGGAAGGTGCGCGCCAGCACCTCGCGTTGGGCAAAGGCCTCGTCAGTCGGCTTATCCAGGATAATTCTGCCATTCCACATCACAATCAGCCGTTCCGCGTAGCGGGCAATCAGGTCCATATCGTGGGTGATCATTACAATCGTCCGTCCCCCTTCATCGCGAAAGCGACGACCGATCTCAGCCAGCTGGTAACGCCCGCGGTGATCCTGGGCAGTCGTTGGCTCATCCAGGATCAATACCTGCGGGTCGAGTGCCACGGTCGCCGCCACGGCCAGTTTCCTCCGGTCGCCAAAAGACATGCGGAACGGGAAGGTCTCGATCTCATCCTGCAGCCCAACCCAGTCCAAGGCACTGTTTACCTTCTGCTCGGCTTCTTCTCCTTCGATGCCAATGTTATGCAGGCCAAAGAGGATTTCATCCCGGCTGGATACCGTGAAGAGTTGGTAATCAGGATTCTGCAGCACCAACCCCACCTGGCGGGCCATCCTTCCCACCGGAGTGCCGCTGATATTCTTGCCACCCACGCGTACCTCACCCCGGGTGGGCCGCAGCAGCCCGACAAAGCATTTCACCAGCGTGCTCTTTCCTGAACCGTTTTGCCCGACGATGCCCACCAGCTCTCCAGCGCGAATCGCCAGGTTGATTTCCTGCAAAGCCACCACGGGAGGGTAGCCCGGGTACTGGTAAGTAACATTGACTGCCTCCAGCATGGCGGGGTTCTGGTTGGCAGAACCGTTGCAGGGCGTCTCTGGGGAGCGGGTCACCTCCAGATGGCCCTTGCGGATCAACTCGGTGGTGTAATTGCCCACGTAGCGCCCATCCATGCGTTCGATCTGCTCGTCAGTCACTTGGACGGGCTGGTCGCCGAGTGCATTGACCTGGATCAGGATATCCAGCGCATCCGGAACTTTGACACCCGCCGCTCTCAGCACTTCTGGCTGGGAGAAGACCTGGGCCGGTGTGCCTGAAAGGACAATCTTCCCCTCATCCAACACGACCACCTGGTCAGCCAGGTCGAGAATATCGTCCGTTTCGTGGGTGGTCATGATGATCGTAATTTCGCCGGTTGACTTGAGACGGTGGATGGCCTCCACCACCTCGGCGCGCCCCACCGGGTCGAGCTGGGAGGTCGGTTCATCCAGCACCAGGACGCGTGGTTGCATGGTGAGCACCGCACCCAGGGCCACGCGCTGCTTCTGACCACCGGAGAGATCGCGCGGGTTGCGCTTCTCAAGGCCTTCCAGGTGCAGCAGAGCGATGGAGGCTTCGATGCGCCGGATAATTTCACTTCGTTCGATCTTTAAGTTCGCCGGTCCGAAAGCCATTTCGGTGAATACACTGGGGTTGAAGAGCTGGACCTCCGGGTCTTGCAGCAGGACGCCGCAATATTGGGCCACCACGTAGAGCGGCTCGTCCCAGGGGTCATGCCCGGCGACCGATAGCTTGCCCACCCTTCGCCCGCCATAAATATGCGGGACGATGCCGCCCAGCAGAAAGCACAGGGTGGATTTGCCCGCTCCGTTGGCGCCCAGCACCACGATGAACTCACCCGGGCGCACCCGCAGGTTCAAATCGGTCAGCGCCTCCACTCCGTCCTCATAAGTGAAGGTGACATGCTCAAGATCAATCTCAAGTGGATTCATGCCCATCCTATGGATAAGAAAATTGCCCAAGAAAAGATGAATCTCTCAGGGTAAAGCAGCGCGAAGCAATCCAGACCGGAATAGTAAGGGGGCAGCGAAACATCAGCGGATTTATTAAACAGGGGAGAGCGTAGCGAGCCATTTGGGGATGGTATAAATCGAATGGATCGCTATGTCCCTCCTGGCTGCACCCCTACGACCTGGGATAGTTGGGAGAGCCGGGGTTAAGTTTACCAGATTGCGCCAGCAATCTTGGGCAAGCCACTGCGCCTGAGCGCCTCGACTAACGGGACGGTGATAATGGTAATGACCAGGGAGAACAGCGGCACCCACCACATATAACCGATGAGCGTTGCTACACCCATGGCTGGCTCGTATTGATACACGTACCAATAGGGGAGCGACCACGGCAGGAACCAGGTGAATAAACCCATCAAGACGGCCAGCAGTATCCCGATGTATTTATACTTGCGATCCTGGCCACGCGCCCACTCAGGCACCAGTTTTCCGCCCAACGGAGTGAGCAGGACGATCAACGGCGGAACCCAGTAATAGGCAACCAGCAGGAAATAAACCACTGGGTTCGGCGGGGCGGAAAAACCAGCTGCCGCACCGGGTACGTAGAACGGGAACAAGGTGCCCAGGATGCCCACCAGAACGCACCACACGATCGGCAGCCACCTGCGCTTGTTGGCATTGATCATGATCCCCACCGCAAAAGCCGGCAGGAGGCCAGTTAAGACCACATCCACCAGCTGGAGCGGAAACGCCGCCGGCGCGATAAACATCCCAATGATGCCACCCACGGTGGCAGCTACAATGCCCCCCACCTCACCCAGCAAGATGGGTGCAATGGCAGAGAACATGGTTTGCAACGGCACGTATCCTCCCCCGCCCACGTAGGGAAAGACCGGTATCAGGGACGTTACGCCGCACAGTGCGCCATACAGGGTGACCCAGGCGATTGAGGCGCCCCCGATGCGCATACTTTGACCTTTCTCTTTGACTTCCATCTAAGCCTCCTTTGGAATTTCAATCCAACTCTATCAAATCAGTCTATCCCCAGGCTCTCCCTCACCCGAGACGTGACCAGGTTTTCACAACCTTTTCAGCTTAAACCCGCTTGGCCTTCTTTCGTTGCGCAGGTTGGGTAATTTTCCAGCCTGGAGCAATCCCCTGATCCAAAGGCAAGCCTGCTTTGTAATAAAATATTGTACAATTAAAAATCTAATAAGGGTAGCTTTTTCAGCCTGAGAGTTGTTTCTTCAACCAGATCAGGAGGTAAGATGCCATACCAACCGATCATTTACCTCTCGCGCGCTGAGGTGGAAGAAGTCGCCTTAGATATGCCCACCATTATTCAGCTCCTCGAGCAGGCTTTCCTTGAAAAGAGTCAGGGAAAGGTGGAGATGCCTCCCAAACCCGGGATCCATCCTCAACCCGATGCGTTTATTCATGCCATGCCAGCCTATATCCCATCCTTGCGCTCGGCAGGGATCAAATGGGTTTCAGGTTTCCCGGGAAATGCTAGAATGGGCCTGCCTTATATCACCGGCCTGATCATCTTAAACGAGGTGGATACCGGCCTCCCGTATGCTGTGATGGATTGCACCTGGATCACGGCCCATCGGACGGGTGCCAAGACTGCCATTGCCGCCAGGCATCTGGCCAGGCCCGATAGCGAGGTGGCCGGTATCCTGGCGTGCGGAACTCAGGGCCGCACCAACCTGATGGCACTGGCCACCCTCTTCCCCCTGAAACGCGTGTACGCTTACGATCTCAACCCGGAGGCTCAGGCCAGGTACATCGCCGAAATGCAGGCCAGGTTCCATTTTGAGATCATCGGGGTCAAAGAACCCAGGCAAGCCGTCATCGAAAGTGACCTGGTGGTGACCTCGGGGCCCATCCTGGCCAATCCCAGTCCAACCATCCAAAAAGATTGGCTCAAGCCGGGTGGATTTGGTTCCGCGGTGGATTATGACTCCTACTGGAGCGGCGAGGCGTTGGCGCAGATGGATCGTATCTGCACCGATGATCTCCCCCAGTTCCGGGATCATCGGCGCATCGGTTACTTCAAACAGACGCCAGAGCCTTATGCGGAGCTGGGTGAGCTGGTCGCCGGGCTAAAACCGGGGCGCCAGAGTAATCAGGAGCGTACCCTGGCAATGAACCTGGGGCTGGCGATGGATGATATGGCCATCGCGCCGGAAATCTACCGCCGAGCGCGCGCCCGCGACCTAGGCACCTGGCTGGAGCTGTAGCCCTATTCCAGATCGAAGATCTTGCCGGGATTCAGGATGCCGTGCGGGTCGAGGGTTGCCTTCAGGCGGCGCATCACGGCAATTTCCTCGCCGGTGCGGCTGAAGGATAGATAAGGTTTCTTCTTCAGGCCAATGCCGTGCTCAGCAGAGACAGAGCCGCCCACTTCCAATAGCGGTTGGTAGATGATCCTCTCTACGCGCTCGTGATCCGGCTCGCAGATCGCGCTGCCCCATACCCCCAGGTGCAGGTTGCCATCGGCCAGGTGACCGAATACCCACAGCTTGACCTGGCCAAAAGCCGTTTCGAGTTCGCTGCGCACCTGCCCGATGTACCACTCCATATCCGTGATAGGCAGGCTGACATCGAAGCTGAAAGTGGGCTGGTATTGGGCTTCGATCTGGTCTGAATCATCCCGAATCCGCCACAGGGCGGATCGCTGGCTGCTGGAACCGGCGATGACCAGGCCGGAGAGCAGGTTCTCCTCTTGCGCTTGATTTAGCATGCTTTCCAGGCGAGCTTGTTCCTGGGCGGGATCCGCTCCCAGGGACTCGAGCAAAATATAATAAGGAAGGTCTGAGCGTAGCGGTGGTCTGGAAACGGAGGGAGGCGTGGTCGTTAGCCGGTAAAATTCGTTCCACATCACCTCAAACGAGGTGAGTTGCCCGCTCAAACGGCTTTGAGCGAGCGCCAGCAGCCCTTCGATCTGTTCAAAGTGTTCCACTGCCAGAAGAGCAGTGGCCGCGCCCCCTGGTCTGGGCCACAGGCGCAATACGGCCCGCGTGACGATGCCCAGCGACCCTTCTGTGCCGATGAACAGGTGCTTCAAATCATAACCGGCGTTCTTCTTGAGCAATTTGTTCAGCGAGTCAAGCACGGTGCCATCGGCGAGCACAGCTTCCAACCCCAGGACCAGTTCGCGCATCATGCCATAGCGGATAACCCGTAAGCCGCCGGCGTTGGTGCCTATCATGCCCCCGACCACCGCATGATCGCGGGCCGGCAGATCCAGCGGGAAAAAAAGACCGGTAGCTTCAGCTGCCTCCTGTACTTTGCGCAAGGTGGCACCCGCCTGAACGGTCATCGTCCCCCCGACCCGGTCCAGCTCCTCGATCGCATCCATGCGTTCCAGCGATAGCGCAATTTCGCTTTCGGTGGTGAAGGTATCCTGGACCAGGTTGGTCAAGCCACCGTGTGCCACAACTGGCTGCCCGGCCAGGGAACACAAGCGCAGCATTTCGGCCACCTCGCATGTGCTGGCCGGGCGTAAGAGCGCCCTGGCTTTCAAAGGTGTGTCTCCGAGGTAATCGCTGCTCCTTTTCGCCAGGGCATCTCCGCTCCAAACGCTCTGCGGTCCGAACCGCGCTGCCAGATTCTTGATCAGATCATCCATAGGGGCATCTCCATGCTCAGTCATCGAATAAGCCAGCCTTCACCATCTGGCGCGTGATCCATTCCAGCTCGTGAGTTTGCATCGCCTCATCGAAAGGGGTGCCAAAATAGGCAACCACCAGGTCCCGCTGGGGAGAGAGATACAGGCCCTGGCCACCATAACCGCCTTTGAAGAAGTCACCATCCACCATCACATAGTCCCACTGCCAAACATTGTGACGGGGGTGTTCACCGTGCAGATCGCGCAGCAGCGATTGGCCTGTAGCACCACGATCAAAAATTTCCGGCCGGCCACCCGATTGAATCTTTTGCAGATACCCTTCTGGGAGAGCGATCTCAGGGAGGAGGGTGCGGCCACTCGGGGTAAAGATCAGGCCAAAGCGCGCCACATCGCGCAGCCTGGCACACAACCCGGCATGGGCGACCGGAGCGCCATATTTTGAGATTGCCAGCAACGCATCCGCCTCAGCGCCGATCTTGCTCCAGATTTCAAGGGATAGAATCTCGTGCAACGGGTGCCCGGTCAGGCTTTCCACCAGCCAGGCGAGCAGAAAGGTATTGACCGAGGTGTATTCGAAGGCCAGGCCGGGCGCATCCTTGCGTGCCAACGAAGCCACGTACTGGTACGTGGAGTCTGGGGTGCGCTCAGTCTCCGGCAACCAACCCAGGGAGGCTTCATACTGGTAATAAGGATGAGCGGGGTTGGTGAAACCTTCTTCTACCTCCGGGGCATCGATCCCGGAGGCCATATCCAGCACGTCTTGCAGGGGAACCCCCTCCCACCCGCTGCCGGCTACCTCGGGCAGGTAGTGCTCCACGGTCTGGCGAGGGTCCACCAGACGGCGCGCTTCCAGCAGGGAAACCAGCCACGCCACAAAAGGCTTGGTCACCGACATGAGCAGGTGCTTATCGAATGGACGCATGCGCGGGTAGCGCTCATAGAGGATGTGCCCGCGCTGCAGGAAGATGATCCCGTTGACCGGCGCAGCGCACACGTATTCATCCAGCGACATCTCTCCAAGCTGGCTCTGCACACCGAAACGCCCGATCTCCTCCCGGGGAGCCTCCTCCAGGTGGGCAATCTTGCCCTGGCGGGGAAGGATGGCATGCGGTAAGAACTCCGAGCGATGCAGGAAGTTATAGAGCATATTCTCACCGCCAAATTGCCAGTTGAGGCCATCGATCTGGCGGTGAAACCTGAAGAAATCCTGGCGACGAATTTCGTGATCCATTGGTCTATTCCTCCAGGGCGTGTTTCAGCCGTTCCACGCCTTCGATGAGCTGGTCGGCCGCGTAGTAAGCGAAGCACAGGCGGGCATAATCGTGCAATCCACCACAACTGGAGAAGCGCACGCCAGGCCGGAAGCTGACCTTATATCTTTCTGCCTGTTCCAGCAGCGCCCGGGCATCCCTGCCGCCTGGCAGGCGCACCCAGAAGAAGTACCCGCCTTGGGGAACCCGGTAAAACGCACCGGGCAGGGATTCGCGCAAAGCCCTGTCCATGGCAGTCACCCTGGAACCATAAACGGCGCGTAACTCGTCAATATTCGCCCGCAGTTCATTCGTCTCCAGCAACCCGCGCACGATGGCAGCCGTAAAGGGGTTTAACCCCCCGCCGGAATCCACCAGGCCGCACCCGGCAAAGGCTTTGGCCCGGGCTTCCTCGGCTTGGATCCAGCCCAGGCGCAGCCCCGGAGCGAGGATTTTGGAGAACGAGCCCAAAGAAAGCACGTTGCCCTGTGCCATAAAACCAGCCAGGGCCATGGGGGGCTGGGCAGTGTAGTTCAGGAAATGATAAACCTCATCCGCTACGATCAGGAAGTGATATTCCTGGCTGAGTGCTGCCAGCCGGGCGCGGCGCTCAGCCGAGAGGGTGTAACCGCTGGGGTTCTGGAAGGTGGGAATCGTATAGAGAAAGACCGGCCGGGTCCGCGCCAGCTCCTTTTCCAGGCCCTCGACGCTCAATCCCCCCTCATCTATCGGAATCGGGACCGAGCGCAGGTGATGGTCTGCAAAAATCCGCAGTGCCAGGAAATAAGATGGCTCCTCGACGAAGATCGTGTCGCCTGGTTGGGTAAAGAGCGTGCAGATCAGGTCCAATCCCTGGGAGGCACCGTTGGTGATGAACAGGTTTTCTGGGGTCACCGGGAAGTCATAACCCCTCGTCAGGAACTTAGCCAGTTCCAAACGGAGATAGCCATCGCCCTGCTCGGCCCCATATTGGAGGAAACTCGGGTCGCCCTGCCTGAAGCGCATCTCCGCCGCCCGCTGCAGGCGGTGCAACGGCAAAAGCGAAAACTGCGGTTGGCCCGCCCCCAGGTCGATGACTTGCGGGTCGATATGCATCTGTGTGGTCAGAACAAGGTGAGAGGTGTCCATAACATGATCCCTGCCTTCTATTTTTTGCGTCCCATTCCGATGAACGGAGACCGAGGAATTGTTGCTCTAAGCTGGTCGGCCCAGGCGTTCAGCAATCTCCACCCGGTGTTCCCAGGCATGCTCGAGCATCCGGCGCAGCGCCCGGTGGGCGGTCCAGGTCACCTGGCCATGCCCAACTTTGCGGGTTCGTTCCTCATCGCTCAAAACCTCCAGGCGCCCACCGGCAATCTGCCAGACTTGGACCAGGGCAGGGAATAATCCTTCCGGCCCTTGTTGCACAGCTCGTAGAGCTTCGCTGAGGCCGTCCACCTTGCCCACCAGGTATCTCAGGTAGACGCTATGCGACTCGGCGACGTGTTCCAGGATGCGGTAGATCGAGCGTCCACCGCCTTCCGGCTCGGTTGCCAGCCTTTCCGTCGGCAAGTCGCTGGCCAATTCCAGCAGGTCAGCCTGTAGACCCGAGAGGCGTCGGAGATAGGTGCTCAAATCATCAGCGCTCAAGGGTTGAAAGTCAGGCCCAAAGCCGGGGGTCGGGTCGCCATTGCCCAGCCAGCCCCCTTCGGTGACGTGCTCGGCCACCGCGGTGAGGAAAGGTTCATCCGGATCAACCGCCTGGCCGTACCGCCGCAGGAAGCGCAGGTAGGCACGGATCGCCTGTGGTGTGGCTTCCAGGGCGGCTTCCGTGGTCGGCCCCTGGGCGATACAACCCAGCAAGTCCAGCACATGCACCATCGTTTTCTTTCGGCGCGGGCCGGATTCAAGGTACAGGGCATATTCTGTCATGGCAATTCCTCGTCCTTCCAGGTTGAGTGGGTCGAGACTGCACAACAAACCATATTATGATATCATCGATTCAGCCCATTGTTTTCCAGCACACTCAGGAGGAACAGATGCAAATTCTACCCGGAATTTACCTGGTCAACGGCTCTCCCTACGGCCGGTTTCAAAATAGCTACCTGGTTCACGCCGGAGATGCCACTTTTATGATCGACTCTGGGGACCTCGAGGACGCGGTCTGCCTGCCCGAGGTTGAACGCAACGCGGCGCGTTGGGGCTTCCGGCTGGAGCAGGCTTCGCATCTCCTGATCACGCACGCCCACTATGATCACTCCAGCGACGCAGCTGAGCTGCAGCGACGCGGCCTCAAGGTGGTGGCCTCACCCGCCACCGCCCGTTCCATGGCAGCCGGTGATGAGATGTGCATCGGGTTTGCCGTGCATCGTACTTTCCAACCCTGCCGGGCGGATATGATCCTGGATGGTGGTCAGGAGCTGAGTATCGGCGGGGTGAGGGTGCGCTGCATCGCCGCGCCGGGCCACACCGCCGGGCTGGTGATCTTCGAGGTGCTGCTTGGGGGAGAGCGCTGCTGGTTCGTCGGTGACCTGCTGATCACGCTGCAATCCCACACCAGCGTCGAGCTGCCCTGGACCGGCAGCCCCGATTTCAACCGGGCGCAATATATTGAGACCCTGGCAAAGCTGGTGAAACTGCCCTGCGATCACCTCTTCCCAGGCCACGGCCCGGCTGCCATCGCCTGCGGCAAGCGGGTGCTGGAGATGGCTTACAGCGAAGCCCTGGTCAAGTGGCGTTAATTAGAAGACACAAATTCCCAGGCTTCTCTAGATCTGAATCAGCCACACTTTTTCAACCGTTTCGTTGCCTTCCATAAAGACAGTCCTCGCTTCTAGGTTCGTTCCATCTGTTATGATTCTCTTAACCTGGTCTAATATCCCTCTCATAAAGTAGACAAGTTTTG
>Ga0315268_10001661_pt1 | contig 25684 bp, 21 predicted proteins | sample C1_top_MG_FD_204535 | JGI IMG/M metagenome (GOLD analysis project Ga0315268, IMG submission 204535) | Sediment microbial communities from Yellowstone Lake, YNP, Wyoming, USA - C1_top | ecosystem: Environmental > Aquatic > Freshwater > Lake > Sediment | place: USA: Wyoming | collected 2017-08-01
GTCGGCGCGGCGGCCCAGCTCCAGCAGCGCGAACCCCTTCTTCAATTGCGCCGCCGGCGCCTTGTTGCCGCCCGGATACTGCTCCAGCACCTTGTCGTAGTCCTTCACCGCCTGCTCGAAGTTACCATGCCGGTACTCCAGTTCCGCCAGGTAGAACTGCGCGTTGCCCGCCAGGTCGGTGTTCGGGTAGAACTTCAGATAATCTCCGAACTCCTGCGAGGCCAGGTCGTACTTGGCGCTCTGGTAGTCGCGCAGGGCGTTGTTGTAGAGCACGTCGGGCGGAGGCGCCTGCTGCGGCGGCTGGGCGGCCGCGGCGGGCAGCGTGGCCTGGGCGTTCTGCATGGCATCGAGCTGGCCGCCGATCTTGACCAGCCGCGCCTTCAGCTCGTCCAGGCTGTCGTTGAGCGCCTGGATCTGCCCCGAAAGCTGGTCGGAGCGCGCCCCGCCATCGGCCTGCTGCGCCTTGACCGCCTTCTGCAGGTCGGCCATGGAGGCGTTGATCTGGTTCATCTTGTCGGTGCTGGCCTCGATGAGTTGGCGCATCATGCCCATGCGCTCGTCAAACGACTGCTTCATCTGGGTGATCTGGTCCTGCAGCGCCTGCACCTGGGTTTGGAGCTGGATGATTTCCTTGCTGACGGGGAACGCCGGCGTGGCCGCCAGCAGCAGGAGCGCCAGCAGGGAGAGGGGGAGCGAAAGCTTGGTGAGTTTCATAGCTGCTGCTCTGATTGGACGCTGCCGAAGGATAAATCGTCAAGTGGCGCGGGCCCGCATCTGCCCAAGCCAGGCAGATGCGGGGCGCCGGAACACAGCGGCACGCCGGGCACAGGCTGGTGGCCCGTGCCCGCCATGCTCCGCAGATGGCCGCGCTAGCGTTGGTACACGAAGTGGCCGCGCCGGTTCTGCTGCCAGCAGGTCTCGTTGGACTCGGTGCAGAACGGCTTTTCCTTGCCGTAACTGATGGTGCGGATACGGTCCGCCGCCACCCCGGCCTGCACCAGCGCGTTCTTCACCGCGTTGGCGCGGTTGTCGCCCAGGGCCAGGTTGTACTCGGTGGAGCCGCGCTCGTCGCAGTGCCCCTCGATGGTGAATTTCACGTTGGGGCGCTGCGCCAGCCAGGACGCATCCGCCTGCATGCCCGCTTGCTGGTCGGGGCGGATGTCGTACTTGTCATAATCGAAGAAGATGTCCTTCACGTTCTGATTGAAGAGCTCTTCTTCACTGACCGTGGGCGGTGGCGCTGGCGGAGGAGGCGGCGGCGTAACCGTGACCCGCGCCGTAGCTTCCTGGGTTCCGCCCGCGCCCTTGGCGCTCAACCGATAGGTGGTGGATTGCGCCGGCGACAGGCTTCGCGACCCGTTCGGATCCACCTTGCCGATGCCCTCCAGGGTGACGTCGGTGGCGTTCTGCGTCTGCCAGGTCAGGGTGGTGGACTGGCCGGCCTGAATGGTGTCCGGGTATGCGCTCAGTGATGCGGTTGGCGCCGGGGGCGGCGGCGGCGGCGGTGGTGGCGGCGCTACCGTCTTCTTCTTGCACGCGCCCAAAACCAGCGTGCTGGCCAACGCCAGGACAAGGACTCTCCACTTCAGCTTACTGTGCTTCACCTCATCTCCTCCAAAGCGAGCGAACTCGCCAAAAGTTTTGTCAGCGGCCGCCGGTCGTGGCCGGCTGCCTGCGGGGGAACTCACAACTCTACACCCGAAACGGGAAGAATCGTCGCGCTTCAGGCACACAAAAAATCCGGCGGGCGGCGCGCCGGTACACGCCCTATTTCCAGCTCCAGTTCGGCTGCGTGTTCTGGCCCGAGTTGGTCAACTGGTGCGGCTGGCTGCCGTCGGCCAGCATGGACCATATCTGCTCGCTGCCGCTGCGGTTCGACTGGAACACGATGTGGCGCCCATCGGGCGACCACGAAGGAAAATCGTTGCGTCCGGCCTGGTGCGTCAACTGCACGATCTGCCGGCTGGGGATGTCCATCACGTAAATATCCAGCGCCCCCGGCTCACCCGGCCCATAGTGCCGGATCCAGGCGAAGGCCAGAAACTGCCCGTTAGGCGACCACGAGGGCGAAACCGCGTAGCCCTGGTCGGTCAGGCGCTGCGGATTGGTGCCGTCCGACTCCATCATGTAAATCTGCGGCAGCCCGCTGCGCCCGCTCACCCACGCGATCTGCGCTCCCGTCCTCGGGTTCCAGGCCGGCGAAACGTCCGGGCCCTGGTAGGCGGTCACGCGGCGCAGGTTGGCGCCGTCGTTGTCCACCACGAAGATTTCCGGATCGCCGGTGCGCGAACTGGAAAACGCCAGACGGGTTCCGTCGGGCGCCCACGCCGGGGTGATGTCGTTGTTGCTGAACGCGGGAAAGCTCACCATGCGCCCCAGATCCAGCGAATACATGCGGAGCGACCAGCCGTTCTTGCCCACCGCGCTGAAGGCCACGCGCGAGCCGTCGGGCGAAAGCCGCGGCGAGAGGGCAATCTCGCCCAGGTGCGTCAACTGGCGCTGGTTGTTGCCGTCGTAATCCATGCGCCAGATTTCCTTCACCCCGCGCCGCAGGCTGCGCACGAACACGATGCTGCTTTCGGCGATGCCGGGCATGCCGCCGCCCAGCCGCGAGATGATTTCGTCGGCGAAACGGTGCGCGATCAGCCGCGCGTTGTCCTCCGTCGCCTTCTCGCGGTACTGCTTGCCCAGCACCTGCGGCGATGGCAGGTTCTTGACGTCGTACAGCCAGCCCTGCACCGCCACGTCGCCGGTGGACGCGTTCAGGTTGCCGAACACCAGCATGCCGGCGCTGGCCGGCGGGTTGGCCCAGGCATCCAGCTTGACCTCATTCGGGAAGCCGGGCAGCTGCAGCGGGTAGAAGCTCTTGGAAACCACGTCGAAGATGCCGGCCTGCGAGAGGTCGTACCACAGGGTGTCGTTGAACACCTTGACCAGTGCCCCGCTCTGCGGATCGGCGGAGGCCTGCTTGAAGTCGGCCACCGCCAGCCGGACCTTCTCCACCCCCAGCCCGGTGCCGGTGCGGATCCAGTCCTGCTGCGCGAAGGCCATCGAGCCCAGCATCAGGGCGGCGAGTGCGACAACGCTGATTCGCTTCATCATCGGAATAAGGAAACATCGTACAACGAGCGGAAACTTGCAATGCGTGATTTGACTTAATCCGGTGTAGCGGCGGAATTTATTCCGCCGGGCGGCGGATTGAAATCCGCCGCTACATGACCCTACCGCCGGTAATCGAACCAGAACTCCACGCTTACCCGGTTGCCGGCATACTCGGGCGGCAGCGCGCCGAAGGTGTCGATCCGCTGCAGGGCGCGCACCGCCGACTGGTCCAGCGAGGGCACCCCGCTGGACTGCTCGATCTGGATGTTGACCGGCTGACCGCTGCGCAGGATGTCGAAGGTGATGTACACGCGGCGCGCATCGCGGATGGTCGGATCGATTTCGTACTTCAGCCAGTTCTCCGACACTTTCTGCTGCACCACGCGCACGTACCAGGCGAAACGGGAGCCGAAATCCCCTCCGCCGCCGGTGAAACCGAAGCCGCCCTTGGCGCCGGCGGCGCTGAACACGCCGTAGGGTCCGCTGACCGGACCGCCTTGTCCGAACGGGATGACGTTGCCGGCCTGCTCCAGCGGGCGCGGCTTCTCCTGCGTCGAGGCGCGCGGCTTGGGCTGCGGGCGGCGCTGGCTGTCCCGGTCGGGGATGGGGACCGCTTCCGGCGCGGGTTCTTCCTTCGCCTTGGGCAACGACTCGGTCAGGCCCTTGGATTCGTTGGCCAGAATATTCTGCGTCTGCGCGGCGGAGGCGGGCAGGGGAATGGTGCTCACCAGGTTGGCGCTGATGGCGCCCTCGCCGCCGCCGCCCATGCCCCAGGCCGCGCCGGTACGCCCGAATACGGCCCCGTACAGCATGATGGCGCCGAACAGGAAGGCATGGAACGCCACCGACCAGGCCAGCGGCTGCCGCCAGTCTTCGCGTTCGGAAAATAGGTCAGCGCTGGGCCGCATTTCTCTCGTTCAACGGCTGGGTAACGATGCTGACGTTAGTGATGCCCGCCTGCTTCACGGCATCCATCACCGCGGCAAAGGCGCCGAAGGGGACGTTCTCGTCGGCGCGCACGAAGATGGCCTGCTGGGACGGATCGCGCACCTTCTTGCGCAAGGCGCCGGCGATCAGGTTGACATTGATGGGATCGTTGCCCAGAAACACGCGTTGCTGGCGGTCGATGCTGATCACCAGCCGTTCCTCGGTGATCTGCTTCACGGTTTTCGTCTTCGGCACCTGCACCTCGATGCCGGATTGCAGGATGGGCGCGGTGAGCATGAAAATGATCAGCAGCACCAGCACCACGTCGACGAAGGGCGTGACGTTGATGTCGGCGAGCGAGCTACGGGTGCGGCCACTGGTGTCGGTGAAAGCCATCTAGCGCAACTCCGGCTCAATGGCGGCGGCCCGCCGCGGCGCCGGCGCGGGTTCGGCCGCGGCGCGCTCCACCAGGTTGAGCATCTCCAGCGTGAAATCGTCCATCCGGGCGCCGAATTCGCGGATGTCGTTGGTGAAGAAGTTGTAGGCGATCACCGCCGGGATGGCGGCAAACAGGCCGGCGGCGGTGGTGATCAGCGCCTCGGAAATGCCGGGCGCCACGGCGCGCAAGGTGGCGGCGCCGGCCGTGCCCAGGCCGTGGAAGGCGTCAATGATGCCCCACACCGTGCCGAACAGGCCGATGAAGGGCGTCACCGCGCCGGTGGTGGCCAGCCACGGCAGCCGGCGTTCCAGCCGCGTCAGCTCTTCCGAGGCGGCAATCTGCATGGCGCGCTGCACCGATTTCGGGTTGCCGCGCGAGCGCTTGAATTCCTCGTAGCCGCCTTCGAACACCGCCACCAGCGGGCTGGGCTTGAACTGCTCGGCCACCGCGGCCATGTCCTGGAAGCGCTGCGCCCGGCGGAACGCCCGCAGAAATCGGCCGCTCTGCACCCGCGCCCGCCGCAGCAGGTTGTAGCGGGAGAGGATAATCGCCCACGAAAAAATGCTGAAGAACAGCAGTATGACGAGCACCGCCTTAGCCACCGGGCCGCTTTGCCAGATCAGGTTGGCGATCTCGCCGCCTATAGCAAAAAAACACAAGAAGATAGGCATCACGAATGTGTAGTTGGGGGAATCCCGGAACTCGACAATTATAGACCAATGTCGATGGTCGATGGTCGATGGCCGCAAGAGTCACGGCAACGGCCGTGGGCCATCGGCCATCGACCAGTTCATGCCATCGACCATCGACCGGTTCATGCTATCCTGCCCCCGATTTCCGCACAGGATGCCGCCGTGCTGCTGGAACTGCGTGTCGAAAATTACGCCGTCATAGATCACGTGGTGGCGGAGTTCGCCGCCGGGCTGAACCTGCTGACCGGCGAGACCGGCGCGGGCAAGTCCATCCTGATCGACGCCCTGGCCCTGCTGCTGGGGGAGAAGGCTTCCAGCGACGTCATCCGCCACGGCGCCGAGAAGGCCGTGGTCTCCGCCGTTTTCGAGGTGGAGGACGGCCGCGCCGCCCAGGTTCTGGAAGAAAACGGCATCGACGCCGAGAACGGCGAAATCATCCTGCGCCGCGAAATTGCCGCCGGCGGGCGCGGCCGCGTCTTCGTCAACAATCAGCCCGCCACGGTGGCGGTGCTCAGGCAGCTCGCGCCCCACCTGGCCTCGGTACACACGCAGAACGAATCCATCATGGCCTTCGACGGCGCTGCCCGCCTGGCGCTGCTGGATTCATACGCCGCCTGCGACCCGAGCGCCACCGCAGAGGCGTTCGCCGCCTGGCGGCAACTCGCGCAGCGCATCGCCGAACTGCAACGCGACGAGCACGACCGTCTGCGCCTGTTGGATTTGTGGTCGTTTCAGAAGAAGGACATCGACTGCGCGCGCCTTCAGCCGGGCGAGGACGAGCGTTTGGAATCGGAAAAGCGGGTGCTCGCCAACGCCGAGAAAATCTACGCCGCCGCCATGACCGCATTCGACCTGGTTTACGAGGGCGACGCCTCGGCGGCCGCCTCACTGCGCATGGCCGCGCGCCAGGTGGAGGAACTGGCGCGCTACAGCCCGCAATTCCAGCAGGCGCTGGCGGCCCTGGATTCGGCGCGCATTACGGCGGAGGACGTGGGCGCGACGCTGCGCGATTATGCCGCCGGCATCGACGCTTCCCCCGAGCGGCTGGCGGAAATTGAAGACCGGCTCGCCGTCCTCGACCGCCTGAAGCGCAAGTACGGCGAGAGCCTGGACGCGGTGATCGCCTACGGCGAACAGGTCACCCGCAAGCTCGACGAGATGGAAAACAAGGACGAGGTTCTGCGCCGCCTTCGGGCGGAGCAGGCGCAAGCCGCGGCGGGCTATCTGGAGCAGGCGCGGGCGCTCTCGCGGCGGCGCCTGGAGGCCTCCCGCCGGCTGGAGAAGTTGGTCGAGGCGGAGATCAAAGATCTGGCCATGAAGGCGCGCTTCCACATCGAAATCGGCGGCTGCGACGAGGAAGCGAACTGGACTGCCGCGGGGTTCGATCAGGTGCGCTATCTGATTGCCACGAACCCCGGCGATCCCTTGCGTCCGGTGGAACAGATCGCGTCCGGCGGGGAAATGTCGCGCGTCATGCTGGCGCTGAAGGCGACCGTGGAAACCGGCGCCGGCCAGAAGCGCCGCAAATCAGAATCGCAACCAACCCTGGTGTTCGACGAGATCGACACCGGCATCGGCGGCCGCGCGGCCGAGGCGGTGGGCAGGAAACTGAAGGCGCTGGCGCAAACCTGGCAGGTGCTGTGCATCACCCACCTGCCGCAGATCGCCTGCTTTGCCGCCCAGCACTACGTCATCGAGAAGAAGGAATCCGGCGGGCGGACGCGTACCAGCATCCGCCGCCTCTCTTATGCCGAGCGCCGCGAAGAGCTGGCTCGCATGCTCAGCGGCGCCAAGGTCACGGAAGCCTCCTTGCAGAACGCGGAGCAGATGTTGAAGGCGAACGCGTAGCCTACCGTCGAAAATCACCGCGCAGCAGCAGGACCGAGTGGATTCCCAGGGGCGTCATGCTGAGAGGGCGGCCCGTTTTTGGCCGCACACTCGAGAAACTCAAAGATCATGCGGACAAAAGCATGGATCCTGAGCGTCGCCAAAGGCAGGCGACGCTCAGGATGACGCCGCAAATCTTGTCCGTCACTTCAGGTGCGCCGCAGGCCCATAGACGAGTGGATTCCCAACACGCCGCAAATCTTGTCCGTCACTTCAGGTGCGCCGCAGGCCCATAGAGGGCACGTCAGCTTCCGCCCCGTTCGCCCGCGGCATTCTGCCGGTCAATGCTAATTGCCTACCCTTCTGTTATTTACATTGACGGCACGCATCGGCGTGGGCTAGCTTTGCATCTTTTATAATGGCAGGAGAGGTATTCCCCCCGACAGGCGGCCATGAACCGGCAGGAAGGCAAAACATTGTTGTTGCTGAAGCCGCGGGGCTTCTGCGCGGGTGTGGTGCGGGCCATCGATATCGTCCGTATCGCGTTGGAAACATTCGGGCCGCCCATTTACGTGCGCAAGGAAATCGTGCACAACCGCTACGTCGTGGAGGACCTCTCGGCCAAGGGCGCCATTTTTGTCGATAGCGTCGACGAAGTCCCCGAAGGCGAGCGCGTCATCTACAGCGCCCACGGCGTCGCCCCGGAGGTCCGGGAGAAAAGCACGCGGCGGAACCTGCGGGTAATCGACGCCACCTGTCCCTTGGTGACCAAGGTGCATGTGGAGGCGGTCCGCTTTGCCCGCGAGGGCTATTCCCTGATTCTTATCGGCCACCGCGACCACGACGAGGTGATCGGCACGCTGGGCGAAGCGCCCTCCTTCACCCAGGTGGTTGGGTCGGCGGAGGAGGTGGATGACCTCACCGTACCCGATCCTAACCGCGTCGCCTATCTTACCCAGACCACTCTCAGCCTGGATGAGACTCGCGACATCGTCGAGGCCCTCAAGAAACGCTTTCCCAAGATCAAGGGGCCGGCGGCCCAGGACATCTGCTACGCCACCGAGAACCGCCAGACCGCGGTCAAGCACATCGCCAGCGCGGTGGACCTGCTGCTGGTGGTGGGCTCCGACAACAGCTCCAATTCCAAGCGCCTGGTGGAAGTGGCGCGCAGCCTGGGCACTCCCTCGCACCTGATCGAGAACTACCGGGCGATTCAGCCGGCCTGGCTCGAAGGCGCCAACAATGTGGCCGTTACGGCAGGGGCCTCGGCGCCCGAATGCCTGGTGGAAGAGGTGATCGAATTCCTGCGCACCGGGGGCTTTCGTGACGTGCGCGAGGTAGAGGTGATGCCGGAGAATGTCCGCTTCGGACTGCCCCAGGAGATCGTCGAGGCCATCGCCGGCGCCCCTGCTACGGGCACGGGCGGCGATTAATTCAGAACGAGAAAGGATCGGGGTCAGTTCTCCCCCAGACACCCCGATGAAATTCGGCAGGATCGACGACATGCTCAGCCGCGTGGCCGCGGCAGCCGATGCGGCCCGCAAGTACCTGTTCTCCATCCAGCACGAGGACGGCTACTGGTGCGGCGAGCTGGAAGCCGACACCACTCTGGAATCCGACTACATCCTTCTGCACCGGCTGCTGGGCACGGCCGACGAGACTAAGATCGCCAAGGCTGCGCGTTGGATTCTCCAGCACCAGAACCACGATGGCGGCTGGAGTATTTACCAGGACGGGCCGTCCAATATCAGCGCCACCGTCAAGGCCTATTTCGGGCTCAAGCTGGCCTGGTACGCCGCCGATCATCCTGCGCTGGTGAAGGCGCGGGAGCGCATCTTCGCGCTCGGCGGGGTGACGGAAATCAACACCTTCACCAAGATTTACCTCTGCTTCTTCGGCCAGTACGACTACAACGCCGTGCCCGCCATTCCGCCGGAAATCGTGCTCTTTCCCAAATGGTTCTGGTTCAACATCTACGAGATTTCCTCCTGGTCGCGCGCCATCCTGGTGCCGCTTTCCATCGCCTACGCCAAGAAGCCGTTCAAGAAGATTCCCCCGCAAATGGGCATCCAGGAGCTTTACCCCAAAGGAATGGAGAACACCAATCTCCACCTGCACTGGGACAAGCGGCGCCTCAGCTGGCGCAACTTCTTCCTGGTGCTGGACAAGATCACGCACTGGTTCGAGGCGGTGCACGTCCGCCCGCTGCGCTCCATCGCCATTCGCGCCGCCGAGGAATGGATGCTGGAACGGCTGGAGTTGTCCGACGGCCTGGGCGCGATTTATCCCGGCATCATGAATTCCATCATCGCCCTGCGCTGCCTGGGCTACTCCCTGGACGATCCCCAGATGATCCGCGCCATGGACGAGTTCCAGGCCCTGGGCATCGAGGAGGAAGACACCTTCCGCATGCAGCCCTGCAAATCGCCGGTGTGGGACACGGCTTATGCCATGTTTGCCCTGGGCGAGAGCGGCGTGGCGCGCCAGGATCCCCGCATGGTGGCCGCCGCCGATTGGATTCTGCAAAAGCAGGTCACCCGTCCCGGCGACTGGTGCGTCAAAAACAGTAAGGCCAAGCCGGGAGGCTGGTACTTCGAATTCAATAACGAGTACTACCCCGATGTGGACGACACCGCCATGGTGCTGCTGGGGCTGAGTCACGTGGAAACCCCCAACGACCGCTATTTGGGCGAGTCGGTGCGCCGCGCCGTCGAGTGGGTGATCTCCATGCAGTGCAAGGACGGCGGTTTCGCCTCCTTCGACAAGGACAACACCCGCATGGTGTTTCAGTACGTGCCTTTCGCCGACCACAACGCCATGCTGGACCCGCCCACGGTGGACATCACCGGGCGGGTGCTGGAAATGCTGGCCACCTACGGCTACGCCGAGGACCATCCTGTGGTCAAGCGCGCCCTGAAGTTCGTCAGGCAGCAGCAGGAGCCGGATGGAAGCTGGTTCGGCCGCTGGGGCGTGAATTATCTCTACGGGACTATGTGCGTCTTGCGCGGCCTGGAGGCTATCGGAGAGGACGACCACGAGGCTTTCGTCCAGCAGGCGGCGGAGTGGCTGCGCTCGGTGCAGAATCCCGACGGCGGCTGGGGCGAGACTTGCGGTTCCTACGACGACCCGGCCACACGCGGCGTCGGGCCGAGCACGCCTTCACAGACCGCCTGGGCCGTCCTGGGCCTGTTGGCTGCCGGGGACACGCGCAGCGACTCGGTCGCCCGCGGCATCGCTTTTCTGATCAAGACGCAGAAGAAGAACGGCTCCTGGGAGGAGCGGCCTTTCACCGGCACCGGCTTCCCCAAGGTGTTTTATTTGAAGTACCACATGTACCGCGAATATTTTCCGCTGCTGGCGCTGACTACCTACACTCGGGTGATGAACAGCGTCGATTCACCGGCCGGATTGGGGGTCTGAGGATGGCAGTACCGGTTTCCCAGATGTGGACGGTGGCGACTTACGTCCTGAAGCAGAAGATCAAGGGACGCAGGCGCTACCCGCTGGTGCTGATGCTGGAACCGCTGTTCCGCTGCAATCTGGCCTGCGCCGGCTGCGGCAAGATCCAATATCCCGGCCACGTCCTGCGCATGCAGCTCACGCCCGAGGAGTGCTTCCGGGCGGTGGAGGAGTGCGGCGCGCCCACGGTGGCCATCCCGGGCGGCGAACCGCTGCTGCACCCGCAGATCGGAGAGATCGTCGCCGGGCTGGTGGCGCGCAGGAAGTACGTCTACCTGTGCACCAACGCCCTGCTGCTGAAGCAGAAGATCGACCTTTTCCAACCCAGCAAGTACCTGACCTTCTCCGTCCACCTCGACGGCCAGAGGGAGCACCACGATTTCTCGGTTTGCCTGGAGGGCGGCTACGAGTTTGCGGTGGCCGGCATTAAGGAGGCGCTGCAGCGCGGTTTCCGCGTCACCACCAACACCACGCTGTTCGACGGCGCCGATCCCAACAGCGTGCGCGCCTTCTTCGACGAAATGATGGACCTCGGCATCGAGGGCATGATGCTCTCACCGGGCTACTCCTACGACAAGGCGCCCGACCAGCAGCACTTTCTCGGCCGCGCCCGCACCCGGCGGCTGTTCCGCGCCATCCTCTCCAATCGCAAGCCGAATTGGCGCTTCAACATGTCGCCATTGTTCCTGGAATTTCTGATGGGCAAGCGTGATTACGCCTGCACGCCGTGGGGTATGCCCACCTACAACATCTTCGGCTGGCAGAAGCCCTGCTATCTGCTGCAGGACGGCTACGCCGATTCCTTCGCCGAACTGATGGAGAGCACGGGGTGGGCGCGCTACGGCACCGAGTCGGGCAATCCCAAGTGCGCCAATTGCATGGTGCACAGCGGCTACGAGGCCTCGGCGGTGAACGACACTTTCAGCTCGCTCGGCGGCTTCTGGGACACGGTAAAGGCCAGCCTGTTCCCGGGCTACCCGGACCGCGAGGCTCAGGAACTGCTGCGCGAGCCGGTCCGCCCGGTGCACGCCTTCAATCCGCTGGTGCAGATCGAGAGCGAGGGTGCCCCACATCTGCCCGAGTTTGGCAGATGCGGGCAGGAGACGCGGGTTTGACGGGCAAAGAGTCGGGTCATCGTCAGGACCCCGACGCGCTGGAGGTTGTCCCCGGCGCGCGCCGCGAGCAGCTTGAAGGCTGGGTGCCCGACGTTGCGGACCCCGCCGACCTCAAGGCAGCCCTGGACGAAGCCTTCGATTATCGCGGCGACGTGCTGATTACGCGCAAGGACGGCAGCCAGGTGGAAGGCTACGTCTTCGATCGCCGCCCCGGCCCCACGCTGGTGCAGTCGCTGGTGCGCCTCCTGCCCAAGGACGGCAGCGGAAGAATTTCGATCGCCTATTCCGACATCGCCGCCCTGGCCTTCACCGGCCGCGACATGGCCGCCGGCCGCAATTGGGAAAACTGGGTCCGCCAGTACTGGGAAAAGAAGGCCGCGGGCGAGAAGAACATTTCGCTGCGGCCGGAAGAGGCGGAATAGATTGCGTAATTGCGGAATCGGGTAATCGGGTAATTGAGTCGGAAGCGCCGTACACAATTCCGCAATTACTCGATTCCGCAGTTACCCGATTCCCCGATTATGCGAGCGTTCGTCACCGGAGCGACGGGATTCGTGGGCAGCCATGTGGCGCAGGTGCTGGCTGAGCAGGGCGCCGAACTGCGTCTGCTGGTGCGCGCTTCCAGCCCCACCCGCAACCTGGAGGGCCTGCAAGCGGAGCGCGTGGTGGGCGACCTGCGCGACACCGGCGGGCTGCGCCAGGCGATCAGCGGTTGCGACGCCGTTTTCCACGTGGCCGCCGACTATCGTCTCTGGACCCGCGACGCCGAGGACATGCGCGAAATGTACCGCTGCAACGTCGAAGGCACGCGCGCCCTGATTGACGCCGCCCGGCAGGCCGGCGTCCGGCGCATCGTTTGTTGCAGCAGTGTGGCTACCATGGGTTTCACCAGTGACGGCTCTCTGGCCGACGAAAACTCGCCGGTGCGCCTCGAGGACATGATCGGGCATTACAAGCGCTCCAAATTCCTCGGCGAACAGGTGGCCATGGAGGCCGGCCGCAGCGGCGGCGATGTGGTGGTGGTGAATCCCACCACGCCAGTCGGCGAGCAGGATGTGAAGCCTACCCCGACCGGCCGCATCGTGCTGGATTTTGTGAAACGCAAGTTTCCGGCGTACGTTGATACGGGGCTGAACGTGGTCGACGTGCGCGCGGTGGCGAACGGGCACGTGGCGGCGCTGGAGAAGGGCCGTCCCGGCGAGCGCTACATCCTGGGCGGCGAGAATCTGACGCTGAAGCAGATTCTGGACAAGCTGGCCGCCATCACCGGCCTGCCGGCGCCCACGCTGCGGCTGCCGTATTTTGTGGCGCTGGCCGCGGGCGCGGGCGACACCATCGTCACCGGCCACCTGCTGCATCGCGAGCCACGCGTGCCCCTGGACGCGGTGCGCATCGGGCGAAAAAAAATGTGGGTTTCCTCAGGGAAAGCCGAGCGCGAACTGGGTTGGAGCATTGTGCCGGTGGACGACGCCCTGCGCCGCGCCGTCGAATGGTTTCGGGCGAACGGATATGCCTCCTAGGATCGCCATCTTTTGCGCCATCGAGGAGGAAATTCGCCCTTTGGTGAAATCCTGGCAGCGGCGCGCGCTGAAGGTGGGCGCGCGCTCGTTGCCCTCGTATGAGGGCCGGGGGTGCCTGGCGGTGTGCGTCGGCATGGGAGCTGAACCCGGACGGCTTGCCGCCGAAGCCGTGCTGGAGGAATTCCGGCCGGAACTGATGGTGTCCGCCGGTTTTGCGGGCGCCCTGGCGGAGACATTGCAGGTGGGCGAACTCATCCGCCCGGCAGCCCTGGTGGACGAAGTTACGGGCCGGCGGGTTGAAATCGCCGGCGGGAAGGGAATCGTGGTGAGCAGTCCGCGGGTAGCCGGGCCGCGGCAAAAACGCGAACTGGCGGCCCGCTTCGCAGCCCAGGCGGTGGACATGGAAGGCGCCGCGGTGGCGCTGGTCGCCGCGGCCTACGGAGTCCGATTCATGGCGGTGAAAGCTGTTTCCGACGAGCTGGATTTTCCGTTGCCGGATTTTTCCCTGTTCACCGACTCCGCCGGCCAGTTGCAAAGAGGCCGGCTGATCGCGTTCGCCATGCTGCGTCCGTGGTTATGGCCGCGGCTGATGCGGCTGTCGGGCAACTGCCGCCGCGCTGCCCGGGAACTGTGCCGGGCGTTGCAGCATCTTATATTTCAGCAGGAGGAACTCACCCCCAGCCTGGCGCCGGACAGCGTGGCGCAGCCGGGGAGCCATTGATGCCGACAGCCAGCCCATTCCGTCCACGCGCCGCGGCGGACGCCCTTCCCGCCGTCATGCAGGCGGCCGTGTACTACGGTAAGGATGATGTGCGCCTGGAGACCGTCCCGGTCCCGGCGATCGCAGACGGTGAGCTGCTGATCCGGGTACACACCTGCGGCATCTGCGGCACCGACCTGAAGAAAATCGCCACCGGGTCGCATTCCGCGCCCAGAATCTTCGGCCATGAGACCGCCGGAGTGGTGACCGCCGTGGGCGCCGGTGTGCAGGGATACGCACTCGGCGACCGGGTCAGCGTCTTTCACCATGTCCCCTGCGGTGACTGCTTCTACTGCCGGCATAAGGTTTACGCCCAGTGTCCGGTGTACAAGCGGGTGGGCTGCACGGCGGGGTTTGAGCCCAGCGGTGGCGGATTTTCTGAGTACGTGCGGGTCATGGACTGGATCGTGGAGCGCGGCGGCGTGGTGAAGCTCCCGGCCGGGATGTCGTTCGAGCAGGCGTCGTTCATCGAACCGGTGAACACCTGCATGAAGGCGATTCAGGTTTTGCGCCCGCAGGCGGGCGAAACAGTTTTTGTTATCGGACAGGGCCCCATCGGCATCTTATTGGGAGTATTGGCCCAGCGGGCGGGCGCACAGGTAATATCTTCCGATTTGTTCCCGCAGAGGCTTACAATAGCGGATGGCTTTGGCCTTGGCCGGTCCATTGATGCCTCACGCGCCGATACAGTCCACACGGTGCGCCAGTGGACCGAGGGGCGTGGGGCCGACGCCGTAGTACTGGCCGTGGCCGGTACCGCCCTGATACGTGCCGCCATGGAAGCGGCACGGCCAGGTGGCAGGATCATGCTTTTCGCCCAGACGGTTCGAGGAGAGGCCGTCATCGATCCCGCCGCCGTTTGCGTGGACGAAAAAATGTTGTTGGGCTCCTATAGCGCTTCCATCGACCTGCAGGAGGATGCGGTGAGTTTGCTATGCCGCCGGGAAATGCAATTGGAGCGGCTCATCTCTCACCGTTTTCCCCTCGCCGACGCCGTGGAAGCACTTAGCTTGGCCGCTCATCCCCGGCCGGATTCCATGAAGATCGTGATCCAGCCGGGCGCGGAACCCGGTTTCGCTGCATCCGGGATTTGACCGGCTCCGCCGTGCGGCAAAAGGGAAGGAACGAACGATAGTGAACGGACGAATGACAGCAGCGGTCCTCTACGGTAAAGAGGACGTGAAGATAGAACAGGTGCCAATCCCCCGCGTGGCCCCCGGGGAGGTGCTGATCAGAGTACAGGTCGCTCTCACCTGCGGTACCGACCTGAAGGTCTACCAGCGCGGCTACCATGCCCGCATGATCGTGCCCCCGGCGCTGTTCGGCCACGAGCTGGCGGGGATCGTGCAGGAAGTCGGTTCGGGCGTCAAGACTTTCAAACCGGGCATGCGGGTGGTGGCGCTGAATTCCGCCCCTTGCCAGTCCTGCTTCTATTGCTCCGAACACCAGGAAAATCTCTGCGAGGACCTGCTGTTCAACAACGGCGCCTACGCCGAGTACATCAAGATTCCGCGCCGCATCGTCGAGAGCAACATGCTGGCCATCCCCAGCAACGTCAGCTACGAAGAGGCCGCCATGGTGGAGCCGCTGGCCTGCGTGCTGCGCGGCCTGCATGAGACCAATGTCGAGATCGGCGACACCGTGGTGGTGATCGGCGGCGGGCCCATCGGCCTGATGTTCGTGCAGGTGGCCAAGCTGGTGGGCTGCAACGTGATCTCGGTGGTGAAGCGCGATTCGCAGGTCTCCGCCGCCCGGCGCATCGGCGCCGACGACGTGGTGCAGATCACGCAAGTGCAGGATGCGGTGGACGCCGTGCGCGCCCTCTCCCCCGACCGCCGCGGCGCTGACGTGGTGATTGAAGCCGTCGGCCGGCCGGAAGCCTGGGAGTGGTCCATCGACATGGTGCGCAAGGGCGGCACGGTGAACTTCTTCGGCGGCTGCGCCACCGGCACCAAGGTCAACCTGGATACCAACCGCCTGCACTATTCCGAAATCACCCTGAAGGCGACCTTCCACCACACTCCGGAGAGCGTACGCAAGGCCTTTGCCCTGATCGCCGAACGCAAGATCCGCGGCGCCGACTACATTACCGGCGAAGCGCCCCTGTCGCGGCTGCAGCAGGTGCTGCGCCACATGCTGAACCGCAACGGCGACATCAAAACCGCGATCATTCCGGGGCACTGAAGAAGGCTTTAGGCTTTAGGCGCCAGCCTTGAGCCTAAAGCCTTGCGCCCTGCGCCTTGAGCCTTACGCCTTAAGGGTGGGGCAACCTCAAAAATAGTCATGGCGAAAGGGTGAGCCAGCCCCCGCTGCTTGTCTCAGACCCGTCCTCGCCGAAACAACGCCCCGGTGGAGCGCAGGGCGCCGCGCACGCGCCGCCACAGGCCGCGGGCGAACAGCCAGTCCACTAAGGATTCCATCTGCTGGGTGAAGCGGCCGCCGTAGCCGTACCACCAGGGCTTGCGCAGGCCGGGGAGGCGGTCGGAATCGACGTACTGCAACCAGGTCATCTCGGCCAATCCCAACCGGCCGTGGGTGCGGCCGAGGCCGCTGGACTTGATGCCGCCGTGCGGCGCTTCGCTGATGCCGAAGCAGCTCACCACGTCGTTCACCATCACTGTGCCCGCCTCCAGGCGCGACGCCAGGGCACGGCCGCGGGCCGGATTACGGGTCCATACGCTGGCCGCCAGGCCGAACTCGGACTCGTTGGCCAGGCGGACGGCGTCGTCGTCGCTGTCGAAGGCGGCGATGGGCAGCACCGGGCCGAAGGTCTCCTCGCGCATGATGGACATTCCGTGGTCCACGTCAGCCAGCACCGTGGGGGCGTAAAAATTGGGCCCCAGGTGCGGCAGGCGCGACCCGCCGATGAGCAGCCGGGCGCCGCGGTTCACCGCGTCCGTCACGTGCTCCTCAACCGTGCGCACCTGCCCGCCATGGATCAGCGGGCCGATATCCGTTTCCGGATCGAGGCCGATGCCCACGCGCAGGCGCGCCGTCTTGGCGACGCACATGTCCACAAACTTGTCGTGCAGGCTGCGGTGCACGTAACAGCGCTCGACCGACAGGCAGGTCTGGCCGGCATTGACGAAGGCGCCCCAGACGGCGGCGCTGGAGGCCACCTCCAGATCGGCGTCGTCCAGCACCAGCATGGCGTCTTTGCCGCCGAGTTCGAGAATGACGGGCAACAGGCGCTCCGCTGCGGCGGCGGCCACGCGGCGGCCCGTAGGCACGCTTCCGGTAAAGATCAGCTTATTGATCGGTGAGGCCACCAGCGCCGCGCCGGTCGCGCCATCGCCGGGTATGACCTGGATCAGCGCCTCGGGCACCCCGCTGGCCAGCAGCAGCATGCGCAAGTCGAGCGCGGTCAGGGTAGTGAATTCGGAAGGCTTGAGCACGACGGCGTTGCCCATCACCAGCGCGCCCAGCACTTCGCCCGCCGGGATGGCCAGCGGGTAGTTCCAGGGCGAGATGATGCCGACCACGCCATGAGGATGGCGCAGCAGGTAGCCGCTCTTGGCCTTCAGCGCGGGATTGCCGTGCGGCACCGGCTCAGGACGGAAGAGCGCGGGGGCGCGCTGGGCGCAGAAGCGGGCGAAGTCGAGCGTGACCAGCACGTCGGTGAGCAAGGCCTCAACGTAGGGCTTGCCCGCCTCGCGGGTGATCAGCCGCGCGACCTCCCGTTTCTTCTCATGCAGGCGGCGCTGGAAATTGCGCAGCACCTCGACCCGGACGCGGACGCCCGCGGCCGCCCACGCCGGCTGCGCCGCGCGGGCCTGCTCCACGGCAGCGCGCACCTCGCTCTCGCCCGCGCATTTGAACTCGGCCAGCCTTTCCAGCGTGGCCGGGTCCACCGACGCGATGCGCGAGGTGTTTACTTGCGGTTCAGTGGCCAAGTTCTCAGCCGCAGATTAACGCAGATGAACGCGGGTAGAGCAGAAAAAACAAGCCACGGACTGCGACAGATGCGCCTGGACCCACAACCCTGAGTTCGAACCCGCGCGTCCGCCTGAATCCGTGGCTCTTGCCTAGTACTCGACCGATACCAAAAACAGGCCCTGGGCCGGGACGGTGGGGCCGGCGGTGGAACGGTTGCACGCCCGCAGGATGCGGCGCACATCGTCCGGGGCCAGGCTTCCCTTCCCAACCAGCAGGAAGGTTCCCACCAGGTTCCTGACCATGTGATGCAGGAACCCCGTTCCGCGGACCATATAAATCAGCTCGTCCTGCTGGCGCTCCCAGACGGAGCGGAAGATGGTGCGGAGATTGGATGCGGGTTCGTCGTCGCGGCCCTTCTCCGGGTCCACGGCGGCGAAGGAGGTGAAATCGTGCTCGCCGAGGATGGCGCCGGCCGCGGCTCCCATGGCGTCCTCGTCAAGCGGAAACGGGTGATGATAAACGTAGCGCGCCAGGAACGGCGGGCAGATGGCGCCGCGATGGATGCGGTAACGATAGCTCTTGGCGCGAGCCGACTTGCGGGCGTGAAACTCCGGCCCGGGCTCCTCCACCGACAACACGCGCACCGACGCCGGCAACACGTCATTGAGCGCCAGCGCCAGGTTCGGCGCCGGGATCGGCGACTGGATGCCGCACGAGGCCACCTGGGCCAGGGCGTGCACGCCGGCGTCAGTGCGTCCGGAGCCCTGCGGCAACACGGCTTCGCCGGTGACGCGCGCGATAGCAGCGGCCAGCGCGCCCTGCACGGTGGCGAGTCCCGGCTGGATTTGCCAGCCGTGGAATTCCGAGCCGTCGTAGGCGAGCGTGATTTTCAGGTTACGCATGCAAGAACCCACATCTGCCAAAGGCGGGCAGATGTGGGGCACCCTCCGCTAGTCGCGAGTCCTCAGTCGTCAGTTGTCAACGTGCCGGCTTTGCTGACGACTGACGACTGAAGACCGACGACTGTCGCTTTACCTTTCTTTACACATTTGCGCACAGATGCCGGGTACTGTGGCCGCTCTGGTCGCGCTATACTATGGCGTTTTCCGCGACCGAGGGTAATCCGGGCCCCAACCTGCCCCAGCAGATTCATGAAACCTGCCGGAGGAGAATTTCGTATCAGGTGGTGACAATCAGGACCCGGGCCAGTCTATAACGTTTGCACGAAGTACCGGAGAGAGGCGCATGTCCTACAGGCGTTTTTTTGTGTTTGGTGGCCGGTTGTTGGCGATGGCCGCGCTGCTGGGTTCTTTGGCGTGGGGACAGCAGGGTCAATATGCGAAACCGAATGGGCCCTGGTACAACTTCCTGGCATCTTATGAGCCCCGCAGGGTCTCCCCGCCGAACTTCAGCAACAGCCCGCGGATTGACCAACTGGTCAAGAATGGCAAGCTGTACCTGTCGCTCGACGACGCCATTGCCGTCGCGTTGGAGAACAACCTGGACATCGCGATCGCGCGCTACAACCTGAACATCGCCGACACCGACATTCTGCGCACCAAGGCGGGATCGGCGGCGCGCGGCGTGGCCACCGGCATCGTGCAGGGCACGCCGGGCGGCGGTATTGGCGGCTTCGGCACGGGCGCCTCGGGCGCGGGCCCGGGGGGCACCAGCGGCGCCGCCGGCGGCGCCGGCACCGGCACCGGCGGACAGGTGCTGTCCACCACCGGCGTGGGTCCCGCGGTGCCGAACTACGACCCGATTCTCACCAGCGGCTTGAGCATCGAGCATGCTGCCACGCCACAGTCCACTACCTTCATCACGGGCGTGCCGTCGCTGAAACAGAATATAGGCACGGCGAACTTCGGCTACCAGCAGGGCTTCCCCACGGGCACCACCTTCAGCGTCGGCTTCAACAACAACCGGCAAACCACCAACAGCCTGCGCACGGTTTTGGAGCCGGTGCTGAGCAGCAACATGCGCTTCACCCTGACCCAGCACCTGCTGCAGGGCTTCAGCATCACTTCCAACCGGCGCTTCATCGTCATGGCCAGGAACAGCCGGGAAATTGCCGACGTGTCGTTCCGCGGGCAGGTGATCGCCACGGTCACCCAGATCCAGAACATTTACTGGGACCTGGTGAACGCCTACGAGGACACGAGAGTGAAACAGCGCTCGCTGGCGCTGGCCAACCGGTTGCTGGCCGACACCCAGAAGCAAGTGCAGATCGGCACCCTGGCGCCGATCGAGATCGTGCGCTCGCAGAGTTCGGTGGCCACCGCCAAGCAGGACCTGATCATCTCGCAGACGGCGCTGCAGTTGCAGCAGTTGCTGACCAAGAACGCGCTGAGCCGCAACCTGCAGGACCCGGTGGTGGGGGCGGCCGAGGTCATCCCCACCGACACCATGTCGGTGCCGACCGCCGAGCCGGTCACGCCGGTGCAGGACCTGATCACCGACGCGCTGGGACACCGCTGGGAACTGGCGCAGTCGCGGATTGACCTCACCAACCGGCTGATCAACAAAAAGGCGGCCAAGAACGCGCTGCTGCCGACGGTGGACCTGGTGAGCTGGTACGGCACCTCGGCGCTGGCGGGCAACCCGGTCGGCGGCGGCCCCACCACCGGATACTCGGACGCCTTCCGGACCATTTTCGGCAGCGACTTTCCCGATTACGCGGTGGGATTCAACATCAGTATCCCGATCCGCAACCGCTCGGCGCAGGCCGACCAGGTGCGCTCCGAGCTGGAATACAACCAGGCGGACATGCGCTTGCAGCAGTTGCAGAACCAGATTCGGATCGAGGTGATGAACGCGCAGTACTCGGTGCAGCAGAACCGGGCGCGGGTGGAGGCGGCGCAGGCGGGGGCCAAGCTGGCGGCCGAGAGCCTGGACGCGGAGCAGAAGAAATACCTGCTGGGCGCTTCCACCAACTACAACGTCATGCAGGCGCAGCGCGACCTGGCGCAGGCGGAATCGAATCTGGTGGCGGCGCGCGCGGCCTACGAGAAGTCGCGCGTCGAGCTGGACCGCTCCACCGGACTGACCTTGTCGCACCTGGGCATCGAAATGGGCCAGGCCGAAACCGGCAAGGTCACCACCGAGCCGCACGTGCCCGGGGTGGTGCCGCGCACCGAACCGGCCGTGCCGCCGGCGCCGGCCGTTCCCCCGGCGACGGCGCCGCCTCCGGCGCCGCCGCAGTAGGGCGTCCGCTATCATGAGAGGCGCGGCAAGAAAGCCCCACCCCGTCTCGCCCCCTCGCTCCGCTTCGGGGCAGGCTCCACCGGGCGAGACAAGGGTGGGGCAACCGCTCGCGCCTCTTTCCTTATGGGAGCTATCCGAAAAGCGTTCCGGTCAACCCCGCTGTGGGACGTCTTCAAAAAAGCGGCGGAGCTGCCCGACTATTATTACTGGCGGCTGCGCGGCAGTCCGATGCGGCGGGTGCCGCACCTGGTGAAGCAGCGCGCGCTCGGGGAGTACGCGCGCCGCTATGGCCTGCGCACGATGGTGGAGACGGGCACCAACATGGGGCAGATGATCCGCTCCATGCTGCCGCTGATGGACCACATCTACTCGATCGAGATGGATGACTGGAGCTACCATCGGGCGCGGCGCAAGTTCGCCGCCAATCCCAAGGTCCACATGGTGCACGGCGAGAGCGGGCAGACGCTGCCGCGCGTGCTGGCCGAAATCCGCCAGCCTTGCCTGTTCTGGCTGGACGCGCACAACTTCGACCAGGAGACACCCGTCCGCGAAGAGCTGAAGGCCATTGCGGGGCGCGGGGTGCGCGGCGACGTGATCCTGGTGGACGATTCCAAGTGGTTCGACGGGCGCAATCAGTATCCGACCATGGAGTGGGTGCGCCAGTTCGTCCGGCAGAACCTGCCCGGCTACGCGCTGGAGGACCGCATGCACATGATCCGCATCGCGCCGGAGTAAGCCCAATGCAGCCCAATCCAACAGCGGTGGCAGGCGAACCGGGCCGGGGGCATACGGCGACGCTCTCGGTGGTGATCATCACCTACAACGAGGAAGCGAACCTGGGGCACGCGCTGGAGAGCGTCGAGGGACTGGTGCGCGATTCGGGAGGCGAGATCGTAGTGGTCGATTCGGGCTCGACCGATGGCACGGCGGAGATCGCGCGCAGCTTTGGCGCCAAGGTTTTCGCGCACCCGTGGGACGGGTTCGCGGCGCAGCGCAACTGGGCGCTCGAGCAGGCCACGTCGGAGTGGGTTCTGCCGCTGGACGCCGACGAGGTGGTGACGCCGGAATTGGCGGAGGAAATCCGGCAGGCGCTGGCGTCGGGCCGACAGGTGAACGGCTACTGGCTGGCGCGCAAGAATCATTTTCTCGGGCGCTGGATGCGGCACGGCGGCTTCTATCCCGATCCCAAGCTGCGCCTGTTCCGCCGCGGCGCCGGGCAGTTCGAGAATCGGCTGGTGCACGAGCCTTTGCAAGTCAGCGGGCCGACGGCCTCGCTGCGCGAGCCGCTCATCCACAACGCCTATCCCACGCTGGAGGGCTACATCCAGCACATGAACCACTACTCGTCGCTGGGCGCGCAAATGGCGCGCAACGAGGGCTATCGCGGGCTGATGCTGCTGGATGTGGCGCTGCGCCCGCTGGCGACGTTCGCTTACAACTACGTCGTGCGGCTCGGGTTTCTGGACGGGCGCGAGGGCCTGCTGCTGCACCTGTATCACGCCGTCTACGTGAGCTGGAAGTACGCCAAGCTGTGGGAACTGGGGCGGAAACCTCGTTGACCACAAAGGGCACCAAGGATCACGAAGGAGGTCCCTTCGTGCGCCTTCGTGCCCTTTGTGGTTCGAAAGACCCTAACGCGAGATCGAGGTGAACAGGTCCGATTGCAGCAGCGACTGGAAGCGCTTTTCGTCGGACTTGAAGCGCAGCGTCAGGTTGGAGCTGTCGTTGTCCACGGTGACGCTGTCGAGCGCGACTTTCTCCACGCCCTGGGCATTCATCTTGCGGAACATGACGCCCGCCTTGAGCAGCGAGGAAAGCGTGGCCGCGGTCATGGAGTCGGAGGTGACCACGTCCAGGTTGAAGTTGACGCCGTTGTTGAAATCCATGGTGTACCGCGAACCCAGCAGGCGCTTCTTGACCATTTCGAAGTCGGCCAGCTTGGCGGCGTCGCCCAGGGTGGAACGCAGCATGTTCTGGGTGCCGGCGGAATCCAGCACGCTCCACAGCGGACCGGAATCCACGGCGGTGATCATGTCGGCCATCTGGCTGTTGGAGGCCAGCGACGGGGCCTCGCCATCGCGCGCGTCCAGGGCGGCTTCAACCGCCGAGCGCTCCCCGAACAGCATGGTGGACTCGTCCAGGAAGCTCATGTCCTGGCCGCCGGCCATGGGGTACAGCGCCGAGAGGCGATACTTGAAGGGTTTGATCTTCTTCAGGGTCAGCCGGGCGATAAGCTTCTTGGTGGGAAAATTCCCCTGCGCCAGCCCGATGATGTGCAGGTTCTTCTTGGCCCGGAAGGAGGCGAAGGTGAGCTGCTCCACGTCGTTGTCGGGGTCGATGCCCACGCCTTTCAGCGCGGTCTCGAACTCCTTCAGCGCCGGCGGCAGCACCTTCGCCTTCATCGCCATCGCCGTCGGCGAATTCTTCAGCGAGCGGTAATCGACGGAAATGATCTGCTGGATGTCGGCGGGAATCACGGTGCGCGCCGACGTTCCCAGCGGCACCGCCAGCGACGGCAATGTGCCCAGCAGCAGAACCAGTATCATCAGAAGAGTTGCGCGTTTCATAGGACCTCGCAAGCATGGCTCCCGTACTTCCAGATGGCGCTTTCCTCTTTTCGGTTGGAGCCAGCAGTGATTCACCATTCTAACGGAATTTCCACCTGATTGCCGTAAGTGTTAACCCTGAGGTCCCGCAGAAGGTGCGGAGAAAAGCAATTGCCGATTTTCGATTGCCGATTGCTGATTTGATGACGGCCAACACGGAGGCCCGGGGCACGGAGGGATCACGGAGTTTTCAAATTTCTGTGTTCCTCCGTGCCTCCGTGCCTCCGTGTTCATTCTGGGCCCGTGCCCCTGAAGACTGACGACTGAAGACCGGCGACTGGTTTATCCTTATCCGCTATGTCCACGCTGGTCGAGTGTGTGCCCAACTTCTCCGAAGGCCGCGAGAAGGCGAAAGTCGACGCCATCATCGAGGCCATGAAAGTCCCCGGCGTCTACCTGCTGGACCGGGAAATGGACGCCGACCACAACCGCTGCGTGATCACCCTGGTGGGGGACCGTGAGAACATCGCCGAAGCCGCCGTCCGCGGGGTCGGCAAAGCCGCCGAGTTGATCGACCTCACCAAGCACCAGGGCGCGCATCCGCGCCTGGGCGTCGCCGACGTCATTCCCTTCATCCCGATCGACGGCGTTACGCTGGAGGATTGCGTCGCCATTGCGCGCAAGGCCGGCGAGGAAATCTGGCGGCGCTTCCAGATCCCCGTCTATCTCTACGAGGCGGCAGCCACCACGCCGGAGCGGCAGAACCTGGAGAACATCCGGCGCGGGCAGTTCGAGGGCCTGCGCGAGGAGATCGCCACCAACCCGGCGCGCAAACCAGATTTTGGCGAGCCGCGCATCCATCCCACAGCCGGCGCCACCGTGGTCGGGGCGCGCAAGTTCCTCATCGCCTACAACGTTTACCTGAACACTGCGAACGTCGAGATCGCCAAGCAGGTGGCCAAGGCGGTGCGCTTCTCCAACGGCGGGCTGCGCTACGTGAAGGGCATGGGCATCCCGGTGCGCGGGCTGGCCCAGGTTTCCATGAACCTGACCGATTTCGAGCAGACCCCGATCGCGCGCGTCTTCGAGTACGTGAAGCGGGAGGCGGCGCGCTACGGGGTGCTGCCGGCGTTCAGCGAGATCGTCGGCCTGGTTCCCAAGAAGGCGCTGGAAAACGCCGCCGAGTGGTTCCTGCAGGTGGAGAACTTCGATTCCTCGCTCATCCTGGAGAACCGGCTGGCGGCGGTGATGGGCGGCAAGATGGCGGTGGGCGGCTTGCGCGCGGGCGTGGAACCGTTCCTGGAGCAACTGGCGGCGCCGACGGCGACGCCGGGCGGAGGCAGCGCCTCGGCGGCGGCGGGCGCCATGGCCGCCGGGCTGGCGCACATGGTGGCGGCCATGTCGCGCGGCAAGAAGAATTATCTGCCGTACGCGCGCGAACTGAGCGACGCCATCGCCCGCCTGGCGCAGTTACGCGAGGAATTGAAGGCCGCCATCGACGCCGACGCCGCTTCTTACGACGCCGTGGTCAAGGCCTACAGGCAGGCCAAAGACGTCGCGGGTAGCGACGGCGTGGTGACCGAGGCGCTGAAGCAGGCGACCAACGTGCCGCTGGCGGTGGCCGAGCGCGCCCGCCAGGTGGAACGGATCGCGGAACAATTGGCGCCCATCACTAATCCCCGCATGTCGTCGGACTTGACGGTTTCCAGGGCGCTGGCGCGAGCGGCGCTGGAAGGCGCGCTGGCCAACGTCGAGATCAATCTGGAAGGGCTGGACGATCCAAACTTCGTCACCCAGGTGCGGAGCAAGGTGGGCGCGCTGCGCGGGTAGAGCAAAACCAGGGTTGCTGTACCCCAGGCGTCCCTTAATGTCTTCCTTCCCAGCCGGTCCGGGTGAGGCAGGAAGTTTATCGTGTCATCCTGAGCGAGGGCGCACGCCCGAGCCGAAGGAGCCCCGGACTGCTGCCAGCACCCAGTGCGCCTGAGGGCTTCTCGGGCTGATGGCCGGCTCGCCCCGCGCTCCGTTCACCGAAGTGCCTGCCTGCATGCTGGGCTCGCCAGAGGCTGCGGCGATCCTTCGACTCGGGCGTTCGCCCTCGCTCAGAGCTTGTGACTTTTTTGCTGCGTTTTCCTCAGGGATGCACGCTATAAGTGAGCCCATGAGCGATGCAGGCGCGGCAGTGCGGCAAGGAACCGAGGAAACCCGAGCGGCGGTGCG
>Ga0315268_10001662_pt1 | contig 25684 bp, 24 predicted proteins | sample C1_top_MG_FD_204535 | JGI IMG/M metagenome (GOLD analysis project Ga0315268, IMG submission 204535) | Sediment microbial communities from Yellowstone Lake, YNP, Wyoming, USA - C1_top | ecosystem: Environmental > Aquatic > Freshwater > Lake > Sediment | place: USA: Wyoming | collected 2017-08-01
TGCCTTCAGCCGGTTGATCACGCCCCCAAGGAGCGGCGCCGCCAGCAGGACGGTGACGATCTGCAGCACCTGGAGAACGATGAGCCGCGTCATTTCGCGACCTCCTCCGGGTGGCCGTCGCGCGTTGCAAAGCACCAGACGATCGTATCGCCCATCGGACTGACGGACAGGTCCAGCCCCGGGCGACGGTCTCGAACCGTGCTCTTGTCCACTGTCTCGGCCCAACCCCGGAACCAGACGGTTGGGCCAGGCGACTCACCGTGGTAGATCATCGGGCGATGGAGATGTCGGATGAAGCCAGTATGCGGGGGTGGTGGCGGATAGGCTACATCTCGAGCGGGAACAAGCAAGCAAGAGGGATATTCGAGGTGGGCCGCGATCTTTGATCGCTCTCCGGACATCTGTGCCTCCTGCCGAAACTTCCTCGAGTTCGGTAGGAGTCATCAGCGCCGGACAAGCGCGCTCAGGCAGACTCCATTGCCACGCTGATGATAACCGTGCCACAAGGGGACGTCAACTCCTATTTCCGGGACTCCTATTTCCGGGACTATTTTCCGGGACCTATTTCCGGGACTGTCCTCCCCCCGATGCCGGCAAGACTCCGGAGGTCCGGAATGGCGAAGCAACGCCTGCAGCGGTCCCAAGACGCGAGTCTCCCCGATCCTCCTCGCGGTCCACCCGGCCCCACAACTCTCATGGAATAGCACAGGTCGCGTGGCTTCGCACGTAGCGCTGAAACGTGCGATCCATCGCTTTCGTGGAATTCCCCAGGTAAGGGAAGTGCCCATATCGAAGCGAGAGCTGCCTTTCCGACTCGTTGGCGGTCTTGCATTCCATTCGATAAAGGTAGAGTGCTGCAACCAAAGAAGTCCGGTCAGCGCCTGACCTGCAGTGGATCAGAATCGGCTTGGGAGCCTCGCGAAGGATATCAAGAATCTGCTCGATGTCGTGATCGCCGACGTCTCGATTCGCGGAAAGCGCGTAATCGTAGTGCCCAAGCCCGAGAGATTGGGCCGCGAGAATCTCCTCCTGATACCAGTTGTCCCCAACATTCTTTCCCCGCAGGTTCAGCACGCTCTTGATCCCGTAGTCGTGTGCATAGCGAGCCAACTCATCTCGGTCCAACTGCCGTGATCGATACACTCGCCCGTTCGAGACGACATGGAAATTCCCCTGTTCCCAAACGATGAGCCCGTACAGGGCCGGCCCGATCCCAAGAAAGAGGAGCAGTGACACCAGCGAACTGCGAAAGGGGCCCCGGGACAAGATTCCGAGCTTGTTCGTGCGCTTGCAAGGAGCGTGAGGCTCCGGATGCGAGTTCTGGATCTGGATCATGTCCTGTCAAGGCCGCAGACGCCGGCCAGGGTCGAATTGGCCTTGGTGGTCGCCCGTCTCGCAGTCAAATCAAGCATGCGGCGCGTTCCGTCCGCGGCGCTCTCGCGCGACCAGCACGAAAATCGGCACGGCCGCCAGATCCAGCACCACACAGAAGGCAATCGTAGCGGCGATCGAGAGGTCATAGAGTATTCCAATCGCCGCGCTGCCGAGGAACCAAGCCACACCGTATCCGGCTGTGAACACGCCATAGGCGGACGCTCGCCGCTGGGCCGGCACCATCGGCCCCACCACGGCCGGAATGATGGACTCGTGAACCCCCATCCCCAATCCCCAGAGGGCCGCTCCGACGAGCGCGGTCCAGAAGCCGCCGAGAAATACCAGCGGGGCGAACACTGCGGTGACGAGCGTCAAGACGATCAGGACCGAAAAGCCCGAACGGTCGTAGAGTCGCCCGAAGACGAGCGAACCGGTTCCGCTCACGCCCATGGCAACGGCGTAAAACACGGGAACCCAGGTCGGCGGAACCGTAGACGCCCGGGTGAAATGGTACGCGATGAGCGGAAAGTCCGCGAATCCCGCCGCGACCAACGCCGCGCCGCTCAGGTACAACCAAAAGAGGCGGGGGAGTCCCGCTGCTCGTACGTCCGGCACCTCCACTTCCATTTCCTCGGGGTGAGGGTAGAGCCAGCGGGCCAGCCCGACCAAGCTGAGGTTGATCAGGGCGGGTAGAAGCAGCGCGGCAAATGCAACCCGGTAGTCCCCGCGGATCGTCAACACGCCCGCAACCGCCAACGGTCCGAACAGCGCCCCGAATTGGTCCAGCGCCTCGTGCATGCCGAAGGCCCATCCATATCCAATCTGCTTGGCGGCATGCGAGAGCATCACATCCCGCGGCGGATTCCGAATGGCCTTGCCCACGCGCTCGAGGATGATCAGCACCGCCGCGACGTGCCAGCTCCCCGCCAGCGCCAAGAGCGGCACCGACAGCATCTGGACGACATAGCCGAAGATGGTGATGGACCAGAACTTGCGGGTGACGTCGGCCATCCGACCGGATACCAGCCGCAGTCCATACCCGAGCAACTCGCCAAAGCCTGTGACAATGCCCACGACGGTGGCGCTTGCCTGCAAGAGTACGAGGTACGGACCCAGGATTGCGCGTGAACCTTCGTAGGTGAAATCCGCAAAGAAACTGAGGACGCCCACCAGGAGAACGAACTTGAGCGCGGTCGCTTTCAAGGCCGCTTGTTCGTTGATTGCTTGAGTCTGAGTTGTCATGGTTCTCCCTTACGTCCTGAGACCCGTTTGGCCGCACGTCCCTTAACCTGCTGCTCACTTTGGCATCCTGCTTAGAGCCTCTCGCTACAAGCCTCCTAACTTAATTGTCTGTTCCGAATATCCTCTTGTACAAATCTTCGCCATAGCTAGTTTCCAATGGTTTTCCCTCGATCAATTTGAAGGTTCGCCCTCCGTCGGCTTGCCTCTCCGCCCGCAGGAAAATGGCGTTTCCCATTTCTTTGTCACAAAAACCATGCGCAAATTCATATAAATGCGTAACGAAGAAAACCTTGATGCGTTTTTCCAACAATGCGCTCACGATCTGCCGTGCAATCTCCGAGCCTTCTCGCTCGTTTGTCGCGGCAAATGATTCATTTAACAACAGCATTGCATTTGGCGTGATGTGCTCGACGATTTCGCTCATTCGGCTGAGTTCTTCATCAAATTTCCCGCTCTCCATCGTCGTGTCCTCTTCCCGCTTGTAGTGCGTGAAAAGGCCCTCGCAGATATTGGCACAGAACGCCTCCGCCGGCGCGAACATCCCGCATTGCAACATCAACTGGGCCAGCCCGATGCTTCGCAAAAACACCGACTTGCCGCCCTGGTTCGCGCCCGTGATTATCACGAGGTCCCTCTTGTCCCCGTTCCCATCGTTGCCCACCACTTTTTGCTTCATACTCAAGGCCAGACACACGTCGTACAATCGCTTGTACGAATGCCTCCGTTCCCGGGGAGCCACGGGCACGGGAAGACACGTTGGCTCCCCCAATTGGCCCAGTTGCTCATGCAAGTTCACACACCCAACGTAAAAGGCCAGCTCGGTCCGCAGCATGGTAAAGAAACTGAGAATATGATCCGTGGACTGGGCGAGCGCATTCGCGACGAGGTTAATCCCCCGGTCTTGCAATTCCGCGAGATACCGAGGGCCGTTTTCATCGCGCTCCGGGATACGATACGTGTACGCGGGTGGTTTTCTCACAAAGATTCGCTCCATCCACGTCTGTTTCTTCTCCGCTCGTTTCCGCAGTCGGTAATTGGTTCCCTTATTCCCCCTCCCCAACTCCGCGCTGATCAATGCCCCGCCCCGGAATCTCAGCTCCCTCAGGTGATTCTCCACGCGGGCGAAATAGTCATCCCCAAGTTCTGCTTTGAGCATTGCGAACAACGCACTAAAGCCTGCTGACGCAAATTTCTGGCCATGCTCATCGGCGATCTGCCTCAGTTTTTTCAGCGCCCCCACAAACAGCTCCAGCACTTCAACCGCTCGGTGCAGGATTGTATGGGGCATGTCTCGGAAAAAGGTCCAAAACACCTTCCGCTCACGTTCAATCGCCTCCACGGCGATCGCGTATAGATCTCTGACAATCGCCGGATTTTTCACGCAATCGTTCAGAATATCCTGGCGGTAGCGGATGGTGTCCACATCGTGCACACTCAGGAGAACCGCTCTGCGTGCCACATCCCATATGAATTTGTCCCCGAGCGCCATGGCATCGAGCAGCGTCGTCAACTCCAGATCTTGCGTCAGGGCTTGTTCATTCCACGGCAATTTCTGCTGGACGTCAAAATCCTGATCTCGATACATCAGAAACGCCTTCATGATTGTAGGCGCTCCTTGACGCACTCGTACGTGAGCCGGTACTTCTGGGCAATGGAGAGCGCGTACGCCACGCCGTCCGCGGACCGTCTCATGATTTTATACGTCCGCACTGCCGGGTTGTCGGGCGCGACCTCCGCGACCACGCTGACGGTTTTCTCGCTTAACGACGCCAACTCATCAATGAAGGTCACGCAGACGCACAGCAAGTCCAACCGGAGTATTCTTTCCAGTACCCGTGTGCTCAGAAAGATTGCGTCACGCAGAGTTGTCGCCGTGAAGCTTTCATTCAGGATGATGATGCTATTCGATGTCGCGTGATTGAGAATATCGTGGATTCTGACCAGATCATCCTCCAGTCTGCCCCTGAGATTTCGGATGTCCTCTTCCTTTTCAAAATGGGTAAAGAGTCTGTCGAACAGAAAGAGCCGCGCCTCCCTGCCTGGCACCGGACAGCCGAGGCTGGCCAGAAAATGCAACTGCCCGAAGGTGCGCGCGAAGGTGGTCTTCCCGCCCTGGTTCGGACCCGTGACGACGAAGATGCGCTCCTTGTCTTGCAGGTAGAAGTCATTGCAGACAACGGACGCCCTTTCTCTGATGAGTTTATCGGCCAGGGCCAAATCGAACCCCTCATAATCGTACACGGCCTTGCAGGTACCGGAAATTTCCGGATAGCAGAACTTCAACCCCGCTCGTGTGAAGATGCCGAGATACTCCAGGTATGCGACGTAAAATTGGATCTCGCGGTCGAACGTGGCTATCGTGGCATCCAGATAAGTTGCATTCTTCGCGCAGTACTCATCAAGATATGTGAAGATGTCGGGATACAATTTGGCGAGCAAGTCCAGGATAGCCGCTTCCACATGGTTCATGTCCGGCGAGCTGGAGAATTTCACCCGGTAATCCTTCACCGCTCCCTGTTTGAATTTCTCGAATGTGTGCTCGACCTCTACGCTGTAATCACTTTCCGATTCGTATTTCTGGACCGTGACGGCGTTCCCCTTGATGAGCAGGGAATAGTGGACTGAGGACAAGTCGGCGAGAAGCTGCTTCGTCTCCGCCAGAACAGATGTAAACCCCTCTGACTGGGCGTACGTGGCCACATAGTCGCGGAAGTGCACAAAGCCCCGCGATTTCAGATCGGCAAGGGACAGGTCCTGCATCAGGCAAGTAACCGCGTCGCAATAGATCTCCACCGCTTCCAAGAACCATCGTTCCTTCTGGTACTTGTAGTAAAGCTTTTCCGCCTGGGCAAGATGGTCGCGCACGGCACGCATTTTCTGGGCGAATGATCCTATATTCTCGAACAGACCCTTATTTTCAAGATCTCGGAATATTTCATGCCTACACTTGATCGCGTCGCTATCGTTCAAGGGAGAGTAGAAAAACGGCGTTAAGTTATATTCCTGTTTGCCCGCCGTGATGGTGTCTATAATCTGATCAAGATTTAAATCAACAAAAAAGACGGGCGCTTCAAGTGTTTCTTTTATTATGCTGTCTTCAGTGTTTTCAAATAGTATGCTGTGGAATGTCATTGGATAAACACCTTCTGGGCCATGACGCGGACGCGCAAAATCACCTCTACCGCCGCAAATGCCAGCGTGGTAGGAGTTATCAGCCCGGCCGGGGCGTTTGTCCCGGTCTGCGTTCTACTCCCGGCACGCCCGGGCAACACAGCCCACACCGCCTCGTGCCGGGCGCGGGGAGCAATGGTTGCTCTGTCGCGAATCGCGGGTTTTGGCGTTCCTCACCGCGCCACCCCTAGAACGCAAAAGCTCCTGCGGCCACATGGCTCGCAGGAGCTTTCCTAGTGCTTCGCTGACCCCCGCGGCCCTCGGCCTCGCAGGAGTCATTAGCCCAATCCGGGCACCAAGGGGGACTCCATCCCCGCTGCATATTAGTTTAGCCGCCCGCACCCCCGATGTCAATGTCTGGGTACCGCCCCTGAGGACGACCGACACGCGGACCTTCACTCCTGGCTCTGCCTATTCTGCGATAGGTGTGGCCGGTCCTTCCGCAGGGTCTAGACATTCTTCCCAATCGTACCAGTGAGAGGTTGAACTGGCGCTTTGGTCAACTCCTCGGCAATCGCGCCGCGCTTGCTGAAGGCCACGGCGATGCCGATCAGAATCAGGCAAGCGACGACAATCGTGCCTCGCACCGCCCAGGAAAATTCTCGAATCGCAAACGGGGCAACCATGATGCTCACAAGATTCATCACCTTGATCAGGGGGTTCAGCGAAGGTCCTGCCGTATCCTTAAACGGATCGCCGACGGTATCGCCGATCACGGCGGCCCTATGAGCGTCCGTGCCCTTGCCTCCGAGAAATCCATCCTCAATCTTCTTTTTCGCATTGTCCCAGGTCGCGCCCGTGTTCACCATGAAGACGGCGAGCAATTGTCCCGTCAAGATGGAGCCGGCGAGGAAGCCGCCGACCGCGCCGGCACCGAGCGCGAAGGCTACGAGAATAGGCGTGAATATGCCGAGAATGCCCGGGCCGATAAGTTCCTTCTGCGCAGTCGCCGTCACAATCGATACGCAGCGCCCGTAATCCGGCTTCTCCTTCCATTCCATGATGCCTGGCCTCTCGCGGAATTGACAGCGCACTTCTTCAACTATCTGGTGAGCCGCCCGGCCCACAGCTTTCAGGGCGAACGAGGAGAAGAGGAACGGCACCGCTCCGCCGATGAGCAGGCCAACAAAGACCTGCGGAATATTGATCTGGATGCCCACACTGAAGAGCCGCGCTTCATCGATGAACGATCTGAAGAGCGAAACAGCGGCAATCACTGCCGTCGCCACGGCGAGGCCCTTGGTTAAGGCCTTGGTCGTGTTTCCGATCGCATCGAGCCAGGCGAGGTTGCGCGCCACCTCGTGGGACTCGACCGCAACACCCGACATCTCGAAGATGCCGTGCGCGTTGTCGCTGATTGGCCCATAGGTATCCATCGCCAGGATAAACCCGGTTGTTGTCAGAAGCCCGAGCCCGGCGAGCGCGATGCCATACGCGGCGAGAGCCGCACTACCCGCAAAGATGATGAGCGAAGCGATGATCGTTCCGGCGATGGCCAGAATTGCCCACACCGTGCTTTCCATCCCCGCGCCCATGCCCGTCAGCAGCATCGTCGCCGCGCCGGTCTTTGTCGCTACGGCGGTTTCCGTCGCCGCCGGTTTGTCGGGATGCGTGAACGTGTTGGTGATCCACAGTGTAACCAATGCAAGCACGATCCCCATCGTGGTCGCCAGGAAGAAGCGGAAATCCGGACTCCCGGTCTTTGGATCAACCAGATAGAAATAGTTAATGACCGCGAACCCGATAATGGACACGAGCCCGGCAACCCAATAGCCGACAGCTATCGGCCGCATCGGATCCTGGCCGGCTCCGCCCCGCATGCGAACGCTCCAGATGCCGACAATCGAGGAGAATACGCCGACAGCCCGAACCAGCAGCGGGAACAGGATGAGTTTCAGCGCAAACGAGGATGCTTGACCCGCGTAGTGGTTTTTAAAGCTCTGATCGAGCAACGCAGCGGCCGCGAGAATGATCGCCGCCACCAGGGTTACTTCGTAGCTTTCGAACACGTCAGCCGCCATGCCGGCGCAATCCCCCACGTTGTCGCCGACAAGATCGGCAATCACCGCAGCGTTTCGCGGATCGTCTTCCGGAATCCCTTTCTCAACCTTGCCGATCAAATCCGCGCCCACGTCGGCCGCCTTCGTGTAAATCCCGCCGCCAATGCGCATGAAGAGTGCCGCGAGCGAACCGCCGAAGCCGAAACCGACGAGCACCTTCATGGCGTTTTCTTGAAAGACGAGAAAAATGATCGTTGCGCCAAGCAAGCCAAAACCAACCGTGAACATCCCCGAAACAGCCCCGGCGCGGAACGCCAGCTTAAATGCCCCCGGGAAACTCGTGCGCGCCATATTCGCCGTCCGCACATTTCCTTTTACGGCCAGCCACATCCCGACATAGCCGGCTCCGTAGGACGCCATCACGCCCATCAAGAAGGCCACGGCAATCCCCGCTGGGAATTTCCAATCCGGATAGACGTTCTGATACACGAAGAAGAGCACGATGGTAAGGGCGATGACGAACCAGATCATCGTGCGGAACTGCCGTCCGAGATAGGCCATTGCCCCTTCTTCGATGGCCGTGGACACGGCAACCATCTCCGATGGCCCCGGCTCTTGCCGGATGACTTTTCGCACCAGATAGTACCCATAAGCCAGCGCCACAAAGGCTGATGCCAGCACAGCCCACAGGATCAACCACTCCGTACTCCCCAGCCTGGGCAGCGTGATCTGGCTCTCCGACTGAGCCCATGCTGAGCCACCTGGCCCCACCACGGCCAAAGCAAGAAGAATAGCCCCGATCCACCTTGTTGGCTTCATAGCGTGCCTCCGTCAGTCCATGTTTAATACTAAACTCGGTGAGCGGCGCGATCTGAGGGATCGGCGTCGCCCCGCGAGGCGTATTCCCCTTACAGATCATAATGTCTTGTGTTCCGCCATGGATTCGCGGAAGGGAGGGCTGCCCGTCCCACCCCTCTGAGCCACGGCTTCCCCAAGCTGCTGGGCGCATTCGTGCAGCGTCAGGACCGAGGTATCAAGAATCAAGTCGTAACGGCCAGGGTCGGACCAATCCACTTGGAAGAAGTAACGGTAGAACCACGCGTTCTCGTCATCGCTCCGCTGCACGCGCTCCTCCGCCCGGGATCTCATGATGTTCACCTGTTGCATGATCCGCTCCGCTCGCGTTTCGAGGGGCGCAACGACGTGGACTGAGACCAACCCGACGTGCCCTCGGAGCAGCTCCTCGATCCCCCGCCCCAGGAAGAGCGCGCCCCGCCGATCGGTGGCAGCGTCCAGCAACGCAGGGCACAGGGCCGCGAGGTGAACATGCGGCCGCTCGTCCAGGCGTGCGAACAGGCGGTACCAACTTTGGTCCATCCATCGCCACTCGCCCCCCTGCAACCCGTGGCGACGCGCGAGCTTCCCAATCGTCTCCGCCTGGATGAAGCGGTAGCCCAACAGCGCGCTCGCCTCCAGCGCCACCCGGTCGCCCTCGCTCCCCATCTCTTGCGAAACAACCACACAGGGCTTCACGCCTTCCCCTCCAAAACCAAGTCCGCCCGGACGCAACCCGATGCGCGCCCGCCGGGAGCCTCCTTCACCCCTGGGCCATGCGTCCCTCACGTCGAATCTCACACCGTGGCCGTTGGCGAGCCGGTCTCTTGTTCCCGATCCAGCCAGAGATTGCCCAGGAACCGGATGGGCCCGTCCCACCCCGCCTGCGCGTCCTCCAGAATTTCGAAGGCAATGGCCGGATACAGCTCGACCGACGGCAGGTCTTCCAACGCGATGAAGCGTGGCTCCTCAATCGTCCAGTGCCGTGAGGGACGGATGGGCTGATCGATCTCCATCAGCTCACCGAGGAAGATCAGGTCCAAGACGTGTTTCCTGTGAGAGGGGGAGAGCACCTCGCAGACGTACAGCAGGCGCGGGACCCTGACGTCCAGTCCGGTCTCTTCCCAGATCTCCCGCGCCGCACACGCCGCAAGACTTTCCCCCGGCTCCAAGCCGCCCCCGGGCAGGACCCAGTAAAACCGGGCGTCTCGCCGGTGGCGGATCAGCAGGATTTCATCCCCCCGGATGATGACGACCGACACGCGAACCTTTACTCCGGGTTTCACCTCTGGCGGACGCGAATTCCGTCCGAGCCCCCAGCGCGAAAGAATCGTTGAGCCTTGCGATTCCACGTGTCGCCTCCCCATCCTGGAAGCCCTTGTATGTCTCGCACCACCATCGGAAAGGCCTGGCGCGATGAGCCCTGGCCGCTCAGTCAGCGACGGCGCGCTGGTTTGCGGAATCGTGCATGTTGACGCCGAGATGTCGGAGTGCCCGTTGTGCTCGCTGCTGCACGAGGCTGCTATGATCGTGAAGGTAGTCCTCAATGGCCCGCGCGCTCGCGTCCGTGCCGATCCGCTCCAGGATCTCGATCACGCTCACCTGGAGGGCGTCCTCACCCGGGCGCCGCGGCCCGGCGGCCGCGGTCCGCCTCGGCGGACCGACCGACAGGAGGAGAGGAATGCTGCGGTCGCCTGACTCGACAAGCGCATCCATGCAACGGAGCGCGGCAGATGGACTGGGGTGGTCCAGCCCTCGCGCGAGGATGGCCAGCGCCCGATCCGGTGCATCCCTAGGATCCAAGGCGACGAGTGCGAGGCCCGCCTCAAGCTGCACAGCCGGAGCTGGATCGTCGAGACACGAGCGGAGCAGAGGGATGACCGACTGGTCTCCGAGGATCCCCAGGAGCCGCACCGCTTCTGCCCGCCGCTCGACGCTGACGGGCGCTTCATCATCGGCGGACGGCCGGCGAACCCCCAGGGTCGCCGCGAGGGCGGGGACCGCCAACCATCCGAATGCCAGGAGCGCGTCGGCTGCCGCCGCGCGATCACATGGATCTTCCAACCGGCGCACGATGTGAGGGATGGCCCGCCCCTCCTTGAACCGGGCGAGCGCCTCCATGGCCTCCCGCACTCCTTCGTGTGCCAGGGCGTACAGCAACGGCTCCACCGCCCGGGGGTCCCCGATTTTCCCGAGCTGCTCGGCGGCACGGTTCCGCACGGCCTCCTCCGCCAAGCGCAGAACCGGATCGAGCCTTCGGATATCGTGGAGGGTGAGCGCCCGGATGAGTAGGCTGACTGCCTCGCCGCCTCCGATCGCGCCAAGCCCTTCCGCCGCCAGGCACCGGGGCTCCGGGATCGATGAGGGCGGACCCAGGAGCACCTCTGCCAGGACAGGGACCGCCCGCTCCCCTTGCAGGATCAGGAGGACCAGCGCCTCCCGGTTCCGTGAGAGGTCATCCAGTCCCGCAGCCAGATCCTCGAGACTCATTGCTATCCTCACCGCACCCGGGCGATGACCACGGCGCCCGCGGCCATCGCTGCGGTCGCGTAGGCGAACGCCACGGCGGGCGAGACGCCCGTCCAGAGAGCGCCCACGACGACGCTGGCGGCGAGATCGCCGATGCCGTTCACCGTGCCCAGCACCCCGTATGCGATCCCCCGCGATTCCACGGCAGGCACGAGGTCGGCCGTCATGGCCCTTTCCAGGGCGTCCTCCACGGCGATGTAGATCCCCGCGGGGCAGAAGAGCCCGAGAAGGTAGGCCGGGTGACGCCACGAAAAGGCGAAGGCAGCGGTGAACCCGGCCGCCGTCAATGCCCCGACCACGTACCCGAGGGCCAGCAGCCCGAGGCGGCCCAGGCGGTCGCTCAAAGCGCCCACCGGGTACGACGCGCCAGCGTAAAAGACATTACGGACCACATAGAACAGGGCTGCCATCTGGGCGGCCGCCACGACGCCGTATGCGGGGGTCAAAAGCTCCGTCGCTGCCAGAATCAGCAGGGTGTGGGCGAAATCCCCGATGCCAAAGACCCCGACGCCGACCAGCCAGCGCCGGTATGTGTGAGGCAGGCTGCGGATCGTGGCCCAGAGTCGCACCCCGTGATTCGGGGTACGCCGGCGCTCGGAGACCATGAACCCGAAGGCCAGTGCCGATCCCAGGCCAGGGATCAGCGTGAGGAGGAATAGCGTGCGGAACGGTCCCGAGACATCCGCGGCGCTGGCTTGCTGGAGTAAGGCGAGAAGCCAGACAGCGCACAAAGGTCCAAGAATCGCGCCCAGGGTATCCGCCGCCCCGTAGAATCCGAAGGCCCTCCCCCGTGTCTGGGCCGACACGGACTCCGCCAGGATGGCGTCCCGGAGCGGGGTGCGGACTCCCCGCCCGAACCAGCCGAGGGTCCGCCCCACGAGCACCAGGGGCCAGCCGTAGGCAAATGCGAAGATGGCTTTCGACACGCCCGTCAGAAAATAGCCACCGACGCAGATGGCCTTCCGATGGCCGATCCTGTCCGAATACCATCCGGCCCCGAGTTTCACAAAGCTGGACACGGCATCCGCTATTCCCTCGATCGCGCCCAGAGCAGCCGCGGGGGCGCCGATGACCGCCAGGAATGCGGGGAGGGCCGCCGTGGCCATCTCGTGACCCCAGTCGCTGAGAAAGCTGGTCACGCCAATGCCGGCGACATTCCGGTTCAACCACCGCTCCCGGATCGGTACCGACGCGACCTCAAAAGCCCTGCCTTCAATCTCGCTCATCGTCCTCCTCCAGCACGGCCAGGGCCCGCCGGGCTGACAGCCGCACGCGTAGAGGTCCGCGAACGGCGACCGTCTCCAGCGCCGCACGGCATCGCGGGTCACCGATGCGACCCAGCGCTTGAACGGCTGCCTCCATCAGCAATGCGTCTTTTGCCTCGCGCACAATGCGCATGAGCGGTGCGACCCCTCGCCTCTCCCCGCGCAGGCCGAGAATCAGGGCGGCCCGGGCCCGCGTCTCCGGCTCGGGATGGTCCAGGGCGGCGATCAGCTTGTCCACGAAGTCGCGGCCTTGCTGGACGGCCTCCATGTCCGCCCCGCAGCGGGGGCACACCCGCGCCTCTTCCGGGACCTCGACCCAGCACGCGGGACAGAAGAAGTGGATCACACTGCTAGGCATGTTCAGACAGCTCCAACGCGGTGCCGCTGATGGCGGCGACGGCTCGGATCCACGACTGTTCCTCGGCCGGCGTCTTGGGCTCCTGGCTGAAACGGTAATCGTGCTTCCGCAGATACTCCTTCAGGTCTTTCGACAGCTCCTCCCAGGCCTGGGCCTGAACGTCGGCAAGAATCCGCAGGCTTTCCCCCTCCTCGATTACCGATGCTGCCCTGACGAAGTGGGCGCGGCACAGCCTCGGCCCATCTCGGAATCGTTTCCGGAGATCCCCGTCGCCGTCCACGGGGTGCAGCATGTCGCGGAGCGCAGTCAGGCTCGCCCGCTCGTATTCAGCCGCTGCCTCGCACGCCGGGCACGGGCTGCGAGGCGTAAGGCTGGAGGCCAGGTCAACCAGGAGCCACCCGTACAGGCGCGCAATGCTTCGCCGGTCGCCCAGGCCCTTTTCGCCCAGCCATTTCAGGACCCGCGTGTGGTCCTCACAGAAACCCCCGGCCTCCCGGACGCGTTTGTACACGTCCTCGCGGGCCTTGCCCTCGCGCAGGACGTGGATCAGGAAGTCGCGGCCTGCCTCCTGCGCCAACCGGCACACCGGACAGCCGGGCGAGTCCAGCGCCGCCTTCCATCGCGCCAATGTCAGTGCGTGGGCCACCTCTCCCCTCCAGGGGGATGCCAGGTTGTGTCGCCTGCCACGGCCGCCAGGGCCCTGGCGAACGCGGGATCTTGCTTCCGTCTTCCCTCCGGGAACACTTCCCTAATGTCACGGTGCAGCTCAGCCTCCAACCCGTCCTTCAGTAAAGCCACGGCCTCGCGCTGCTTCCCTGTGATGAGCTCGAGGACAGTGGATGTTGGCCGGAGGTCCAGAAGCGCTTGCCAGTGGGGAAGGCACAACCCCTCGGATGCCAGATACATCTCCTGGATCGCGGGCAGCCCCGAGGCTGGTTCCAGTGCGCGGCCAAACCCCTCGACGACGTATTCCGCGTACCGCTGGTGGGCCTCACAGGCTGGACACGGGATCGTCGGCCCCAGCCGGCGAAGGGCCTGTTGAACACGCTGCCGGGGATTCCTGCGGCGGCCCCACTGCAGGGAAGCGGCACGATCATCCGTCGCGAGGTGCCGCCGAAGATCTTCCAACCGCCGCCGCGCCTGATCCAACAGCCAATCGTAGAGCGTCCCGGTCCCCAGACCGTCGCCGCGCTCGACCGGCTCAAGGTGCACCAGGCCGCTGGCGTGGCGCACACACAGCCCCCAGGATCCCAGGAGGCGCAGGAGCATTCGGCCGTCATCCTTGCCCTCCCGCAGAAACACCCGCAGGTAGTGCAGGTCCGCATTGCGAAGCACCCGGCAGAGGGGACAGCCCGGTCGCCGGAGAGCCTGCTTCAGCTCACTGACAAGGAGCAGGTCCGGCCGCGAGATGCCTTCCAATGCCGTCGCCGCGCCGCTCTTCACTGTGCCTCCACCCGGTAGGGCTTTCCGTCAGCGCCCCGGTTCTCCCGATGGCTTTCCCTGCCGCGCCTCGAGCCGCTGGATCTCCTCGCGCAGGGCCCGAATCTCCCCCTTCAGGCGTGCCGCCTGGATGTCGCCCGATTGGGCCTCGCCCCGGGCGCCCGCCAGGTTCAATTCCAGCACTTTCACGTCCTCGGTCAGTTTGTGCACCTGAAACTGCAGGGCGGCGCGGCGGGCGCTCTCCTCGGCCCACTCGCGACTGACCTCGACGAGACGTCGCTGGAGCTTGGCGTTTTCCAGGCTGAGTCGTTCCACCTCGTCCATCCGCCTCCCGTCACCCTCAGTCCCAGCCGGCAGGAAGCCTCTTCGAGGCCTTCTCTTCCCCCGAAGGCCTGCCTCAGAGGCCAGATCACGCTCGTGGCAGAATACATCCGGCTGGCCTGCCGTCCATTCGAGGACGCGCCCCCAGATGGCGTCATATTCCGCCTGCGTTGGAGTCACCAGGGGCGCCTTGGCTTGCCGGAGGAAATCCTGCAGGTCGGCGTGGAGGCGCTTGACCTTGGGAAGATGCGCTTCCAGCAGTCGGGGCAGGTTGGGATGGTCGGGAGCCAGTCGCAGGGTCAGGTTCAGATGCGGAAGACAGAGCCCGGTCGAGGCTTCGAAGGCGCGGGCGAATTCCATGTCCGTGATGAGGTCGAGGAGCAGGCCGAGGTCCCGCCGCTCCACGGCCTGGGCGGCCCGGCAGGCCGGACACCGCCGGATCCGGCGCAACCCAGGCAGGGACGCCCGCACCCACTCGTCCACGGCGTGAATCCACCGCGACCACGGTCGCCGGACTTCGCCGTCCTGCCGGGCCATCTCGCGCTGGAGCGTCTCAATGCGGCCGCGCAGGAAGCCTTCGTACGCCTCCCCAAGGCCCACCGATTGCTGCGCATTCTGGCGGATGCTCCAGGCGTGGGCGTTACAGAGGCCTCGGAAGGCCAGGGCATTCTTTCGCGCCGGCGCGCCCGGCGACGGCACTGCCGCCAGCGCCGCTACCGCCTCGTGGCCGGCGCGGAGCACTCGCGCACAGACGGGACATCCTGGTTCGGCCAGCGCATCGCGCAAGTCAAAGTACTCGCGGATCCTGGGCGACTCGTCGGAGGAGGCAGGACCCTGACGCTCCTCCTGGCTCGACCCGGCGCTCATAGACTTCGTGACAGTCTCCATGTCAATCCATCCCGCCATGAAGCGCGGAGACCTGGTCGCGACAGGGGGATCCCTGAACCATCCCCCGCATCCCTGCCCAGCAGACCAACGCCCGGTTGGGCGCATCGGCGGCCGCTCCGTACTGTCGCGTGTGGCTCTCCGTCTCCACCTCATAGATATCCAGTTCCTTCGCCAGCCGCTTGAGCTGGTTCAGCGTGGCCGTCAGCAGAAACCGGGCCGCGTCTTCGTCAGGAACCGTGTGCAGCAGCGCCGCAAGGTGCGGGAGGCAGCATCCGGCAGATGCCTGGTAAGCCGACCGCAGCGACCCCGATGCCAGGCCCCGGGCCAGTTTCTCCAGCACGACCTTTTGAAAGGCCGCCTCGTCATCGCACAGAGGACACGTGCGGTCACCGATGAGATCACGAAGGACGCGGGCAGCGCCCTGTCCGGTCATGGTGGCCAGATCTCCCTTGAGCAGTTCGCCGATCCGGACCTCGAGATGGGCGCACAGTTCCCGATGCAGGCGCCCCCGGGTTCGCGGGCTGGCCACTTCTTTGAAGAACCAGGCGTGCCGGTTGCACCAGGTCTCACTCTCGACGAGCCGTCCCCGTCCCCCCGGATCTTCGGCGAGGACATACTGCCAGCGCGAGGCCAGGTCGAAGGCCCGTTGCCAGAGAAGGTTGCACACGACGCAGGTCCGCCACATCCCCAGCGCCTGCGCCAGGACCTCTTCGACCGGCATATCCTCGCGCGCGTCCAGCCGCGCACCTGCCAGCCGGCGCCAGAATCCGTCGAAGGTCCCGAAGTCCATCTATCGCGACCTCTCGGGCGCCAACCCGTCAGCCTGCGCGCGGCGCCGGGCGGAGCCCTCGCGCGGGGTCGGCGTCAGGCGCTCGACGGCTTCCCGCGCCTTAGCCACGCCGCGCAACGTGTCCGGATGGTGGGAGGGCAAGTCGGCGTACAGTTGGATGAACTCCCGATAGGCCGCCTTGGCCGCATCCGGGTCAATGCACTCCAGCGTGAGGGCCCGCATGAGGAAGGCCTCCTGATACAGGTGCAGGAAGTGCCGGACCGCATCCATCCGACGGGCAATCCGGATGGCCTCCTCGAACGCGGCCACCCCTCCTCGATGATCACCCGCTCTGAACGCCTCCGCGCCGCGATCCATGAGGGGCCGGATCGGCGCGAGAACCTCCCGGGCCGTCTCCGTCTCGAAGGTACCCGCTTCGAGCCGCGCCACGAGCGCCTCGTGTCGGGCCAACGCCTCGGCCTCCGTCTCACTGAAGGCCGCGTAGCGCGGGGGGGACCCGAGGCCGACACGCACTTCCGGGTCCGACTCGTGGACCCGCGTCTCCCAGAGGGCGTGCAGGCCCTGCCCCATCAGGCGCGCCGCCTTGAGAGGCGCCAGGGTGAGGACAACGAAATGGCCGGCGTCTGTCTCCACCAACGTGGAGGCCAGGGGTTTGCGAGGCTCTCGGAGCCCTTGGAGCTTGAGGCGGATGTTCGGCACCGGATATCGCATGGTTCTGACCTACGAGGAGGAATTGCTGCCCCAATTCGCTTTGGACCACTCCGGCATGACACTGTCAAGCGACGAGGCGCAAGATCCCGATCAGGGTTGTCGAGATCTCGTCGAGCACCTCATCCACCACCCTGCCTCCGTCGGACGACAGCGGTCCGTAGCCACGCAGGGCCGGGCTCTTGGTGTCCTCCAACATGGCCCAGAGCGTCGAGACTTCTCCGCAAATCTCCCGCCGTCGCGAGCGGTCCACGACACCGATCTTCAGCCGCCGACGGGCCTCAGCCAGGGCGGCCCGCACCCGCTCGCATGCCGCGTGAATCGCACGTCGCTCCTCGGTGCCCAGATCATCGGCAAGCCGGAACGTAATCCCCGCAGCCGGCTCAATCAGCAGCCGCTCGATTCGTTCGACGGCCTCCTCGGCCACCCCGAGCGTGGCGCCCACGGCCCGGACTTGCGACGAATTCAGCGCCGCCAGCGTGGTCTCAGAACCCATAGTGCTGCTCCATGGCGATGCCGGCGATGCGCGTGCTGGCCCGCAGCCATGCTTCCCCCTCAGCGCCCTTTGGCTCGTGGCGCACGCTCCAGGATTGTTTGCGCAAGTACTCCTCCGCTTCCCAGCGATCCACCTCGATTCGGGCCAGCAAGACTGCCGCAATGTCTCGTCGGAGGCCGGGTGTTTCGGCCCGCTCCAAGAGGAGCGGCGCGTGGTGCAGGCACAGGCCGTAGGAGCGCTCGAAGGCGTGCCACCCCTCCGGGTCCGCCAGGACAGCGAGCAACCGGTCAGCAGCGCGCTCCTCGATCGTCTCCAGGTGGCGGCAGAGCGGACAACGGTCCCAGCGCAAGATCCGCTTTCGCACATCGTTCAGGAACATCTCAGGGGTCAGCCAGAGCGTCCTCAGCGTTGACCGGACGCGGTGGGACAGGCACGGCCGGCTGTGGTTCGGACTCCCGGGTTGGCTGCTTTCTCGCCAGCGGGCGGGCAGGGCGCGAATACGTCCGCCCAAGCTGGGGGGAATCGGCTCGCGAATTTCCCACAGGAGATACCGCAGGATTCCCGCGGTCTGATCCAGCAGGCGATCGCAGGCAGCGGCCGGCACCTCGGGAACGCAGCGCTCGGCGAACAGCCAGGCGTGCTGACTGCACATGTACAACATCTGATTCCAGCGATAGCCGAGCTGCGTGAAGTCCCGAATCTCCCCCTCCAGCCAGGCCAGATACTCCTCGCGGCCCTGGGCGGCCACCCGGCAGAGGCTGCAACCCGGCTGGCTCAACAGGCGGCATGTCTCGTCGAATGCCGGCGACCAGCCTGCGGACGATCGCTCCCTCACGGTCGCATGATCCTCGATGTCCGTCGTAGGAGGTCCTCCAGGCCTTCGGCCTGCCACCAGAAACGGCCGGATGCCCTTGTCCAGGTCCGGCCCATAGAGCCGCCCCAAGGCCGCTCGGAGGGCATCCGATAATGCGTCATCGGTCCCTCTCGCCTGGATCGCCGAGAGGTGTGTGCGAGCGTCCTCCAGGTGCCGGATCTGTCCCTCTGCCAGGATCTGCAATGTTTCCCACCCAGCTACACGCGCCGCTGCCAGGAAGTGGGGGAGACACAGGCCGTCGGATGCGCGAAAGGCCCGGACGATATCCGCATCCTTCAGACAGCCGACGATGACCTCGGCAAGAAGCCGCGAGCTGCCCTGCTCTTGCTCACATGCAGGGCAGCCGACGGCTGGACGGAAGGGCCAGGACGTCGGCTGGCGGTTCGCCCGTGAGCCGTACCGCTCCGGCGTCACAGCAGCCTGCAAGGATTGCAGCCAGTCTGCGCAGTATCGCAGTACGTATCCCGCCACGTATGAAATCCGGTCTGGCGCCCTATGCTCCAGCAAATGCCGGGTGTGTCGGAGACAGAATCCGTGGGCCCGTCGCAGCCGGTCCATTGTCGGGATGTTGGCGTATTGCTCGACCAGGAACCAGAAGTAATATCGGTGAAGGTTGGTCACCGCCTCGCGGCAGATCAGACATCCGGGCTCCTCCAGGCCAGAGAGGATGGTGGCCCGCCAGGGATACGGGCTCTCCTCCCGCCGCCACCAGCGGCGCGGGGCCGGCTTCGAGCGGCCGCGGTCATCAGCCCCCGCTGGTCCCACCTCCGGAACCATCCCGGGCGCGGGCGGCGCGGCCGGTTCTGCTATCGTTTGCGCGCGGCGCACCGTAGTCATAACACACCCATATGGGAGCCAGCGTCCCCGTTGGCCTGCAACATGAGGCCGATGGCGTAAATCTCCTCCTGGGCAGATCGGGCCTCCCGGGTGCCGGGGGAATGCCGGCGGACCCATTTGAATTCTTCCAGCGCCTCATCGAGACGCCCCAGCCTCTCCAGACAGAGCCCCCGGAACCAGTGGGACCGCGCATGGTCCGGATCAAGTTCCAGGGCTAGGTGGAACTCGCGTTCAGCGTCAGTCACGCGGCCTCTCCCATAGTACGCCCCACCGAGGTTGAAGTGGATGCCGGCCACCTCCGGCGCCAGGCTCACCGCCTTCTCCAGTTGGAAAATGGCCAGGTCGTAGGCCCCCACGCTGTAGAAGTGGACGCCCAGCTTATTCCAATCGTGGACCGTGGGCCGCTTGCGCCTCATAACTTACATCTCACGGTCAACCGAGCCTTCCGGCGCCAGTGTCTCCCGGGGAACCGCCCAAGGGTTTCCCGGTCAGAAGGATCGTGATCAAGGCCCGGGTCACATCATCCCCAAGTCCCATCTCGCGGATTCCGGCAACCGTGACCTCGATGTCGTACGCTACCCTCCGGATCTCCGCCACCCCGTCCTTAATCACCACGTAACTCGCCCGTGGGTTCCCGTCCAGGGGCTGTCCCACGCTCCCCGGGTTGAGGATCACCTTGGTCCAGGCACCCCGGCTCATGGGCAGGTGGGTGTGACCGAGGAGAACGATGTCGGCCCGCACCCCCTCCACCTCTTTCTTCAACTCCTCGTCTGGTAGGTCGGGGGTCAGGCGGTAGCTGAAGAGATGATCCTTGGGCGAGGCGTGCACCGCATGGAAGCTGTACTCGTCGAAGCGGAAGCGGACCTCCTTGGGAAGCCGCCGGAGCCACCCGACCTCACCCCGCGAGAGGAGCCGCCGGTGATGCTCCAACGTGGCACCGGCCAGCCCTCGCTTGAAGTCGGCGGCCCTCGGATCCACCCGATAGGCCAGGGCCGTGTCGTGATTCCCGCGGACGACATGCATCCCGTGCTCCTGCACCCAGGCCACGCACTCCCGCGGAAAGGGACCGTAGGACACGAGATCCCCCAAGCAGACGACGGCATCCGCCTCCTCCCGGATCGCCTGGAGCGCCGGCCAGTTCGCATGAACGTCGGATATGACAAGGAGCTTCATCGCCCCGCCTCGACCTCGGCTAAGGCAGACCCCGCCGGCCCGACAAGAGGTTCACCAGGGGGCGCAGTAGCCGCTTCCAGCGGGGGACGGGTGGCGACCAGGGGCCCAACCAGAAGCTGAATGGGGAGGGCGGAAGGCGTCCTGCCCACGCATCCTGGTGATACCGGATCATTCTCTGCGTGACCTGCTCCAGATCCTTGAGGAGGTGAACAGGCGGTCGCGGGAACCAGTAGGGGCAGGCCCCGCACATCCACTCGGTGTTCGTCGCCGGCCTTTCGGGCTTGAGCCTATAGAACCAGCGGCAGATGAAGTAATCGCGGAGCGTTTGGTCCCGCTCCGTCTTGATCGGAACGAGGTACAGGCAAGGACGCCGCGCCAATTCCCTCGGGATCGTGCACGGCCGGCAGGTGGCCAGCATTTCGCCCTCATCTCCACCCTTCATCGCCAGACGCTTCCCTCCGGCGGCCATGCATACGATCTCGACTCCGCCGCTGCCGTCCCTCTCGACGGGTCGCTCCCATCGCAGCTCGCAGGCCGGTATTCCCGATTCGACGAGCGGAAGCAGGAAAGGCGCCGAATCCCCCCGGGGTCTCGTCTCAGCCCATGCCGGTGCTGGCCGTCGTTCCAGAGGATCTTCCAGCATCGTGATAACCCGATCAGACCTCTTCCCCTACTTGACGATCAGCACGCTGCACGGCGATAGCCGGCTGATACTCTGCGTCGTGCTCCCCATGACCCGACCGAAGACGTTGGAGTGACCCACGAACCCCACTACCAGGAGGTCGAACTTCCCGTCACGGGCTGCCGTGATGATGGTCTCCACCTCGTGGCCCGGAACCACCTTCGAGTGAAGTTCAATCCCGTGGTCCCAGGCCATCTGGCGCGCTTCCTGGACGAGTTTATCGAAGTAGGCGTCTCGCTCGGCCTTGGCCTCCTCGACCTCGCCGAGCGTGGCGGCGTAATAGGGCAGCTTCTCCTCGACCGAGATGCAGTGCAGCTCCGCGTCCGACTGGTCGGCCAGTTTAATGGCAGCCTTCAGAGCGCGCTGCGATCCCGGCGAGCCGTCATAGGCCACCAGGATTTTCTGGTACAGCCCGTGCCGGCGCCCTCGGTTCTCCATCTCATTCCTCCTCCATGGCCAGGGAGACACCGCGACCCGAAACCGGGGAGGCCACGTCCCGTGCCGCCTGTCCTCGCCGCTCCGGCTCGGGAACCGGCTCGAAGAACCGCTGGGCGATCCAGGTGGGGACGACGGCGCTCAGGACCACCACCGTCACCAACACCGAGAACTGGTCCTTCGTGAGGATCCCGGCGTTCAGGCCGTACAGGGACGAGATCGTTCCGAACGTAAGGCCGGTGCTCATCAGGAGCGTGGTGTAGGTCGCGCCCTCCGGCAGGAAGCGCCGGGCCGACGGATAGACGCTGATCGCCTTGGCCGCCAGCTTGATCGCGAGGAACGCCAGCATCAGCCACAGGTTGTTGCCCACGGCGCGCAGGGACACGTTGATGCCCGACTTGATGAAGAAGAACGGCGTGAGCAGCGCGAAGGCCACCACCCGGAACCGTCGCTGCTCCTCCCGGTGGGCGTGGAGGATTTTCGCGACCGCCAGCCCCAGGATGAACGCCGGAAGAACAGCGTGGCTCTGGGCCCGCTCGGCGAAGTACATCAGGACCAGGAGCGCCGCAAAGGCGCCCTTGATCTCCGGCTCGATCACCCGCCCGCCGTAGCGGGGGAAGAACCAGGGCTGAAGCCGCGGCATGAGGACGATGATCCCCACGGAAAGGACGAGGAAGGGCACCAGCCACAAGGTGGGGCGAATGAAGAGGAGGCTCAGGGCCAGCGCCGTCCCGAAATCCGTCACGAAGGTGGAGGCCATGATGATCTTGCCGATCGTGGTGTGGGTGAGGCCGGTCTCCACCAGGACGGCGTACACCACCGCCAGGGACGTCGTTGACAGGGCCACGCCGCAGATCTGTGCCGCCTTCCAGTTCCAGCCGAAGGCATAGTGGGCAGCCAGCCACGCGCCCAGGAATGGCGCCAGGAAGGAGATCCCGCCGATCCAGAGGCTCTCCCCCAGGCGTTCCCGCATGAGGTCGGGGTCCACCTCGGCCCCGGCCAGAAAGGTGAGAACGATGCTGCCGAAGCCGGCCAGGAAATCAATCCAGGGCGTGCTGTGCAATCCGAAGCTGTTGGCTGCGACGATCCCAAGCAAGATCTCGATCAGAGCGACCGAGATCCCGAGTTCCACCGAGAGCATGCTGGCCACGAGGATCAGGATCCCCATAGCCATGGCGATCCATGCGCTATCCATCAACACCTCCCATGTCCTCTCTGGTCCACGCAGCATGGGAGGTTCCGTGCCGTCCACCGCGCGACGGTCCCCACCCCAAGCTGCTCATCTGGTTGAGCGTCAGGAAGTAGGAGCCATCAGTCCCATCTCGGGACATTTCGCGTCCGGCAACCCGTGCGGACCTCGGCGGGGCTCCATCGCCATCAGGATGATTTAGGAGGACTCACCTCCTTCAAGGATCGCCTGACCGTCCGATCCGATTGCACGAGGCGAATGACCCTGATGGGCCGGCTTCGCGTCACGAGCCGCAGCCAGCTCAACCCCCAGCGCCTTGACATCCGCCGTCAGCCTGAGGATCTGGAATTCCAGGGCCTGGCGTGCTCGTTGGTCGTCTTCCCGCTGACTCAGCAGCTCCTCGATGCGTCGGCGGAGCCTCTCGTTCTCAAAGCGGACACTCTCCATCTCCGCGCGCTGTTCCGCATCCACCGCTCGTACGGGTTCGCCTTCGGCCGGCGCGGGCGCCGGCGTAACACCCTGTGGCGCCTTGTATGCTTGCGGCTCACCTCGTTCGGGCCCGAAGACGGCGACACGGCCGACAAAGGCGTCCAGGGCGCGATGCCAGCTACTGCTCTCGCGGCCCTTGGCCTCGTCCGCGTACCGGTAGTCGAACTTCCGCGCGAACTCCTCCAGCTCCCACAGCAGGTCTCGCCATCGCTTCTCTTGCACCGTCAGCAGCATGGGGAGGTTCGGATGATCGCGTCCGACCGCCATCGCTGCATACAGGTGGGGGAGACACAGGCCGGCCGATCTGGTGAAGGCCTCGGCAAACTCCGCCTCGCCGAGGAAGTCCAGAATCGTCTTGAGGTCATCCTTTTCCGTCCGCCGGGCGAACGTGCACAAGTAGCAGCGGGTCTTCTTGCTTCGCCACGCCAGGATCGGCAGCGGCCGCTCACGCGAGCCGGTCACTCGCTCCCACAGGCGCTGCCAGCGCCCCCGGGGCTGGACCTCCCGGCTAGCGGCCTCAAGGTGCTCGAGGGTCTCCTGGAGGAGGTGCTTGTAGATCAGCGCCACGCCCAACGCGCTGTTGTGGATACTGGGCAGCATCCAGGCGTGCCAGTTGCAGAAGCCGTGGGACTCGACCAGGCGGTCACGCGTGAAGGGGTCATTCACCTGCTCGTACATCAGGCCATCCAGGGCCTTCAGCGCCCCCTGCTCCAGCCGGGTGCAGACCGGGCAGTCCGGCTCCTTGAAGGCGTCCAGAAGCTGGAAGTAGGTGATGAACTTCGACGACGGGTTCGCCACCGACTGAAGAATCATCCGCACGTCCTGGACCAGTGTGCCCAACCGACCCATCCGCTCCTCTCCCCAAACAAAAAACTCCTACCGGCATTGCCAGTAGGAGTTATCACCCCGCCAAAGGCCTGCGGCGAGCTCAGCCGAGCGGCGGGGACCCGCGAACTCCATCGCTATTGGCTTGGCTCTCTTATGCCACACCATGCCGGCATCGTCAAGGGCGAAGTGCTTCATGAGCCTGGGCTGCTCACCGGCTATCCGGCAATTCCCGGATAGGTCTGCCATCTCCGGATGAACGGGGGAAGCCGTCTAGACAACACGGTGAATGGCGACAGTACAACGCATTGCATTTGCTTGACTTTCCTTGAGCGTCGGAGATAGCATCCAGGCAGCCAGACACCGCTTCTGATCCCGGAACCCACCGGGTGGACAGCACCATACTGAGTTCAGGCCTTGACTTGTTTGGTCCTACCTGCGAAGGAGGTGATGAAGATCAACCGGCTCTCCTCGTGTCGTTCTGGGGCGAAGCGGAATCGCCTCGGGTGCAACCTTGAACCCTAAGGTTCCTGGGAGGAGGCAAACATGGGAAGTGTCGTGATAGTAGTGGCCATCGTGGCGGTCTGGCTGGGGTACAAGTTCTATGCCTCGACCATTGACCGGTCCGTGATTCAGGCCGATCCGAATAAAGCCACCCCTGCCAAGCTCTACAACGACGGCGTGGACTTCATGCCGGCCAGCTCCAGCGTGCTGTTCGGCTACCAGTTCAAGTCCATCGCCGCGTTGGGGCCGATCGTCGGGCCCATCGTCGCCGTGCAGTGGGGTTGGGCGCCGGCCCTCCTGTGGCTCATTCTGGGGGTGTTCTTCATCGGCTGGGTCCAAGACTACACGTCAGCGATGCTGGCCATGCGGAACGACGGGCTGACCATGGGGGGCCTGAGCTACAAGCTGATCTCCCCCCGGGCACGGACCATCCTCCTGTCCTTTCTCTACTTCTACCTGCTCCTGATCATGGGCGCCTTCGGGGCCATCGTGGCCGGGCTGTTCGCGAACCCGAAGATGCCGTTCGGGTTCATCATCCTCACCCTGGCCGGCGTCCTGGCGGGCCAGATGACCTACAAGTGGCGCAAGGACCTGGTGATGACCACGGTGGTCACGGTGGCCATCGCCATCATCGGCATCTGGCTGGGAACCACCGGCCCCTTCCAGGCCATCGTGGATGCAATCAATGGCGGGAAAGACTCCTTTGTCCTGTACACCACGCCCTACGGCCCCATGAAATGGTCGGTCTGGTTCTGGGGGATCGTGGTGCTGGGCTTCTGCTATCTGGGCTCGGTGCTGCCCATCTGGCGGTTCGCCCAGCCGGTGAACTACGTGGCATTCTGGCTGGTCCTGATGGGGATCGTGGGATCCATCATCGGGATCTTCTTCCGGATGCCAGGGTTCGGCGACTTCCCGGCCTTCACGGGGTTCATGGCCAAGGGGATCATCGCGCCGGGGTTCGACACGCCCCTGTGGCCGATTCTATTCGTGACTATTGCCTGCGGCGCCATCTCGGGATGGCATAGCCTGGTGTCTACCTCGGGAAGCGCCCGCCAATTGGAGAAAGAAACCGACGCCCTGCCGGTCGGCGCCGGCGCCATGTTCACCGAGGGCATCCTCGCCGTGCTCGCGGTGACCTTTGCCGTGACCGCCTTCGGCGGCCTCGCCGGGTACAAGGAGGTGCTGACCAAGGGTGGTGGTCCCGCGGCCGTATTCTCCCGGGGCATGGCCGAGTACTTGAGTGTCTTTGGGATCCCCAAG
>Ga0315268_10001663_pt1 | contig 25660 bp, 20 predicted proteins | sample C1_top_MG_FD_204535 | JGI IMG/M metagenome (GOLD analysis project Ga0315268, IMG submission 204535) | Sediment microbial communities from Yellowstone Lake, YNP, Wyoming, USA - C1_top | ecosystem: Environmental > Aquatic > Freshwater > Lake > Sediment | place: USA: Wyoming | collected 2017-08-01
AGGATTAGCTTGACGAGCGGCGGCGTGCCCCACAGCGGGGATGCCCCTGGACCTGCAGCCGGTCTGCTGCTGCGGGAGACCACGCGCCCGGACGAGTTTGAGACTGTCGCCGCTGCCTGGCGCGAGCTGGCGCTGACGTCGGCAATCTCCCCGTTCCAGTCGCCCGACTGGCTGCTGCCCTGGTGGCGCCACTACGGCGCCAGCCTTGAGCCGCGGCTGCTCACCTGGTGGGCGGGCGAGCGGCTGGTGGGTGTGGCCCCGCTGGCGCTCCGCTCCCCGTGGACCAGGCTTGGCGACCGTGTGCGCGAACTGGTCTTCTGGGGCGCTGCGGGGCAGACCCGCTCGCCGCTGATGCGCGGGTTTGTGGACGTGCTTGCCCACGCCGAGTACGAGGACTGGGTCTGGGCCTCCCTTGCCTCCTGGCTGGACAGCGACGCGACCGACTGGAACCTGTTCAGCCTGCTTCGTCTGCCGTCGGGTTCGCCCACGGCGGACCGGCTGCGGGATCTGGCGCTGCGGCGCGGCTGGCGCACGGTGCACCCCGGGCAGGCGGACATCAGCATTGCCAACATCCTGGACCTGCCGGCCGATCTCGACGCCTGGGACGCGCGCTCTGACCGCAAGGCCCGCTACAACATGCGGCGCGAGGTTCGACTGTTTGAGGAGCGAGCTAACGGGCACTTTGAGGTCGTGACGGACGCCGCGGGGGTGACGGAGGCGCTGGTCGCAATTGCGCGGCTGGCTGGCGAGCGATGGCAGGAGCGGGAGCACCACTTTCGCGGCGATCCCGTGTTTGGCGCCTTTGTGGCCGATGCCGCCGGACGGATGGCCGCGGCCGGTCAGGCCTACGCGGTCGTGGCGCGCGATGACGACGGAATCGTGGCGGCGGCGCTGACCCTGACGGTCAACGGGAGGGCGGCGGTGCCGCTGATCGGCGTGTCGTCGGCACCCGCGTACAACCGCCTTGCCGTCGGCAAGAACCTGTTTGCGCGGTCCATCACCGAGGCAATCACCCGCGGCTGCCAGACCTATGACTTCCTGCTTGGCGGCGCCTACAAGCGCACGTTCTGGCACGCTCGTCCCGTGCAGCTCGACAACCTCCTCGTCGGCCGCGGTCTGGCCGGCAGCGCGGTGACCGCGTATGCGCAGGCCCGCCGCGTCGCCCGTGAAGAGGTGCTGCCGCGTGCGCGGACCCTTGGCGCGCGAGGCAGACGATGAGCACCCTGCCCAACGTGAAGGTCGCCCACGTTGGCGACGAGGCGCCCGCCGACTGGAACACCCGTGTTGTCGACGCGCCGGGCGGCTCCGTGCACCAGGGGACTGCCTGGGCTGCCCATCGCACGTCGCAGGGCTGGCGGCCGCGGTACATCACGTTTGACGACGGGCGCTCGGCGCTGGTGCTCACGGATCGCAAGCCCGTTCTGGGGATCACGGCGTACTGCCCGCGCGGGCCCATCGACGCCGGCGATGGGCCGGAGGCCGCCGCCGCACGGGTGATCGCGCTGACCCACTGGCTTCGCGAGGTTGGCGCCACAAGCATTGCGGTGGACCCTGCGCTGAACGCCAGCCCGGCCTACGACCAGGCGATTGAGGCGATCGGCTTCCGTGAAGTCGAGGAGGTCATGGCCACGCGCCATCGGCTGGAGCTGGAGCTGCCGGAGCAGGGCGATGTCGAGGCGGCAATGCGCGGCTGCACCAAGACCGCCCGCCAGCGGATCCGCGGAGCCACAGCCGCCGGGACCACCGTGGAGGCCTCCACGTCACAGGACGACTTGGAGCGGATGCTCCAGATGCTTGGCGTAACGGCGGAGCGCAGGGACTTTGGCATCGGCAGCCACGGCGCGCTGATGGCCTGGTGGCACCACGTGATGGACGCGGGCCAGGCCCGGTTTCTGGTGGCTCGCAATGGCGGGGCCGTTGTCGGCGGACTCATCCTGTATCGGCAGGGCGGCCACTGGGCAACGGCGTACTCCGCCGATGACCCGGCAACTCGCGCAACCCTCCACGGCACGATGCACCTTGTGCGGTGGACCGCGATTGCGGCCTCCGTGATCGCAGGCGACCCCATCATCGATCTTGGCGGTGTTGATGCGCCGGGGTTCCGCCGGGAGCCCATTCCGGGCGATCCGATGTACGGCCTCTATGAGCACAAGCGGTCCTTTGGAGCCCACTGGGTGCCGTCCGCGGCCGCCCACGAATTGATCCTGCAGCCAGCCCGATACCGCGCCGGACGCCTCGCCGGACAAGCCTCGACCCTCGCCGGAAAGGTGCTTCGGGGGTCTGGAGGCTGACGTCTCCGGGTGCGGTGCCGCGTTTTGTACCCATGGGTAGGTTGCAGCACTGGCGCCCGCTCTGGTACCTTCTGCCCTTATCGATCGCCAAAAGCGAGAGGCCGACCCGTCGAGTGCGGTGCTCGAGCCCCTTGCAGACCACCCGCCGCGGGCAAGATGCGCGCCTCGTCCCAGGTGCCATCAAGCGTCAAGCCCACGGATCAGGAGGCCGTATTGCAGAAGTCCTCGGACGCGTCGAGTCCCACGCCGGATGAACCACGTACCGCTCGCCGATTGTCCGTGATCGCTCGGGTCAACCGCCGCACCATTGCTGCAGCACACGCGCTGCGGTCATGGGTGCGCGACCGGTCCGCCAACCCCGGCGCCCTGTTGAGCGAGTTGCTCATTGCGGCGTTGCGCCCCTATACCAAGGCTGAGCGCACGCTGCCCATCGTCGTTGCGGCGATCGTCGGCATCTCATCGCTTCTCGTCCTGCTTCCCGCCTCACCCTCGGCTGCCGCGCTCGGCACCGTCGGTACCGGTGGCGGCGTCCGTATCGCGGTTGGCGGCTCGTCTCACTACCAGACATCCGTGGACGGTCCATCTACCGCCGGGAGCGACGTCACGCAGACGGATGGCCCCAGCTTCCAGCCCATCTCCCTGCCGGTTGACGTGAGCACGGGCACTCCGGCTGCCACGGCCACCACGGCGCCTGACCAGGTGCTGTCGGACGGCACGCTCGTCACGGGCTACGCCCCGGCTACGTCCGTCGAGGACGGTTCAAACCTGATCACCACGTACCGGGTGCGCTCGGGTGACTCGCTGTCCTCCATCGCAAGCAAGTACTCCATCTCCATGATGACCCTGTGGTGGGCCAACAAGCTCAAGTCCAAGGCTGACCTGCACGTTGGCCAGGTGCTCCGCGTCCCCACCGAGAACGGCATCGTCGTGACAGTGACCGCAAGCGACACGCTTGAGTCCCTGGCGGCGCAGTACAAGGTCAGCGCGGACAGCATCGTCGCCCTCAACGGTCTGACGGATCCGGTGCTCGTGGTGGGCCAGGTGCTCATCATGCCCGGGGCCTACGGCAAGCCCATTCCCACGCCAACGCCGGCACCCGTTACGAAGTACCACTACTCGAGCGGCGTATCAGCGGCGGGTGTGGGCACCAAGTACACCGGCGGACGGCTTCGCTGGCCGGTCATCGGCGGCGGCAACTACGTCAGCCAGTACTTCCACGGCATCCACCTCGCCATCGACATTGCTGCGCAGATGGGCACGCCCGTGGTCGCGGCCGCGGCTGGCCGGGTCGTGTTCGCCGGCTGGCGGAGCAACGGCGGCGGCTGGCAGGTCTGGCTCTCAAACGGCTCCAACCTTGGCACGGGCTATTACCATATGTCCGCCCTATCGGTCGCTGTGGGCCAGTACGTCTCCCCCGGCCAGCAGGTTGGGCGGGTCGGCATGACCGGTCACGCCACTGGTCCGCACCTCCACTTCGAGGTGTGGATTGGCCAGGTTGACAGTGGCTACCGCGTCAACCCGATGGCGTACCTCTAGGGCGCCTCTCCGGCACACAGTCGCGGTTGGGGTTTCTCATTGACCCCATGCGAGAATGGCCCCGATGTTCCTTGATGAAGTCCGTATCAGCGTGCGCGCAGGCACCGGCGGCGATGGCGCCGCAACGTTCCGCCGTGAGGCCCATGTGCCCCGCGGTGGCCCCGATGGCGGCGACGGCGGCCGTGGCGGCTCCATCTATCTTCGGGTAGACGCGGGCCAGACCACCCTCCGGGACTTCCGCTACAAGCACCAGTTCTCCGCAACGCCGGGCAGTCGGGGCGAGGGATCCAGGCGCCACGGCAAGGCCGGGTCAGACCTCTACCTCGCGGTCCCGCCCGGAACCGGTGTGCTCGACGGCGTCACCGGCGCCCTGATCGCGGACCTTGTCGCCGTAGGCCAGAAGGCCATGATTGCGCGCGGAGGCCGTGGCGGCCTCGGCAACACGCACTTCACCACGTCCACGCACCAGGCGCCCACGCATGCCCTGAAGGGCGAGCCGGGTCAGGAGACAGAGGTGCGGCTTGAGCTGCGCCTGATTGCCGATATCGGGCTCGTCGGGCTGCCAAACGCAGGCAAGTCGACGCTGCTCGCCGCGCTCACCGCCGCGACGCCCAAGATCGCCGCCTACCCGTTCACCACCCTCGAGCCAAACCTCGGGGTGATGGACCTGGGCATGCAGGACGGCCGCAAGCCCACCATCGCTGACGTCCCCGGGCTGATCGAGGGCGCCTCGACCGGCGCAGGGCTCGGCCACGCGTTTCTGCGCCACGTCGAGCGGACGCGGGTGCTGCTGCACATCGTGGACGGTGCCTCGCGTGACCCCGTGTGGGACCACAACGTGATCCGCGATGAGCTTGAGGCGCACGACCCGGCGCTGCTTGCCAAGCCACAACTCGTGGTGTTCAACAAGCTGGACCTCGCCGAGGCGCGCGAGTCGTGGCCCGAGTTTGCCGCGGCCATGCGCACCGCCGGACGCAATGTCGTGGCGATCTCTGCAGACACCGGAGAGGGGCTTGACGAGCTGCGCGCGGCGATGGGCAGCCTGCTCCCCGATGCCGCAACGCTGGCCTCACCGCCGGATCCTGCGGGCGTGGTGGTCCACAAGCTTGAGGCCGCCGGCGACGGGTTCACCCTCGAGCATCTCGACGGCATGCACGTGATCCACGGCAAGCGCATCGAGCGCCTCGTCAGCCAGACCAACTTTGACAACGAGGAGTCCGGGGAGCGCTTCCAGCGCGAGCTGCTCCGCATGGGCATTGATTCCGCCCTCCGGCGCGCCGGCGTCCGCCCGGGCGACGATGTCCGGATCGGCACCACCGTGCTTGCGTGGGAGCCTGCTGAGGCTGGCGAGTGACCCACGTGGGCGACCTCGAGGTCGCCGCTGGCGACGCGGTCGCGTCCCCAACGCCACCTGCGCGGGTCCAGCCGGGCTCAGTCGGGATCTTCGGCGGCACGTTTGACCCAATCCACCACGGCCATCTTGCCATCGCCGAGGAGGCGCGCGAGACGCTGGGTCTGGAGCGTGTGCTCTTTATCCCGGCCGCAGAGCCGCCGCACAAGCCCGGCCGCCCGGTGGCTCCGGCCGCGCACAGGCTCGCGATGGTGGAGCTCGCGATTGCGGACAACCCGGCGTTCGCCGGAAGCGATGTCGAGCTCGTCCGCGGTGGGGCGTCCTACACGGTTGACACGCTTGAGGCGCTGCGCGCTGACGGGCTCGTGGAGCCCTGGCTGATCCTGTCGGCCGAAGCGCTGGCCGGTTTCCCCACGTGGCGGGAACCCGAGCGGGTCCTGGACCTGGCCCGTCTCGCCATCGTGCCGCGGGCGGGTCACGAGGTGCTTGACGCAGCGTGGCTTGAGGCACGCTTCCCCGGTTGCGGCACGCGCGCAGCCTTCCTGCCCGGGCCCCTGCTGCCGATCTCCGGTAGCGTGGTGCGGCGCAGGGCCGCTGTCGGACGCTCCGTCCGCTATCTCGTCCCCGACGCTGTCGCCGCCTATATCACCCAGCACCGCCTGTACACCGGACCCGAGTGGAGGATCCCGCAAACGTGACCGAGCCCGAACCGACCAGCTCCCCGCGCCCGGACGGCCTGCCTGCCCGCGAGACGCCGGTGCCTGCCGGCGACCGAGCGCCGCTGGACATTGCCCGCCGCATCGTTGAGCTTGCGGAGGACAAGAAGGCGGCCGACATTGTGCTGCTGGACCTGGGCGACCTGACGACACTCGCCGACGCCTTCGTGATCTGCTCCGGCGGGTCTGAGCGCCAGATCGCCGCGATTGCCGACGGGATCATCTCCGGGCTGCGCGATGAGAAGATCCGCCCCATCGGCCGCGAGGGCACGCCCGGCTCCCACTGGGTCCTGGTGGACTTTGGGTCGGTGATCGTGCACGTCTTTACCCCGCCCGAGCGCGACTACTACCAGCTTGAGCGCCACTGGTCGGCCGCCCGCGTCGTGGTACGCGTCCAGTAGGTTCTGGTAGGTCCGGTCCGGTCCGGCGCCAGCGCGCACCTCAATGTGGCGGGTACGGTCTGCGTTGGTACCCATGGGTCATCCCGGGACGTCGCCTTGGCCCGTAGGATCCGTGACAGGTCGTCGGCCGTTGGGGTCGGTGCCATCGGAGCGATCGCGATGCCGAGCCGACCGGCTTGTTGCCCCGTCTGCGGAGATCTGCTCGACGTGTCGTCGTACGACGCGGCGTTTCGGATGCCCGACGGTACGGAGCTGCTGTGCTTCGCGGTCCCGGGCAGCCTCTGCGCAACCTGCAGCCAGCTCTATGTCGAGCCCGATCTGATTGACGCGCTCGATCTGGGCGAGGGCCGCTGCATCTTTGCGATTGAGAGCGACACTATGCTTGTCGAGCGCGCGTCGTCCTAGCGCCGCGACGCCGAGCTGCCGGCGCCCGCGCTCGGCCGGTGGGCCACACACGTAGCCGCCCACATGATCCACGCCATGCGCCGCTGTGCGTCGGTGGCGCCTGTCGCGCCGATCCCCTTCAGGGTGGCATCCAGCTCCAGCAGCCCTTCGATTGCGGTCTGCAACTCGGCCCCGGTCCACGTGCGCGACTGCTGCGCGGTCTTCTCCACGACGAACGGCGGCCCGCCCAGGAGCTTGATCAGACCCGCGGGCGTTCCGCCTGCCGCCATGTGATCCGCAGCGATCAGGAGGCTCCGGAGCCGGCGGTGCAGCTGGACGAGGATCACGGGCTCAGGCTGGGTCTCCAGCAGCCGGTCCAGTTGCGGCGCAACCTGCGCGATCCTGCGCAGCGCCACTGCGTCAAGGAACGCCCAGGCTGAGTCCGGGACCGCGGCCGGGACGAGCGCGCGGACATCCTCCACGGTCACAGGACCGTTCAGGCGATACAGCGACAGCTTGCGCAGCTCCTGCACGGCCATCTCGCCAAGCGTGCTGCGGTCGACATCGCCCTCGGACACGAGACCGCCCAGACGATCCGCGAGGTCGCGCACGGCCGGGGGCTCCAGCGTCATCCCCAGCTCGGCCGCACGACTGTTTAGCCAGCCGACAAGGCTCGAGCCCATCGGCATCGAAAACGCCTTGACCGTGCCGCCGGCGATCCCCACGAGTTGTGCGAGGTCCTCGGCTGATGCGGTCCGCTTGCGGCCGCCCGCCCTGACCTCGAGGAACACCAGCGCATTGCCGGGCGCCACGTTTGCCACCAGACGCTCAACCGCCGCGCGAGACTCCTTTGACCGCGTGAGCGGCGGCGGATCCACAGCCACCACCATCATCCCGCCGCCAAACATCGGCGCCGTGGCGACGGGACCGGTGATCGCGTCAAGCGTCACCTCTTTGCCCGTCAGGCGCACCCGGTCCGGGGCGGCGCCGGTTGCGCGCTCGATGTGCCGGGCGATGTCGTCCACCGCGCGGCCCATGCTCCAGCCGTCATCGCCAAAGAAGTACGCAACCACGGGAATGTCGCCCGTCATCGGGCGGCCTCGCGGAGGGTGCGGCGGGACCACCGCAGCCTGCGAACCTGCTCCGGCTCGATGCCAGCCGCCGCGCACACGTCGCGTTCCAGCTCCCGGGCCCGTGCCACGACGGTGGCGGCAACGGCGGCATCCCATCCATCGGGATAGCGCCGGTGCCACGAGCGGAAGCGCTCGTCCATCGGCTCAAGCTTTTGTCCGGCCCGCTTGTCGGCATAGGCGACGATGCGCGCACCCGTCGTTGCCTGCGTGACGGCAGCCGCGTCCGCATCGTCAGCGAGCCGTGTCACCGGATGATCCCGAACGAGCGGCGCAAGCTCGCCGAGCCCGTGGGCCTCCAGCCAAGCCGCAGAGCCGTCGCCGTGCCGGAGGTGGCCGGGCTTGCCCGCGGCCGACAGCTTGTCCACGTCGTGCAGCAGCGCCGCCGTTTCGACGGCGAGGGGGTGGACGGCCTCGCCTCGCGCAGCCGCGCCTCGGGCGAGGAACGCCGCCACGTCCGCCACGGCGCAGACGTGACGCAGATGCCACGGCGGCGGATGGAGCGAGAGCAGCAGGCGCGCCGCCTCGCGGCGGCTTGGAACGGTCATGGGACGGATCGTACCGGGCGGGGAGCACCGCGGCCGCGCGCCTCGCCCCACCGGTGGTCACCGTGACGCCGCCAAGCTCAAACCGCACATCGAGCCGACCCGCAAGGTCAGTCCGGTAGACGCGCGCACCGGCGCTGCGGACCCGCGCAACCGTGGACGGCGCCGGGTGCCCGTAGTCGTTGGCAGCGCCAACAGAGATGAGCGCGATCGCCGGCCGCGTCGCGGCGAGGAGCGCGGCGCTGGTCGCGGTGGCGCTCCCGTGGTGGGCCACCTTGAGCACGTCGATCCTGGGGAGTCCGCCCGCGATCAGCGCGGGGTCCACGTCGTCCTCGGCGTCACCCGTGAGCAGGAAGCGGTGCCCGGCTGCCTCACCGAGCAACACAATCGACGTGTCGTTGATAGTGCGGCCGGTGCTGCCGGGATCCAGCGGCACGTCGCCGCGGCGCGGCCAGAGCACGCGGAGCGCCACGTCGCCCACGTGCAGCACGTCGCCCTGGGCAAGCACCGCGCGCGGCGGGGCGTCGCGTTGCCGCAGGGCCAGGTCCCAGGCGTGCCACCCGGGGCCGCCGCCGCGCATCCCAGGCTCAAACACGCGGCCAACGCGGTATCGCTCCAGCGCCCGGACCAGCCCGGCGACGTGATCCTCATGCGGGTGCGTCAGCACCACGACATCCAGTCGCCGATCCCACGGCGGCACCACGGCGTCCAGTTCTGCCAGCAGGCGCGCGGGGTCCGGGCCGCCATCCACGAGCATGCGCCCCCCGTCGCGGCTCTCCACAAGGATGGCGTCGCCCTGGCCGACGTCGAGCACGACCAGTCGGTCCGCCCGACCGGTCACGTCGGTCACCGCAAACCCGCACGCAGCGATCGAGGCTGCGACGACGATCAGGGCCAGCCGCTCCGCCCGGCCAAGCTGGCTTGGGCGACCCAGTGACGCCTTCGCGGTCTTGGCCTCACACTTGGCGGACGGAGTCGCGGGCGGTTCGCGGCGGCGCCGGCTTCGTCTCCGGCGCAGCCAGACAAGCCCGCCCACAAGCGCGATACCCGCTGCGTTGCCAGCCGGCATCGTGAGCTCGGGCGGCAGCGTCACCGCCGCAAACGGGAGACCGGCCGCGGCACGGACGATGGCAACCATCACGTGGAGCAGCAGCCAGCCCGGCAGCCCGCCCAGCCACCCGATCACCGATGGTGCGCCGAGCATCACCAGCCATCCCGAACCCATTGCGAGCATCCCCGCGGCCATCGCTGCCGGAACCAACGGGACCACGGCAAGGTTGACCAGCGGAGCCACCAGCGAAAGCCGTCCAAACGTGGCCAGGACGTCGGGAAGCGTTGCAGCCTGCGCGGCCATCGAGATGCCCAGACTCTCGGCCAGCAGGCCCGGGAGCTTGTGCGCGCCGTCCCGGCCGACCGCCAGGCGCGAGAACCAGCCGCCCAGCGGCGTCGCCCAGGCGAGCAGCCCGGCTGTCGCCTCCACGGACAGGCGGAACCCCGCATCCCCGATCATCGCGGGCGAGGCCATCAGCAGGATGGCCACTGCAAGCCCCAAGGCAGTCGCGGCACCCCCGGCCCGGCCCGATGCCCGCGCCACCAGCGCGACGCCCGCCATCACGCCGGCTCGCACAACCGACGGTGACGCACCCGCCGCCACGACATACAGCGTGACCGTCCCGGCGACCGCCATGGCGATCACGCGCCGGGATCTGCCGCGCATCACCGCGCCAACCAGACCCGCGACGATGGCGATATTCCAGCCGGAGATCGCGACGACATGGCTCACGCCCGCGATGGAGAAGTCCGCAGCGAGCTGGCGATCCACGCGCTCGCGCAGGCCGATGAGGATCCCCGCAGCGAGCCCCGCCTCGGGCTCGGGCATCGCGCGCTGCAGCGTATCCCCGGCGCCATCGCGGATGGTCTGGAGCGATGGCCACGGCGGCGCACGGACAATCCGCAGCGACGAGGCTCGGAGGCTGCCCGCCGCACCCGTTCGCCGCAGGTACTCCCCATACGGGTCGTCCGTCGGCGGTGGCTCCAGACGCCCGTCCACCTCCACCATGGCTCCTGCAGCAACGGCAGGAAACCCGGGCAGTGTCGCCGCAACGGCAACCGGTCCGGTGGGTGTGGCAACGTCGAGTCGGGCGTTCTGGCTCCCGTCCCGAGGCGACCCAACCGAGGTCACCTCGGCCCGCCACGGCCCGCTCCCCACAGCGTCAAGGCCTGGCCCAGCGACATCGGGCAGCAGGAGCAGGCGCGCCCCGACAAGCACAATGCCGATGCCCGCCGCAATCGTGCGCGCGCGCCAGACCGAGCCCGTTGCCCGAGCGGCAGCCGCCATGCCCAGCGCAACCCCGCAGGCGGCGACCGGGGCCGGCGACGCGCCAAGCCAGACCGCCGCCGACCCTGCGGCCGCACCCAGCGCCAGCCACGCGGCCCGCGGCATCGCCGCGCCAGCGCGACTCACGGCGCCGCCCTCATCCGCTCACCGTCGCGAGGGGCCGGATCTTTGCAAGCACCGCCTGGCTGATCACCTTGCGGCTGACCAGTTCATCAAGCGTGCGGAACGGGCGCTCTGTCCGCGCGGCGATGATCTTGGCCGCCGTCGCCGGGCCGATCCCGGGCAGGGTGTCAAGCGCCTCCGCGCTGGCCCGGTTCAGATCCACAAGCCCGCCCGCGCCGCCTGGAGTCCCGCCCGACGACCCGGGTCCGGGTGTTGGAGCCGCGACCGCCGCCTCGTCCCGCGACGGCACGTGGATCTCGTCACCGTCCTCCAGCCGCCGGGCGAGGTTGAGCGCCCGATCCGCAGCCACGGAGTCCACGCGCGGGCCATACCCGCCGGCCGACTCAATCGCATCGCCAACACGCGAGCCTGGCGCCAGCCGATACACACCGGGGCGCCGCACGGCACCGCCGACCTCCACCACGAGGTCGACACCGGACGCGGTGCTCGAGTCCGGCGCTGCTGCGTCGGTGACTGCCGGTGAACCGGCTGCGTCCGTTGTTCCCGGGACGGCAACAACCGCATCTGGCCGCGCGGCCGCGACAACCGCGACAACCGCCACCGCGATCGCGACAACTGCCGCGCCAATCGTCAGCCAGCGCCGTCTTGGGTCAGGTCCTGCATCGGCTGCTGACGGCCTCCCCGTCTCGGCAGGCACAGCGGGGTCAGGCGCAGCCTCGTCAATCACGCGCCACGGCGCGCTGGAGGGCTCCACGTTTGGCAGCTCCCCGGCGGGGGTGCGGGCGGAGGGTAAGTAGGGCAGCGTCGATGGACGATCCGGCCCCCGCCGGGGGCACGTCCTTCGGGGGCCGGAGGTCCAGGGGCAACGGTAGCCAGCGCCACTTATCGGCCACTTATCGGCGCCGCCACAACTGACAGGGAGACGCGCTCGCCGCAGAGGACCTAGCATCGGCACGTGACCGACGACCCGTTCCCGCGCGCGCGCTTTCAAGCCCTCGTCGGCCGGCTGCCCGCGTATCTGAAACTTGCGTGGCGTCTCGCGCGCGACCCGCTGCTGAGTCGTACGCGACGCGCCGCGCTGATCGCCGCGGCCGGCTACCTCATCTCGCCCATCGACGCCGTCCCCGGCGCAATCCCCGTGCTTGGCCAGTTGGACGATCTCGCCGTGGCCATCGGCGCCATCAAGCTTGCGCTAGCCGGCCTCTCACCTGCGCGGCGCCGGGAACACCTGACGGCCGTTGGCCTCGCCGAAGCCGATCTGATGGATGACCTTCGCGGTATCGCGACGATCACTGCCTGGATCCTGCGCAAGGGCGCCCAGGTTGCGGCCCACGGCGCACGCATCGGCGCCAGGGCGGCGGTGGCCGGTGCCGGCTTGGTGGCCGGTGGCGCCAAGATGGTCGCCGCCCGATCGATTGCGGCCGCGGCCCAGGGCGGGTCCGCCGTGCGCGACCGCCTGCCCGATCGGCGGGCCAAGCCGAAGCGCGGGTCGAGGCTGCCGACGCTCGAGATCGAAGCCGACGTGCTGCCGGAGCAGATCCCCCAATACCGTCCCCGACGGTGCTAAGGACGAGCGCCAGCGGCCCCGGTGCCCCAATCGGCACCTGAGCCCAGTTGTTGGCCTTGAATCGGGGCAATTTGGCCCAGTTGAGCGCAATTTCGGCCCGATCCCGCCCAGGTGGCCCGCTTTGCACCGGCTGGGACGGTATTAAGGAATTGCGCAGCGGTCCGGCCGCCGCCGGAGGCCCGGCTGGCCTTCTAGCCCTTCGTGAGCAGCGCCCGCACCTCGGAGGCGAACCGCGTCATCGACTCGTCGTCGTAGTTCGCCGGCATACCCGCGATCAGGTGGCGGTACCCGAGATCTACGTACCCCGCGAGCTTCTCGGCCACATCCTCGGGCGTCCCCACCGGTTGATCCGCCCAGGGGACGGCGATGCGGTTGCGCTCAAACGCCTCCTTGAACAGCCGCTCTGCCTCAGCCCGGTTGTCGCGGATGAACACCGTGCCGATGCCCGTGGTGCGCTCAATCTCGGCCGGGTTCCGGCCCACGGTCTCGCAGTGCTGGAGCAGCACCGCTTCCTTGTGTCGCACGCCCTCAACGCCGCCGCCGACGTTGTTCATGTCGCCGTACTTCGCGACAAGCTTGAGCGTCACCTGCTCGCCGCCGCCGCCGATCAGGATCGGCAGGTGCTTCTGCAGGGGCAGGGGATCGTTGCGCGTGTGCTGGCTCACGTAGTGCGGGCCGGCTGCAACCGGCTCCGTGCCATCGAGCATGCCGCGCATGATCGGCAGGGCCTCGCCCAGCCAGCGGAGGCGCTCCGGAAAGCCCGAGCCAAAATCGAAGCCGAACTGCTGGTGCTCCTCATCAAACCACGCGCCGCCGATGCCCAGAATTGCGCGGCCGCCGCTGATGTGATCGAGCGTCGTGGCCATCTTGGCCGTCAGCGCCGGGTTGCGGAAGGTGTTGGCGCCAACCATGAGGCCGATGCGGACGCGCTTCGTCGCCTGTGCCCAAGCGGTGATCGTCAGCCAGCCCTCAAAGTTTGGGCCGTGCGGGTCGCCGATGATCGGGTACACGTGGTCCCAGGTCCAGAGGCTGTCGTAGCCCAACTCGTCGGCGCGGACGCCGGCTGCGAGGAGCTTTGGCCAATCGGTGTACTGGTTCCAGGCGAGGGCGCCAAGCTTGATGTCAGTCATAGCCTGAGTTTACGGTGGGCGCGTTGCCCGGCAGGAGTGCGGCGGATCACCCTTGCTTCACGATGTCGATCGAGATCTCCACTGCCGGGACCGTCCCCCTGTTCTCGAGCCAGTGGGTCGTGTGCCGGTCCTCCGGCCAGCCAAGTCCGGGCCCATAGTCAGTCTCGACCCCGTCACGGTGGTCGGTGATTGTTCCCTGTAGGACGTACACGGTGCCAGGCCTGCCCTTGTGGTCGTGGATCGGACCGAAAACAGATCCTGGCTCCATCGTGAACATTCGCATGCGGAGCTGGAGCCCGTCGAGGCCCTCGATCTCGGGGCCGAGGTCAACCGTTGCCAGCAGCTTCGACGTGACGCCCCGGGTCTCGGGTGACGCCTGTCCGTCGCTCATGGTGCGCTCCTGCACGCGGCAATCGCGAGGGGCTACCCCCGCAGGACGATGTTCACCAGCTTGCCGCCGCCGACGACGATCAGCTTGGCGATCTGCGCACCGCCGATGGCGGCGATCACCTTGTCGCGGCTGCGGACGATCTGCTCCAGCTCAATTTCGCTGATCCCGGCCGGGACCGTGATCTTGTCGCGGAGCTTGCCGTTGATCTGGATGGGGACGTCGCGGGTTGCCTCAACGACGGCCGTCTCATCCACGCGCGGCCAGGCAGCCGTGTGTATGGACGTCCACTCCTCGCCCCGGGCGGCGGCCAGACGCGACCAGAGCTCTTCCGTGATGTGCGGCGCGGCTGGCGCCAGCATTAGCAGCAGCATCCGTACGGCCTCGTCCCACTCGGGCAGCCCCGCAACCTCGGTCCCGCGGTACCGGGCCAGCGTGTTGGAGAGCTCCATGAGCTTGGCGACCATCGTGTTCCACCGGAACCCGTCGTAATCGACTGAGACATCGCGCAGCGTGCGGTGCGCGGCGGCGCGGATGTGGTCGCGCGCAATCGCATCGGTCTCGCCGGCGGGCAGCTGGCCCGATAGCGGATCCGCAGGCTCGCGGCCAAGCGGGTCCAGCGCCAGCGTCCAGACGCGGCCCAGGAACTTTGCCACGCCGCCGATGCCGGTGGGGCTCCACGGACCGCCCTGGTCCCACGGGCCCATGAACATCAGGAACAGGCGTACGGCGTCTGCGCCGTAGCGCGATACCAGCTCGTCGGGGTCCTGGACGTTGCCGCGGGACTTGGACATGCGCTCGCCGTCCGCACCCAGGATCTGCCCCTGGTTGAACAGCTTGCGGAACGGCTCGTTCTGGTGGATCAGGCCTAGATCGCGCATGGCCTTGGTGAAGAACCGGCTGTACAGCAGGTGCATCACCGCATGCTCGGCACCGCCCGTGTACTGATCCACCGGCGTCCACTCATGCACCTGCTCCGCGTCCACGGGGCCGTCGTTCTTGTGCGGCGAGAGGTAGCGGAACCAGTACCAGGAGGAGTCGATGAAGGTGTCCATCGTGTCGGTCTCGCGCCGGGCTGGCTTGCCGCACTGCGGGCAATCGACAGCCAGGAACGCCTCGTCACGGGTCAGCGGGTTGTCGCCCGAGCCGCGGTAGTCAACCTCGTCCGGCAACAGCACCGGCAGGTCTGCCTCGGGGACGCCGACAGGGCCGCAGTCCGGGCAGTGGATGACCGGGATGGGCGTGCCCCAGTAGCGCTGGCGGCTGATCAGCCAGTCGCGGATGCGGAACGTGACCGCCTGCTTGCCCTGGCCGTCCGCCTCCAGCCACGACACGATCTCATGCCAGGCCTCAGCCGCCGGTCGGCCGGTGAAGGAGCCTGAGTTGACCATCACCTCGTCGATGGTGTGCGCGGTGAACGCCTCGGCCAGAACCTCGTCCGGGTCGCCATCGCGCGGCATGACCACCTTGATGATCGGCAGCCCAAACGCCTTGGCGAACGCGAAGTCGCGCTCGTCGTGCGCGGGGACGGCCATGATGGCGCCGGTGCCGTAGCCGCCCAGCACGTAGTCCGCGATGAAGATCGGAATGCGCGCGCCGTTGACGGGGTTGATCGCGTCGGCGCCAATCGGCACGCCCGTCTTCTCGCGGTCCGTGGCAAGCCTGTCAATCTCGGTCTTGTTGGCGGACGCGGTGACGTAGGCCTCAACCTCAGCACGACGATCCGGCGAGGTCAGCACGGACACCAGCGGGTGCTCCGGCGCCAACACCATGAACGTGGCGCCAAACAGCGTGTCCGGGCGCGTGGTGAAGACGCGGATGGGCTCGCCGCCCGCGTGGTGGGGCATCGGCGCGGACTCGAACACCACCTCGGCGCCCGACGAGCGGCCAATCCAGTTGGTCTGCATGATGCGGATGGGCTCGGGCCAGTCCAGACCCGTGAAGTCCAGCAGCTCGTCCGCGTAGTCCGTGATCCGCAGGTACCACTGCGGCAGCTCGCGCTTCTCCACCTGCGCGCCGCAGCGCCAGCAGCGCCGCTCCACGCCCTCAACCTGCTCCCGGGCCAGCGTGCCGTCGTTGGGGCACCAGTCCACGGGCGAGACGGACCGATAGGCCAGCCCCTTCTCCAGGAACTTGATGAACATCCACTGGTTCCAGCGGTAGTACGCCGGATCGCAGGTGACCACCTCGTGGCGCCACGCAAACGTGGCACCCATGGTCCGCAGCTGGCGGCGCATGTTCTCCATGTTTGCGCTCGTCCACGCACGCGGGTTGATGTTGTTCTTGATCGCCGCGTTCTCTGCAGGCAGCCCAAAGGCGTCAAAGCCGATGGGCAGGAACACGTTGTCGCCGTGCATACGCCGATAGCGCGCGATGGCGTCCGTGGGCGTCGTGATGTACCAGTGGCCGATGTGCAGCGCGCCCGACGGGTATGGGTACATCGTCAGCAGGTAGAAGCGCGGCTTGGAATCGTCGTAGAGGTCCGTGTCGTAGAGACGCAGATCCGCCCAGCGCTCCTGCCACTTGGGCTCAATCGCTGTCGGGTTGTACCGCTCGATGCGGTCCCGCGCCTCTCCTGTGATCGTCACGGCATGGACCCCTTGAGGTAACAAAACCCCCCGCCGGTCCCGGCGAGGGGTCAGGTTGTCGGCGTTGGCGGAGTGATGGTGGAGCTAAAGGGGTTCGAACCCTTGACCTTCTGAATGCCATTCAGACGCTCTCCCAGCTGAGCTATAGCCCCACGGTTTCGTGCTCTGTCAGAGCCGATTACTGTGTTTCTGCCTTGACCACTGCGCTCTCACAGACTATAACTGGTCCGGAAATCCAGTCGACCATTCTGCGAGTCATCACCTGTGACCAGTTCCCTGACAGGCGCCACACATAGTATCGCACCCGGGCTCGAGCGCGACATCGCCTCGTTCGCCCGCCACCTGCGCGCGGCCAACCTGAGCCCCAAGACCATCCAGACCTACCTCGAGGCCAACGGACAGCTCGTCCGCTTCCTCGCGGAGACAGGGCGTCCCGGCACGCTCGCCGATCTCCGCCGCGAGGACGTCGAGGCGTTCATCGAGAATCTGCTCGAGCGCCATTCTGCGGCCACCGCCCACAATCGCTACGCGGGGCTCCAGGCGTTCTTCCGGTGGGCGGTTGAGGAGGAGCTCATGTCGGCCTCGCCGATGGCTCGGATGAGGCCGCCCAAGGTGCCTGAGCAGCCGCCGGCCATCCTCCGCGAGCCCGAGCTCCGGGCGCTGCTCCACGTCGTCGGCGCGGACCGGACGTTCGCCGGCCGGCGCGACGCGGCGATCCTCCGGCTGTTCATCGACACCGGTGCCCGCCGGGCCGAGGTAGCGAACCTGCGCTGGGTGCCGGCCGAGCCCGACACGAACGACGTCGACCTCGACGCGGGGCTGGTCCGTGTGCTGGGCAAGGGTCGGCGCGAGCGGCTGCTGTCCATCGGGTCGAAGACCGTCAAGTCGTTCGACCGCTATCTCCGCGTGCGCGAGGGCCACGCCGCCGCCGCCACGCCCTGGCTGTGGCTCGGGCTCAAGGGCCGGCTTACCGATTCAGGCATCGCGCAGATGGTCGCCGACCGTGGCCGGGCGGCCGGGCTCGGGGACAGCGTCCATCCCCACTTGCTGCGCCACACATACGCGCACATGGCGCTCAGCTCCGGGATGCAGGAGACGGACCTGATGCGGATCGCCGGCTGGCGCAGCCGGGCGATGCTCCAGCGCTATGCAGCGTCGGCGGCGACCGAGCGGGCGCTCGCGGCGGCGCGGCGGCTTAGCCCTGCGGACCGGCTCTGACGCTCGTCTGCCGATTGCGCGCTCGACAGGAGTTGAGCGTGCAGACACCACAAATATCCCGGTACCGATCGAGGGAGCGGACGGCTGCTTGATGGCCGCGGGCGCTTGATTGGGAGGCAGCTTCCCCCTGGGCCGTCTGTCAGATCGCCAGCGCCTCAATAGCGTCGGCTCACTGTCATTCGGCCGAACGCGGCCACTAGGACGTTGAGGTCGGAGGTGCAAGTGGGCTTGCGCCCCCCATACCGATTTCAGCGTGGAGGTGATCCGGCTGGCTCCCGTAGGTGCCAGTGAGGGACCCAAGAGAGGCTGACGATTGGCTCCGGCGGGCTGGGCCGGCTCGTCGATCGCGGAGGGTGGCATCGAGCTTTTCGACCGCGAGTTCCTACGTGCTTGGCCGGGACGCCGCTGGCGGCCCGCTCTGACGATCGATCGAGCGCGCCCGACAGGAATCGAACGTGAGGACGCCATCGCCTTCGTCAGGGTCCCGATCGTGCGGCGACCGCGACCATTGGGTGCTGGTGATCGCGCCGAACGGGCGGTCCGCGGTGCTTCGGCCGCGCGTCGACGGCTTGGTCGCTGGTGTCCGCGATTCTCAGGGTCCTTCGCCGCCCGCAGGCTGATCGGCACGGTCCGCGCCGTTGCGTCAAGCACTCGACACGGGCCCGCTTCACTCTCGATGGGTGCGACTGGCTGTAGCCCCGGCTGGCCGCCCATCCCTACCGTGGTCCCCGATCGCCGCAGAACAGGAGCCGTGATGTCCGTCATCGACCGCATCCATGCCCGTGAGATCCTCGATTCCCGAGGCAATCCGACCGTCGAGGTGGACGTCGTCCTCGACAGCGGCGCCCAGGGCCGCGCAGCCGTCCCCTCCGGCGCCTCGACGGGCAGCCACGAGGCGGTCGAGCTGCGGGACGGCGACAAGTCACGGTTCGGGGGCAAGGGCGTCCTCACTGCCGTCGCGTTCGTCAACGAGGAGATCGAGGAAGCGCTCCTCGGCGCCGACGCCGAGGATCAGCGCGCCATCGACGACGCGCTGATCGCGCTCGACGGCACGCGCAACAAGGCCCGGCTGGGCGCCAACGCGATCCTCGGCGTGTCGCTCGCGTGCGCCAAGGCGAGCGCGGACGAGTACGGGCTCCCGCTGTACCGATACCTGGGCGGGATCTCGGCCCGAACCCTGCCGCTGCCGATGTTCAACATCCTCAACGGGGGCCGCCACGCCGCCGACTCGACGGACTTCCAGGAGTTCATGATCGCACCCGTCGGGATGCCGACCTTCCACGAGGCGGTCCGCGCGGGCGCCGAGGTGTTCCACGCCCTCCGGGCAGAGCTGCACGAGAAGGGCTTCGCGACCGGCCAGGGCGACGAGGGCGGCTTCGCGCCGTCGCTTGCGTCGAACCAGGCCGCGATCGAGATCATCCTGCGCGCGATCGAGCGCGCCGGCTACCGTCCGGGCGAGGACGTCGCCATCGCGCTGGACCCTGCCGTGAGCGAGATCCGCGACGCGTCGGTCCCAGCCGACGTCGAGGGTGAGCTGACGTACCGGCTGGCGAAGGAGGGGCGCACCCTCAAGACGTCCGAGCTGATCGACTTCTGGGCGGACTGGCTCGCCCGCTACCCGATCGTCATGCTCGAGGACGGCCTCGCCGAGGACGACTGGGCCGGTTGGGCCAAACTCACCGCGCGGCTCGGGGACAAGGTGCAGCTCGTCGGCGACGACATCTTCGTGACCAATCCCGAGTACCTCGCGCGCGGCCTCGAGGAGCACACGGCCAACGCGATCCTCATCAAGCTCAACCAGATCGGGACCCTGTCCGAGACGCTCGACGTGGTCCAGCGCGCCCGCGCGGCCGGCTGGGGTGCGGTCGTGAGCCACCGCAGCGGCGAGACCGAGGACACGACGATCGCGGACTTCGTGGTCGGTCTGGGCATCGCCCAGATCAAGACCGGTGCGCCGTCGCGGACGGAGCGGGTCGCCAAGTACAACCAGATGCTGCGCATCGAAGAGCAGCTCGGGGCTGCCGCCAGGTTCGCCGGCCGGGCCGGCCTGCGCCTGGGGTAGGGCGGTCGGTCGACCCTCGATGCCGCCGGCATCCACCGGGAAGTTCAGCCCGACACCGCTGGTTCGAGTTGCTCGATGGCGCCACCGCTGCCGAACACGTGGCGGTAGATGTCCTCGCCGTGGGGGCTCGCCTTCGATGAGCCGGAACGTTCTCTGCCCATCGGGCAGCCGTTCGGCGCGAAGGAACAGGGCATCGGCGCGGCCCTCGCGGGCGAACCCGTCCGCGAGGTCGTACAGGTGCGTCACGCACGCCACCTTGATACCAGCCTCGAGTAGCGCGTGCGCGACCTGGCGCCCGATCTCCGAGCCTTCGCGCTCGTTGGTGGAGGCGAAGGACTCATTCAGCAGGACCAGGCTGTCGGCGGTCACCTGGTCCACGATCGCGCTCATCCGGCGCAGCTCCTCGTCGAGCTTGCCGCTCTGGAGGCTCGCGTCCTCCTCGCGCCGGAAATGGGTGAACACGCCCGGTCGGACGTCGGCTCGAAACGCCTCGGCCGCCACGAGCATGCCGCTCTGCATCATCAGGTGGGCGAGCCCGAGGCTTCGCAGGAAGGTCGACTTGCCACCCCGGTTGGCCCCGGTGACGACGAGGAGGGCCTTGCCGTCCGCGTCGATGTCGTTGCCGACGACCCGTCCCGGAACGCTCAGGCTCAGGCTGATGTCGTACAGCCCCCGGGTGAGGAGTGCTGGCGTTCCGCGCGGCTGCGCCTCGGGCCTGCAGATCGGCTCGCCCTTGCGGGCGAGCGCCTCGGCCAGGTTGAGGCAGCCGACGTAGAACGCGGTCTCCGTCCGTAGCTGCACGAAGTAGCTCAGGATGTGATCGGTGGACCGGGTGAGTGCGTCTGCGGCGAGGGCGACCCCGCGACCCCGAAGCTCGCCCATGGTATGGGCGCCCGCCTCGTCCCGGGGCGCGAGCTGGTAGACGTAGGTGCCGGGTTCGGAAAGCCCGATCCGTTCGCGCCAGGTGCGCTTGCGAACCCGCCGTCGGAGCACGTAGTCCGTGCTCCGGTTGCCCGGCCCGAGCGACGCGCTGACGAGCACGCCACTGCCCCACTGCAATCGCCGGATGTGACCTTCCACGTCACCGAGAAACGCGTCGTCCAGCTCCGCCGCGATCTCGGCGAACAGCCGGTGGAAGCCCTCGGACGCCACGCCGGCGACGCCGGCGTCCGCCATCGCCCGGAGCTTGCGGATGGCGCCCAGCAGGGCCTGGAGGACGTCCACCGAGTGATGGAGAGAGGACTCGGGGAACCGCGAGCTGTAGCCAAAGACGTGTCGCTCGCCCTCGATCGCCGCCACCGCGATCGCGTGGAGCTCGCGCACCAGGGCGGGTTGACGCAGGACGTCGGCCAGGATGTCCTGGCGATACCCGATCTCGTCGGGGTCGCGGAGCCCGGCGAGGATCGCGGCGAGCGAGACATCCCGGACGACGCGGTCCTTGCCCGCCATGGCGCCGACGAGGATGTCCAGGCCAAGATCCGCCCTGAGCGCCGCAGCGGAGACGGGCGGCGCGACGGCTGGATCGAAGTCGCGATCGCGGTACATCAGCCGGACCCTCATGACCCGAGCCTCGTGCGCAGGCGTTCGTACGTCAGCCCGTGCTTCTCGGCGATGGCCATCGCATACGCGAGTCCGTCCGCCGCCCGGCGGACGATACGGAAGGTCCGCCGGGCCGGCTCCTCGGGGTCGACCGTGCTGACCATGCTCACGATCGACGGGTCGAGCGTCGAGAGCTCATCGAGGAACGTCACGGCGATGGACAGGCAGCCCCGGTCGAGGATCGCGCGGACCACCTCGGTGTTGATGAACAGCTGGTCGTGGAGGGTGGTGGAGCTGAAGCTCTCGTTCATCACCAGGAGGCTGTGGGCCGTCGCCACATCTAGGATGTCGCGGATCCGGCAGAGGTCGTTCTCGAGCTTGCCGCTCAGGTCCTCGACCCGCTCCTGGCGCTCGAAGTGGGTGAAGATCCCATCCACGAGCGGGAGCCTCGCCTCCGTGCCGGGCACGGGGACGCCGAGTGCCGCCAGGTGGTGGAGCTGTCCGAACATGCGGGCGAACGTCGTCTTGCCACCCTGGTTGGGTCCCGAGACCACCAGCATCCGCTCGGAATCGTTCAGCGAGACGTCGTTGACGATGATGGCCTGCTCTGAGGCCAGCTTCGTGGCGAGCGCCAGGTCGAAGGCGTCACGGGCCTCGACGGTCCCGCGATCGGCCGTGACGGTCGGGTATGCGAAGCGCAGCCCGCGCGGTGACACGCGCTCCATGAGCTCCACGTAGGCCACGTAGAACTGGATCTCGCGGTCGAAGCGGCCGAGCACCGGATCGAGGAACTCGCGATGCCGGATGGCGAAGTCGTCGAGCGCCGCGAACACGGCGGGGTACAGCAGGGCAACGCGATCGAGCACGGCCGCCTCGACGTGGTCCATCTGCGGCCAGGTAGAGAGCTCGAACGCGTATGCCTTCCCGTTCGCCTGCCGGAACTTCTCGAACGCCGCGAGGATCTCGGCGCCGTAGTCGGGCTCCGAGTCGTAGCGGCTGACGGCCACCCGGTCCGCCTGGAACCAGAGTCGATACCGCACGCCGTCCAGATCCTCCCTGAGGCGCTCTCGATCCGAGGCCAGCTCGATGAGCGCCGACGAGCCCAGGTACTCGTCGAGGTAGCCGCACAGCCCTCGGAGCCCGCTCGACGGCGGAGCTGCTGCGGAGAGGGCGCCACGGAGACCCGCCGCAGCCTCGCAATACGCGCCTGCCGCATCGAGGATCCACCGCTCCTGCTCGTAGCGGTAGCGTGCCTTGCCGGCGCGAAGAAGGTGCTCCCGGACCTCCTGCATCCCCTTGGCGAAGGCGCGGATGACCTGCAGGATCTCGGGGTCCTCGAGGTCGCGAAAGACCTCGTGTCGATACTCGATCGTCGCCAGATCGTCCACCCGCGCCCGGAAGAACGGCTCGAGCGAGTATTGGGCGCGGCCGGCGGTGACCGTCGCCACGATGTCGTCGAGGTGCAGGTCCACGAAGACGCCCTGCGACTCGAGGGGGGCGGCAAGTTCGGAGGGGCCGTCATCGCAGAACAGGATGCTCGCGAACGGCGCGGGTTCGTCGCCGCCCGGCAGCGGGGCCGGGGCAGATGGCCGACCCTGGGGACGTGCCTCGTCAGGTGGGCGCGTGCTCTGCGGTTGGGTGGGGACCACCATGGCGCCGGCAACCTCTACGCGTGCTTTGACACGTAGAGACCATCAGCGGCCGGATGCCGCGGTCCATCGGGCGAGTCGTCCGATCGGCGAGCCTCATCGCCATCGACATCCTAACCGATCGTCCGCCGAGTGTCGCCGCATGGGAGGGTCCCCTGAGAGCATCCGGCGAGCGTCAGGAGGCGGCGTTCGCCATCAGGCACCGCGTCGCCCGGACCAGGTCCGCCGCGACGTCCGAGAAGGGCGCCGGAAACGCGAGCACGCCCCCCGGCTCACCCACGAGCTCGATGCGGCCGGTCAACGGCGAGAGGATCAACCGCACGGCGTGCGCCCTGGCGAGCGGCTGACGGACCGTGCGAAGCGAGTCCACGAACAACACGGCGTCCGAGGTGAGCGCCCATAACGCCGGCTGGCGCTGGCCGGGTCGTCGTGGGCTGAACAGGGCGGCAAGCGGAGGCTCCGGGCAGCGTGCGAGGAGCGCACGCGCCGCCTCGACCTGGGCGAACGCCTCGGCGTGCGACCAGTCCGGTTCCCGTGCGGTCACCACGTATCGACGACGCGGTGCCCTGGTACCCGGTGCAGCCACGAAGCGCCCCGCGAGTGCGGCGGCCAGGCGGACCTCGGCCTCGTACTCCTCGGGCAGGGTGGCGACGGTCGTTCCGCGTACGGTCCGCACGTGGAGCTCGACCACGGACGACCGCCGCCGGACCTCCAGGCCCGTCAGCGACTCGATCGGCACGATCTCCACGTCGACGCCCCAGTCCGAGAGATAGCGGTCGGGGTCGGCGTGGTCGACGAGCCAGACCACCTGGCGGTCCGTGAGCGCGAAGAGGGCCGCCCGCCGGTCGAACCGCCGACGCAGGCGATCGAGCGCCCCGGACAGCGCGACCGGCTGTCGCTCGATGGCATACAGCAGCCGTTCTTCAGCATCGAGGAGCCGTTCGAGGCCGCGGAGGTAGCGCGGCGGCAGGCGTCGAATTGCGTACTCGGGCAGCGCGTGCGGACTCGTGAACCGTGCCGCCTCGAGCGACGATGCAGGAAGCTCCCACGCGCGTCCCCCGGTGACACGGTCGGCGGCGCGCCGCGCGCGGTGGCGCTGTCGGCCCTCGTGCGCTACCCGGGCGGCCTCATCGCGGCCGAGCCAGGGCGCGTCCGGCAGGCCGGTCACCACCCGCACCGCGGCATGGCTCGGGTCGGGCGTCCCGTCGATCCGACCCACGAGGATCGGGCCACGGTCGTCGCGGACCGCACCGGTCCAGGCGACCTCGATGCGACACCCGGCGAACGTGGACACGGGCACCGCGACCAGCACACGGATGCCACGGCCCGATCCGTCGTCGGAGTCGACCACGGCGGCACGGTCGAGCCCGAGCCATGGACCCCGATTCCGAGCGCGTCGCGCGACGCGCTCGTGCGTTGCCGGGTCCTGGTCGAACTCCAGGCCCGGGCCGAGCGCCTCGACAACCTCGACCATGCCGCGGCCGGGATCGAGCGGGACGCTCATCGCCGCCGTAGCAGGCGGGCACGCCGGAGGGCGCGTCGGCACTCGGACGGGCGGACGTCCGCGGCCGCATAGCGCTCGAGCTCGTAATCGGCCGCGAGGAGGCTCATCCGCCAGCCGAGCACCGGGCGCACGCGCCGCGCGTGGGCTCTCGGCGACTCGGTGGGGGATCGTGCGAGGTTCGGCTCGCGCTCCAGGTGGGCGAGGACGTCCAGGTAGGCCGCCACGATCGACGTCACGGCCGGACGGCGGCGCAGCGAAAGCCTGGGGAGACGAAGCGACAATCCGAGCTGCGGCATGGACAGCTCGAGCCGGCGCTCCTCCCGGACGACCGGTGGCATCGGGCCATCCTTCGGCACTCCGCGAACGCGACGCGCCAGGAAGATACCGCCGCCAACCAGCCCCGCGAACACGACGGCGACAGCAAGGGCGGACGCCCACGTCGGGAGGTTTGGCGGCGTGCCCGTCCCTGGCGTCGCACCACCCGGCGCCGAACCCTGTGGCGGCGCGGACGGCAGGAGGCCGGCCAGGTGGCCGAACCCGGCGGCCGCGAGATCGCTTGCGGCGCCCAACGGCGCCACGACCGCGTGGACCAGCGTGGCAAGCGGAGCGCCGAGCAGGAACGCCGCCGGCAGCGAGATCGCCGCCAGGCCCAGGAGGACCGCAGCGAGCAGCGCAAGCCACCCGTGGTTGCTCGACCAGTCGACCCCGCTCTCACGGCCCAGTGCCTCGAGCCGCGTGAGCCCGATCGCGGACAGCGCGGCGGCAACGAACAACAGCGTGGCCGGCAGCGCATCGGCGATGAACGGATCGCGCATGGGTCCGGGGAGCGTCCCGCCGAACACCCACGGGATCACGAGCGCAGGCAGCCCGAGTCGAAGCAGGTCCGCCATCACCACGTCGTCCTGGCGTGGATCACCGTGCCGGGTTCCCTGCCAGATCGCGACGCCGACGAACACGCCGGCCGAGGCAGCTGTCGGGTCGAGGATGAGCGGGGACGTGGTCCCGGCGACGATGCCCAGGGCGGCCGCGCCGGCACCGATCGCGGCGGCCGAACGAACGAGCGACGGGCGCCGGCGCGCATGGAGGATCGCGGACCGCCCAAGCGCGATCCCGGCTCCCACCAGCACCGCGAGGGTCCACAACCCGATGGCCGGAGGTGGCAGGCGGAACAGGGGCGTCGTCGCCGCCTGTGCCACGGCG
>Ga0315268_10001664_pt1 | contig 25646 bp, 26 predicted proteins | sample C1_top_MG_FD_204535 | JGI IMG/M metagenome (GOLD analysis project Ga0315268, IMG submission 204535) | Sediment microbial communities from Yellowstone Lake, YNP, Wyoming, USA - C1_top | ecosystem: Environmental > Aquatic > Freshwater > Lake > Sediment | place: USA: Wyoming | collected 2017-08-01
CGAGGAAGACGGCATCGTGCTGGTCGACCAGGACAAGTGCCGCGGCTGGCGCATGTGCGTCTCCGGCTGCCCGTACAAAAAAATCTACTACAACTGGCAGTCCGGCAAGGCGGAGAAATGCACGTTCTGCTATCCGCGCATCGAAGCCGGCCAGCCCACCGTGTGTTCGGAAACCTGCGTCGGCCGCATCCGCTATCTGGGCGTGCTGCTGTATGACGCGGACCGCATCGAGGCGGCGGCCAGCGTCGAACATGACCGCGACCTGTACCAGGCGCAGCTCGATGTGTTCCTCGACCCGCACGACCCCAAAGTGATCGCACAGGCGCGAGCGGACGGCATACCCGAAGCGTGGCTGGAAGGCGCGCGCAAGAGCCCCGTGTACAAGATGGCGGTGGAATGGAAGGTGGCGCTGCCGCTGCACCCCGAATATCGCACCCTACCGATGGTTTGGTACGTGCCGCCGCTGTCGCCGATCACCGCAGCCGCGAATGCCGGTCAGGTGGGTGCCAATGGCTCTATCCCCGACGTGAACCAGCTGCGCATCCCGGTCAAGTATCTGGCCAACCTGCTCACGGCGGGAGACACCGCGCCGGTGGTGCGCGCGCTGGAACGCATGCTGGCGATGCGCGCTTACCAGCGCGAAAAACATGTGGACGGACGCGTCAACCTGGCGGTGCTCGAACAGGTCGGTCTGACTCAGGCCGAGGTGGAAGAGATGTACCACGTGATGGCGATCGCCAACTACGAAGACCGTTTCGTGATTCCCTCGACCCATCGCGAGTATGCCGAGAACACCTTCGACGTGCGCGGCGGCTGCGGCTTCTCGTTCGGCAATGGCTGCTCCGACGGTGCAGGCGAGACCAGCCTGTTCGGTGCCAATAAAAAACGCACCATCCCGATCAAACTGGAGGTTTGACATGGCCATCCGCAACGCATCCCTTACCCTGCGCGTATTTGCGCACCTGCTGTCTTATCCCACTGCGGAGTTGCGCGAGCACTTGCCGGAAATGCGCGACGCGCTGCACGGCGAAGCTGCGCTCACGCCGCAGCGCCTGAGCGAACTCGATGCGCTGATCGACACGCTGGCACACGGCGACGGACTCGACATCGAGGCGGCCTACGTCGAGCTGTTCGACCGCGGCCGCGCAACATCGCTGCATCTGTTCGAGCACGTGCATGGCGACTCGCGCGAGCGCGGCCCGGCGATGATAGATCTGGCGCAGACTTACGAGAAAGCCGGACTGTTCCTCGCCCCCGGTGAACTTCCGGACTACCTGCCTGCGGTGCTTGAGTTCGTCTCCACGCAACCGCCAGTCGAGGCGCGCGCGTTCCTGGGCGAGATGGCGCACATTTTCAACGCGATCTTCGCCGCATTGCAGCAACGCCAAAGCGGCTACGCCAGCATCCTCGGCGCGTTGCTGGAACTGGCCGGTGAGCAGGCACTGCCGGTGAAGCTCGCCCCCGAGGAGCCGCTGGACGCAAGCTGGGCCGAGCCGGTGGTCTTCGATGGCTGCTCATCGAAAGGCCAGACACAGCCAGACCAACCGCAACCTATCCACATCGTCCGCAAGGGCGCTTCCACACAAGGAGTTTCGACATGAATGCCTTCGATCCATTCCTGTTCGGCATCTACCCGTACATCTGCCTGACGGTGTTTTTTCTGGGCAGCCTGGTACGCTTCGACCGCGATCAGTACACCTGGAAAAGCGACTCGTCGCAGCTGCTCAAGGCGGGCCAGTTGCGCCTCGGCAGCAACCTGTTTCACCTGGGCGTGCTGTTCCTGTTCTTCGGCCACTTCGTCGGCATGCTCACGCCGCACTTCATGTACGAGCCTTTCATCGGCGCCGGCTCCAAGCAGCTGATGGCGATGGTGTCGGGCGGTGCCGCCGGCTTGCTCGGCATCGTCGGGATTTCCGTACTGATGCACCGCCGCCTGACCGAGCCGCGCATCTACGCCACGTCGCGCACCAGCGACATCGTGATCCTGTTGCTGCTGTGGCTGCAACTGGCGCTGGGCCTGGCCACGATACCGCTGTCGGCGCAGCATCTGGACGGCAGCATGATGATGCGCCTGGCCGATTGGGCGCAGCACATCGCCACCTTCCGCAGCGGCGCACCCGAATTGCTGGATGAAGCCGGCTGGGTGTTCAAGACGCACATGCTGCTCGGCATGACCATCTTCCTGGTGTTCCCGTTCACGCGTCTGGTGCATGTGTGGAGCGGCTTCGGCCTGCTGGGCTACATCTCGCGCCCCTACCAGATCGTGCGCAGCCGCCGGCTCAACCTGCCGGCCGGCCACAACCAACCCGGAAAATCATGAGCATGAATAGTCAAGCTGACAAAATCACGATGGTGGCGCGCATCAATGGCGTGCCGCTGCACGCGGCGGAGAAAACGCCCGAACCCGACGAACTGCGCCAGCGCGCCTGCACCGAACTGCTGCGCCAGGCAGCGCAACATGCCGGACTGCTGGCCGCGGACGACACGGCCAGCGCCGACGGCGTGATCAGTGCAGCTGCGGCCGATGCGATCGAGGCGCTGCTCGATCAGGCGCTGGATATACCCGAGCCTTCCGACGAGGCTTGCCTGCGCCACTATGCGGCGCACGAGGGCAGCTACCGCAGCGGAGAAAGAGTGCTGGTGCGGCATATTCTGTTCGCGGTGACGCCGGGCGTAGACGTGGTGGCGTTGCGCAAGCGCGCTGAGACCGCGCTGCTGGATGTGCGCTGCTACGACGACAATACTCCCGACCGTTTTGCGCAGGCCGCCCGCGAACTGTCCAACTGCCCCAGCGGCGCGCAGGGCGGCGATCTGGGCTGGCTCAGCGCCGACGACTGCGCACCCGAATTCGCCAAGGAATTGTTCGGACATGCCGAGGTGGGCGTGCTGCCGCGCCTGGTGCACAGCCGTTTCGGCCTGCACGTGGTCGAGGTGTTGCAGCGCGAAGCCGGTGTCAGCCAGCCGTTTGCAGCGGTGCACGGAGCCGTGTCCATGTCGCTGCGCCAGAAAAGCTATGTGACCGCGTTGCGCCAGTACCTGCGCCTGCTGGCAGGACAGGCGACCGTCGAAGGCGTGGAGCTGGATGCAGCCGAGACGCCCTTGCTGCAATAAGAAAGTTTCGCAGCTTGCCGCCCGTTTGCGTCTTCGGTATAGTGCCGCCTGCCGTTCAGACCAATGGGAGAGCGTGCCGCCCGCAAGCACAGGGCGCACCGCCGAAGGCGCAACACCCGTAACCGCTCAGGCTCACGAACCGTTGGTACAGGCAAATCTGGAGAGCGTCAAGATCGTTGAACTCGCGTAGCGAGTCCTTGTCCCCCTCGCCCGCTGTGCGGGAGAGGGATGGGGTGAGGGGATTTTGGCCACCGAAGGGGCACGCAACGCGAGTTGTAATCTCTCAGGTATCAAGGACAGATGGGGCGCAGCGCGAATTCGCGCTGCGCCCTTTTTCATTCTGCGAAAGACAACATGACACTCAAGCAAACCCCGCTCAATGCGGCACACCGCGCGATGGGCGCAAAAATGGTCGATTTCGGCGGCTGGGACATGCCGGTGAATTACGGCTCGCAGATCGACGAGCACCATCAGGTGCGCAATGACTGCGGCATGTTCGACGTGTCGCACATGCGCGTGGTGGACATCAAGGGCACCGGTGTGCGCGCCTTCCTGCGCACGCTGCTGGCCAACAATGTGGATAAGCTGACGCTGCCCGGCAAAGCGCTGTATTCCACGATGCTGCTGCCCGAAGGCGGCGTGATCGACGATCTGATCGTGTACTTCATGAAGGAAGAGTGGTTCCGCATCGTGGTGAACGCGGGCACCGCCGACAAGGACATCGCCTGGATGCGCGAGCAGGCCGCAAGCCTCGCGCCAACATTGGATATTCAAGACCATCCCGAGCTGGCGATGATCGCGGTGCAGGGTCCAAATGCGCGCGCGAAAGTCTGGGACGCGCTGCCCGGCAGCCAGGAACTGACTGAAAATCTGGTTCCATTCAGCGCGGTGGAGATGGGTGCGATGTTCATCGCGCGCACCGGCTACACCGGCGAGGACGGTTTCGAGATCATGATACCGGCCAAGGCCGCGCCGTTTTTCTGGGCGACGCTGGCGGAAAAAGGCGTGAAGCCGATCGGCCTGGGCGCACGCGACACGCTGCGTCTGGAGGCGGGCATGAATCTGTATGGACAGGACATGGACGAGACCATCAACCCGCTGGAGGCCGGGCTGGCCTGGACGGTGGATTTGAAAAGCGAGCGCGATTTCATCGGCAAGGCAGCGCTGCTGGCCAAGCCGACTACGCGCAAGCTGGCCGGGCTGGTGCTGCTGGATCGCGGCGTGCTGCGCGGCCATCAGTTAGTGCACACTGCCCACGGAGATGGCGAAATAACCAGCGGTACATTTTCGCCCACGCTGGGAAAATCCATCGCACTCGCGCGCGTGCCCAAAGAAGTGCAGATCGGCGACACGGTGCAGGTCGCGATACGCGATAAAATGCTGGCAGCGAAGGTGGTGAAGTACCCGTTCGCAAGAAATGGCAAGGGCTTAATTTAATATGTAGGTTGGGTTAGGCGTAGCCGTAACCCAACATGCGCCTTGTTGGGTTACGCGATGAATCCGCTAACCCAACCTACGATGGAATCGTTAACTTTCTGGAGAGATCATGAGCAACCCGAGCAATCTGAAATACACCGCATCCCACGAATGGGTCAGAACCGAAGCAGACGGCACGATCAGCATCGGCATCACGCAGCATGCGCAGGAGTTGCTGGGCGACATGGTGTTCGTGGAAACACCCGCCATTGGTCGCAAACTGAAGGCCAAGGAAGAAGCCGCAGTGGTGGAATCGGTCAAGGCCGCAGCCGATGTGTATGCACCGGTAGCCGGCGAGGTTGTCGCCGCCAACGGCGAGCTTGACAGCGCGCCCGAGAAACTCAACTCCGATCCGTTCGGCGCATGGATGTTCAGGCTGAAGCCCGACAATGCCGCCGACGTAAACGGCCTGATGGATGCCACGGCGTATCAGGCGCATGTAGACAGCGAAGCACATTAAGGCGGGGCGGGATTCAGGATGCGGGATACGGTAAAACGTTTCTTCGGCCAGAATCTCGAATCCTGCATCCCGAGTCCCGCATCCTGAATTTCGAATTCTCAATCCTCGATCCTATGAAATCCGACCAATTTGTAAATCGCCACAATGGCCCCTCAGAACAAGACGTGCAGGACATGCTGCGCAAGATCGACGCCCCGTCACTCGATGCGCTGATCGACCAGACCATCCCTGCGGCCATACGCCTGAAGCAGCCGTTGAACCTGCCCGAAGGCATGTCGGAATATGCCTACCTGCAGCATCTGCGCGGCGTTGCGGCGAAGAACAAGTTGTACAAGAGTTACATCGGTCTGGGTTATTACAACACCATCGTGCCCGCCGTCATCCAGCGCAACATCCTGGAAAATCCGGGCTGGTACACCGCCTACACGCCTTATCAGGCCGAGATCGCGCAGGGCCGGCTGGAGGCGCTGCTGAATTTCCAGACCATGGTGACCGACCTGACCGGCATGGAAATCGCCAACGCCTCGCTGCTGGATGAGGCCACGGCTGCGGCCGAGGCGATGACCATGCTGCACTGCCTACGCCCGCGCGATGCGTCCGACAAGAACAGTTTCTTCGTGTCGCACGAATGTTTCCCGCAGACCATCGAGTTGCTGAAGACGCGCGCCAAGCCGCTGGGCATCGAACTGGTGATCGGCGATTTCAAGACTGTCACGCTGAACGACAAACTGTATGGCGCATTGCTGCAATACCCGACCGCCGATGGCGCGGTGCACGACTACGCGGACTTTGTCACCCGCGCCAAGGCGCACGGCATGACCATCGCGGTCGCGGCGGACATACTCAGTCTGGTGCTGCTCACGCCGCCGGGCGAATGGGGCGCGGATGTGGTGCTCGGCTCCACGCAGCGTTTCGGCGTGCCTATGGGTTACGGCGGCCCGCATGCCGCGTATTTCGCCTGCCGCGATGCGCACAAGCGCTCGATGCCGGGACGCATCATCGGCGTGTCCGTGGATGCCGATGGCAACCCCGCGCTGCGCATGGCGCTGCAGACGCGCGAGCAGCACATCCGCCGCGAGAAAGCCACCTCCAACATCTGCACCGCGCAGGCGCTGCTGGCGATCATGGCCGGCATGTATGCGGTGTACCACGGCCCGGACGGGCTGCGCGGCATCGCGCAGCAGGTGCATCTGTCTGCAGCGGCGCTGGCGAACGAACTGGAGATGCTGGGCTACGCCGTAGCCGAGAAAAGTTTCTTCGACACAATCAAGCTCACGCATACCGACAACGTGAAAATCCACTCGCTGGCGGAAGCGGCGCGCATCAACTTGCGCTACACCGATGACGGCCTGACGATTGCGCTGGACCAGACCACCGATGCCGATGGGCTGAATGCGATCCTGCGCGTGTTTGCGCAGGCCGCCGGCAAGACTGCTCCGACCATCTCGCAGGAACAGGTGCATATCCAGGCCATGCGCGTGCAGCCGAGGCAATCGGCCATCCTGAGCCACCCGATATTCAGCAGCTATCACTCCGAGTCGGAGATGATGCGTTACATCAAGCGGCTGGAGAACAAGGACCTGTCGCTGACGCACTCGATGATCTCGCTCGGTTCGTGCACGATGAAGCTGAATGCCGCGTCGGAACTGCTGCCGCTGACCTGGCCGGAATTCGCGCACCTGCATCCGTTCGTGCCGGTGGAACAGGCCGAGGGTTATCAGGAAATCATCGCCGCACTGGACGCCGATCTGTCCGAGATTACCGGCTTCGCCAAGATGAGCTTCCAGCCCAACAGCGGCGCGCAGGGTGAATACGCCGGCCTGCTGGTGATCCAGGCGTATCACCGCTCGCGCGGCGAAGGGCAGCGCAACGTGGCGCTGATCCCGACCTCGGCACACGGCACCAATCCGGCCAGCGCGGCGATGTGCGGCATGCACATCGTGCTGGTGAAGTGCGACAAGAACGGCAACATCGACATAGCCGACATGCGCGAAAAGGCCGAACTGCACAAGGATGATCTGTCCTGCCTGATGGTGACCTACCCCAGCACGCACGGCGTGTATGAGGAAGGTATCAAGGACATCACGCGCATCATTCACGACAACGGCGGCCAGGTGTACATGGACGGCGCAAACATGAACGCGCAAGTCGGCCTGACCAGCCCCGGCAGCATCGGCGCGGACGTGTGCCACCTGAATCTGCACAAGACCTTCGCCATCCCGCACGGCGGCGGCGGACCCGGCATGGGGCCGATCGGCGTGGCAGCGCATCTGGCACCGTTCCTGCCCGGGCATTCGATGGTGAAGACCGGCGGCGCGCAGGGCATACACGCGGTGTCCGCCGCGCCCTACGGCAGCGCGCTGATCCTGCTGATCTCCTACGGTTACATCAAGATGCTGGGCGGCGCCGGGCTGACGCAAGCCACGCGCATGGCGATACTCAATGCAAACTACATCAAGGAATCGCTGAAGGACCACTACCCGACGCTATACAGCGGCAAGAATGGCCGCTGCGCGCACGAGATGATCCTGGCCTGCGCCGACTTCAAGCGCGATGCCGGCGTCGAAGTTGCCGACATCGCCAAGCGCCTGATGGACTTCGGCTTCCATGCGCCCACCACCTCGTTCCCTGTGGTGGACACACTGATGGTCGAGCCGACCGAGAGCGAATCTAAGCCTGAGCTGGACCGCTTCTGCGCGGCGATGATCGCGATACGCGGCGAGATAGCCGAGATCATCGCCGGCCGCGCCGACAAAAGAGACAACGTCATCAAGCATGCGCCGCACACCGCGAAGGCCGTGGTGAGCAGCGACTGGACGCGCAGCTACACGCGCGAACAGGCCGCGTTCCCGCTACCCTGGGTGCGCGACAACAAGTTCTGGCCCAGCGTCGCGCGCGTGGACAACGTGTATGGCGACAAACACCTGGTCTGCTCCTGCCCGCCGATAGAAAGTTACGGAACTGCCTGATAAATTATTTTGGCCGCTCTCGAAAAAACGGGAGCGGCCAATTATCGGAATCCCTTATGGGGGCCTCTATAAATTCAAAATCCTGATGAAACTACTAGCCATCCCACTAAGCCGCCAAAGAACGGCGACCAAGTGGTTGGTTATACGCGAGACAAGGCGCGAGTAAAAAATTGCGACGACGCATATGTCTGATATGTTAGGAGTAATTTTTTATGAGTAACGCAGTATCGCAACGGAGTTTGGATTTATAGAGGTCCCCTTATGCAACTGAAGCACCTACTTCCTGAAGGGAAAAAAATAAATGAGCAAAGACACTTCCAGCAAGACCGGCGTCAAACTTGCCGGAGCGCCGGTCACGCTGTACGGCACCTTCCCCGTTGTCGGCCAAACCGCGCCGGCGTTCACGCTGGTGGATAAAGACCTGAAGGATGTGTCGCTGAAGGATTTCGCCGGCAAGCGCAAAGTGCTGAATATCGTGCCCAGCCTGGACACAGCCGTGTGCGCCACCTCCACGCGCAAGTTCAACGAAGCGGCGAGCACATTGGAAAACACCGTGGTGCTGGTGATTTCCGCCGACCTGCCGTTCGCGATGAGCCGCTTCTGCGTCGCCGAAGGACTGGAGAATGTAGTTACGCTGTCGCTAATGCGCGGCCGCGATTTCATGCGCAACTACGGCGTGAAAATTGCCGACACCGCGCTAAGCGGAGTGACTGCGCGCGCGGTGCTGGTGCTGGATGAAAACGACCGCGTGCTGCACGCCGAACTGGTGGACGACATCACCCACGAACCCAACTACGAGGCAGCGCTCGCGACCTTGAAATAAAAATCCATGCAATAAACTTGCATGGTTTTTTGAATGCCCCATTCCGGCCGCAGCTTTTGTTATGCAAAAAACTGCTGCCGGAACTTTAACGGTAGTAGATTTCGTTCAGCTTGCTTCCGCACTCCACAAAGTCATCTGCAGCCATCTCAAGATCACTGATTTCAATGATCTTGTCCGCGCTAAGTCGTTGCTCACCATCTGGCGCAGTACACGGTTTGCCATGAAGAATTGCGTTCCGCACCAGCACAAGCTCAGCGAATCTTTGAGCAATGACTTGGAGTTCCTCGCGTTCTTTTGACTTTGGCATATTGCGGCAAAGGTCAATGAACTTCTTGGCAATTCTCCCAGCCGTCAATTCCTCCTCGACGAGTTTTTGAAGTGAGCCGGGTTGTATACGCTCGCAGCTCCAAGCGACTTGCCACTCACATGACGCGAACGTATATGCAGCCCTTCCAATAGCCTCTACATACTCTGACTTAACTGAACAACGCAGCCGATCATCTTTCACTACGATCTCCGATATGTGGTGCCCGACGTAATGCTAACCGGCGGCGCTTTAGCGCCCTCCAGAGACCGAAGGGTGCGAGGTTGAGTGCCGGGTTATGTTTCATGTGTTGCCGTCCATGATTCATAGAACGAGATGAGATAGTCGGGTAGGGTGGGCAGGGTTCATCTGCCCACGCGGACGCCAGACAGCGTGGGCACAAAAGCGTGCCCACCCTACCAAACTATTTTTTCATCCCCCCGGAAAGCTCGATTGCCACAACCACAGGCCAGAGAAAAAATACAAACAATGCCATCAGCGTCAAATTGCGCACTGCGACCAGCACAAGGGAAAAGCCGGCGTCCTTTTCTCCCGCCGGTTTAGTAAGTCGGCTTGCGGTCTTTGGGAAATATTTAAAATCCCAAAGCACGACCTGGAGCATCGCGAGGCCGAGAATGAAATATATTTTGATGAAGAACATAGTGGTTATTTTTGGATTGATGGAGGGTGATTTCAGCAAGCAGCGACCGGGTGCTGCATCAAGTCATCTCTGACAGGCAGCCCCCTTTGTGGAATCGATTTGTTCGGCATCGCCTTAACGAAATCGGTGCTCATAAGACAGCACCGGAAATGCGCCGTTGTATACCAGGGAGGTCGCGAAACCTGCGCCCAGTTTCAGATAGTCCGTTTCTTCTACTTTCCATTGGTAGGCGACTGAACCGTGCACCATCGATAGATAACCCAGCCCGACACCGGCTGAAGTCACAAAGCCATTGCCTTCATAATTTTCATAATAGGCCAGCCCGACGGAGGCGACAGCAGGAAAACCGAACGTATAAAAGCGATAGAGCTTGTCTTTGATTTTATGTTCGACGGTATACCCTGCAATATCGGCGCCCGCAGGATACAGGACGCCCAAATGGTACGATTTCATATCCCCCTGATCGGCCTCGGCACAGGTGCATGACGCGAGTGCCAGAACGCAGCAGCTAATTATTTTCTTTGTCATCATATTCACTTCATGGAGTACCGATGCTGTACGAGTTGAAATGATTCCGAAAACATCAGTTCAATCCGCAGATTACACGGATTACGCAAATTTTCAGGCAGTTTCTAACAGTACAATCATCCCCCAAACGGTTAGCAAGGTCGCCCTGATAATCACTTCGTTAATCTTGCGTAATCTGTTTAATCTGCGGACAACTGCTTTTTCCAGGTTGAAATCAGCGCGCTTCCGGCCCGAGATTGAAAAAATTTGGCGGCGGCCATTCCTGCGCAAATGGTTCTACGGGCGGCCAGCGTGGCTCGGTTATAATCCGCAGCTCACCACTATTTTCCTTCGGCGATATGAAAACTCTCATCTGCGGTTCCATGGCCTACGACACCATCATGGTGTTTCAGGATCAGTTCAAGAAGCACATCCTGCCCGAACAGATTCACATTCTGAACGTGGCCTTTCTGGTGCCGGAGATGCGGCGCGAGTTCGGCGGCTGCGCGGGCAACATTGCCTACAACCTGCAGCTGCTCGGCGGCGATCCGCTCATCATGGCCACGGTCGGTGACGATTTCGGCCCTTATGCCACACGCCTGGACCAACTGGGACTGTCGCAACAGCACATCCGCCTTGTGCCCAACAGCTACACCGGCCAGGCCTTCATCACCACCGATCTGGACGACAATCAGATCACCGCATTTCATCCCGGCGCGATGAGTTTTTCGGAGCAGAACAAGGTGACGGAAGCGAAGGGCGCTACGCTGGGCATCGTATCGCCAGACGGGCGCAACGGCATGCTGCAGCACGCGCGCGAATTCCACGAGGCGGGCATTCCGTTCGTGTTCGACCCCGGTCAGGGCATGCCGATGTTCGGCGGCGATGATCTTATGAATTTCGTCGAGCAGGCCGATTACGTCACCGTGAACGACTACGAGGCCAAGCTGTTGCAGGACAAGACCGGCAAGACCATCGAAGAACTCGCCAAGCACACACGCGCCTTCATCGTGACGCTGGGCGCACAAGGTTCGGTCATTCACACCGGAGGCAAAGAGATCAACATCCCGACGCCCACTCCGGCGAAAGTGCTCGACCCCACCGGCTGCGGCGACGCCTATCGCGCCGGCCTGCTGCACGGCATCCAGCAGGGCTGGGACTGGGATACCACCGGGCGCCTGGCTTCGCTGATGGGCTCGCTCAAGATCGCCAGCCGTGGCGGCCAGAACCACAAGCCGACGCGCACTGAGCTGGCCGATCTGTTCCACAAGAACTTCGGATACTCCATCAGCCTGTAAATCATGATCGGCTGGGATGCCATCGCTGCTGCTCTCCCGGCCGGTTTTGAATTCGCGCATGCCACGCCGCTGAACGGCGGCTGCATCAATCAGGCATGGCGCATTGAGGGACGGAACGGACAGCGCTACTTCGTCAAACTCAACGATGCGAACAAGCTTTCAGTTTTTGAAACGGAATCTGCGGCACTTGATGGAATAGCAACTACTCACACCATACGCGTGCCGCAAGTCATTGCCCACGGCGCCGCAGGCGAACATGCCTTTCTGGCGCTGGAATATTTCGATCTGAACAACGATGGCAACGCGCGCCTGCTCGGCCAACAACTCGCCGCCATGCATCGCAATACGGCCGAACAATTCGGCTACCCGCACGACAACATGCTGGGCGGTACACCGCAACGCAACGGCTGGTCATCCGACTGGATAGCGTTCTGGCGCGAACAGCGCCTGGGCTTTCAGCTCGAACTCGCCGCGCGCAACGGTCACGGCGGGCAGTTGCAGAAGATGGGACGGGAGCTGATGCAACTGCTGCCGCAGCTATTCGGCGACTACCGCCCCGTTCCCTCGCTGCTGCACGGCGATCTGTGGGGAGGCAATCACGCATACCTTGCGGACGGCACGCCGCTGCTGTTCGACCCCGCACCGTACTACGGCGACCGCGAGGCCGATCTCGCGATGACGGAATTATTCGGCGGCTTCGCCCCGGAGTTCTATGCCGCCTACCGCGCTGCTTGGCCACTGGATGCGGGCTATGCCACGCGCAAGATTTTGTACAACCTCTATCACATCCTCAACCACGCGAATCTGTTCGGCGGTGCTTATGCAAAACAGGCGGAAGGGATGATGCAACAGTTGCTGAACGCATAGAGCTGCACCCCTCCGGCACGCTCTCAGACTACCCGCATCATGAAGGGATCGCGAAAATATCCAGATTGTGTTCGCTGAACATGTCGTCTCTGCTTATCCTGGGGCCGAACAAGGTGTCTTTCTTGACCAGCCGTATTTCATAATTCAAGTCGGTAAAGAATTTGTAGATGGCTTCCCTGTCGCTTTGGGTCGTCGTCCATCCGATCTCAGATTTGACATGGGGTTTGAACTCTTCGATCAATCCCTTTACCGATCTGAGTGCGGACCAGTCGCTGCCCTCGACATCCGTCTTGATGTAACGCAGGCGCGCCAGCCGCTCGGGAAATTTTTCGCGAATGATGGGCTCGACCCAGCGCCCTACCACCGGGATCGAAAACGCGCTGCCGTGAGAAAATTTCGATATGCCCGCATGATCGCCGCCGTTGCTCAGCCACGGGTCACCGTAATCAAAGGTCAGCGTGGTGTCTTCCGGCGTCACCGCAAAAGGCATCGGGATGATATTTGTCCGCCTGGGGTTGAGCGTCGAATTGGCGCCCAGTATTGCAAAGGTCACCGGATTGGGCTCGAACGCCACAACGGCCCCGGTCGCCCCGCACGCCAGAGCGATGGGCAGGGTGCTGTCGCCGATGTGTGCGCCCACGTCTATGGCAAAATCGCCCTCGCTGATGAAGGTGCGCAGCTCATCCACTTCTGATTGCTCCATGACCAGATCAGGATATTTGGGAGCGCTCCAGCATGCAAATTCGACGAGGCCGTCCTTGGGCAATTGAATTTTCTGGATTTTATAACCATAGAATTTGTAGTTTGGTTTCAATCCAAGAATGTAAAAAAATTCTCTCAAGCGCATTTTTATATTCCAGTCATTAATTAGAAATCTGATTCAATTTGAAAGCAGCACCTGGCCGAACCGCACGCAGGCTGACAGCCGTTAACCCACCTGAATGATCTGATTCAGCCGTTCACAAACTTGCGCAAACAAAGCGTTGGATAACGTGGCGAGCGGGTGTGCTTTGGCCTTGCGCAAACGCCAATCGAAAGATTTGGGTTGGTGGCAAAGCACATAGCTGGTTTGCGCTGCCTTTCGTCCAGACGTTTTGCCTACGGCAATTGCAAAGGGGTTATCTGAGTTGTATTCCGCTGTAGTCATGGGCAAGCCGATGACCAGCGAGGTCTTCTCGTTGAAGATGCGCGACGAGAGAACCAGGAAGGGATGCACATCGCGCATTTCGCGCCCGACCTGCGGATTACAATCGATCCAGATGATGTCCTGCCGATCCGGAACCCAAGGCTTGCGCTTGGCGCTTGCTGGCTTTTTGGCGACTACCAACGCTCGGCCCCCAGCGTTTGCTCCGTGATCATCTGCTCGCCGCCGTGGCGCTTTGGATCGTAGATGGCCAAGCGTTGTTCCAGGGTAAGCCGCGTTGCATCAATCGGCGTGATGACGACCTGATCGCCTTCAACCGATACTCGCACGCGCTGATCGACATGCAGATGCGCTTCACGCGCCACTGCTGCGGGCAAGCGAACGCCGAGACTATTGCCCCATTGCTTGATATCCAGCACGGCTTCGGCCATGACTTGCTCCTTGTGAAAAATGTATAAACATCAGTCTATACACGTCAACCCGGACGGTCAAATTTTGTCGGCTACCAGTTCTTCGCCACCGGTTTATCGCAGCTCACCTGGAATAGCTGGCGGTCTTCCAGCCGGATAGCCGTCAACGGCCCGCCCCACAGGCAGCCTGTATCCAGCGCGATGATCTGCGGCGTGACTTTCAAGCCCAGCGCAGACCAGTGCCCGCACACCACGGTCGCATCGGCGCTGGCGCGACCCGGCACTTCGAACCAGGGAAAATATCCTGCCTGAATATTCTGCACTTCACTCTTGAATTTGAATTCCATCTCGCCCCGAGCCGTGCAAATGCGCATGCGCGTAAACGCATTGGTGATCACGCGCAGGCGTTTGTAGCCGGTCAGATCATTCTGCCAGCAATCGGGGTGATTGCCGTACATGCGCGTGAGGAACTGGTGGTAGTGCTCGCCGCGCAATTCCGCCTCGACCTCATGCGCGAGCTGCTGTGCCTGCGCCACCGTCCAGCTCGGCATCAGGCCGGCATGTACCATCACCCAATTGCCCTGCACATGCAGCAGACGCTGCGCACGCAGCCAGGTCAGCAACTCGTCGCGATCGGGTGCGGCCAGAATCTCACCCAGCGTATCGCTGTGGTGCAGCTCGGCCACGCCCTCGGCCACCGCGAGCAAGTGCAGGTCATGGTTGCCCAGCACGGTGACGGCGGCATCGCCCAGCGATTTCACCAGACGCAGCACGCCCAGCGAATCCGGCCCGCGGTTGACCAGATCGCCGACCAGCCACAATTTGTCGGCGGACGGGTCAAAACGGATGTGCTCCAGCAGCTGCTGGAGCTCGGTGCAGCATCCCTGTATGTCGCCTACTGCATACGTCGCCATGTCACTCCTGTTCTCAGCCTTTTACTGCGGGGGAGATTGTGCACGCCTTCTGTGACAAAAATTGCTCCACGGCCGCGATCACAATATCGGACGGCATCTGTTGCAGGCATGCGCTCAGACTGTTGACGTGGCGCTCGCACCCCTCCTGCATGCACGGCACGCAGTCGCCGCCGCCCTGAAGCAGGGTGACATTGTTCACGGTCTGGCTGCCGCGCATGTGGTAGGGATTGGTGTCTTGGTCATACCCTTTGGGCCACGGCCCCCACTTTACCGGATTGGATGGGCCATACAGCGCCACAGTGGGCACGCCCAGGCCTGCCGCGATGTGCGTCACCGAGGTATCGGTGCCGACATAAACCTGCGCCCCGCTCAACAAACACGCCACCGCACCCAGGCTGAGCCGCCCGGTGGCGTTGATCGTATCCTGCGGCAACTGCGGCAACAAGGCATCGACATAGGCCAGTTCGTCGGGCTGTTTGCCGCCGACCAATACCACGCGCAAACCGCGTGCGGCCAGCCAGTGCGCAAGCGCCACCCAGCCTGCCTGATGCCAGGTCTTGTAGGCGAACATGGGGTAGGTATGCAGCACCGCATAGGTCGTCTGCGTCGGGTCGAACGGCAGCATCGCCGCGACGCTTTGTGCGTCCTGCACTGACCATGCCGAGACCAGCTCGTGACAGCGCGAAATGCCGACGCAATCTGCCAGCTTCAAATTCATCAGCACGGTGTGGGTGTTGATATTGTCGAACGGAACCGTTTGCGACAACATGCGCCGCTTCCAATTGTGCTTATTTCCCTCTTCCACCAGGCCGACACTGTGCTTTGCGGCCGCCCATGCATACAGCGTGGGGCGATCGCCCGTCAGCGTGGACAAGGCCAGGTCATAGCGCCGCCAGATACTCCGCAGCAGGCGCAGATGGCTGCGCCAGTCCGGACGCTCGGCGACGGTGAGCACCTGATCGATGTCGGGGTTCGATGCGAGTATGCCGGCCGTGGATTCGAACACCAGCACGTCTATCACGGCTTCCGGCCAGGCGCGGCGCAGCGAGCGGATCAGCGGCGTGGTCAGCAGCACGTCGCCGATGCGGCGCGTGTTGATCAGCAAAATACGTGCGGGTGCCTGCGGCTTCATTTCACCAGCGTGAAATGTTTTTTACTCAGGTCCATGCCCAGTACTTTTTCGAGCCGCATGCGCCAGCGATGACGGCGCTGGCGTGAATTCGGCACATGGTTCGGGTTGGGCGTGAATGATTTTTCCGCATCGGTTTCCAGCCATGCGCGTATCGCCTCGGGATGCGTTCCCTCGAAATTGCGCAGCTCGAACGGGTCATTCTGGCTTTCATAGCTTTCGAATTTGGCCGCTTGCTTGCCCCAGTATTGCGACACGCGATTCATTTTTTCCTGCATGCAGGACAGGCTGCGCACCGCACCGTAGTGGTAAATGTGCGCCCCGGTCATGGCAGCTCTCGGATAGCGCCCCTTCTTGTTTTTATCCATCACGACAAAGAACAGTCCATCCGGAGCGAACACGCGTATGGTGTTGCGTATGATGCGCGGGGCCTGGCGGTAACCGGCCGTGCCGACGGTGATATAGGATGGCGTGCCGAAAAAATGGTAGTAGTCGAACGCCAGCGCCTCGACTTCGGGATTGTTCAGGTGTTTCTGCATCGCGTCGTATATGGTCTGCAGCTCCTGCTCGTGCAGCACCTCGTCGCCCTCAAGATAGAACGCCCAGTCCCCGGTGCAGTTGTAGTGCGCGATCATCTTCTGCTGCGCATAGACAAAACCCCTGTCCTGCATTTTCTCATTCCAGGTCGTCTCGATGATGCGCAGCTTGGGCGAATCGATGGCGCGCAGCACCTCCAGAGTGTTGTCGTCCCCCTGGCCCACCGCCACGACAAATTCGTCGCAAATCGGCAGCGCCGAAAGTATGCTCTGCACGAACGGATAGCCCAGCAGGACACCGTTCCTGATAAACGTAAAGCCACTAACTTTCATGATTTTCTTTCTGCAATTGGGCCAGCATTCAACAGGGTTCAGTCAGGGCAACACATGACCGGCCTGCCAAATTCTTCCGGCGAATTGTCTCATATCCGCGCGCCACCCCGCTCCGGACGATGCCAACTTCTTAAAGTCCACCAGATTGTTATCAGGAGTGGGAGGCCAAACGCAACGCTCTCAGGCGTTGATATTTCAGATAGGTCGTTCTGCAATTCATCATGGAAATCCTGAATCCGGCCACTCCGTCCAGAAAACCCAGGCGCAGAAAAAAAGTTCTGATAAATGCCCATCCTGCCCGGATTGGCGCATCGACGGGGCTGGCCGCTTTGCCTTTCTTCAGCATCTGTGCGGCCCCTGCTGCGGCGTACTGTTCCGTTTTGCGCCGCACATCGGCTTCGGTCAGGTAGCTGTAGTGCAACAATGGGCTGGTCAATTTCCCTGTAGACCCTGCAAGCATCACGCGCTCGTGCACTATGTCGTCGGAGAAGCGGGCTTTGTCCTTTTTAAACAGGCGCAGCACATAGTCCGGATACCAGCCGCAGTGCCGGATGAATTTCCCGCAGAATTGCGACAGGCGCGGCACAAAAAACCCATCTGCACGATCATCGGCCATCGCCCGGATGAGTTGCGCCTTCAGCTCCGGGGTGACCCGCTCGTCGGCATCAAGGGAAAACATCCACTCATGGGTCGCATGGGAAAGCGCGCGATTTTTCTGCGCGCCGAAACCCGGCCAGTCATGCACAAAAACCTTCGCCCCGAGTTCGCGGCAAATTTCTGCAGTGCCATCGCTGCTGCCGGAATCCACCACGATAATTTCGTCCGCCCACGCCACAGATTCGATGCAAGCGCGAATGTTGGCTGCTTCGTTCTTGGTGATGATGATGACCGTGAGTTCATAAGCACTGGCTTGCCCAGTGTCTTTTGCCGGGCCAGTCAGATGGCTGGCAGTTTCATCAGCCAAGTTTTTTCATCCCTACGACAGGGCTCGAAACTGGCTTGAGATTGGCAAACAACAGTGCGGCCATGTACGCAAACAGCAAGCCATCGGCGTGGTCGCGCAATGCGCAATTGAACATGCAGTTCACCACGTAGGCCAGCACCAGTCCGCGCGCCGCGTCCTGCGCGAACGGCGTATCCAGCAACGGGGCATAGCGCCATACGGTGTAGAACAGATACAGCATCAGCACCAGACCAACAACGCCGGTCTGCAGCGAAATCATCAGGTATTCATTGTGCGGGTTGCTCTGCTGCACGATATTCAGGCCCTGCGTCTGCCTGGCAAACGCTTCTTTATACCCGCCCGTTCCCACCCCGAACCAGGGATGCTGCAGCACTATTTTCAGTGTGTTGTAGTAGAAATCCAGACGCTGCCCGGCCGAACTGTTCTCGCCACGATTCGGCTGCCAGGGCTGGATGTCTGTCGCGACTACGCTCACCCGTTCATGCAGGCGCGGAGACGCGAAGAATGCCGCACTTCCCAGCCCCACCAGAAACAGCACCACGCCCGCGCTGTGCCGCCAATCATGCGCAATACCGCGCTGCTTCAGGTGGCGCGCCAGCGTAGTCCAGGCAAACCAGCCCAGCAGGGCCAGCATGATCAGGTAACCGGTGCGCCCCGACACCAGGAACACCACATTGACCAGCGCCAATCCGGCAAATGTGCCCCAGATCACCCGCATCCGCATTGATGTTGCCTGCCGCATCTGGAGCAACGCCAGAAATGTGGCAAACGCCATCATGTTGTTTTGCGCTATATGACTGAGAAAAATCACCGGATCGCTCGCCGACGAAGTGCTATCCATCCAGTGCTGCACCGGCAGCAACCCGAACCCCTCCAGGTACGACAGCACCAAAGTAACCCCCATAGCGGCCAGAAAAGCATATTGCGCCCAGCGCCGGGAAGCTTCACACGACAGCAACAGCATGAACACCGGTACAAATGCCAGGCCGTCATATTTGGTCAAATAGCCGAAAGCGCCACGCCAGGGTGTTTCGCCATAACATGCTGCTATCAACAGCGCTCCTAACAACAGCCAGGACGCGCGGGCGACAGGATTGCTGGAGGCAATTTGCCAAACCGCGCGCGCATTGAACAATATACCCAGCGACAAGATCGCCAACAGCAGATTATTCATCGCCAGCGATATCGGCAAGCTGAATCCGAGCAGGATTAAGGCATGGCGCAACGGCGGCATGCCAGAAGGAAACAGTTGTGCGAGGGGGCTGGCAATCCGCACGATCTATTTGCCCTCGTTGTTTGGCTTGGGCTGATACTCCGGCACCCACTGCATCAGCACCGTGCGCACCTGCTCATCCGCCATGGTTGTGGCAGAGGTCCACTCCAGCAGACGATCTAGCCATGCCGCATCGGCCTGGCGCGCCTGGGCGATGCGCAGCTTGGGATGCAGCGTGACCAGCGTGTGCTCATTGTCCGCCAGTAATTCCTCATAGAGTTTTTCGCCCGGACGCAATCCGGAAAACTCGATTTTGATGTCGTCTTCGCTCATGCCGGAAAGACGGATCAGGTCTTTCGCCAGATCGACTATTTTCACCGGCTCGCCCATGTCCAGCACGAAAATTTCGCCACCCTTTCCCATCAGGCCCGCCTGCAACACCAGCTGCGCCGCCTCGGGTATGGACATGAAATAGCGCGTGATCTCGGGGTGCGTCACGGTGATCGGCCCGCCCTTGGCAATCTGCTCGCGGAATTTGGGAATCACGCTGCCGGTACTGCCCAGCACATTGCCGAAACGCACAATCACGAAGCGCGTGGCGCCGGAAGGCTGCAACGCCTGACACACCATCTCGGCCAGACGCTTGCTCGCGCCCATCACGTTGGTCGGGTTCACGGCCTTGTCGGTGGAAATCAGCACGAACTTGCCCACCCCGGCGCGCTGCGCGGCGGCAGCAACGGTCCAGGTGCCGAGCACGTTGTTGCGGATCGCCTGCCAGGCGTTGCGTTGTTCCATCAGTGGCACATGCTTGTAGGCTGCCGCATGGAAGACCACCGCCGGACGATACTGCGCCATCACTTCATCCAGACGCGCCGCATCGCGCACATCGCCGATCAGGAATTCGCATACCAAATCGGGCCTGGCCGTGCGCAATTCCTGTTCGATCGTGTACAGCGCAAACTCGCTCTGCTCGTACAGCATCAGCGTGGCTGGGCTGAAATGCGCAATCTGGCGGCACAATTCGGAACCGATGGACCCGCCCGCGCCCGTCACCATCACCGTCTTGCCGGTGAGCAATGCGTGCAGCCCGGCAGCATCCAGCGTGACCGGGTCGCGCCCGAGCAGATCGTCCAGTTCCACGGCGCGCAGTTGCGAAATCGCAACTCGCCCGCTCAGCAGGTCATCGAATGAAGGCACCGTCAGCACCTTGATCCCCGCCTGATTGCACAGATCGATCGCGCGCTTGCGCACCTGGTGTGTAGCAGTCGGCATCGCAATGATGGCCTGGGTCACTTCCAGGCGCTCTACCCATTGCGGGAGTGCATCCAGCGCGCCCAACACCGGTATCCCATTGAGCGTGTGCCCATGGGTCGCCACTTCGTCATCGAGAAACCCGACCAGCCGCCAGTCGTCGCTGCGCCGCATCTCTTTCGACAAACTGACCGCCGCCTCACCCGCACCCAGCACCAGCACCGGCTCGCCGGTCAATTTCAGGTTTCTGAATAAACCGTGCTCTTTCCACAAGCGATAAACAAAACGGCTGCCGCCCATCATCAGTAACAACAGCACCGGACTGGTTACCAGCACCGAACGCGGCACCACGGCGCTGACGCGGAACATCCACAACACCAGCGGAATCAGCGCCGCAGCGGTCAATACGGCCAGAAAAATGCGGCGCAAATCGGCCACGCTGGCATATCGCCAAAGGCCTTGATACAAGCCGAAACGCCAGAAAATCACCGCCTGCAGCGGCGCTACCCAGATCAGCGTGCGCAGCATCTCGTCGATGTAACTCGGGGGAACCTCGAAATTAAAGCGCAACAGGTAAGCAAAGCTCCACGCCAATGCCGCTGCAACCAGATCGTGCAGCATCGCCAGCAGGGTGCGTATATCGAATTTATTCATGCTGCCCGCGCTGAAAGGCCTTCCAGCGACTATCCAGCAACATCATCAGCAGCGCATAGATAACGCTCCATGCCAGAAACAGCAACCATTGCATGCCTGCCGTCTGGCGCATGCCCCAGATGGCCGAAATTCCGGCGGCAAACATCAACGCATAGCCGAGCAAGGCGACGTTGCGGTGCCCCCAGCCGAGCTGCACCAGGCGCTGGTAATAATGTTCGCGGTGCGCCAGCCAGATCGATTTGCGGCATATGGTGCGCTTGAGCAGCGTGACCGTCGCATCCACCACGAATGGCGAGAACACCAGCAACGGGAACCATGCCGGCCAGTGTCCGTGCTGCCACCCCCACAAACCCATTGCGGCCGCCAGAAAGCCCAGCGGGATGGAGCCTGCGTCGCCCATGAATACCTTGGCCGGATAAAAATTGAAATAGAGAAAGCCCAGCGCGGCCGCGCCGATCGAGAAATTCAGCATCGCCTGGGTATCGTCACCGTGCATCATCGCCGCCACGCCGTACATCGTGAAGCCGAAGAACGTCATGCCCCCGGCCAGCCCATCAGAGCCATCCATGAAATTGTACAGATTGGTCATCCAGATCGCGCCCAGCAGAACCAGCACAGCCAGCAGGATGCTCTGCGCCGCGATGCCGGAACCCAGCACCAGCACCACAGCGGCCGCGACGTGTACCAGCAGCCGTTGCTGCACCGGCAGACCGCGCTTGTCGTCGATCAGCGACACCGCAAACAGCGCCAGCAGCGGCAACACAATCCACCAGGCCAGCGACATGAACATCAGCATCCAGGCCAGCAGGATAGCCACGATCATGCCCACCCCACCGATACGCGGAATAGGTGCGTCGTGCAGCGAACGTTCGTTGGGAACATCCTGAATCTCCTTGCCCACTTTGCTTAATAGCAAAATGGTGATGATCAGCAAGGTGGCGAAGGCGGCAATCAGTGGTGCGTAATGTGTCATATGGATTTGTGTTGGTAGCACTCCGCAGTTGCCTGCAAGCCTTGCTGCACTGAATAAGGGGGGACCCAGTTGAGGTCGTGGCGGATTTTATCACCATCGACCTGCAACGACCCAAGCAACCGCTCAACTTGACTCGATTTTCCGGCCAATCTTCCGGCCAAGCGCAGCAATGCAGGGGGGCAGGGAAACAAACGCGAAGGAACATGCATGCCGCTGGCCAGCTGCCGCAGCAGTTCCGCCGTCGATACATCCTCGCCATCGCACACCAGATATGTCTGGCCGGCGGCGGCGGGCTGGGTCGCACAGGCAATCAATGCGTCCACCAAATTTCCCAGATAGATCAGGCTGCGCCGGTTATGTGCCGAAGCTAACGGCAGCGGCACACCCTTGGCAAGCACACCCAGCATCTGCGCAAAGTTACCTTTCACACCGGGGCCATACACCAGTGGCGGGCGCACAATGACCACTTCCAGACCGGTCTCCTTAGCGACACGATGCAAGGCCTGCTCCGCCTCCCACTTAGATACACCATAGGGATCCTGAGGCGCGGGCTTATCATCTGCGGTGAATTTTTTTCCGGCGTGGGTCTCCTCGCCGTTGACCTTGATGGAGCTGGCATAGACCAAGCGCCGCACGCCAGATGCCGCCGCGCATCGTGCCAAGTGCTCCGTTCCTGCAGTGTTGACGCGCCGGAATTCAGTCAAGGGATCGGCAGCTGCGTCCTGCATCACATGCACACGCGCCGCAAGGTGAATCACCGTTTCCACACCATGCAGAGCCGTTGACCAGTCCGTCTCTGCACCGATGTCGCCAACTATCGCAACCGGGAACTGCAGCCCATCCAATTGACTGCGCACCGCGCCGCGCACTGCACGCCCCCGATGCAGCAATTCCGCACACACCGCCTGCCCGACAAAACCGCTGGCACCGGTCACCAGTATTTCGCCCGACATCAATGCACCTTCCTGGCATCGAGCAAAGCACGATATTCCGCGATCAACTTCGCATTCACCTGTTTGGCATCAAACAACATTTCGGCTCGACGTCTTGCGGCCTGTCCCATTTTTCTGCATTTATCTTCATCTGCCAGCAAGGCCGATAACGCCGCAGCAAGTGCTGAATGATTGCGCGGCGGCACCAGCATTCCCGTTACGCCATTATCCACCGCATCCGACAATCCATAGATATCCGACCCAACAGTTGGCACGCCCATCGCCGCCGCCTCGATCACCACCGTGCCAAACCCTTCGCGATAACTCGGCAGACACAGGATATCCGCTATCGCCATATACGCTTCAGGGCACTCGGTAAAACCGGCGATATGGACATCCGCAACGCCTTCGATATCGCGCCGTGCCAGGCCTGCACCACCGCCGATTTCGGAATCAAAATGCCCGACAAATATCAGGTGTGCAGAACTTCCCGTTGCCTTGAGTTCGCGAAACGCAGTCAGCAATTCGCGCACGCCCTTGTCGGCCGTTATGCGCCCGACAAACAACAGCACCGGAGCCACGCGCGGAATTTCCAGCTTATCCTTCAATGCAAGACGCTGCTGATCGGAAAATCGCGCCGAATTGAAACGATCGAGGTCAACTCCGGCCAGCGATCCGGCTCCGATGACAAATAATTTATCGGCAGAAACTACACCCTGCTCGATCAGAAATTGCCGCTGGCTTGCGCTGTCGGTATAACAACGCGTATTCAACATTGCTATCAGCCTGTCGCTGGCACGAGCGATCAAGCGCATCGGCCCCGTCATGTCTACCCACGGCTGGCCGGTAAAAGTATGCAGCCGGATCGGCACCCCGGCCATAAATGCAGCAACTGCGCTAAGCAGGCCGGCCTTGGGCGTGGTTGAGTGCGCGATGTCAATCTGATTTCGCCGGAACAGCCGGTAGAGCTGCCACAACGCAACGAGATCGCGCCAAGGTGAGATCGAACGCGGAATCTCGATCAGTTCGCACCTCACGCCTGCGAGCGCTTGCAACGAAGGAAACTCCGGGCCGCTGCTGGTGACCACCACCAGCTGTGCGCCGCTTGCGTTTAGGGACTCGATCTGATGCTTTAATTGGGACAGCACAAAAAAAGGGACGGTCGAAATACGCGCGATCCGAACGCCATTCAATGCGTGAGACAGGAGGGCGGGAGACTGCCCCGCTTGCGCGTTACTTTCCTGCATCGGTATTCACTGCGGCCTTGCGCTTCCAGCTATCCACCAGCTCCAGCAATCCATCCCGCATGGAAATCACATGCCGATAATCGAGCTCCCGTTCAATCTTGCTGTTTGAATAGATCGCCCGATTGGTCAGCGCATCGACCCGGGCGTCTGTTAGCGGAAAGCCAGGCAATATTCCACCCAACCGCGCCAGCAAACGTACCGGTACCTCCGGCAATCTCATGCGTGGCGCATCCTTACCCAGCGCGCCGGCAATGATGGAGACGAATTCTTCCATCGTGCAATGATCTGAAATATTGTACGTATTGCCTTGCGCGGCCGGCATCGTTGCGCAGCGTAGCAAGCCCTCGACTACATTATTCACATGAACGTAATTTGCCGATGCGCCGGGCTGTCCGATATAAAAAAATAGTCCGCGTTGGATCATCGAAATCAGGCCAAACAAGGATTGATTGGTCATGTCGGCTCCATAAACATTCGAGGGCCGTAAAATTACGTGCTGGAATGCGCCGCTTGATGCCGCCTCCACCAAGACATCAGACTTCACCTTGGTCTCTTCATAAATTCCGCACGGCATCAAAGTTGTATCTTCAGTGATCACGCCTTCTCGCCGCTGCCCGTATGCCCCCACGCTGCTCAATTGCACCCAGCGCCCTATCCTTCCGGTCGCTACCCCAATTAATTTTCGAGTGCCATTTACATGCACCGCTTCCATGCGAGTCGTGTCCCGTATTTCGCCTGCACAGTGATATAAAACATCTGCGCCCTCAAGGAAGGAGGCCAAGCTTTCCGATGCATCCAGGTCGCCACGGCACCAAACTACCGAATCTGGCAAACCAGCCTCTCCCGGTATTTGGCGCGATAGCACCCGTACCTGGTCCCCCTGAGCGAGGTGGCGCAACACCAGTTTCTTGCCGATGAAACCGGTGCCGCCTGTAATCGCTACGATCATAAATACGACTCTATAGAATACAGCTCGCCCCCAATAGGGACTACCAAGTTAAATCCGAACGGATTTCATTTATTTTCAAAACGCTACAACCGCAATCGCTTGCAAAATGAAAATCACTTCAACAACCTAAGTATGAGCAACACAAACTGCACCACCCTTGATCGCCCCATCATTAATTGAATTCTAAATACCTCTGTTGCGTTTCCAATCTGATCCACACTACTAACACCCTCTCGACCAATTTCTCCAGCCACAAAATCCGCGTCATAGCAACTCGCTCCGCCTTTACATGCCTGCATTACAAATAGCTGATCTGCGGCAATGGGAAATTTTCTTGAATAACATCCAAACACCTGGTGCAAATCTTTTTTAAACGCTGTAGCTAACGTATGAGCCGCGATAAGTGCACCATGCCCAAATAGCCAAGGCGGCCCCTTCCTGATTTTCATACACTGTTGCCCGTACTTCGCTTTGGCCGCAACAATATCAGCGCGGGATTGATCGATTGCACGACGATAATT
>Ga0315268_10001665_pt1 | contig 25642 bp, 28 predicted proteins | sample C1_top_MG_FD_204535 | JGI IMG/M metagenome (GOLD analysis project Ga0315268, IMG submission 204535) | Sediment microbial communities from Yellowstone Lake, YNP, Wyoming, USA - C1_top | ecosystem: Environmental > Aquatic > Freshwater > Lake > Sediment | place: USA: Wyoming | collected 2017-08-01
CCAGTTTCAAGACTCCCCCGTTCTTTTTCATCAAAACCGGTACGAGCGACTTCATACGTAAACATTCGTAATGCTTCGGCGATAGTTACAGACTGATCCGGTTTAAAATGATTGCATGCAGCAAAGAGACCTTCGATCGGGTCCGGGGGCGTGACAGGCGCATCGGACCCCCCGCTGACATGAATACCCATATCTATCATTTTCCGTAAAGGAGAGCTTGCCATTACCCGATCTCCTAAAATATCCTTTAAATATTCTATGGGTTCCAGATTTGAGATAAGAAACGCCGGTTGGAGTGTTATTCCAATTCCCAGTTTCGCGATTTTTTCAAGGTCTTCCGGCGCTATAAGGCACGCGTGAATTAACGTATGCCTGTGATCAGTCCTTGGATAATCCTTAAGCGCTTCTTCCAGCGCTCTTACGGCCTGGGCAACACCGGCGTCTCCGATTGCGTGAAATTCAATCTGTAGTTCCGCCCTGTTGGCCTCCTTCGCGAATGCAATGACTTTCTCATCGGGATAAAATAAAATTCCCCTGTTATCCGGGTTGTTCGAATATGGCGCCAGCAAAGCTGCGTCTGTAGCTCCAAAACATCCATCAAGGGCTGTGGCAAAACATCCGCCGATTCTGGGCAATTTTCTTTTTATTACTTTTTTCACATCCATTGTCTGGAAGAAAACTCTTAAGTTTACCTGTGAACCTTTGGCTATCGTCCTCACTAAATCGACATCTTTATCTTTGGGAAAACCGATTCCTTCTACAGGATGGGCCAGAGATATTCCTCTTGAAGCCAGTTCATCGACCCCCTTTAATATCCCTTTGAGCAGGCGCAATGGCGGGACCATCTTTGAAGCAAAAGAAGTCCCCTCTAAATATGCTTCGTTAAACAACTGCCCCGAATGGAAGTTAAAACCGCGGAGATTTCTGATCGTGTCCGGGTACATGTCAATCAGCTTGCTGTTTCCAATTGCGCTGTGCCCGTCATAACATATCACTATAACGGGACGGCTGCATTGTATCTCATCAAGATCCTGTTTTGTCACCAGTCGTTTTTCTTCAACGCTGTGCTTTGAGTGCCCAAATGCCAGAACAATCGGAGCCCCGGGGTCCCCGTCTGCATATTTTTGAATCTGGTCCTGAAGCTCCTTGATGTTTGCAGCACTTCTGACATCCACGGTGGAATTGATCAGCGCCCACGATGAAAAATGAAGATGCCCGTCACCAAATGCAGGGAGGAGGGCTTTTCCCGCCAGATCAATCATATCAGAAACGGAGATATTGTATGTCTCCGGCAATTCATTTCCTATAAATATGATTTTCCCCTTATCTTCGACCAGATAATTGTACACGCTGTTGCTTTCGTCACATGTGACAATATTTCCTTTGTAGAGTTTCATTGCCCACCTATATGATATTTATATTATGATAAATTCGTAAAAATTCCAAAAATATTTTATTGAAGCTCCATCATGCTGTTTCCCTGCCTTTCAGGTTTTTCGCGTCCTGAATCTCACGATAAGAGAAACGGTGAACAGTATGCAGCACAGCGATGCTATTGTCGAGATAATGAGCGGCCATCCCCTCCCGTTCAGCAGGTACTGGACTATTGCATAGAAGAGGGCAAAAGATGCGGAGAAAAACCAAATGCACCAGGAACGAAGAGAGATGTCGTCGCTTGATCGCGTCTGAATAAGCTTGATCCACTGGGGCAGATAAGCCGACAGGGAAATGAATGTCGTTGCAATCTGGCATGCATTGGCGGTGATAATCACTGTATCCGGTACCATATCGGTTATCCTCTGTTTCATTTTTCGGGGTAAAGGAGCTGCTTCGGGGGCATACTTACTGTTCCTGCCGATCCTTCGGGCAAACAAACTTATCGGTATTATGTAATGTGTCAAACCGGACGATTGAAGCTCTTGACGGGTCTGTCGCAATACTGACTTAAGGAATCATATTGCGTGTGGTTTGTCAATGAGTTTTCAATGGTTTATATGAAGTGCTATCTTTGATGGCATTGAGAAAGCGATCACCATATCTCTGGAGCTTTTGTTCCCCTACACCGGTCACTTGAAGCATCGCCGTTCGACTCGTCGGCTTGAGAATTGCCATCTCCTTTAGAGTCTTATCATGAAATACTACATACGGCGGCAGTTCAAGTTGTCTGGCAATCTCAAGTCGCAGAAGCCGAAGTTTTTCAAAGAGCTGCTTCACCCCCTCATCTTCGAACTCCGAAACCTTACGGGAAGAAGGCTTGACGGATCTTTTCAACTTAACAGGATGAGGGTCTTTCCGAAACTGCACCTGCTGCGTTCCTTTGAACACCGGCCCGCTCTTTTCGGTAAGGCGGAAACCGGATATTTTCCCGATGTCCACTGTCAGGAAACCACCGGCCAATAGCTGGCGAAACACAGAAAGCCATTCTGCCTGGGACAGATCATCTCCGACCCCGAATGTTTTGAGCCGATCATGTTTTAACTGTAAAACACGTTCCGTTCGGTTTCCGATCAGTACATCCGTCAGGTGCGCTGCTCCAAAACGCTGGCCGGTTCGGTAGACGCAGGAGAGGGCCTTCTGGGCCGCTACGGAGCCATCCCAGGTTTCTATCTCCTGACGGCAGGCATCACAATTACCGCAGACATCCGGGTATGCCTCTCCAAAATATCCGAGCAGGGTCTGGCGCCGGCATGCCGCTGATTCACAATAACCGAGCAGCACCTCCAGTTTCCGCTGCTGACTCCGCTTGAACGCTGCATCCCCGTCTGAAGTTTCCAGAAGCCGCCGCATGGCCACGACATCTGCCAGGGAATAGACCATCCATGCATCCGCAGGATGTCCATCCCTCCCCGCTCTCCCGGTTTCCTGATAGTAAGCCTCCATGCTTGAAGGCAGATCCAGGTGCGCAACGAAGCGAACATCAGGCTTGTCAATACCCATACCGAACGCGATGGTTGCGACCACGACAATATCGTCTTCCCTGAGAAACCGGCGTTGGTGAGACTGCCGGGTCTGCGCATCCATGCCGGCATGATATGGCAGTGCGTTCACTCCTTTCTCCTGAAGCCACCAGGCAGTTTCATCCGCCCGCTTCCGGGTACGGGTGTAAACGATGCCGGCTTCTGAAAAGTGATCGTTCCGGATAAATTCGAGCAGCTGTTTCTTCCCGTTGACTTTCAGTTTGACCTGGTAGTTAATGTTGGGCCGGTCAAAACTTGAGACAAACTGTGATGCATCTGCCAGATCCAGTTTTTCAACGATGTCCCTGCGTGTAATTGAATCGGCAGTTGCTGTGAGAGCGATTCGCGGCACGGATGGAAATCTTTCCGTCACCTCCACCAATCTGAGGTATTCCGGCCTGAAATCATGGCCCCACTGGGACACACAGTGGGCCTCGTCGATGGCAAACAAGGCGACCGGTATTTTCATCAGAAAATTTTGAAACCGTTCCATTAAAAGCCGTTCAGGAGCGACGTACAGGATATCACACTGCCCGTTCAACACCTGGCGCTCGATCTGTTTGGACTCATCAAGTGATAGACTGGAGTTTAAGAACGCCGCCCTGACGCCGTTTTGCCTCAGCGCTTCAACCTGGTTCTGCATCAGGGCGATAAGAGGCGACACTACCAGGCCGACGCCGTTTAGTATAATCGATGGTATCTGGTAGCAGATCGATTTTCCGCTTCCGGTGGGCATCAAAACGAAAGCATCCCTGCCATCGAGAACGGCTTGGATGATCTCCTGCTGATTTTCCCTGAAACCATCGAACCCGAAAACCTTTTTCAATACCTCAAGCGGTGTCTTGCGCATCATCTCCAAATACCTCAAGTTTTACTGAACCGACCTGGCGATATGAGTATAAGTCGGTTTTCTCTGAAATCATTTTCTTATAGCCCCACCAAGAGTAAAGAGCAGGCTTAACTCCTTTACACATTCTGCCACGTTTGGCATGATGCTTCTACTTTTTATAAATGATTAATTGATGAATAGCTTCAAATCCGTCTTATTAGCATCTTGGTCAAGAAATGATTAATATCCTGGAAATAACGCATGCTGATGAGCTTTCTGGCCGAAGCTGTGGTTGCAGCGCTCACCAGATCCAGCAGGAAGGTCGGATCACGGGTGATTGCGGGCATCCCGAGTTTGTGTCCGATGGAAAGGTTCATGTCTCCTGCGGTAGTAAAGCATTTATCCAGGTGAGTGATTTTTTTGGCATTACGAATGTCCGCCTTGGCGCAGCTTCCTAAAAGAAAGACCTCTTCGCCTCCCGCATCAATGGGTTCTTCATAACGGCCGATTACAAATGTTGCCGGTTTGGCCGTGGCAAAGGCCCCGGCACCTGCGTATTTTTCCACGTTGCCCAAAAACATCTTGAGCCCCATTACACATCCTGTCAGGCACTTGTCTCCTGTACCTCCCCGGTAGGGGCCCCACATGAAGCGCATGGGAGAATTCATTCGTTTGAGTTCTTTCTCTACATCCTGCCAGCGGTAAAATTCATCGTCGTAAGGCATCAGGCGTTTCGCCTGCTCGTCAAGGTCATCTATACTTTTCAGATCACCGTCGATAACGATCTGATCGATGCTGGTTGGAGTATACCCACGGTCAAAGGCCGCCTTTAAATAGGGAACATCTTCCGCTCCAAGCCCCAGAAGCCTCGCCCCGACAATGTCCACAGCCAGTGGATTTGTGCCCATTATCACCAGTCCCAGTTTGCGGCGGGAGGGAAAAGCCTCGTTGCCCACGCCCACATCAATTGCATCCATGATGATAAAGTCGGGATAACCGACTGAAAGCAGATCTACGATTTTTTCGTTCAACATGAAATCGTGGCGGATGGAACGCTCATCATCCGAACATATTCCGATGTTGAGTTTAACGGCACCGGTCATTTTGCTGACACAATGACACTTGAGTTTGGGCAGATACACTTTTGAGTCAGCCCGCGCCATTTTGCGCGATATCCGAAGATTATCATGCACCACCCCGCCGATAAAAACCGGATCGCGCAGCTCTTCATCCATACAAAAAATCCCGACCGGGCATCCGGCCTGCTTGCTAACAAGTTTCATTTCATCATAATAACCGGCATTTTCATAACAAAGGCGCGTGGGAATTCCCACAGCGCAGTTTTCTCCCATATCGATCCGTTTTACACCGGATGATTTTGACAGCGTAACAAGCGATGCCCCGACAAACGGAGGCGGTGTATAGGCCATGTCTCCAAAAACCTTGGTGTTGTAAGCAAAAACCACATTCGGTTTGACCATCACTTTGCCTTGGGGGCGATAGTTAAGCCGGGCCATCCCTTCAATTATGAGCTTACTGAGCTGATCCCGGTCATATTCCTCACAACGCTTTATAAATACAGTGTTTTTCAACGATTCCTTACTCATGTGCTCATCTCCAATTATTTTGGCTATGATTGCATTATCCGGCTAATATTGGAAGCAGACAATTTTTATGAAACGGCTTGAGCACTTTCTTTTTATCTGTTTATTGATAGATTTTGTTTCTATATCTTCACAATCTCCGCAATATCCTTTATATGGCGTGGTTTGATTCGACCCTAAGTGGCGGGGTTAGAGAGCTGTTTCGGTTCAACTTAACTTCTTTTTTTAATCCCGTTTGCCGCCATAAGCCCTTCCAGCATATCGTAAGGTTGCGCGCCAACCAGCTTATCCTGTTTCATCACAAACGTCGGAACGGCTGTAATCGCCTTCTCACGGGAAAGAGACCAGTCCGCATCTACCTCCGCCTTAAAAGCTCTTGTTGCAAGAACCGACTCAGCTTCTTCACGGGAAAGGCCGGCGGATTCTGCCAAATCCAAAAGTACTGGTATTTTTGCGATGTTCTTCCCGTCTGCAAAGTAGGCTCTGAATACCGCCTTATGGAATGCATCCCCCTTATTTTTTGATTCAGCCCATAAGCCCAATTCCTGGGACATGCGGCTGTTATAGGTTCTTTCCCGTTCTCCGAAAGGCAGTCCCAGATCATCTGCTGTTTTGTGCAACTTGCTCATCATTTTCTTGACATCTACCGGATAATCGGCAAACAACTGCTCAAGCAGAAGGCCCTCTTCCGGTGTATCAGGATGAAGAGGAAAGGCCCGCCACCGGATGGCTATTTCATATTCTCTTTTCAACTGTTCAATACGCCCGGTAATGAAATAACACCAGGGTCAGATATAATCCGAAAATATTTCAAGTGTTGAAAGCGAAGTCATTCTTTCTCATCCTTTTATCGTTCATAGTGTCAGCCGTTTGCTGTTGTTCTTTTGAAGCAGCCTGTATGTTTCCTCGTAAATCCGGATACGAGGACCAACGGCGACTATTTCCACCTCTTTTTTCACAACGCGGTAAATGATCCTGAATCTGTTGACGCGAAAACTTCGCAATCCAGTCAATTCGTTGCGCAACAGCTTGCCTGTGCGGGGCTCTTCCAGGATTGCCTTTAGTCCCGACTTGATTTTTTTCTTCAGTTCCGGATGCATTCCCCGAATCACAGTTGCTATTTCATCCGGGATCCTCAGTGAATGAAGTCTGGGCCTCATAACTCCTCAAGAGTGTAAACCTTCGCCTGTTTCGCCTTCAATGCCTTCAGCCCTTGTTTGATCTCCGCCATCAAATCCGCATCCGAGATAATCCGGGATGTCTCCTTGATGCTTTCATACTCATCGGGACTGATAATAACCGCTGCGGGGCGTCCGTTTTTTGTAACTATGACCTCCTCGTCAGTTGCGTTAACTATATCCACAAGGGCGCTGAACTTCATTTTTGCCTCGGATAATGAGAGTGTTTTCATAGTATGACTCCAATTAAGATTAACCATAATTCTGGTCAATTTAAGCCTATATCTGTGAGCCTGTCAAGAAATAATTCGCAGGGGAATTACCAGGATGAACCAGAGCCGGGGGCCACAATGGCGGAGTTTAACCGTCAGCCAACAAGAAGTAAATGGCAAGCTCCGCTCTCAACTCATATATTGATGAACGATTCGTTCCATTTGAATATAAATTCATCTGTAGGGGAGAAGTTTTTTTGGCAGCCGAAGGCCTCATAGATGTTTGCCAGCCCTGTAAGGTTCTATGTTATAAAGATAATAATGAACCGGGCAGGTACATATCTGACAGTATCCGAAATGAATGCGATATTTACATGAAAACCGTTCGTCGCACGAAGCAATGAAAAGCACATTTTTGCCATCAGAATAATCGATCTTGCATTTTGCTTGATCGCCGCAGAACCCGGTGGATAGGCATGCAAAGCTGTTTGGACACCGATTGGTTTCCTGCTTGACGGCATCTGGCACTTTTATACTCATGGTCTCCTTCTATGGTAGTGGTAGCAAACAATATCCAGATTGATCCGCATGGGATGCGGAATATCGGTACGGCTCATATAACCGTAGTTGCCTGAGTGTAGATCATCGTCGTTTTGACGTAATTATGGCCAGGAAACTGCTACCTTTAGAAGACCGTAACCGACTTCGCGCAAGTGAGAAGAAAAGGAACGCCGGCTCTGATGAAGTATGGTAAAGTTGCTTTGATGTTGGCCATTTCTACGCCTCTGAAATCTGAATAACAAATATGTAAATCGTCAAACAGGACGCTTGAGTATTTTGATGGGACTGTCGTAACTCGGACATAAGAATCACGTTGCGTAAGGCTTGTCAATGAATTTTCTATGGTTCGTATGAAACGAAGCTCTGATCGAAGTTGTCTTTTGAATATCCTCTATCGGCTGATTCCCTTTTTCTGTAACATGATGAACCAGAGCAGGGGGCCACAAAGGCTGGGTTTAACCGACCGCTGACAAGAAATAAATGGCAAGCCCAGCTGTCAGTTTATGTTTTTATGAATATTTTCTATACTTTCCCCTGAAACAAACTATTAAAATATGGCTTGATGTCTCTGTTTTTAGATACTAAATACAGAATATGAGTTCTTCACCAAAAAAAGTTGCCGGGCAAGTCCGTCGCGTTATAAATCGGTTGATATTCTTGGAGAAGCGTAGTGTTTTCCAACACGGAAGACTATGACTCTATCCCTCTGAAATCCATTTGATGCAGGCCTTGAAAGAAACCCCTGATTTGAATGCCGGGCAGATGGCCCAAAGAATGGGTATCAGCAATGGCGCGGTTTCCCAGACACTGGCCCGGCTGGAACGAAAGAGTATTATTATTAAAACCAAGGACCCTGCCCTCAAAAACGAACTGGCCGTTACCTTCACAGAGTCCGGCAAGGCGGCTATTCAAGGCTTTGAAAGGGAACAGGCCTCCGCCATAGATACTTTTTCCGGTTATCTGTCCGGCTTATCTAATAACGATAGAAACGTTATCGAACGTTTCCTCTCGCATATGGAGGATCTCTTAAAAAGGCTGGAATAATTTTTTTTGGACTATGTTTATAGTATATATAAACAGAAAGGATAATGATTATGCCGAACAAACTTATGGCCGGGGTGTGGCGCTTAATGGTTGGCGTTCCTCCCTTTCTTTGGGAGAAGCAGATTGAAAAGGCAAAGCACAATGTGAATCGATCCACCCGATTCATGTCGCAGGAACATAGATTAGTGCATCACTTTGTGGTCAGGGAGATGCCGCGTGTCGGAGGGCCCATACCGGCTGAATGGTGGCCCGGGAATTGGATATACCTTTGGAGCGCTTCAGGGAACTATTGCAGGAGTTGGAAGAGCACCTGACCTTCCTGGTCAAAAACAGCCAGGGAGAGGTCGTCTGGGCCTATCCGGTGACCGTAGAGAAAACCCCTCATGCCATCACTTTTGGCTCAGGAGAGCAGTTATATACCGCTTGAGCGGTAGACGCTTTCGCAACGCCCTTCGTGCAAGGGCACCTGAGAAATAAAGAGGTGGCCATTACCGTCGCCACTGAATGCGCCCACTGTCAAAGACCCATACAGCTTATGATAGATAGTGATATGCAGTGCCGCTGTCAGGAAATCGATTGCAATCCCATCATCTTCGTTCCCGATGTGGATTTCAGACGTCTGAAGGATTCAAATATCATAGAAGCCTTTTGAAAGGAGAGTGTTTTCTTCTGGTCAGAAGAACACGCGAAAGACTACCGCAGAAAAACCCATAGGGTCCGGGGGACCTATTTTAACCAACAACAAATAGCCTATTTGAACAAGGCCATCCAGAGTGCCGTTTTTGGCTGGTGAAGCCGGGCGCGTGGGGATGAAACCGATTTCTAAACCGGGGCATTGTTACACATGGGATGGAGGTGATTTTCAAATCCATGGAAGCTTCATTCATTGAAATTAAGGAAGTAATCCGCAGGCAATCGATTGACCAGCCGGTATTTTCATAAGGATTCAGAAGTGTCCCAACAATGGTAACCGTTGGTTTGTCATCAGCCACCCACATCATCTTTTGGGAACAATTTCGATCCAGTAATCGTCAGGATCATTGATAAAGTAGATTCCCATGGCTTTGTTTTCATAACAGATACAACCCATTTTTTCATGCAGGGCATGGGCGCCCGCAAAATCGTCAACCATAAGGGCCAGATGGAATTCGTTATCACCGAGATTGTAAGGTTCCTGCCGGTCTCTGAGCCAGGTTAATTCGAGCTGGTGCGGCATCTGGCCGTCGCTTAAGAAAACAAGGATAAAGCTCCCATCCGGTGCCACACGCCTTCTGGCTTCAGTCAGTTGCAGCGCCCTTTTGTAGAAATCGAGGCTTTTTTCAAGATTCAATACGTTAAAGTTGTTGTGTGCAAAAGTGAATTTCATAAACTGATTTCCTTCCCGGTATTACCGGCAGCTGTGTATCATTTTAGGGGACAACGTTTGTGCAGAAAGTGCTTGACGATTATTATTCAATATTATGACATGGATTTAGAGTTGTGAACGTTCTGCACGAACGTTCCGTATATGCCCTTTAGTTTTTCTACCCCGTCAGCATCAAAAAAGCGGCGGCGGGAATGAGGAAGCAATTGTCCGGGAACAGGCTTGCCCTTGTACCTTTCTTCGACGATATTCTTGAAAAAAAGCGGATTTCTACGGTATTCAAGAATGACGGCTGGATCATCCCAGTTGAAATATGTGTCGCTGTATCCGGCGGAGTCAAGCCAGTCGCGTGCAAAGGTCGTCTTGCCCACCTGACGGGGACCGGTCAGGAAGATCATCTTGTCTGCGGTTATTTCCGGATCGAAAAGGTATGTTGCAATCAGGCGTTCCATGGCGATAAAATTTCATACTTGTGAAAGACAATCAAGATTTATTTTCATAGTTGTGAAAAAATATCCAAAAAAAATAGACGCTTGCCGGTGTCATACTCCGCTATGGAATTCTTTTCAATGCTAAACGATAAGCCTCCAATGTGTCGCACGGAGAATAAACAGAACCGATATATTTTACGACGATGTGGATTGTAAATGGCTAAAAAATCTTGTCAGGGTTCATAAGCCACTTGGGGTCAACCATCTCCTTGATCCGGCGCATGAGATGATAGCTCTCACCATGTTCGAGCTGCATAAACTTGCGTTTGCCGATGCCTACCCCGTGCTCACCCGTGCAGGTACCTCCCTCTTGAACGGCTTTTTCCACGATGGCATGGTTAACGGCTTCGAGCCTCGACCATTCCTCTGTATCCGCGGGATCCCCCACGAGCACCACGTGCAGATTGCCGTCGCCTGCGTGTCCGAAAACATAGCCGACAGCGCGGTGTTCGTCCAAAAGTTTTTGTGAAAAGACGACGATATCAGGATAGCGGGAGATCGGAACTGCCGCATCGACGATAAGGGTTTGTTTTTTCGGGTGGGCGCGATGGATGGTCTCCCATGCCTCATGACGGGCGCGCCACAGATCTTTGCGGGCACTCTCTTCGGTTGCAAAACTGAAGCCGACTGCGCCGCACTCCTCGCATACTTCCCTGGCCAGATCCGCGGTTTCCTTAAGAACGTTTTGGCTGATGCCGTGAAATTCACAGAAAAGAGACGGCTCTTCGGCAAGGCCGAGATTTTTTTCCCGGTTCATCAACCGGATCAGCCCGGGTGGTAAAAGTTCAAGGGCGGCGGGACCAAGTCCCGATCCGATCATGAGCGCAACAGCCCTGGATGCGCTTTCAAGATCCTTGAAGCGAATGATTGCAGCCAGAAAATGACCGGGAATGCCGGTCAGACGAAGTGTCGCCTCGGTGACAATTCCCAGGGTCCCTTCTGATCCCACAAAGAGCTGCGTCAGGTCATAGCCGGAGGAGGATTTTGGCGCCTTGCAGCCGGTGTGGATGATTATGCCCTGTGGCAACACTACTGTCAGGCGCATGACGTAATTCTTGGTAGCCCCGTATTTTACGGTCTGGACTCCGGATGCGTTATTGGCGATCATGCCGCCGATGGTTGCATCGGCCCCCGGATCCGGCGGGAAAAAGAGCCCGTGTTTGCCGGCCTGCCGGTTCAGTTCTTTGCGCAGGACACCGGGTTCAACATCGGCCTGAAGATCCTGAGGACGGATGTTAAGGATGCGGTTCATGAGGGTCAGATCCACCACTAGCCCGCCCCGTGTGGGCACCGGGTTTCCCTCGGTGCTGGTGCCGGCCCCCCAGGGCGTAACAGGGACATCGTTGGCGTATGTCCATGATAAAATGCGGGAAACTTCATCGGTTGTGAGAGGCCAGATGATTCCGGCAGGAAGCGTTCCCTGATGAAAGGATATATCGTGGCGGTGAAGTTCACGGTTGGACTGCCCCGTGGAGAACCGTTCCGAAGGAACTATGGCTGACAGATCGGCGATGTGCCGGGAAGTGAACGTATCCATATTCTTTTAATCCTCGTTTTTGTGATGAAGTTGGTATTACTCATCTGTTTGCTAAACCTGACGCCGGCGCTGAATAAATTGCACAGGTTTCATCAGCGATAAATCAACGAAGGCAGCCACAAGGTCAACGGCGGCCAGAAACAGGAGATCAACAGTGCGGCGATGGCCACGGCCACAAGGGGCATCACGGCCCGGCTCACCTGGCCCAGGGGCAGGCCGGAAATGCCGCAACTGACAAAAAGGCAGATCCCCACCGGCGGGGTGAGCATTCCGATGGCCAGGTTGACCACCATGAGCACACCGAACTGGACCGGGTCCACTCCCATCTGGGGGGAGAGTGCGGCCAGCACCGGTACGAGCAGGATTAATGCCGCGGTGGTCTCCATGACGCAGCCCAAAACAAGAAGTACTGCCATGACAAGCAGGAGCAGGCCCCAGGGCGGGAAAGCCAGGGCGTTGAAAGCATTTTGCACCAACTGGGTTGTCTGCTGCATCGCCACCAGCCATGTAAACACCTTGGCCATGGCGATGATGAACAGGATCATGGCGGCCACGGTCTGGGAGCGGATAATCAGGTCCGGCATCTCCTTCCATTTGAGTTTTTTATTGATGGCCATGGCCACAATCAACCCGTAGAAGACAGCCAGGGCCGCTGCCTCAGTGACGGTGACGATGCCGGAGAGGATCCCGCCCAGCACGATAACAGGCGCTCCCAGGGCCCAGACTGCCTCCTTGGTGGCCGCAGCCACCTGCCTGAAGGAAAAGGGGTGGCGGGTGCCGTACCCATGGCGCCAGGATTTCCAGATCGATACGGCCATGAAGCTTAACCCGAAAAGAACCCCCACCATCATCCCTCCGGCAAAGAGCTTGGCGATGGACACGTTGGTCAAAAAACCGAAAATTACCATGGGGATGGACGGCGGTATGATCACGCCGATGGACCCGCCTGCGGCTACAAGGGCCGCTGAAAAGGCCGGCGGATAGCCCTGACGGATCATCGCCGGAATGGCGATGGCGCCCAGTGCCGCGGTGTCTGCAGCCGCCGACCCGGAAATGCCTGCAAAAAACATCGAGGCCACCACGACGGCGCAGGCCAGACCTCCGTGGACCCAGCCGACAAGGCTGTCGGAAAAATCGATGAGCTGGCGGGATATCCCCCCGGTTTCCATGATCGCGCCGGCAAGCATGAACAGGGGAATGGCGAGCAGGTCAAACGAATCCACCCCGGCAAAGAGCAGTTGAATGATCGTCTGGCCCAGGGCCGAGAGATGAACTCCGGCGGGAAAGACCCCAGGGGTGAGCATCAGACCGATGGCCGGCAACCCGATGGACAGGGCGATGGGCAGCCCCAGGGCGATGAGCGCAAAAAGGCAGGCAAAAAGAAAGGCAACTATCATGGATTTCGGCCTCTATTAGATTTTTGACTTAGGATTCGGGCCATGTCGGCAAGCACATGGAAAACGAAAATAACCGCGGCGATGGGGATCACGGCAAAGGGGATCGCCATGGGGATCTGGAGAGACGATGAGGTGTGTTCTCCGGCCTTGATCGTGTAGATTACCCCGAAGAATGCGATCAAAGCAAAAAGAGCCAGGGTCAACACCTGCAATCCCACCACGATGATCCGCTGGACAACCGGTCCCAGGCGATGGCCTAAGCCCTGCAGGCCGATGAAGCTGGCCCGTTTGTAGGCGACCGTTCCGCCCAAAAAAGTGATGGCAACGAGCAGGTGGCGGCTAACCTCCTCGGACCAGCCCAACGATGCCCCGGCATAGCGAAAAACGACCTGGGCGAACAGGATGACGCAGATCACCGTTCCGATGACAAACAGAACTTTTTCCACAAAGGTGTTGATCGCCTTGCTGGCACTTTCAAGAACCGACATACCTTAGTCTCCTCAAAAAATGAATGCCCTGGATCCAAATTCGAAAACCGAAGCACGAAACTCGAAACAAATTGAAGCTCCCCGCAGCAAATCCATCGCGGCGGACCTGCTGCGGGGAATCTTTGACAGCAGGAAATAGTGTCTGTTTTACATAGAATATGGCAACTTACAAGTCATTTTATCGTTTGCCGGATCTGATCCACCAGCTTTTTCGTTTCGCCTGAGGCGGTCTCGATTACCGGGGCTGTGGCCTTGCGGAAAGCGGCCAGGTCCGGATTTTCTTCCACCAGCATGCCGGCGGCTTTAAGTTCGGCCAACTGTTTGGCCTCGTTGTCGCGGATGAACCCGCGGCCCTGGAGCGCCGCCTTGCGGGCGCAGTCCAAAACGACCTTGCGCTCGTCCGCGGGCAGTCCGTCGATGAAGGCCTTGTTGGCTACAAAGACCAGGGCCGAATAGACATGCCGGGTCAGGGTCAGGTATTTTTGTCCCGCCTCGTAAAGCTTGGAGGCATGTATCACAGCGATCGGATTTTCCTGACCGTCGATCACACCCTGCTGAAGCTGGGTGAAAATGGGCCAGGCCATGGGGGTGGGATTAGCTCCGATGGCCCTCCAGATAGCCAGGTGGGTGGGGGCTTCCATAGTGCGGATTTTCAGGCTCTTGAGGTCATCGGGTGTTTTTACCGGGCGCTTGGCATTGGTGACGTTGCGAAAGCCGTTGTCCAGATAGGCAATGGCAAACAACCCGGATTTCTCAAATTTCTTGCCCAGCTCCTGTCCTATGGGCCCGTCGAGGACCTTGTCGGCCATCTCGTAGGAGGGCAGAAGAAAAGGCATTTCCAGGGCCTTGATCTCGGGAACGAAGGCCTCGATAGGGCCGGTGGTGCAAACCGACATCTGGGTGGTGCCCAACTGGATCTGTTGCAACACCTGTGTCTCGCTGCCCAGAGCCGCTGAATGGTGAACGTTGACTACATATTTTCCCGGCAGTGCTTTTTCCAGGCATTCCTTGAACCAGACGGCGGCCTTTGTGTGGACAAGGTTTGGATTGGTGACGGTGGCGATGTTGATCTGGGTCTCGGCTGCGGCAATGCCGGTCAGGGCCGTCAGGCAGATGATTACCAGAAAGGCGATGATTGATCTGTGCATGTTGTTTTTCCTCCTCTTTGATTTATGGTTTAAAAGATTTTCAGGCCTGCTTGCCATAGCAGTTGATTCCCGTATAGGCCTTGCGGAAAGTAGCGAGCATGCGGGGCAGTTTTCGTTCCGGGACCTTCACGACGGACAGCCGGTCGCGGATCTGCGCCGGTGAGAGCCGGACATCCAGTTTACGGGCCGTAACGTCGATGTCGATGATATCACCGTCGCGGATGGCGGCAATGGCCCCGCCGTTGTAAGCCTCCATTTCAAGGTGGCCGATGCTCAGTCCGCTGGTGGCTCCTGAAAAGCGGCCGTCAGTGATCAGAGCCACCCGGGTGAAGCCGGCTCCCTTGATGGCATCAGTGGGGGTGAGCATTTCCGGCATGCCGGGTCCGCCGGCCGGGCCCTGGAAGGGAAGAACCACCACGTCGCCTTCGGCGATCTTCCCGGCTGAAATGGCATCCAACAGGGCTTCTTCCGTATTAAAAACTCTTGCCGGGCCCGTACAAACGAGCATGTCGGGAGCGATTGCGGTCTGCTTGACCACGGCACTGGCAGCGATGTTGCCTCTGAGTACGGCAATACCGCCTTCGGCATGAAAGGGCCGGTCGGGGCTGCGGATGGCTTCCGGGTCTTTTATTGTCGCCTCTGCCGCCACCTGGATTATGGACTTTCCGGTAACAGTCGGATTGTCCGCGAGCAGGGGGAGCAAGCGCTGCAAAACCGCGGGAATGCCGCCGGCAGCATCGATATCGGCCATCTCGTAAGGTCCGGACGGAATGATCGAACAGAGGTTGGGCGTTTGCCTGGAAATCCTGTCGAACTCGTCCACTCCGATATCTATGCCTGCCTCCCGTGCGATGGCCGGAATGTGCAGGACGGTGTTGGTCGAGCCGCCCATGGACATGTCCACGCGGATCGCATTTTCAAAGGCGGCACGGGTCATGATGCTCCGGGGCCGGACATCGGCCTTGACCAGTTCGACGATCCGGAGGCCGGATTCGTAAGCCTGTTGCTTTTTTTGCGGGTCAAGCGCAAGAGTAGTAGCGCAACGGGTCAGCGACATCCCCAGGGCCTCGGTGACCACGGCCATGGTGTTGGCCGTGTATAATCCAACGCAGGCCCCGGCTCCGCATACCATGTCGGGCAGCAGTTGTTCGGCCTGTGAGGTGGTCATTTTGCCGGCCTTGACACGGCCGACTATGCCGAAGCCGGCAATCGGGTGGCACTTCTGGCCGGCCACGACATTGGCCTTCATGGGCCCACCGGTGAGGATCAGCGCTGGCAGGTCCAGGCGGGCTGCGGCCATTAACATGCCGGGGGTGATCTTGTCGCAGTTTGTCACGCCGACCCATCCATCCAGAGAGTGGGAAAGCATCATTATCTCGATGTTATCGGCAATGTGCTCCCGGCTGGGAAGGCTCAAACGCATCTCCACGAACATGGCGATCCCGTCACAAACGCCGGGTACCCCCCATTGGAAGGGCACGCCGCCGGCATCGCGGATTCCCTGGCAGACCTCTCTGGTCAGCTCATCGAGGTGGATGTGGCCGGGGATCAGGGTGTTGAAGCTGTTGGCAACGCCGATGAAAGGCTTGCCGGATTCAATGTCCTGCCGGCGCACGCCGGCCGACATCAGAAGTGCCCGGTGAGGGAGGGTCTCGATGTTTTTCTTCAAAATATCCGAACGCATGATTTCATCCTTTGATATGATAAATGATAAATAATAATTTAATTAAACGAAACTTGTTGCATTTTGATAAACTATTTTCTTGATGTCAAGATTATTTTTTAGTATGCTTAATTTTAAGACAAAAAAAGGATAATCTGACGCTCAAAATCAAATCCATGCAGGACCGATTGAAAAAAGGAACCATAGATGATTGAAAGACAAATTGCTGAAAAAATTCGGCAAATCCGCAAAACAAAGGGGATGACACTTGAAAAACTGGGGGAAAAAACCGGAATTTCCAGAGGAATGCTGTCACGTCTGGAAACGAACCGCTCCTCTCCTCCTATTGCCACCCTGGCAAAAATTGCGCACGGTTTGGAAGTTCCCATCAGCCTTTTTTTTGAGGAAAATGGCTCAACTACAGAACAAAAATATACCGTAACCAGAAGCAATAAACGCAAGCAGGTGGTTCGCCGCGGATCTGATATCGGCTTTACCTATTATTCGTTCAAAAAACCTCAGCGCCTTTATCTTATTGAAGCGTTTGTTATGAAACATCCTCCGCTTAATAAAAAACTAAAGGTTCTGTTTGATCACCCGGGGGAAGAATTCATTCTGGTTATAAAAGGGGTCATTGAACTTGTCTATGGGGAAGAAATTATCCGCCTTGAGACCGGGGATGCCATTCACTTTGATCCATCCATACCGCATAGAGCGCAAAACGCCGGCAATATAGAGGCCGAATGCATTGTGGTGGTTGCCGGAGAAAAAAGTTATCCGAAGTCACGATAAAACCTCCGGATCGCAATAAAGGACCAATCGTTCTTTCTGTATACATTTGATCGCGCCGGGATCTTAATATGAGACCTTTGAAGAACGTCCAATTTTGCTCAAGTTCAAGGAAGACGATAAAAAAACGCGGGTTTTTGGTTTATAGTTTCTGGTTTCTGGTTAAAAGAGAAAAACCAGAGACCAGAAACCAAATCTTTATAGTAATCGGGCAAAAGGGGGTGTTATGCAAAGGTCTCAATATTTCTGCGCGAGAGTGTATTCCGCCAGAAGGCTTCCTTTCCAGTAGGAATTGGACGGGTTTGAAAAATATGCCTTGAAAATATTAAGGCTTTCTTTTCGCAATATTCCGGGAATTATTTCTATAAGGCTGTTTCTGTATAATAGAGAGAGATGTTCAATGTCACATCCGGTTCCCCCTCCCATCACATCTTCATAAGCATATACTATCCTTCCGATACCGGACAGCAAGCTGGCTCCGAAGCACATAAGGCATGGCTCCATGGTGCAATATAGCGTTATCGCATGCCTGTTGATTTCGTTACATTCCTTCCTTCCGGCAAGATTTCTCAAAGCCATGATTTCGGCATGGTCGACTTCGTTTGCAACGCCTTCGGCGGTTCCTTTTCTCGCGCCTGTAGCAAGTATTTTATTTTTATAAACAAGAACGGAGCCGACCGGGAATTCCCCTTCTTTGAGTGCCGTTTCCGCCAGTGATAGCGCTTCTCTCATATAATATTCGTGATTCATCACAAACTCCTTATTGAAGCTCCCCGCAGCAAGCTACGGGGAGCTTCGACCGTAGGGAATAGATTCTGTTTTAATTCGCTCGTTAACCACGCAGAAAGCTGCGGGGAATGCACTCACTATTGCGGTTCAGGATCGATTCTGCATATTGTGTCATCACAGGGACAGCTCCCGTCAACCTCATAGGCGTACAGGATCCTTGATTCGGCTTCAGTCTTCTTTTTCGGGATTTCACTGAAAACGAATTTTCCCGAAAGCTTCAAAAGCTCCGGTTTCGCTGGGATATCATCAAGCCCGTTTGAAATTATTTTGCCGGTTGACCCGTCAAGAATGTCTGCATCCACCCCGTTTGTCACGACAACAACCGGAACCTGATAAACGGCAACGAGTCTTGATGCTGCAATGGCCGGGCGATGGCGTGTTGTTATTGAGCCGGGTCCGTATTTTATTACCATGCAGATCCGGTTTCCAACGGTAATAAGAAAATCGACCCTGATTATTGCTTTTTTTTCTCCGGCCTTAACTAAAAGCGCATGGCGCGGTTTTATATCCATTTTATTGTATAATTTCTCATTCACAAGAAGACGGGCAATATTCTGCCTGTACCGCTCATCATGGGTATCTTCAATTATCTCACCCGTAATGTAATCGGTTGTTTTCCCGAGGATTAAATGATGCCCGTCCATTATCTCCTAATCAGATTCTTTTAAATAGTTCTTTACAATCAGACATTCCTGTTGATAATCCATATGCAAAGCAAATTGTTCTTATATATCATTAATACAGGATATGAGGTTATGTCAATTCGTGAAGATTTTGAAAAGCGTGAAGAAGGGTTCATGTCCCCTTTCGGATGTCTCAGTTCAAAGTCAAAAGGGCGTGCAAGAAAAGAAGAGCCGTGTCCCATAAGAACCGCCTTTCAGCGGGACAGGGACAGGATCGTATATTCGAATGCATTCAGAAGACTGAAACATAAGACCCAGGTTTTTTTATCCCCTCTCGGAGATCATTACAGGACTCGCCTGACACATACCCTTGAGGTTGCCGAAATAGCAAGAACCATCGCCAGGGCCATGCGGTTGAACGAGGATTTGACGGAAGCGATTGCCCTCGGTCACGATCTGGGACATACGCCTTTCGGGCATGGAGGAGAAACGGCTTTAAAAGAGATATATTCTCCCGACTTTTCTCACAATGAACAAAGCCTTCGGGTTGTCGATCTTCTGGAAAACAAGGGAAAGGGACTCAATTTGACTTATGAAGTCAGGGACGGAATTTTAAAACATTCAAAGGGTTACGGGAAAATCATACCCGATAATTCTGATGAGACGGCCTGTACTGTGGAAGGACAGATTGTCCGTATTGCGGACATAATGGCATACCTGAACCATGACCTTGACGATGCAATCAGAAGCGGTGTAATCAGCTCAAGCCAGATCCCTGAAACATGCTCGAAACTTCTCGGCCACACGCATTCGGAACGAGCCACAACGATGATAAAAAATCTTGTTTTTTCAACCAGGGTATCCGGCGGCAAACTTTGCCTTGAAATGAGCGATGAGATATATGGTGCCATGACAAAATTAAGAGAATTTCTGTATGATAACGTTTACCGTTCACCTGAAGTTCATAATGAATTTATGAAGGCAAAGAAGATCCTTTCCGAACTGTATTCTTATTTTGTAAAAGATGAAAAGATGTTTCACAGGGAGCTTACCAACATGGAGATGGCTGCCATCTACCGTAAAAAGCATCTTGGCGAGGAAACCTACGAAAGGATTGTCTGCGACTTTATTGCAAGCATAACTGACCGGTATGCCCTTGATCTTTATTCCAAAATATTTTTTCCTTCACCTCTTGTTTGATGACTGCCGATATGAACCCTGTGAATCCTTTAACAGAAAAGATAACATCCTGTGAAGAAAAATTCATTCCCCTGATGTACCGGCTGGAAGTTATTTACAAAAAAATGGATGAAAAATATAATGAAACAGCAAATCATTACGGTTTTTGCTGCGGGGGGTGTGAAGAGAACTGCTGTTTCACCAGATTTTACCACCATACATTCGCAGAGTATTTATATTTACAAAAAGGCTTTGAAACACTTGAGCGTGGAAACCGTGGGGAAATACAGGAAAGGGCTTTTTCGGTTTGCAGGCAGACGGACGAACTTGACAGGGCAGGCCTTCCGGTTCGCCTTTTGTGCCCGCTTAATTGTGAAGGAATGTGTATTTTGTATGAATACCGGCCTATGATATGCAGGCTGCACGGCCTTCCCCATGAGATAATCATGCCGGGCAGAGGAAAAAAAACGGGCCCCGGATGCGGTGAATTTAATGCCCGCTGCAGCGACAAAGAGTATTTGAAGTTCGACCGGACTTTTTTTTATACGGAGATGGCAGGTCTTGAAAAGGATTTTAAAGAAGCTTTCGGCATTTCAGAGAGAATCAAGATGACGGTTGCTCAGATGCTGGCGACTTTGTAACAGGTATCACATTCCAATTAATTGACTTTTTATGAGTACATCAATATTATTGCAGGGCAAAAAAAGGAGCTGTTTAATTTTGAACAAAAATCCTTTAAAAAAAATTATAATAGGCCTGGTCGTTAAAGAAGACCCCAAGGCTATACGCAAAGCCGATGAACTTGATAAATGGCTGCGCTTAAAAAAAGTTGATGTTATCAGGAAAGAATATCTGCCGCCAAACAGGATGGTTTCCGGTAAAATCAAAAAGGCTCCGCCCGGTCTTTTTTGTGTTTTCGTGCTTGGAGGAGACGGGACTTTCTTAAGCGCTGTCCGCTGGATAGGTGACCGGAATATTCCGGTTCTGGGGGTAAAATTCGGAGAGGTCGGGTTTCTCGCTGAGACATCCGAGGAGAGTCTTTTTACCGCTGCCGAAGCTGTTTTAAAAAAGAGGTTTTCAACCAGTCCGAGAATGCGCCTTCTTGTCAAGGTGTTACGAAACGGAAAAGAGATTGCCTGCGAACAGGTTCTAAACGATGTTGTAATTAATAAGGGGGCGCTTGCAAGGCTTGCGCATATTGAAACTTATATAAATGATCATTACCTGACTACTTACAGGGCCGACGGACTTATAGTTTCAACACCTACCGGATCAACTGCCTATTCTCTTGCTGCGGGAGGACCCGTCATTCATCCGTCCGTTCCGGCAATAATAATGACTCCGATATGTCCTTTTACGCTGACCAACCGCCCTCTTATAGTGCCTGATTCATCCGTCATTAAAATCAAACTTGAAAAGCAGTCATCTCATATAATGCTCACGTTTGACGGACAGCAAGGCATGGAAATCAGCAGGAAGGATCTTCTGGTAATTCAAAAAGGGGCTCAGCCGGTAAATATGATAACAATTCCCGGACAGGATTATTTTGATGTTTTAAAAACCAAGTTGAGATGGAGCGGTGGAAGGGTTTGAGGCGGTAATAATTTGGGGGATACTTATAAAAGTCCCTATTATCGGGATTCGGAAGGAGATATCTAATATGAACTGGGGAATGAAAAACCGTTTATCACAGCTTTTTCAACCAGACGGCCATTGCTTTTTTCTGCCCATAGACCACGGCTATTTTCAAGGGCCCACAACCTGTCTGGAAAGGCCCGGGGAAACCATCAAACCGCTTCTTCCTTACTGTGATGCCCTCTTTATCACGAGAGGCGTTTTGCGTTCCGCGGTGGACCCTGCAAATACCAAGCCTGTTATCCTCCGGGTATCCGGGGGCGCCAGCGTAATCGGTAAGGATCTGGCAAATGAGTCCATCACCACTTCCATAGAAGAGATCATCCGCCTCAATGCAGCGGCTGTCGGTATGTCCATCTTTGTAGGCAGCGATTACGAGCATGAATCACTGACAAATCTTTCAGATCTCGTCAATATGTGTGAGGATTACAGTATCCCTGTGATGGCTGTCACGGCTGTGGGCAAAGAACTGGAAAAGCGAAACGCCAGGTACCTTGCCCTATGCTGTCGTATCGCCGCTGAATTAGGAGCGCGGGTAGTAAAAACTTACTGGTGCGAAGACTTTGACCGGGTTACAAATGGCTGTCCTGTTCCGGTTGTTATGGCAGGCGGTCCCAAATGTGAAACAGAACTCGAGGTATTTGAGTTTGTTTATGATGGGATGCAAAAAGGCGCCGTGGGTATAAATCTCGGGAGAAATATCTGGCAAAACCCGAATCCTGTAGCCATGATCAGGGCGCTGCGGTCTGTTATTCACGAAAATTGCACCCCGGAAGCGGCCAATGATCTCTTTAATAGTCTTAAGGATAATGAATAACAGAAACCATAAAATGGTAAAATGCGTGCGAGCAGTATGCTGTCATCTGCCCCCGATAAACGGACTGGACAGACCAAAATGCGTGTAGCAATGTATTACAACAACAGGGACGTTCGCCTGGAGGAGATGCCAACACCGCGGATCGGCCCTGGCGAGATACTGGTAAAGGTGATAACCAGCGGTATCTGCGGCAGTGATGTCATGGAGTGGTACCGCATCAAAAAGGCCCCCCTCGTTCTCGGTCATGAAATTGCAGGAGAAATCACCGAGACAGGAAAAGATGTGAAGCGTTATAAAGTTGGTGACAGGGTCTTCGTCTCCCACCATATTCCCTGCAATACCTGTTATTACTGCCTGAGAGGTTATCACACCGCCTGTGAGACTCTACACACCACAAATTATGATCCCGGTGGTTTTGCTGAGTATGTGCGGGTTCCCGAACTGAATGTTGACCGGGGGGTCTTTCTCCTGCCTGACGGGGTTTCTTTCGATGATGGCACGTTCATCGAACCGCTGGCCTGTGTTATCCGCGGGCAGAGGGTCGCGGGTCTTCAACCCGGGCAGGCGGTGCTTATTCTCGGCAGCGGTATATCCGGTATGCTCCACCTGTTGCTTGCGCGCACTCTTGGCGCGGGGCGGATAATCACGACGGATATCAGCGAATACCGCCTGAAGATGGCGAGGCAATTCGGGGCGGATGCGGCAATCCACGCACGGGAAGATGTTCCTGGTATCTTCCGCCGGCTCAATAATAATCGGCTCGCCGATCTTGTCATCATCTGCAATGGATCCCCCTCTTCCTTCTCTCAGGCGCTACAATCGGTGGATCGCGGCGGTACCGTTCTCTTTTTTGCCCCCACAGAGCCGGGCGTTGATATCCCTGTACCTGTTAATGACTTCTGGCGCAATGAGATAAAATTGATGCCTTCCTACGGCAGCAGTCCTTCCGATACCATCGTGGCGATGGAAATCATCCGTGCCGGTCGCGTGCCCGTAAGAGAGTTGATTACACACAGGCTAAGTCTCAAAGAGACGGGGCTCGGTTTTCGGCTTGTTGCCGGGGCGGGAGAATCTCTAAAAGTAATTATTGAACCACAGAGATAATCTAAAACTGGACCGGGGCGGAATCAGGAATATTTATCATGACGAAAAGATACACGGCATATATAATAATTTATTCGGCAATGCTTTCAGGATGGGGTTCTCTTGCCGCATTTGCCGCGTTTCTTTTTTTCGGTTCGCTATCTGTTGTGAATCTCGGCATGAATGACCCAACGGCGATATTGTTTGACACAGGGCTTTCCTTATTGTTTTTTATCCAGCACAGCATACTGGTGCGAAAATCTTTCCGCCGATGGATGACCCGACTCATACCTGAGGAATATTACAAGGCTTTTTATGCCATCACTTCGGGTTTAGTTCTTTTTACAATAATAGTTCTCTGGCAAAAAACCGCCTATTCACTGCCGGCAGTAACGGGCTTTTTCCGCTTGATGTTCCTTTTGCTTTTCCTGATTTCTATTGCCGGATTCATCTGGGGGTCGCGGTCACTTAAACATTTCGATCCGCTGGGGATAAAAAGTGTATTAAACCATATCAGGGGCAGGGAACCAAGAAAAACCCCTTTCATTGCAAGAGGAGCGTATCGATGGGTTCGACACCCTCTCTATTTTTTTGCCCTGCTGATGATATGGTCATCTCCGAATTTGACTGCGGACAGGCTGCTCTTCAACGTATTATGGTCTCTCTGGATTGTTACAGGAGCAGTTTTTGAAGAGCGTGATCTAGTAGATGAGTTCGGCGATGAGTACCGGGAATATCAACAGAAAGTGCCTATGCTGATTCCTGTCGGATTTCCGGTTGATATTAAAAGAGGAAAAGATTAATTGTTAAGATGCCATGGCAGAAACAGAGAAACAGCAACAGATAATTGACGAGGTCCGGCGCAACCGGGAACTCCGGGAAAAGACATACCGGGAGCGGGCGCTGAAACTCTTTCCGCATGTATGCGGAAAGTGCGGGCGCGAATTTTCAGGCAAAAAGCTTAAAGACCTGACGGTTCACCACAGGGATCATAACCACGACAACAACCCCCCTGACGGCGGCAACTGGGAACTACTTTGCCTGTATTGCCACGATAATGAACATTCCCGGTATCTTGACGCGGAATGGTACGGCGCTGAAACACCGGGCGAAAACAAGGCCGCGGTTTCCGGCCACAGGCCGCTTGAAGGCCTTGCCGCCCTTCTGAAGAAGAAGGAATAGATCAAGGAGAAAACAAAATCATGATTTATGATTCACTCGGCAATTTCGGTGATTATTTGTCTCTTCATCCTCATTTCAAAAGCGTTCATGCATTTATGAAAGAGAATAATCCGGCATCAATGGCCCAAGGAAAATATGAAGTCAATAATCAGGGTGCTTTTGTCTTAATCAGCGAATATAATACAAAAGAAATTTCAGAAGGTTTCATAGAGTGCCATAGAAAATACATTGACATACAAATTCTGCTGGAAGGCAGAGAAAGAATAGGTGTATGTAATATTCTGGAATGCAAAGAATATCCTTATGATCCGGGTAAGGATTTTCAGAAGCTTGCCGGTGAAGTAAGTTTTATAAAAATGGCCCCGAACCGGTTTGCAATATTTTTTCCCCGCGACGGACACATGCCCCAGATTAAATACGGCGATCTGACGGAAAAAGTCAAAAAAGTGGTTTTCAAAGTCCCGATTTTGAGCTTGACGTCATAGATTCCGTATGGTCATATAGAAATATGAGCCGTTCATCCCTCACGCACTATGCATGGATTTCGATTGCAGCGGCAATTGCCACAATAGCATTGAAAAGTGTTGCATATCTGCTTACCGGATCGGTCGGCCTGCTCTCGGATGCGGCTGAATCACTGGTTAACCTCCTGGGAGCCTGCATAGCGCTGGCCATGCTGACAATAGCTGCCCGTCCGCCTGATGAAGATCACCTTTTCGGACATGACAAGGCTGAATATTTTGCCGGTGGAGCAGAAGGCGCCTTGATCCTCATTGCGGCTATCAGCATCGGGGTTATGGCAATCAGCCGCCTCATCAATCCGAGGCCTATTGAACAGGCCGGTACCGGTTTGGCGGTCTCTGCTGTCGCATCTCTGGTGAATTTCATAGTCGCGCGCATTCTGATGAATGCCGGGAAGAAAAACAGATCTGTTACCCTCGAAGCAGATGCACGCCATCTTATGACTGACGTTTGGACTTCAATAGGCGTGATCGGCGGGGTTACGGCAGTGGCATTAACCGGATGGCAGCCTCTGGACCCGGTTATTGCGCTTTGCGTTGCCTGCTATATTG
>Ga0315268_10001666_pt1 | contig 25636 bp, 28 predicted proteins | sample C1_top_MG_FD_204535 | JGI IMG/M metagenome (GOLD analysis project Ga0315268, IMG submission 204535) | Sediment microbial communities from Yellowstone Lake, YNP, Wyoming, USA - C1_top | ecosystem: Environmental > Aquatic > Freshwater > Lake > Sediment | place: USA: Wyoming | collected 2017-08-01
ATTGGAAATAATTTTATTCCGTTATTCATAATCAAAGTAATAAAAAGATTGTTACGTTGCAGACGAGACCGCGAATCTTTCTTGACAAATGGCCCAAACTAGTTAATAAGATAAAATATTATGAGAAGGCCCGGCAGCATTATCCTGGGGGTTTTGGCGGCCCTGCTCCTTGGGGCGACCCCGCCCCTGGCCGCGCCCCGGCAAGCGGCCGACGGCTCCCTGGTCCTGGAGGGAGGGGGAAAGGAAAAAAAGACCGCGGCGTCCGGGGACACCCTCTATGAACTGCTGGGGCGGGAGGTCCAGGTCTATATCTTCAACAACAAGGTCCGGGTCTGGCCCCAGGCGCACCTGCGCTCCTACGTCTATCCCTGGGGGAAGTCGGCCAACCCCCAGGTGGAGGCCCTGATTTCCAAGTACAGCCTCGCCTACGGCGTGGACCCGGCGCTGGTGCGCGCGGTGATGCGCCACGAGTCGGGCTTCAACTCCCGGGCCGTGTCCCCCAAGGGGGCTCAGGGCCTGATGCAGCTCATGCCCGGGACCGCGGCCCTCATGGGCGTGACCAACCCCTTTGACCCGGAGCAGAACGTGGCCGGCGGCGTGGGCTACCTGCGCTTCTGCCTGGACCGCTTCGGGCATAACGTGCCCCTGGCGGTGGCGGCCTACAACGCCGGCCCGGAAAATGTGGCCAAGTACTGCAGCGTCCCGCCCTTCGCCGAGACCCAGGCCTTTGTCCATAATGTGGTGGGCGCCTACAGCGCCCAGAAGGGCGCGGCCCCGGCCAAAAAGGGAGCCGCAGCCAAGGCCGCCCGGCCACATTCGGCCCCGGGGAAAGCAGCGGGGAAAGAAAAGGCTCCGGAAACCAAACGTTCCCGCCCCAAGGTCATCGAAGTGCGTTCCTCCAAGCCCAAGCCCGGCCAGACGCAGCCCAACTAGGGGCCCTCCCCTGCCTGGTTCTTCTCCCGCGTTTCACCTTCCCAACCCTGCCGCACCCTGAAGTTTTACGCCAGCCGGGCGCCGGCCAGCAACCTGGTTCTTGGGCAGCCCACCCCCCGGCGATTTTTGCTTCTAATCCCGGTTCAATTGGTTTACATACATTGGAGAGAGAGCAGAAGCTGGGTCACCGGCCGCGGCGCCGCGGCGGGGAGCCGGGAGAGCGTCATGGAAAAGGTGCATGTTTTAGGCGAATACTTTTTTAGCCAGCTCCAGGGGCGTCCCATCTACGACCCGGCCGGCCGCCGGGTGGGCCGGCTTCGGGACCTGGCCGTGCGCTGGGAAAAGGAAACCCCCAAAATCACCGGCATCAAGTACGCCAAGGGGGTGCAGCGGCACATCCCCATGGAGCGGCTGGCGGAGGTGGAACCCTTCGGGTTGATCCTCACCGGCCCCCTTCAGGAGGGCGAGCTGGTCCCCCTTAAAGAAGACGAGTTCTACATGGGCAAATGGCTCATGGACAAGCAGATCATTGACGTTAAGGGTGCCAAGGTCGTCCGGGTGAACGACATCAAGCTCTTCTGGCTCCAGGCTGGAGACCGCAGGTACATGGTTCCCGTGGCCGTGGACATCGGCCTCCGGGGCCTGGCCCGGCGCCTGGGGGTGGAATTCCTGTTTAAGAAGCGGGAAAACCACTTCGTCTGGTGGCAGTTCATCCGGCACCTGGAGGAAAAGACCGCGTCCCTGCAGCTCACCGGCGAGCGCTCCCAACTGGACCAGCTCCATCCCGCGGACCTGGCGGAGATCATCGAGGACCTGGACTACAAGAAGAGAACCGACTTCATCGAGGACCTGGACAAGGAAACCGCGGCGGAAGCCGTGGCGGAAATGGAGCTGGACACCCAGATCGAGATCATCGAGCACATGGACAGCCGCCAGGCCTCGGAGCTGCTGACGGAGATGCCCCCGGACGAAGCCGCGGACCTCCTGGTGGAGCTGCCGGAGGAAAAGTCGGAGGAGCTCCTCCAGCTCATGGAACCCGCGGAAGCCGAGGAGATGCGGGAGCTCATGGCGCACGAGGAAGGCACCGCCGGGGCCCTGATGACCACGGAATACATCGCCATGCCCGTCAACATCAGCGCCGCGGAGGCCTTTCCCCTGCTGCGCAAGCAGGCCGCGGAAGCGGAGACCATCTACTACCTCTACCTGGTGGATGAAACGGAGACCTTGAAAGGCGTCATCTCCCTCCGGGAGCTTCTCACTGCAGAACCCCAGGCCCGCTTGGCAGACCTCATGCAGACCCGCCTAATCTATGTGCATCCCGATGACCCCGACGACCGGGTGACGGAGCTCATCGACAAATACAGCCTGCTGGCCCTGCCGGTGGTGGCCCACGACTTCAAGATGCTGGGCATTATCACCGTGGACGACATCCTGGACCTGCTCATTCCCGACCGCAGCACTCTCGAGACCTTCGCCAACTTTTTCGTCAGCAAACGCACCGGAAGAGGTTAAGAGTCAATGAAAGCCAGCTTGGCGAGCCTGTCCCGGAGGTTCTGGCTCTTCCTGGCCGTCCTGGGTCCGGGCATCATCACCTCCAACGTGGACAACGACGCCGGGGGCATCACCACTTATTCCGTGGCCGGCGCCTCCCTGGGCTACAAACTGCTCTGGGTCTTCATCCCCATGATCGTGGCCCTCGTCGTCATTCAGGAGATGTGCGCCCGCATGGGCGCGGTCACCGGCAAGGGGCTGGCGGACCTCATCCGGGAGCGTTTCGGCGTCAAAATCACTTTTTACGCCATGGTGGGCTTTCTGCTGTGCAATCTGGGCAATACCATCAGCGAGTTTGCCGGGGTGGCCGCGTCCATGGAGCTCTTCGGGGTGAGCAAGTACCTTTCCGTGCCCCTGGGAGGGTTGTTCATCTGGTGGCTGGTCCTGAGGAATTCCTACAAGTTCGTGGAGCGGGTCTTTCTGGTGGCCTGCCTGCTCTATTTCAGTTATGTGGCCTCGGGGATCATGGCCAAACCTTCCTGGGGCCTGGTAGTCAAGGATTTAATCATCCCCAACTTCCAGTTTGACCGGGATTACCTCATCATCCTGGTGGGGGTCATCGGCACCACCATCGCCCCCTGGATGCAGTTTTACATCCAGTCCGCGGTGGTGGAAAAGGGCATCACTGTTAAGGACTATGCCTACACCAAGATGGATGTCATCGTGGGCTCCTTCATGGTGAACCTGGTGGCCATCTTCATCGTAGTTGCCTGCGCGGCCACCCTTTTCGTCCACGGCATCAAGATCGAGGCCGCCCAGGAAGCGGCCCTGGCCCTCAAGCCCCTGGCCGGCCCCTGGGCTTCCTGGCTCTTTGCCCTGGGCCTGCTGAACGCCTCCCTCTTTTCCGCCTCCATCCTGCCCCTGGCCACCGCGTACACCATCTGCGAGGCCTTCGGCATCGAGGCGGGCATTGACAAGTCCTGGGAAGAGGCCCCGGCCTTCTACTGGTTGTACACCTTGATCATCGTGGTGGGCGCCGGGGTGATCCTAGTTCCCAACATCCCCCTCATCCTGGTGATGTTCTGGTCCCAGGTGGTGAACGGGGTGCTGCTGCCCTTTGTCCTGATTTTCATGCTGCTCCTCATCAACAACCGGGACATCATGGGCGACTATGTGAATTCCCGGAGCTACAACCTCATCTCCTGGGTGACGGTGGTCGTCATGATCGCCCTCACCGTCCTGATGGTCGTGACCTCCTTACTCCCGGCATAATGCGCCCTGGGATGTTGGCAAAAAACGACTACTTGGCCACGGCGCGCCGTGCCCCTACAATTGCCGCAGGTTGAGCCGTAGGGGCACAGCGTGCTGTGCCCCCGAATTATCCGGGTGTGAACCCTGATGGGCGCAGGCTAAAGCCTGCGGCTACAATGCCCCTGGTCCCTGCCCCCTCCATTACCCTTGCCTTCATCTCCTCGGATGACTACCTTGCGGGAAAGTCCGGGGAGGCCTGACCATGAAAGTATTCATCACCGGGGGCACCGGGTTTGTGGGCACCCACCTGTCCCGAAGACTGGCGGAGGCGGGCCACGAAATCTGCATCCTCACCCGGGGGGCGCCCCCCACATCCGTTGCCTCCCCCGGCATCAGCTACCTGCAGGGCGACCCCACCCGGGAAGGCCCCTGGATGGCTGCGGTGCCGGATTTTGACTGGGTCATCAACCTGGCGGGGGCGCCGGTCTCCACCCGCTGGACCAAGAAGGCCAAGGGGACCATTTACGACAGCCGCGTCCTCAGCACGCGCAACCTGGCCACAGCCCTGGCCGCGGGGGACCGGCGCCAGTTGTTCTGCAGCACCTCCGCCATCGGTTACTACGGAGGCCGGGGGGACGAGGAACTCACGGAAGATTCCTCCCCGGGGGACGACTTCCTGGCCCGGCTGGCGCAGGACTGGGAGGCCGAGGCCCTGAAAGTCCAGGAGCTGGGGGTGCGAGTGGTGGTGACCCGCTTCGGCCTGGTCCTGGGGCGGGGAGGCGGCGTTCTGGCGCAGATGGCCCCCATGTACCGGAGGTTCCTGGGCGGCCCGGTGGGGTCAGGAGAGCAGTGGTTCTCCTGGATTCACCAGGAGGACCACGCCCGGGCTTTCCTGTTCTTGCTGGCGCACCCGGAAATCTCCGGCTCGGTGAATTTGACTTCTCCCAACCCGGTGCGCAACCGGGAACTGGCCCGGGCCCTGGGCCGGGCCCTGCACCGCCCGGCATTCATGCGGATCCCCGGGTTCATGCTGCGCCTGATATTGGGGGAATTCGCCGGGGTGGTGCTGGAGGGCCAGAAGGTCCTGCCCCGCCGCCTCCTGGAAGCAGGGTTCGAATTTCTCCACCCCACCATTGATGAAGCCCTGGCGGACCTGCTGGCCCGGGGTCCGCAAATATGAACCGCACCTAAAAAGGGACGGGGTTGACCGCGCCGTTTTCCATCAGCCACCTCTTGCTGGCGGCAATGATTTCTTGGAGCAGGGCCATTTTCTGCGGGCCCACGCCCATGTGAGTGCCCTCAAAGGTGATTATGGTTTTGGGATCCGGCACCGCGGCCTTAAGGCGGTCCCGGGCGGCCCCGGGGATGAGGCCGTCATCCTGCCCCTGCAGCACCAGGAACTTGCCGGACACCCGGGGCAGGTGCAGGGTGGGCTCCAGGGGGTGCAAGGCCAGGTCCAGCAAGGGGGCCAGGGCTCGCCGCAGCCAGGGCGGTTTCAGGGAGGGATTGGCGGCCAGGACCGCACCCAGGGGCGCGCCGCCGTAGGCGATGATGGTCCAGCCCACGTGTATGCCATCATGCCCGGCTACGTCCAGCACCGCGGGCGCGGCCAAGGCTCCCAGGGAATAGCCCAGCAGGCTGACGCGCCCGCCGTCGGCCCAGGGCTGCGCCCTCAGCCAGTGCAGGATGGAGACCGCCTGGCCCGGCACCGCCAGGACGCGGCGGTAAATCTGCGGCCCCTGGCGCAGGGCCGCGGCCGCGCCGGCGAGGCGTGAGGGCACCGGCCAGGCGTAGGCGGCCACGGCGTTGTCCCCCGGGTCCTGAATATAGCGCAGGCTGTTTTCCGCGGTGGCCAGGCCGGCAAGCACCAGGACCAGCGGCAGTTTTGCCTGGGGCAGGGGTTCGGGCAGACTAAGGGTGAAGACGATGTCGCCCAGGGACTTCCCGTGCAGCGTCAGGCGGGAGACCGTGCGGCCATCCGGCGCCGGGAGGGCCTGGCGGTCCGCCTGGAGCCCGTGTTCCGGCGGGGGGAGGGCCGCCAGGGGGTCCCGGTGGCAGGCCCAGAACCATAGCAGGGCCGGAGCGCTCAGAAGCAGAGCCAGAATTCCCGCAATAATCAGGACCCTGCGCCCGCGCATGCTCCATTCCTGCCAGAAGAGGGATGAATTATCTTCCGGATATCAGTTTAGCTCTTCCGGGACACCAGGATGCTGGCGTCCGGGCTGGATTGGAGGTGCACCGGCGCCCCCAGGCCGGCCTCCTCCAGCCATTTGGCCACTTCCCCCCGGGTGTAGCTGCGGCCCCGGGGCGTCACCGCCAGCATGTGCACCGAGAACATGGCCGCGCCGGGGGGGCTCATGCCGTCGGGGTTGAGGAAAAAGTCCTGAATGGCCAGGGTGCCGCCCGGGGCCAGCGCCTCCACGGCTTTCCTGATGATGAGGCGGCACTGGTCTTCATCGTGGCTGTGGAGGATCTGGGAGACCCAGATAAAGTCGTAGCCGGAGCCGATGGCGTCCTTAAGGAAATTGCCTGCCAGGGTGTCGAGTCGCCCGCTCAGGCCGTGCCTGGCGATGTTCTCCCGGGCGATCTTGATGGGGCCGGGCAGGTCAAAGACCGTGGCCTTGAGACCCGGGTTGGCCAGGGCAAAGGTGACGGCGTAGGTGGCCGGCCCGCCCCCTAAGTCCAGGAGGCGCCTCACCCGGCTCAAATCCAGGATTTTGGCCACCTTGGGGGCCAGGTCCCGGGCGATGGCGTCCATGCCCCAGATAAAGGCCGCCACTTCGCCTTCATCCCGTTCTTCCCGGTCCACCCAGCGCTGGGGGTCCACGTCCGGGGGATGGCCCAGGAGCACGGTCTGCTGCAGGTTGGCCCAACCCCGCATGGTGTGGTGGATGTGGCTGATGATGGCGCCCCGGTAATCCTCCTTGCCCTTAACCAGGAAGCGGGACGCGGCCTCGCCGTTCTGGAAGTAATCCAACCCCTTGGTGAGCAGCCCCAGCGCGGCCAGGCCGTTCAAGAAGATGGCCATACCTCGCTCGTCGGCCTGCATCCGGGCCGCGGCCTCCGGGGCGCTCCGGGGTTCTTCCAGAAAGTCGAACAGGCCCAGGTCCACGGCCACGGCCAGCATCTTGGCGGCCTGGAAGCCCCGGGCCATTTTCATCAGGTCGTCAAAGTTGCATTCCGGAGATGGAGTCATAAGACAGCCTTTCTTATGGATCGGATTTACGGCTGTTATTGCCCCGGGCTTTTCTCCCGCCGGCGGCCATGCACGTGGGGCGTGACGCGGCCGTGGTCGAAGCGTTTCACCCATTCATATAGGGTTTCGCGAAAATAATACAAGGCCCCCCCCACCGCCAGGCACAAGCCCGCGCTCAGTCCCAAGCCGAGCCAATGCCCGGAAATGGCCTGGTCCCCCCAGACAGTGAGCATCAGGGTGCCGGGGAGGCGGCCCAAGGTGGAGATGATGAAAAAGAGGCGCAGGGACATGTGGCTCAAACCCAGGATGAAACAGAGGTAGTCCTTGGGAAATCCCGGCACCACGAAGAGGAAGAAGGCCACCAGCGCGCCCTGGTGCTCCATGAGGAATTCGAAGCGGTCCATGGTCTCCTGCCCCACCCAGCGGGCCACCACCCTGATTTCCAGCCAGCGCCCCAGCAGGAAAGCCAGGACCGACCCCAGGGTCAGGCCCACGGTGGAGTAAAGGAAGCCCAGGGGGATGCCGAAAAGGGCGCCGCCTACGAAACCAGTGGCCTCCCCGGGGATGGGGGCGAAAACCACCTGCAGGGCCTGGATGGCGATGAAAAAGAGGGGAGCCAGGGGACCCAAGCTTTTCAGAAAGGCGTGCAGGCACTCCCGGTCGGTGACCGCGCAGTAAGCCTGGCTGGCCTTGGTCCATAAGGGGGCGCGGTGGATGAGGACCACCACTGCGGCGGCCAGGGACAAGAGCAGCAGGACCAAAAGCAGCCGGAACTGGCGGGAATTTCTTAAGGACGGCGGCCCGGTCGCGGGTCCGGGCCGGGGGGAGCCGCCCTGATTGCCGCCTGTGGAGGAACTGCTCATAACTTTTTAGTATCGCGCTTCTCGCACCTCGGGCAAGACCAAAAGACCGGGTCTCAAGACCCCCCGCCGGGCCGGCGGGCGCCCTGGCGGCTGCCCCGGCGGGCAAACTCCGCCTGGAGACGGGCCAGCACCCGCCTCTTGTCCAGGCACCAGGCCGGGGCCAGCAGGTCCTCCGGGTGCGGGTCGCCGGTGACCCGGTGAACGACGAACTCCGGGGGCAGCAGCTCCAGGAAGTCCACCGCGGCCTGGACGTATTCATCTTCCGTCAGGCAGCGGTACTCCCCGGCCTCATAAAGCCGGGCCAGGCCCGAGCCCCGGATGACATACAGGAGGTGGATCTTCACCCCTTGAAGGGGCAGTCCCGCCAGGAAGCGGGCGGTGGCCGCCATCTCCTCCGGCCCCTCCCCCGGCAGGCCCAGGATGACGTGGGCCACGGTCTCCAGGCCCCGGCCCGCAGCCCGTTCAACTGCCACGAGGAAGCAAGCCGCGTCGTGGCCCCGGTTCAGGAGCTTAAGGGTGGCGTCGTGGGCCGACTGCAGGCCCAGCTCCAGCCACAGGAGGCGCTCCCGGGAGAGTTCCGTCAGCAGGTCCAGGACCGGCTCCTCCAGGCAGTCGGGGCGGGTGCCGATACTCAGGCCAACCACCTCGGGGAAGGCCAGCGCCTGCCGGTAGAGCTGGGCCAGCCGCTCTGCGGGCGCGTAGGTGTTGGAAAAACTCTGGAAATAGGCGATGAAGCGGTCGGCCCCGTAGCGCGCCTTCAGGCGGGCCAGGCCCTGGGCCATCTGGTCAGCGATGCTGAGGCCCCGGGCCCAGGCCCCGGTGCCCGAGCCCCGGGAGTTGCAGTAAAGGCAGCCCCCCACCCCTACCCGGCCGTCCCGGTTGGGACAGGTCAGCCCCGCGTCCAGGGTGACCTTTTGCACCCGGGCGCCGAAGCGCCGGCGCAGATAGGTGTTCAGGTCCTGGTACGGCAGGGGTGCGGGCGGGGCCGTCATCAGGCCAGGTCTCCCCAGGCGGACTGGAGAAGAGCCAGAGCCGCGAGGGCCGCGGTCTCCACCCGGAGGCGCCGGGGCCCCAGGCTGGCCACAGCAAATCCGGCAGCCCGGGCCTGGGCCACCTCCTGAGAAGTGAAGCCCCCTTCGGGACCGATGAGCACCCGGGCCGAGGAAGGCCTCCTCCGTCCCATAAATTCTGCCAGCCCCCCGCCTTTAGCCTCTTCCCAGAAGATGAGCTTCACTTCTTCGGGGCCTTCCAGGACCTGGGCAAAGTCCGTGACGCCCTGGATGAGGGGAAGCTGCATCCGCCGGCAGGACTTGAGGCTCTCCCGGGCCAGTTTCTGCCAGCGCGCCAAGCGGCGGGCCTCCCGCTCCGGGGCCGCGGGTTCGGAGCGCTCCGAGACAAAAGGGATGATTTCCGCCACCCCCAACTCCACGGCCTGGCGCACCACCAGGTCCAGGGTGTCCCCCTTGGCCAGGCCCAGGCCCAGGGTCAGAGCCAGGGGGGATTCCCCCGCCGGCGGCAACTCCTGCGCCACCTGGAGCACGGCCTCCCGGCCCAGGCTGTGCACCCGGGCCAGAAAGACCTTTCCCTGGCCGTCCGCCACTTCCACCGCCGCGCCCACCGGCAGGCGCAGCACCCGGGCCAGGTGCCGGGACTCCCCGGGGTCCAGGGCCACCCGGCCGGAGGCGAAGCGCTCCGGGGGCGCGTAGAAACGGCGCAGGGCTGAGGGCGGGCCGGGTTTCATCAGGCGGCCTATTCCGCCGGCGCGCCCTGGCGCCCTTCGATTTCCCGTTCCACCAGTTCCTTTTCCAGGGCCGCGACGCGCTTTTCCAGGGCCTTCAGGTCCGCAGCCCGGGCCAGGTGCATCTCGGCGACGACCCTGGAGACCAGTTCATTGACCCGCTCCCAGAAAGCCTGCTGGGTCTCCCGGGCCCGGGCCGTGAACTCCTGGACGGCTTCCGCCTTGTCCTGCTGGGCGATTTCGCCCCGCCTGACCATCTCCTCCACCAGGGCTTCCACTTTCTCCTTGGTGGCGTCCAGCAGCCCCAGGCTGAAAAACCAGGCTTTTTGCCAGAACTCCTTCATAAATCCTGCCTTTCCCGCTAAAGAGGATTTCCCCGGGGCCTAAGGGCGGCGCCACACCAGGGCCATCCAGTCGTCCTGTTCATAATGGCCCGCGGCCGCGAGCCCCAGGCTCAGGAACCGGGCTTCAAGACGGGGGAAGTCCTCCGTCAGGAAGCCGGAGATGATGAGCGCGCCGCCCGCGGCCAGGCGGGCGGCCAGGGCCTCGGCCCCCTCCAGCAGGTCCGGGGCCGTGAGGTTGGCCAGGATGAGGCCGAACTGCTGGCGGAGCGCGGCCAGGGGCGCGGCCTCCACCCAGACGCGGTCCTGAAGGGCGTTGAGGCGCACGTTGTCCAGGGCCGCGGCCGCGGCCTCCGGGTCCACGTCGATGGCCAATACCTTCGCCCCCAGGCGGGCCGCGGCCAGGGCCAGGATGCCGCTGCCGGTGCCCACATCCAGAACCGGCCAGGGACCCACTTGCAAGGGCAGGTCCCGGCGCCAGACCTCTTCCAGGGCCCTAAGGCACAGGGCCGTGGTGGGGTGCCGCCCGGTGCCGAAGGCCATGCCGGGGTAGATGGTGATGACCAACTCCTCCGGCCCCGGGGAGTATTCCTGCCAGGGCGGGCAGATCACCAGGCGGGGAGTGACGTGCAGCGGCTGGAAATGGGCCTTCCAGGCTTCGGACCACTCTTCCGCGGCTACTTCCCGCACCTCCAACCCCAGGGGCTTAAGTCCGTATGCCATTAGGCGGTCCAGGTACTCCCGGAGTTCCGCCTCCTGCCAGGGGCCGAACTCTTCAGGCCGGAAAAAGGCGCGCACCAGCGTTCCCTCCGCGGGCACTCCCTCCTCCTCCAGGATCACGCCCCGGCCGCTGAACTCCGTGAGGAAGGTGGCGGCCTCCTCCTGCATGCGCGCCGGCACCAGCAGGCGCACTTCCGTCCAGGTTTCCTGAGCCATTGGCAAAATTATAGTTATTTAGGGAGGTTTTGCAACCGGACGCGGCCCGGGCAGGGAGACCCGGCCCTACATTAGCAGCTGCAAAATCCTGGCCGGCAGGCCGTCCCGGTTGGCCGGGTTCACGGTAATCAGCAGCGCGCCCGGCTTGTCCTTGAGGCGCTGGATGTAGCCCCCGCCCTTCTGGGCCACGGTAGCCAGCAAAGGCACCGGCGCGTCCCAGAGGCGGTCCATGGCCTCCAAGAACCGGGGCGAGAGGCACTCCATCTTGCCCACTTCGTCCACCACGATGAGGTCCACCCCCGGCGCCGGGGTGAGCGCCGGCAGGGCCACCCGGTGGAGGTTGTCCAGGCTCACGCCGTACTTGCCCACCCGGTGCGGCCCGGGAAAGTCCACGTGGCTGAGCCAGGATTTCTGTCCGTCCAGGGTGACGATCTCAAAGCCCACCCGGCGGCCTTGCTCCCGCACCTCACGGGTATAGAAGCCCGCGGCCCGGCCCGGGAAGCGGCGCACCACCTGCATCACCACCGTGGTCTTGCCGCACTGGGGCGGCCCGGTGAGTATAATACGCGGTTTTTTGTTTTCAGTTTCCGGTTTTCGGTTAAAAGCAGAAAGGTCCATGCCCTGAACGCCGCGAAAGATCTCGTATTTTGAGACTCTGCGGTCGCTTCGCTCCTTCAGAATGACAATCTTAATAATTGCAGAGGTCTTAACCTAATTGCTCACTGCAAAAAACCTGCTCACTCCTCACTGTTCACTGCTAACCGCTTCAATTTTTCTCACCGTGGGCAGGATCCAGGGCAGCAGCGCGAACGCGGGCCACGCGGCCAGGAAGCTCAGGAAGAAGAAGGTGGCGTAGCCCAGGGTGGCCGCGGTCCAGCCCCCCAGATAGCCGAAGAGCCGCGCCCCCAGGCCGAAGAGCATGGACAGGAAGGCGTAGTGGGAGGCGCTGTGGCGTTTGTCGCACAGGCTCATGAGGAAGGCCATGAAGGCCGCGGAGCCCATCTGCCCGGCCAGGCTCTCCCCCAGGGTGGCCAGGTAGATGGTGTAGCGCCAGGTCCCCGGCACCGCGGCCAGCCAGAAGCCCAGGATGGAGCAGGCCTGGAGGGCGCCCAGGACCCACAGGGCCCGGGCAATGCCCCAGCGGGCGGTGAGGAAGCCCCCCAGGATGCCGCCCAGGATGGCGGGCACCTTGCCCGCCGCGATGGAGGCCACCCCGAACTGGGCGCCGCTGAAGCCCAGGTCCCGCCAGAAGGGGCTCACCATGGTCCCCAGCATGGCGTCCCCGGCCTTGTAGGTCAGGGTGAAGATGATGATGGCCCAGAGGTAGGGAAGACGCCCCAGTTCTTGCCAGGCCTGGCGCACCTGGCCCCCGGTGCTGCTCACGATGGCCGCGGCAGCCAACTGCGGCCGGGGCAGACGGAAGGGAGAGAAAAGGGCCACGGTCAGGACCATGGTCCCCATGATTATCGCCACCCCCAGGAAAGTGGGACTCCAGCCCAGGGTGTCCGAGAGGATGAGAACCCCGCCCCCGGAGGCAATGAGGCCCACCCGGTAGGCGCCGATGCGGACGCCATTGGCCATCCCCAGTTCGCTGGTCTCCAGCAAGTCGATGGTGTAGGCGTCCACGGCCAGGTCCTGGGTGGCCGCGGCCAGGCACAGCAGCCCCACCAGGACCCAGAACAGCGGGGTAATGGGGCCGCGGGCCAGGTAAGCCAGGCCCAAAAGGGTCAAGATAACCGCGGCCTGGGCCGGGAGGAGCCAGGCGGCCCGGGAGCCGAACCGGTCCGCCAGGGGGCTCCAGAGGACCTTGAGGCTCCAGGCCAGCCCCAGCAGGCTCAGGATGCCGATCTGCTCCAGGGGCAGACCCTGGCTCCGGAGGTAGTAAGTCAGGGTGGTGTACACGAAGCCGAAGGGCACCCCTTCGGCGAAGTACAGCACGCCCACCACCAGGAGCTTCAGGCGCAGGGACAGGCTGGCGGGCTGGGCCGGCGGCATCCAGAACCCTTTAACGGGAAGTTTCTGCCATGAGTTGCTGACCGATGTCGTGGGCGATTTTAACGAGCGTGGGGCTCACCTCCCAGGGCGGGCGGGCTCCCAGGTCGGCCTCGATGATGCGCTCGTCAAAGGGTAGGTAGCCCAGAATGGGCAGGTCTTTCAGGTGCGCGGCCAGGAATTCCCGGTCCCCGGGGGTGCGGATTTTGTTCCCCACCACCGCCACCTTGGTGAGGCCCAGGTCGTCGGCCAGCTTCTTCACCTGGAGCGCGGTCTCCACGCTGCGGCGGCCGGGCTCCACCACCACGATGAGGCGGTCCACCCCCTTGGCCGTGGCCCGGCCCAGGTGCTCGATGCCCGCCTCCATGTCCATGACCACCACTTCATCCCGGAGCAGCACCAAATGGGTCACCAGGGTGCGCAGCAGGACGCTCTCGGGGCAGATGCAGCCGCTCCCCCCCTTCTTCACCCCGCCCATGACGATGAGCTTGACCCCGTCCAGCTCCCGGGAAAATTTTTCCGGGATGTCGTCCACCTTGGGGTTCATTTTGAAGAAGCCCCCCATCTTGCCGGGCTGGGACTCGGTGCGCTCCGCCACCATCTCCTTCATCTGGCTCAGGGGGGTGATGCTCCCGGGGTCCGGGACGCCCAGGGCCAGAGCCAGGTTGGCGTCGGGGTCCGCGTCCACGGCCAGCACCTTCTTCCCCTGGTCCCGGAAATATTTGATGAGCAACGCGGCCAGGGTGGTCTTGCCCACCCCGCCTTTGCCGCTGATGGCAATCTTCATGTATAATCTCCTTATTCAAAGCCGATATTAAATTTTACCACATAGACGCTGAGAACATGGGGGTAATGCCGAAATAATTCTCTGTTCCCTCCGTAACTCTGTGGTGAAAAGCAGTTGGAGCCGCCATGAAAAAAATCGAACCCCTGGCCCCGGAACTGGAAGCGGAACTGAGGGCGCGGCTGGCCGCCAACCCCTTCGTCAACTTCATGGGCATCCAGGTGCCGGAGTTGGGCCGGGGCTACGCCCGCTTCGCGCTCAAGGTCCAGCCCCAGTTTCACAATTCCCAGGGCTTTTTGCAAGGCGGCGTCACCGCGGCGCTGGCGGACGAGGCCGTGGCCTACGCCCTCTTCAGCCTGGCCGCGCCCGGGGAGATGCTTAACACGGTGGAGATGAAGATCAACTTCCTGGGCCCGGTCAAAGAAGGGGAGATTGAAGCCGTAGCCCACATCGTCAAGCGGGGCCGCACCATCTCCCTGGGCGAAGTGACCGTGCGCCAGGGGGACAAGCTCGTGGCCAAGGGGATGTGCACCTATATCCACCAGAGGCCGGTGAGCAGTAAGAGGTGAGCAGTAAGCTGAACGCTGACGGCTGATAGCTGACAGCTAAGAAAGGTATGGCTCCTGCAATTCTCTGAGCAAGTTGTTTTGGGCTTCTTCCGGTTTGTTTTTCCGCCGTCGGGGGCCTTTCTTGAAGGTATCCTGAGACCACCACGAGGGCAATGCCACCTTTTTCCCGGTAAAGATATCCTCGATAGTCAGGATTTGCAGGCGGGGGAATCGATGCTCGGGGAATTGCGGATCAATGAAAGAGCCGGCCGCGTCCGCCTCTCCCCGCATCTGCCGAGTGGGTTTATGCAGGGTTAGAAAGACGCCGATCTCCGCCTTCTCCCGTTCCAGCACCCCTTTTAAATCCCTGACCTGGGAGACGGTGACGTGCCCGCCTTTCACTTGGAGGATGATCTTCTTATATTCGCCGCTGTATTCGTCCCTCAGGTTCATGACCCCATCGATGCCCCGGTCCGCCCCTCTCTTGTCCCGGGCGCTGCGGGCCCCTACCGAGGCCAGGGCCCAGCACTCAAATTGGAACGGATTGAGCTTGAATAACCTCTCGGCGCTGGGCACGTCCCGGGGGATGCCGATTTCTTCGTAATCCGCGAGCTCGTTACCAAAGCAATCCTTCAGCCGCTTTCTGATAAGGTCGATGGCCAGGTAGGTGACATCGATGCCGATCCAGCGGCGCTTTAATCTCTCAGCCACTGCCACCGCGGTGCCGCAGCCGCAGAAGGGGTCCAGGACCACGTCCGCTTCATGACTGGCGGCCCGGATGATGCGCTCCAGCAGGGCTTCCGGTTTCTGGGTCTGGTAGCCCAGATATTCCCGGCTGGAGCCGTGCAGGTGTTCGATGTCGCGCCACACGTCCTTGATGGGCGTGCCAGGCATTTCGTCTAAATATCTTTTATAACGCGCCACCCCGCCTTCGGCAATCATCACCCGCCCTTCCTGCCAGGCCTGCATCATCCTGTCTTTAGTCCAGCGCCACACCCGCACCGTGCCGCTGCCGGGGGGGAACTCGTAGGTAAGGTTGGGCCGTTCTTTGTGAGGGTTTAAAAGGTTGTCCAAAGTATAACGCCTACCGGTTTCCGGTTCTACAAACCGATAATGCCTCTCCAGGTAACCCGGGTCATGCTCCTTATACAACGGATTAAACATGGACTTTTCCGACTTGCTGTAAAAAAAGATGGTGTCATGGCACCGGGAGAAACGGGTGGTGGCGTGGCCCTTGGGCTGGGAGCGCTCCCAGATGATTTCGTTGCGGAAGTTCCTGGGGCTGAAGATGTGGTCCAGGATGAGCTTGATGTAGTGGCTGGCGGTGGGGTCGCAGTGGAGAAAAAGGCTGCCGGTGGGCTTCAGCACCCGGTGCATCTCCACCAGGCGCACCGCCATCATGCTTAAGTAGGCCAGCATATTGCTGGGGCCCAGAACCTGCTTCAGGGCTTTGAGCAACTCGGCCAGTTGCGGCGGCCCGGCCAGGACGGCCTCATCAAAGGCTTCTTCGGCCTGCGGCCCCCATTGCCAGGTGTCTTCGAACGCGGCGATTTGCGCCGCAGACTTTTCCCCGGAAGGTTCTTTGAACAGCATATTATAGGTGGCATTGGAGTTGAAGGGGGGGTCCAGGTAGATCAGGTCAACGCTCTCCACCGGGATGTGGCGGCGCAGAACCTCCAGGTTATCGCTGAAATAAAGCTTGTTTTTCCAATCCTCCACGCCCGCCTCCAGGGAGAGGCCTATGTTGCCATTATAGGGAATAGTCGGCAAAAACTAAATTTAATTTGAGATATTTCGGTCGCGTCGCTCAGAAGGGTTGAAATTCCCTCTTTTTCTATGACTGCTGACTGCTGAAAGCTGACCGCTAATACTTATATCCCACGGGCATGACCAGCAAGGGCTCGTGGGCAGAGGGGAGCCTGAGGACCTGGGCCAGGCGCTTATCCTCAAAGGCCCCCACGATGCCCGCGGCCAGCCCCAGGCTCTCGGCCTGAAGAAAGAGGTTGGTGCCCGCGTGCCCCGCTTCCATATGGGTGTACATGACGCCCCGCTCTCCGTAGCGGGCGGTGCAGCGGCGGTATTCCGCGGCGATGACCACCATCACCGGGGCCTCGGCCATCCAGGATTGGGAGAGAGAAGCCCGGGCCACCTCGGCCCGCAGGTCCCCTTTGGCTGCCAGGCTCAAGGCGTGGCCCTGGGGCAGGTAGCGGTAGACCCCGGGCGCCAGTCCGGCCACCCCCCGCTCCCCGGCCACCAGGTAGATTTCCAGGGGGTAGGTGGCCCCTGCGGAGGCGGCGGTGCGCAGGCCCCGGGGGTCGCTGATGCCGTCCGTGCCCCACAGCAGTTGCGACACCTGGGCCAGGGTGAGGCCCCGGTTGGCGAAGTGGCGCACGGTGCGCCGGGCTTTCAGGGCCTCCTCCACCGACACCTTGCCCTGGTGGGCCGGGGCCGGCAGATTGAGCACGTCCGCGGCGGAGGCCGACGATACATTGAAGATAAAGCCCATCATGACCATGACCATGCCCCCGATGATGTTCATATTTTAGAGGCCTCTCCTCTGGCTAAGTATGTGGGGGCGGGTTTTACCCCCCACCGCGCTGGCGAACCTAGGACCGGGCCAGGGAGAGAAGGCAGGAGAGCAGCCTCGCCATCTCCGGGCCGGTGAGGTGAATGACCACGTCGGGTTCCCGGCAGGGCACCCGCCGGTTCTTGAAAGCACCGGTGGCCGTGATTTCCAGGGTCTGCCCGGACCCCGGCCGCAGCTCCAGTTGGCAGTCTTCCGCATACACGAAGAGGTTAAGGCCCGGGACATGGCAGGCCGTCAGGTGGGGGCGGAGAGTCAGTTCCGGCGGGCTCCCCGGCGTCAGCGCCAGGCGCTGCCGTCCGGCAAAGGCCTCCACCCGGGCGGCGGTTTGCCCACCCTCGGGCAGAGCCACTTCCAGGCGCACGGCGCTCCCGGCCCTGGCTCCGGGAGCTGCCATCACTTTGAGACCCTCCACCCTGAGGACATAGGTGCCGCCGTGTTCATCCAAGAGCAGAGAGGCCAGATCATCGTTCACCAGGCGCACGCCGGCCTCGGAAAAGACCGCTTCCGCATAGGGGCAGCCAAAACTGAGGCCCGCCACTGCCTCCTCATGACCGCCGGTGATTGCCATGCAGGGCTCCTTTCCTGACATGAGAGGTAATGACGCGTGGCTCTTATGGCAACATATTTCTTGAGAAGTATTATATGGTAAGCGGAGACGATTGCCCAAGGCAATTTAAGGCCGGCATCGTTTCTTGACCCCGGCGGGCATAATCATTATAATCTTAACCAAATTTTGTCGAAAATAAGGGGGCTGGGAACATGGCCTATTCGGACATTGTCATGGACCACTTCAAAAATCCCCGCAACGTGGGGGAAATCACGGACGCCGACGGCCTGGGGGAAGTGGGCAACCCGGTGTGCGGCGACATGATGAGCGTGTACATCAAGGTGGAAGGCGACCGCCTGGCGGACGTCAAGTTCAAGACCTTCGGCTGCGGCGCGGCCATCGCGGTGTCCAGCATGATCACCGAGATGGCCAAAGGCAAGACCCTGGACCAGGCCATGAAGATCAGCAACAAGGACGTGGCCGAGGCCCTGGGGGGCCTGCCCCCCAACAAGCTGCACTGCTCCAACCTGGGGGCCGACGCCCTGCACTCCGCCATCAAGAACTACCTGGACCGCAAGGCCGGCAAACTCCCCCGGGAGGACACCGAAAAGGAGCCGCACCACAAGCCCCAGCTGGAAGGCTGCTACTGCCCTTACTGCGAGAAGAAGGTGGCGGAGGAGGCGCCCTTCTGCCTTTTCTGCGGCGCTGAAATCCCCCACGAACACGACCACTGAGAACCGCGCCAGGAACAAAGGATAGCGCCATGGCACTGATTTACCTGGACCACCAATCGGCCACGCCTCTCCACCCCCGGGTCAAGGAGGCCATGATCACCTACCTGGAGACGGTTTTCGGCAACCCCTCCAGCGACCACCAGGTGGGGCAGCCCGCGGCCCAGGCTCTGGACAAGGCCCGGAAGCAGACCGCGGCTCTCATCAACGCCCAGCCCCAGGAGATTGTCTTCACCTCCGGCGGCACCGAGGCCAACAACACCGCGCTCAAAGGGGTGGCCATCGGCCTCCGGGAAAAGGGCCGCCACATCATCGCCTCCAACATTGAACACAAGTCCGTGCTCAACTCCCTGCGCACCCTGAGGCTCCTGGACTATCAGGTGACTTCCCTGGACGTGGATTCCTACGGCCTGGTGGATCCCGGGGCGGTGGAGAAGGCCATTCAGCCGGACACCATCCTCATCAGCATCATGCTGGCCAACAACGAAATCGGCACCCTGGAGCCCATCGCCGACATCGCCAGGATCGCCCAGAAGCGCAGAATCATCCTGCACACCGACGCGGTGGCCGCGGTGGGGAACATCCCGGTGGACGTGCAGGAATTGGGGGTGAATCTCCTGTCTCTGGCGGCCAACCAGTTTTACGGCCCTCAGGGCGCGGGGGCGCTGTACGTGCGCCGGGGCACGCCAGTGTGGCCCCTCCTGGACGGCGGCGTCCAGGAGAACAAGCGCCGGGCCGGCACGGAAAACATGGTCGGCATCGTCGGCCTGGGCGAGGCCGCGGAAGTGGCCCAGAAAGAGCTGCCTGAACGCCTGCCCCGCCTGGGGGCCCTCAAAGAGCGCCTGGCCCAGGGGCTTTTGGCCCGCATCCCGGAGATCCGCATCAACGGCCACCCCACCCAATGCCTCCCCAATCTCTTGTCGGTGTCGGTGGAGTACATCGAAGGGGAGAGCCTGATGCTCATGCTGGACGACGAAGGCATTATCGTGGCCACCCGCTCGGCCTGCGCCTCCGGGTCGCTCAGGGCCTCCCACGTGCTCATCGGCACCGGCCTGGACTTCGCCACCGCCCAGGGGACCCTGGTCTTCACCCTGGGGCGGGACAATACCCAGGCGGACGTCGACCGGGTGCTGGAGGTCATGCCCGGGGTGGTCCAGACCCTGCGGGACATGTCGCCCCTGTACAAGAAGGCTGGAAAGTAAGACTGGAGCCGGGAAGGCCCTGGCCCGGCCTTGGCCGGCTGGGCTTTCCTGGGGCTTTTGCACCGGCTCCAGGCCCCCACTCCCCTCCTCCGGAGGCCGGCGCTGCCGGAAGGCGCCCCTATGGAATTCAGCGTCGTCATGCCCTGTCTCAATGAACGGGAGACGGTGGCCGCCTGCGTCAAAAAAGCTCTGCATTGTCTCGCCTCCCTGGGCCTGGAGGGGGAGGTGGTGGTGGCGGACAACGGCAGCACCGACGGCTCCCCGGAAGCCGCGGCGGCCGCGGGCGCGCGGGTGGTCAGGGTAGCCCCAAGGGGCTACGGCAACGCCCTCATGGGCGGCATTGAGGCGGCCCAGGGCCGTTACATCATCATGGGCGACGCCGACGACAGCTATGATTTCAGCGCCCTCCAGTCCTTTGTGGCCAAGCTGCAGGAAGGCTACGACCTGGTCATGGGCAACCGCTTCCAGGGGGGCATCCAGCCGGGGGCCATGCCGTTTCTGCACCGTTACCTGGGAAACCCGGTGCTTTCCGGCCTCGGCCGCCTCTTCTTTCGCGCCCCCACCCGGGACTTTCACTGCGGCCTGCGGGGCTTCACCAAGGCGGCCTACGAGCGCCTGGACCTGCAGACCACGGGCATGGAATTTGCCAGCGAAATGGTGGTCAAGGCCGCGCTCCTGGGCCTGCGCATCGGCGAGGTGCCCACCACTCTGGCCCCCGACGGACGCAGCCGGCCGCCCCATCTGCGCACCTGGCGGGACGGCTGGCGGCACCTGCGCTTCATGCTCCTCTACAGCCCCCGCTGGCTGTTTTTATACCCGGGGGTTCTCCTCATCGCCCTGGGCTGCCTGGGAATGCTGTGGCTTTGGGCCGGGCCCCGGCGGGTTTGGGGGGTGAACCTCGACATCCACACCTATCTTTACGCGGCCATGGCGGTGCTCATCGGCTTCCAGGCCGTGTCCTTCGCGGTCTTTTCCAAGGTCTTCGCCATCAGCGAGGGGCTGTTGCCGGAAGACCCGCGGCTGACCCGCCTGTTCCGGTATGTCACCCTGGAAGTGGGCCTGCTGGTGGGCGCGGTCTTCTTCGCCGGCGGCGTCGCCGGTTCCCTTTATGCCGTGAGGCTCTGGGAAGCCACGGCTTTCGGCGCGCTGCAGCCCGCCCAGACCCTGCGCACCGTGATCCCCGCGGTGCTGATGCTGGTTCTGGGCTGCCAGGTGATTCTCTCCAGTTTCCTGTTGAGTGTCCTGGGATTAAAGCGCAAAGGTTCGAAGCTTCAATGAACTTGGCGAGTCCGGAGGGACCAAGGCGTCTTCTGCCTCTGGCGGCGCTGGCCTGCCTGGGTGTGCTGGCGTACGGCAACACCCTGCACAACGGCTTTCATCTGGACGACTTCTACCGCATCGTGGACAACCCCGGCATCGCCAGGGTCCAGCCCTTCTGGCGCCACTTCCTGGACCCCACCACGGTGGCCAATTCCCAGAGCCTCCGGGAATACCGGCCCCTGCTGCCCCTGACGCTGTCCTTCAATTACGCTCTCTTCGGGTTGGAGCCGCCCAGTTATCATGTGGTGAACATCGCCCTTCACTTGCTGGCCGTGGTTTTCTGCTACCTGTTTTTCCTGGCCCTGCTGCAGCATTGGGACCGGGGTTTCTTGGCCCGGGCCCCCAGCCGCGCCGCGGCATTTTTCGCCGCCGCCCTTGTCGCCGTGCACCCCATCTCCGGCTACCCGGTGAATTATCTCTGCGCCCGGGACCTGTTGATGATGCAGGCTTTTCTCCTGGCCTCCCTTTACGCTTATGTCCGCCTGCGGCAGGGGGGGGATACCGGGCTTCGGTGGGCCCTGGTTCTGGCTCTGCTTCTGGCGGCTCTCCTGGCCAAGGCCAATGCCATCCTGGCGCCGGTCATTATTTTCCTGTTTGAGGTCTTCCTGGCCGGGGAAAGGTTGTGGTCCTGGAAGCTCTGGCGGCGGGTTTTGCCCCCCGCGGCGCTGGTGGCTCTTTTCTTCGCCTGGGTCCATTATTTCGTGCGCTTCTCGCTGTCCGGGACGTCCATGGCGGCGCAGGAAAGCAAACTCACCTACCTCCTGACCCAGTTCAAGCTGCACCTGTTTTACTACCTGTGGAGCTTCCCCTGGCCCTTTCCCATCCGGGACCTGCCCCGGGTCACTCCCGTGACCTCCTTCCTGGACGGCCGCATGCTCGCGGGCCTGGCCGTCATCGTCCTGAGCCTGGCCGCGGCCTGGCGGGCCCGGCGCCGCGCCCCTTTGGTATCCTTCTTAATCCTGGCCTATTGGACCATGATGTCCCTGGAGTCCTCCTTCTTCCCCATTTATCAGGCAGCCAGGCCCTACCGCATCTACCCGGCTCTGCCCTACCTGGCCCTGCTGCTCACGGCGCTGGCTTTCCGCTGCCTCCGGCGCCAGACCGCAGTGGTGCTGATGACCGGGCTCCTGGTTTATTTCGGGGCCTCCACCTTTTACATGAACCGCCATTTCCTGGATGAAAAGAGTTTCTGGGGCCACACGGTGCAGTACGGGGGCGACGAGATCGCCACCATGAATTATGCCATGAGTTTGCGGGGCGAGGACAACCGGGCCGCGGTGACCTACTTCCTGCAAGCCCTGCAGATCAACCCCAATTATTACCTGGCCCATATCAACCTGGGCCTGACCTACCTGGAACTGGGGGAAAAGGAAAAGGGGCTGGCCGCGGTGCTGCGGGGGGTGGAACTCAGTCCCGCCAACTGCCGGGACCGGTCCTATTACTGGCTGTCATACTGCTACGAGCGCCTGGGGGACCGGGACAACGCCTACTGGGCGGCGCTGAAGGCCCTGTCCCACAACCAGGACGGCATCGAGTTCCTCTACAAGGCGGCCCTGGCCGCGGAGCAGGTGGGGCGCTTCGATGAGGCCCTGACTTATCTGGAGCGCATTCACCGGTGGGAAAGCAATTACAAATTGTCCCGCTTCGTGGCGGGCTGGTGCCACCAGGCCCTGGGCCGGGACGCCCAGGCCGCGGCCGAGTACGCCCTGGGCCTCCAGCACCAGCCCGGCCATGCCCAGACCCACGCCAACATGGGTTTTGCCCTCCTCGCCCTGGGCCGGAGGGAGGAAGCCTGCGGTTATTTTGAGTCGTGTCTGAAGCTGGAGCCGCACCACCCCGGGGCCCGGGCCGGCCTGGCCAAATGCTACCAGGGCCGCGAGGGGCCGGGGGCTCTTAGGCCCCCTGCTCCCCATGCTGCTCCAGGCGCTCCCGGAACGCCGCCACCGCCCGGGGGATGAGGCGGCGCAGGAACGCCGCCCGGTCGATGTCCTTCAGCTTGCTGTAGGCGGGATAATCCGGGTGGCCGGGGGAGAGGCGCGGCACCTCCCGGGCAAAGGGGGCGCCCTGGCGCCAGGCCGACTGCACCAGGCTGATGAGGGGCTGCTCCCCTCCCGGCACCGCCTCCACCCACCCCAGGCGCCGCATCACCTCGAAGCGCACCCGGTCCACCAGGGCGAAGGCGGTGTCCAGGACCTTGAGCTTGCTGGCGGAGTCGATGTCGTCCACCTTGAAGCGCAGGGACGCGCCCAGCCCCCGGGTCCCCATGACCAGGTCGAAGTAGACGTAAAGGGTCTCCTCCCCCGGAGTGGCCAGGAAGAGCAGGGTTCTGGGGCTGAGGTCCGCCAGGCGGGTGTCCGGCCCGAACTGTTCCTGGAACCGGGCCAGCCAGGAGCGAAAGCCCGCGTCCGCGGCCACCTTGGCCCGGAAGCGCTCCAGGTCGATGACTTCCGCCACCGGTTTAGCTCTCCTCGCCGGTCTGGCCCACCATTTTCAGCCCGACATAGACATAGTGAATGCCCGAGGCGACGGTCAAGACCCCGGTGAGCCCGAAAGAGACCCGGAGCAGCGCCGCCGGCAGGGGCCAGACCCGGCCCAGGAGCACCAGCAGCACCGTGGCCAACTGGAAGCCGGTGGTGAACTTGGCGGCCAGGGAGGGCCGGATCACCAGATTGTAGTCCGACAGGCGCAGCAGCAGCACCCCCAGGGTCAGGACCACGTCCCGGCTCAGGACCGTCACCGTCAGCCACGAGGGTATCTGCTTATAAATGCTGAGGGTGACAAAACTGGCCCCCAGGAGCAGCTTGTCCGCCAGGGGATCCAGGTAGCTGCCCAGCTTGGACTTTTGCTGCCAGCCCCGGGCGATGAGGCCGTCGGCCAGGTCGGTGAGGCCCGCCAGGACGAAGACTGCCAGGGCCCGGGGGTAGCGCCCCTGAATCAGGCAGATGATGAACAGGGGCGTCAGCAGGATGCGCAGCAGGGTGATGAGGTTGGGTATGGTGACGTGGGCCATGGCCGCGTCCAATTCCTTAAGGCCGCAACCGGCACTGCGGCATCTTGACACCGGCGGCGGCTTTCATTTATCCTGTCCGGACATTATACAAGGTTTACGCCGGGGAGTCATGCATGCGCGCGGTGGTGCAGCGGGTCAAGGAGGCCTGGGTGCGGGTGGGCGGCGAGGAGGTGGCCAGGATCGGCCAAGGTCTCCTCATCCTGGCCGGGGTGGCTGGGGACGACGGCCCTCAGGACGTCTCTTACCTGGCCCAGAAACTGGCGCACCTGCGCATCTTTGCGGGGGATGGGCGCCTTATGCACCTGTCGGTCCAGGAGTTGCCCGGGGAGGTGCTGGTGGTGCCCCAGTTCACCCTGCTGGGGGATTGCCGCAAGGGGCGCCGGCCTTCCTTCGACGCCGCCGCCCCCCCGGAGAGGGCGGAGAAGCTCTTCGAGGACCTGGCCGCGGCCCTGGCCGGCTATGGCTTGAAGGTGGCCACCGGCCGTTTCCGCCAGATGATGGAGGTGGGGCTGGTCAACGACGGCCCCGTCACCGTGCTCCTGGACAGCAAGAAGGCCTTTTAAGGGCGGCGTTGACAAATCCCGCCCAACCAGGCAAACTGGTGCTCACATATTTTGGGAACCTGATTCAGGGTCCAGGTCCCAGGGAGGCCCCATGAAACCCGTCAATTTACAGGAACTGGCCCGGTTCAGCGCTGACAAGCCCTGCCGGGAGCTGATCTTCGACTCCCCCAACATGCGGGTCCTGAACTTCAATTTCGAGGCAGGCCAGGAGTTGCCCGTCCATGCCCACCAGGCGGACTCCGAAGTGGCCTTGTTCATCCTGGAGGGTGAAGGGGTGTTTACCGGAACCGAAGAAATACCGGCCAAGGCCGGCGACCTGTATATCATGCCGGTGACCCAGCCCCACGGGCTGAAGGCCAAGACCCGGGTGCGGCTGCTGGTGGTGATTGCGCCCACCCTATAAAAGCATCGGGGCGCGGCGAGCCGGGAAATGAACCGGGGAAATCCCGCTTTCGAGTCAGTAGCAACTTTCCCGGACGCGTTAAGGGGAAGACGGGACCTTAAGCCCAGCCTTCCCCAGCAGTAACAGCACCAGAGGGAATAGCCCCCGTCAATAAGCTTGCCCCAGGTCTATCCCAATCCTTCCACCCCATCTCCTTGGGGTTTTTCCCGCCCGGGCCGTTTCCTTTGGGCCGGTTTAGTCTTCCGCAGCGGCTCCTCTTTTACGATTTCAACCATGAAATCGTATTTGCTGCACATGAAGGCGTAATCCCTTGGGCTGGCATTTATCTTCAGGCAATAGAAAGGCTTGCCATCGTGATATGCGGTGAGGTCGAATCTCCTGGACCAGGAAGTGTACTCGATCCATCCGTTGGCTGGAATTGTCAGGGTAGCGGCGCTGTTGCCCGAAGGAACCACGACGTCGTACCGGGTCTTGTTTTTAATTATGCCAGTATAGGCCCGGGCTTTCTTTTTGACTCTTGCAGGAACTGGAAGGTCCCGCATATCGGGCAGGGCATAGGTATCAATCTCAAAAGGATCGAAGACTAAGGCGCTCTCCCCCTCACCGATCTTGGCTGGGACATAGGTGGATGGCTGGGAAGATTTTTGCCCCTGCTGCCAATCCGTGACACAGCCGAAACAAAAACCCATGACTACCAGTATGGCAATTATTTTCCTTTTCATGGCCGCCCCCAACTCATCATTCAATTGGCTGATGGCCAAAGGATGGAGGCAGGCTAGGAGATTGAGAGATGGAGCCCTTAGAGGACAAGGGCTTGTGCTCGAATTGGTATTCGATAACCCCGCCACTCTCGTCGTATTTGATGCTTTTTAGCATTTTGCTGTAATTGATCGTGGCGATAGATCGGGCAAACATATAAGGATTTGATTTAGCAGGTCCCGTGGTTACCGCGAGCGCGCCGAACCCGAAACCGCCAGCGCCAGAAGTCCCCCAGCCGCCGCCGGAACCAGCAAGTGCAAAACTGCCCACCGGTCCGGAACTGTCATGACGGTATTGCCCGGAAGCATAGCTTTCGAGCTTGTCGGTGTCGATGATCTCCGAATGATTAAATGTGGCACATCCGGCAAATGAGATGAGAATCACCAAGATTAAGCTCAAAAATTTCATTTGAACCTCCCCCCTTCTTGACGATTTTTTAGA
>Ga0315268_10001667_pt1 | contig 25636 bp, 25 predicted proteins | sample C1_top_MG_FD_204535 | JGI IMG/M metagenome (GOLD analysis project Ga0315268, IMG submission 204535) | Sediment microbial communities from Yellowstone Lake, YNP, Wyoming, USA - C1_top | ecosystem: Environmental > Aquatic > Freshwater > Lake > Sediment | place: USA: Wyoming | collected 2017-08-01
CCAGAAGAACATCCGGTGAACCTTTCACATAAGAAAAAGTGTTCTCATCTCCCACTTTCAATTTCTCACTTCTAAATATAACGCTCATCCGCATCCTTTCTGATTCAAACGGATTCTCATCAATTTTTGTCTCCTCTGCTCCGAAATAATTTTCATCGGGATTAAACTTCCTTGCTGCAACGACAAGCGCTCCTTCCGTCGGATCGCCGACGATTTTGTAATTTTCATTTTCTTCCACAAGACTCGCGTCGTTGCAAAGCGCGCCGATTTTCAAAATCAAATCCAGATTTTTTATTTTTTTTGGATCAACTTTTTTTCCGCCGATAAGAAAATTTCCTTTCGGTTCATACCCTTCCCCACTCACCTCAATTTCTTTCTCGTCCAAAACAATTTTCGTCACCATCAGTTCATTTTTTGTGATTGTGCCGGTTTTGTCCGTGCAAATTATATTTACCGATCCAAGCGTTTCAACTGCGATTAATTTCTTCACAAGCACATTAACTTTCAGCAGCCTCCGCATCCCCAGCGAAAGTGCCACTGACATCGCCGCCGGAAGCCCTTCCGGCACGACTGAAACAGCCACGGCCAGAGCAAACAAGAAATTCTGATACCACGAGAGATGCCGGAATCCGCCCGCAACGAGAACCAGCGCCGCGATCACCACCGCCAGAATCGAAACGTCTTTCCCGAGCGTTCGCATTTTTTTCTGAAACGGGGTGAGTTCATCCGCTACTTCCGTCGCGAGCTGAGCGATTTTCCCGAGTTCCGTTTTCATTCCCGTTGCAACCACGACTGCTTTCGCCTCCCCCATCGTCACCTGCTCCCCCGTGAAAATCATATTTTCAATATCCGCGATTGAAAGATTTTCTTCCGTGACAATCTTTGCTTCCTTTTTCTCCGGCTTTGATTCTCCCGTGAAGACAAAACTGTTCGTATGGAGATTATAGCTTTCAAGAATATACCCATCGGCTGGAACATTATCGCCCGAAGTTACGAAAATTATATCTCCCGGAATAATTTCACTGGCATCGATTTCTCTTTTTCGGCCGGATCGTATGACCGTTGCTTTGTCGGAAGCCAATTTCTGTATCCGGTCCATTATTCGCTCGGCCTTCCATTCTTGTGTAAAGCCAATAATTGCGTTCAAAAAAACGATAACCAAGATTATCGCCACATCGCGCATTTCACCGAACGCTAAAGCTAAAACCGCCGCCACAAGCAAAATCCACACCAACGCGTCGTTGAACTGATGCAAAATCAGTTTCGCCCACCTCCACGTGTGTTTCTTTTCAATTTTATTTAGTCCGTATTCTTTCAGCCTTTTCCCTGCTTCCTCATTCGAAATTCCATCAGACTTTGAAGAAAATTTCCGCAAAACTTCTTCCACTCTTAAATTGTATATTTGTTTATCCATATCTTTTGTAGGTGTCGGACACCTACAAGACTTTTATTGCTCCAACAAATATTTTTCTGTTTCCTTTTTCTCTTTCAAATGCAAAGCGTTTTCCTGCGCAAATTCTCGGTATTCGTTTTTATTTTTAAATTGATCAAGGATAACATTCATATCACAAATTCCGCTGTTTCTTTTTCCAGTATAGTCCCAAAAGCTTGAATATGGCCAGCTAGAATCATCTCCGTACCCGTGAATAAAATAATTCCGATTAACATAAGCTGAAAGATATAAAAGATAAGGATTTTTTTTAATATGAACCGATTTGAATTTTCCTTGAAATAAAACGCCCGATCTTTTATAATGGTGATTAAAATAATTAGTATAACCGCCCCCTAATCGTTTCATAAATTCAGAAATACCGTTTTTTATGAGTTGTTTTAATATCAAGTGGATATGATTTGGGTTGAGACAATAGCAAACTATCTCCACTAACTTTTGTAGGTGTCCGACACCTACATCCTGCTTTCTTTTTTGTTGATTATGCCAGTAAAGGCTAAAAATTGGATCGACTTGATTAAATTCCTTCATGGATGTTAGAAATCTAAAATAATCTTTGTCGGACAAAAAAATCTTCCGCTTATCTACTCCACGGTTGTAAATGTGATAGTACTCGCCAGTAATTAAAGGTTGCTTTCTCATAATCGTTCTTGTAGGTGTCGGACACCTACAAGATCATTTTACCATAAAATCAGCTCCTTAACAGCCCCCCCCCGAAACGAAGATAATAGAATCAGCTAAACTATAAAATTATGAAAATGAGAAAAAAATTATTTTTACCGGCTGTCGTAATGCTTCTTAGTCTAAGCACGGTATCCAGCTCAATAGCAGCAACAAAAATAACAACAGAAGTTCTGCCACAGTCCGGAACCGATACAACATACGAAGACACAACCGAGTCGTTCGTGCACTCAATTGACGTCAGGCCGCTCCAGTACAGTGATGACGACAAACTCACCAGCGGTTCTTTCTGGCCGCTTAACTATTATAGAAATTCACGATATCTGGAAGTCAATTTTTTCAACTCTTCCGGTGAAAACGCCATTCCCGCAAATTCAAAAGTAAAGAGAGTGAATTTGGTTATGGAATATACCTCGCTGAATGCTCCCTTGAAAAAAGCCCACATCAAAGTTTTTGACGGCAAGAACTGGTCAAAGAAAAAGAAAGTCAGGCTCCCGGAGGTTGGCAGCGACAGAATACAAACAATCAATATCACCAAAGCTGTGAAAAGCGCATATCGTGCGAACAACCTAAGTATTAGATTTCAAGCATATTCTCTAGCTCCTACTCAAACTGCCATAGACCAAATCAAGGAAGTTATAACGTACGTACCAAGATAGTAGACGTCAGACATCTACAAAAAAGGCCTCTTGTATCTTTTACAACGAGGTTTTTTCGTGAGTTTTTTGTAGGTGTAGGTGTCGGACACCTACACCTACAATTATTTTCTCTCCTCCAACTTCACTTGCAACGTTTTTTCTTCGCCTTTGTGCCAGATTTTCAATGTCACCGTGTCGCCAACATTGTATTTGGCAATCAAGTCGCCGAGTTGATGGCTATCATCAACTTTTGTGCCGTTTATTTCAAGAATTATGTCATTCTCCACAATTCCGGCTTTGTCGGCCGGACTTCCCGGAACAACGGCCAAATCGGTGACATTCTGCCCGCGAGCAACCAGCGCGCCATAATCGAAAGGAAGATTATTTTGCTGCTTAATCATTTGGTTGACCGGAATATATCGAACTCCGATGAACGGCTGGATAATTTTCCCTTTTGTTTTCACGCTGTCAATGTCTTTTTCCAGAAGATTGATTGGCAGAGCAAAGCCGATGTTCTCCGCCCCCTGCGCCATCGCCACATTTACCCCGATAACTTGACCGCTGATGTTCAAAAGCGGTCCGCCGGAATTCCCCGGGTTGATGGCCGCATCGGTCTGGATAACTTCCGAGAGTTGCTCGGCCTGCCCTAATCCGTCGCCGGCTGTTACATTCCGCTTAAGGCCAGAAATAATCCCTTTGCTGACCGTATTTCGGAATTCCCCGAGAGAATTCCCGATAGCAATCACCGTCTGGCCGATCTTCAGGCTTCCTGAATCACCGAGAGCGAGAACCGGCAGATTGTTGGCGTTTATCTTCAATATCGCCACGTCATTAGTCGGATCAATCGCCATAACTTGGGCGTCATATTTCTTCCCGTCGTTGGTCATCACGGTATAGCTGGCGCTTTGGTCGGAAACAACATGCTTGTTGGTCGCGACTAGCCCGTCGCTTGAAATTATGAACCCCGATCCCCCTCCAATTTCCTGCTTCTCGGTCCCTCCTTGATTTTGGTTCGGCTGCTGTGGCTGTCTTGATCTAAAGGGATTAAAAAAGGGATCAAAACTGAACGGATCAGAAAAAAAATCTTGGATCTTTGGAACGTCTTTGGAGATTATTATGCTCACCACGGCCGGAGAGGCTTTCTCGACAGCCACTGTCACCGCTGATTCTTCATCGGGAAAACTGACCTTCTGGCCGGAATTATCGACATTTTTCTGGTTAGCCTGATTATACCATTTCAAAAAATCGAAGCTTAATTTCCCCTGCCCGAGATTTCCAGCCATAAAGCCAAAAAGGGCGCCGAAGAACGAAGAAAGGATAAATGAAATAATAACAACCGCGACCAGAAATTTTTTATACGTCTTTATAATTTCTTTATTTTCTTGATTCAGCATAAATTTATGTAAAAACTAAAATCTAAAAAATAAAAACAATAACTAAAAACGAAAAATTTTTTGAGATTTTAGATGTTGCTTTTAGATTTTCGCTTTTCGTTTTTAGCTTTCCAAAGAAATTGCGTTCACCGGACAGCTTGAAACCGCTTCGTCGCAGTTACATTTAGCCGTTTCGCAACTTTCACCAATCACTTGCGATTTCCCATTTTCCACCTTGAACATTTCGGGGCAAAGCGCTTCGCAAGTCCCGCAGCCGATACAAAGTTCTTGGTTTACTTTGGGTTTTGGCATAGATTTCGCCTAATTATTACGATAAAAAATAACAAATTATTTCACTGAGGCCGGAGCAAAAAATTATGAAGCTTTGAGAGTATCGCGTTAGGCTGGCCGCGAGCGATCAGACCAGTCTACTCGAGAAACTTTATAATTTTTTGCCCAAGTAAGTTTACACCTCCGCTAAATTAACCAATCTTTTCCAATTATCATCCACCTCCCTCTGCATTTCGTCAATTATTTTCTCACCTCCCGGATGAAATAAATGTTTGAATCTCCCCTGCGTTTTGAGAAATTCTTCAAGCGGTTTTGGATTTTCCGTTGCCCAGTTTATTTTATACACTCCGTTCTCGTATTCATAAAGCGGCCAGAAGTTGGTTTCAGTGGCTAGTTTTCCGATTTCAACATATTGCGAAGTGGGAAATTTCCACAAATTCGTGCAGGGCTGAAGAACCAGCAAAAATCTTGGCCCCTCAAGCTCAAATGCTTTTTTAGCTTTCATTTCGAGATCGGGAAGATACGCAACGTTGGCCTGCGCCGCATATTTGATATGGTGCGCAATCACAATTGGCATCAAATCTTTCCTTTTCTCTTTTTTTCCAAAACTATTTTTTCCGGCCGGAGTGGTTTCAGTGTCTGCCCCATATGGCGTCGCGCCGCTCCTTTGCCCTCCAGTGTTCATATAGGCCTCGTTGTCGTAGCAGATATAAAGAAAATCATGCTGGCGTTCCAGCGCGCCCGAGAGACTCTGAAGGCCAATATCATAAGTTCCCCCATCGCCGGAAAATACAACAACCTGAATTCTTTTGTCTTTTGGAATTTTGCCGCGCTTACGTAGCGTCTTCATCGCCCCATCAATCCCCGCGGCAGTCGCTCCGCCATTTTCAAAAGCGCTGTGGATGTAGGGAACCTTCCAAGCCGAATAGGGATAAAGCGTCGAAGTCACTTCAAGACACCCCGTAACATTCACAATCACAACCAAATCTTCAGTTGCGCCAAGTATTGTTCGCACAATCGCCGGAATTCCGCAACCAGTGCAGGTTGAATGACCAGGAGCCAGTTTTTCAGTGAGTTTTTTATTCATTTTAGCCCAATATATTTTGTCTCTTTTTCATTCCAATTATCCTGAAAAGCTTTCTTTATATCATCTTTAAGTACTTCCCTTCCGCCCAAGCCGTAGATATATGATTGTATATTGTATTTAGTATCTGGTATTTCGTATAAACTATTTTTTATTTCGTTGCAAAGCGGCGCGCGCGAGCCAAAAGAAACAGTTCGGTCCAGAACGGCGATGTTTTTTACATTTTTGAGTGCTTTGGCGATTTCATGATATGAAAACGGACGGAAAAGTTTTATTTTCAAGAGCCCGACCTTTTCTCCCTGCTCTCGAAGCTCGTCAACTGCCATTTTGGCTGTTCCGGCGGTTGATCCGGCAGCGACAATTGCCTTCTCGGCATCTTCAAGTTTATAGGATTCAAATAAACCATAATCTCTGCCGCTAATTTCTGCATAATTCTTGCAAATATCAAAATATTCTTCAATAACTTCGTCCATCGCTCCAATCTGCGCTCTTTTAAATTCAAAATAAGAATTCGGAAGCGCCACTGGCCCGAAAGTTTTTGGATTTTCAAAGTCAAGAAGATAATTTTTGGGATTATATTCACCAATAAAATTTTTCACCGTCGAATTATCCAAAATTTCCAAATTCTCAACGCTATGTGAAGTCGTGAACCCGTCCATAATAACCATCGCCGGCAACCGCACTTTTTCCGCGAGCTTGAGAGCAATAAAAGCATTATCATAAACTTCCTGAACATTTTCCGAAAAAATTTGAATCCAGCCCAAATCCCGCACCGCCATCACGTCCTGATGGTCTCCGTGAATATTTATCGGTGCCGAAATCGCCCGAGCACTCACCAGCATCAAGATTGGAAGCCGCATTCCGGAAGCAATCGGGAGCATCTCACTCATCAGCATTATTCCCTGTGAACTGGATGCAGTCATCGCTCGCACTCCCGCTGCCTGCGCGCCAATCGCCGCGCTCATTGCCGAGTGCTCCGACTCAACGTCAATAATTTCCGTGTCTGCTTCCCCGTCCGCCACAATTTTCACGAATGTTTCAACGATCGGCGTCTGCGGCGTGATGGGATAGACCGGCATCACATCGGGATTTATTTGCCGCAAGGCTTCCGCCGCGGCCGCTCCCCCAGTCAAGGCTAAATTTTTATTTTCTTTACTCATACACTATACTCTATACACTATACTCTATACTCTATACACTATACATTTTTCGCCATACGGATCGCTTTCTTCGGGCAAACTGACGCACAGACCCCACAGCCTTTGCAGATATCGTAATCAATGTCGGCTTTTCTTTCCAAATCAAAATCAATCGCCGCTTCCGGGCAATATGAAAAACATGTTCCGCAGCCAATGCAGTTTTTCTTGTCGACTCGCGGCTTCATATATCTCCAATCGCCGGTCTTTGGCGATTTAGTTAAATCATGTCCGATTGTAGCTCCCTCTTCAATTTCTTTCCAGCTCATAAGATTTTTCCTTTGAAATCCTAAATCCCAAGCACTAAATTCTAAATAAATACTAATATCAAAATTCTAATGTTCAAAATTTTTGAATTTTTTTTGGGATTTTGAGATTATTTAGGATTTAGATATTAGAATTTAGGATTTTAAAACGAATCGTACGCTTTCTCAATTGCCAAAATATTCTTTTCCGTTTTTTCCGCCCCAATTTTTCCGGTATATTTTTCCCGAAAAACATCGATGATGTTTTCAAGCCTCACAATTTCCGTCACTTTGATTAGTCTTCCAAGAATCGCAGTATTGGGTCTCGGTTCGCCGATAATTTCGAGCGAAAGGCCCGTTGCATCAATCGGATAAATATTCCCGATGTAGCCTGTCTTCTCGACAACCGCTTCGCGATCGGAAACTGTATTCACTATCATCGATTCATTTTCATCGAGATTTTTGGTCACATCGGCAATCCCAAGAAGCGTCTCGTCAACCACGACGACGACATCCGGATCAACGACCGGTTCGTGCGTCAGAATTGGCTCGTCTGATATGCGCACAAAGGTCCGGATCGGCGCTCCGGTTCGCTCCGGCCCGAAATCAGGAAAAGTTTGGATGAATTTTCCCTCCCGAAGCGCCGCTTGCGCCAAAAGTTCCGCCGCTGTCTTCGCTCCCTGCCCGCCCCGGGCATGAAAAACAATTTCGAAAATCTTTCTTCCGAGTTTCATAAAAACATTATACCACAAAGAAACTCGGTTCCCAAGTGAAAACCGAGTTTCTCATACGAAATACTAGATATCCCCCTCGCGGAGGACCACCCGCTAGGGTGACTATTTCCCCAATTCCCCATCCAGCGCTTTTTTGAGCTCGTCATAACTCACCACTCCGCCGAAAAACTGGTCGTTCACGAAGAATGCCGGCGTTCCGGAAATTCCGAAAGATTCGGCTTCTTTTTTATCCGCTTCAATCTTGTCTTTCGGCTTGTTTTGATCCATACATCCATTGAATTTTGCTGCGTTCAAGCCGAGCGATGCAGCATAAGTTTTGAACTTCGCCACTCCTTCGGTCTTGTCCCAATCACTCTGCGAGGAATATAATCTGTCCGCCATTTCCCAAAATTTTTCCTGATCACCAGCGCATTCGGCCGCCATGGCTGCGTTATTGGCTTGCTTGTGGAAATCAAGCGGAAGATATTTATAGACAAATAATACTTTATCTTTGTAATCGCCTATCGCTTTTTTGAAAGTATCATGGAACGCCTTGCAATAGGGGCACTGGAAATCGCTGAACAATACAAGTTTTACTTTTGCGTCTTGAGGGCCGACTTGCGGATCATCCTGAGACACACTTGGGGTTTCTAGATACTTTCCAGCCTTGATGCCAACTTGCTCCGTATCCATGAGATAACTATTATCTATTTTCGTGAAAATTTCCCGGGCTTGGCCATAAACATCAGTTTTCGTCACATTTTCGTCAAAAACGAAAGCGGGGATACTTTTAATTTTGATTTTTTCAACAAGCGCTTTCCCCTCGCCGGAATCAATTTCGACTTTCTTGGCAAGGGCCGTCGGAATCACGCGCTTGAGCCATTTGAGGGGTTCGGTCGGATCACAAGCTTCACATTTGCTGTCGGTCAAGACCTGAAGATTGATGACCGGCTCGTTATAGGCGACCCAAGTCCGGCTGTCAAGCGGAAAAACATCCGCATTTTTGAGAACTTTTGGCGAAACGCCTTGCTTACCGAAAAATTGGGCCACGTCGACAAAAACACTCCCGATCAAAAGTCCTAAAAGGAGAATAATGATCGAAGTATAATTCTTCATTTTTCTGCGGCAGGACTCGTCGGCGCATTGAGATTCTTCTTTTCCCTCCCCTTTTTCCATTGGCGCGCCTTCCGCCAACTTTTCCTCTTTTTTTTCTTCCATTGGATATTGAAATTATTTATTACACTATGGTTTATTGAATGCTACTGTTGCTGTGCTCCATTTGGCGCACCAGCTGGCTCTTCCAGATCATTTCCAGCCGGAACGGATTGTTCCTGCGGCGCCGCTTTCGGCTTCGCGAGATCAAAGCCTTGCTTCATCTCCGAAACCAGATAATCGCCATAGCCGATAGTAATTCTTTTTTTAGCCTCGGTCTTCACCGCCACGCCGACAAGAAAACCCAAAATGAAAATGAGAAGATAATTAATCGTCTTTTCGTTTATTTTAATTTTTTTCGCAAATCTCGACATTTTCTCTTTCATATTTAGCTTACTCTAAAGATTATTCCCGTAAGCAGTCTAGCAAAAAAGTTTACTTGAGGCAATATTGACAAAGATATGAAATTGTACTGTTAAGCACGCCAACTGAAGCACAAATACCGGCTATCATTGAATTCTCACTAAATCATTCATCTGAATTTGATACTGGTCGCAAAAACCTTTCTCTACTTCGAGGACGAGGCTGGCTTTCCCCGGAGAGGTGAAAATTCTCTGATCATCGGGAGAAATTCTTTGCTCACATCCAATCACTAGATTATCTTCAATCCAAATAATATCAATCGAAAATTGCATTCCCTTCATCCAAAACCGCTGGAAGTCATTGGCCGGCATAACAAAAAGCATTCCTCGCCCCGCGGGAAGATCCTTTCTCCAAGCCAAGCCTTGTAAAATTTTTTCCTGGCTGCTCACCACTTCAGCCTTTACCAAAGCATTCTTAATAAAAACTCTCTTGATAGGATTCCAATAACGCAGCGAAAAAAATTCGCTGGAAACATAATTTAGGAGAATAATCAACGCTACTAGGCCAATGATCACCACTGCGGTTACTTTTTTTGATTTGGAAGACATGGAAGTAAATTCAAAAATCAAAAATCAAAAATCAAAATTGCAATGCAAAATCAAAAAATTTTTACATTTTGCATCTTCATTTTTCATTTTGAGGTTTACATTTTACATTTATAGCTTGCATTGCTCCAAAATATCCTACAGAAAATACCACGGTGAATATCAGCTTGCCCAAAGCACTCAGATTGAGCGCTATTGCCCCTATTGCCACGCTTACAGCGCAGACGGCAAGCGTAATCTGCCACTCGCTCATCCCCAATTTTAGCAATTTGAATTGCAAGTGTCGATCATCTCTTGAAAATATCGACTGGCCCGCTCGATATCGCTCATATACAACGCGAATGAGATCAAGTATCGGAATAAGCGTCACCATCAAAACCGTCGCCACTTTGGCTCCGGAAAAAATGGAAAGGCTTGCCAGAACGAATCCGAAGAACCAGGCGCCAGCCGTTCCAGCAATGATTTTCGCCGGATGCCAGTTGAAAACCAAAAACCCAAGAATTGCTCCGCCGGCAATCGTCGCAAGTATTGCCACCGCAGGCTGATTGACGTGAGGCAGAAGGCTCAAGAAAAATATCGTGGCGAGCGCCACCAGCGTCATGCTTCCGGCAAGTCCGTCAACGCCGTCAAGCCAGTTTAGAGAATTAATAAAAAGTATAAAGTATAAAGTATAAAGTATTATGTATATTATTGGATTGCTTAGATTTATAATTCCACCGAAAGGATTCGTTATATATCCGCTTCGCACGCCGAATAATATCGCCGTGAGCGCGATAATAATCTGAAACACCAACTGCCATTGCCAATTTATATTTTTGAGATCATCCCAAAGCCCGAATAATAAAATCATGAGTCCCCCAACCAAAATCCCCGCGATCGGTTTAGTAATAACCAAATCACGATTCAGAAGAACCAGCAAGACAAAAACCAAAATCACCACCGCGCCCCCCAGCCTTTTTTTAAGGCTTAACCTTAAAAATGGCCGCAACAAAAAAAATATCGCGATGACGCAAATAACAAAAGAATATAAAAACGGCAAAATAAATTTCATCAATATTCACTACGATATATCGTAGTATCCACTACTATATATGGTAGTACGCACTACGATATATGATAGTGAATTTTTTGCTAGCAAAAAAATACAAAATGCTCTATGCCAAATACAAAATACCAGATATCAATCATTCCTTCCTCACCTTTTCCGTCACCCAGAATTCGCCGAAGTATTTGCCGAAAAGGATTCTTGTCTGGGCGTCAACGGCCGGCATAGCGCCCAAAAATGGAGCGGAGATCGGAACGAGAAACCACTGCAAAAACATATAGATATATCGTTTGCGAGAGTATTTGGCCGGCCGCGGCGGGAGAAGCATCAGACTTAAAAACATCGAGACAATGAGACCAATGAGAGCCGCGTTCATAAGATAACGGGTAATATAAGGCAGATTATGCGCCAAAACGCTCCGATTGAACTCCGGCCCGCCGATGATAACCGGCAGCCATCCAAGAAGAGCGATTATAAAAGAATTTGTCGCCCATGACCAGTGACCCTCAAGCATGATAAACAAATGCCTGAACTTCTTTGTCCATTCAATATTTCTGTTCCCCCATAGCGCCCTTGCCAGCAGCGGAAAGTTTTCAATTCCATACGCCCAGCGCCTTTTTTGCTTATACTGATTCACAATTGTTTTCCAATAGGTGTTCGCAAGAACTGCATCAAGCGATACCGGAAGATAAATCGGCTTCACTTCATAGTCCCCGTCAAAATATGCGTAGCACTTCCAAAAAATGGCGCTGTCCTCAGAAATCATATTGACCGGCCAGTAATTGACGTCCGCAATCGTCTTCATGGCTTCCGAATGGGAAGAAAATGTCACCATATGTTCCGGCCGCATCGCTTCCACCATATGCCAAAAACTCGAACCGGTGACAATTATGCGGACAAAAGCATTTGTGTCCCAGATATTGTTGTGGTACATTGGAAGCGGCTGATAGGCAAAATGGAGGCGCCGCGGCTCGGTTATGTATTTGAAAGCAAGAGCCGCGAAATAGCGAGGGTGGACGCAGGTATCGCAATCAAAGTTGGAAAGAATTACCCGCTCCAGCGGAATATTTTTTTCTTCGAGATATTTTTTGAGAACTTTGGCAGCATATGTGGTGTTTGAGGCTTTGGCCCGCATTTCTCCGAGTGCGACTTTGTGAACCGTGACAAGAAAATCAAAAAAAATTCCTTTGAATTTATTCTTGAGATAATTTGTTTTGTGCTCCCGCCTTTTCTCATCCTCGCGTTCTTCAGTCGCAAGAAGAATGATGAATTTTTCATTGGGATAATCAGAATCAGCCACCGCCTGGATAGCCGGCTCAATAATTTCCGGCCCTTCAGTCGCCGTGGGAAGCATAATAACCTGATAAACTTCCCCCCAGCCCAAAAATTTCGACCCGTCCCTTCCTGAAACTTCTTGAACTTCTTTTTTAAGTTCTCTTGTGGCGCACAGCTTCTTCTTGACTGCTTTCTTTTTTGCAGAAAAAAAATTCCAGTACTTCCTAGAAAATTCTTTTTTGGCTTGATTGTAATCATTTTCTATTTCTTCGAGAAATTTTCCAGGATTGGATATTTTCCGGCAAGCCTCCATCCAGTCAATTTCCTTGTGGCACTGCATTTTTCTATAGGCCGCAATTGAATAGGTGGCGATATAAACCGTGCGGAAGAGCCAGTATATATCAAAGGCAATTATAAAAACCGCCACCCACACCGGCAGCCAAAAAGAGAAAACAAACATCCCTAAAAGCGTGAACCAAGTGAGTGTTCCGGGAATAATTTCAAATATGCGCTGAAGGCGATGCTTATGTGGGTCAGTGGTTCGAGGATTGGGATAATGAAAAACTGCATTTTCTTCCATAAATCGAGTGTCGAAAATGTCTAATTTCTAATTGATCTAATTGACCTAAAAAATCCCAAGTTCCAAAAGCTGATTTTAAGCATTAGGACTTAGCCATTGGGATTTGATTAGAAATTAGGAATTAGACATTAGAAATTAATTAAGATCACGCTTCCCAGCCCAACCGCCATCAAAAGCTGGATAACAAGCGCCATTGCCGCAAAAAGATAGGAAGCCAGCCGCTCTTTATAATAGAAAAAGCGGGAAAGGACCGCGTTGGCCAAAAGGATGGTAGCCGCAAGCACCGGCATGAGAAAAACATTTCTCCAGTCCCCGATCGCGTCCACTCCAAAATAAACGTTATAGTGAAGAATTATCGGCCGGTCGGTCGGCTCAATGACCCGCCAAATAGCAATCCACATCCCAAGATTTACCATGACCGCCAACACAAGTGAAAAAAATATCGTCGGATCCGTCCAGTACCCATGCCAGAAAAATCTTTTGAATTTTTCCCTTAGCTTATTTTTCCAGTCTTTGCTCATTGCCCTGTCCACTGATTAATTTATCTTGTTTTTCTTCCTCTAGCTCGATTACTCTTGTTTTTTCTAACCGCATTTCGTATCGATCCATTCTTTTCTCTGTATCGATATACTTATTGTGAGCATTTTTTAAGTGCCCTCCTAGTGTTAAAAAATCATCCCTTATCTTTCTGAAATCATTTTCAATCCGACCGATTTCCTGAAGAATTTTACCTATGTTTTTTGCAATTTGGTGTCGTCGAATTCCTCTCATTATGGTCACAAGATAGACATAAAAAGTGCTGGGGGAAACTGGAAATACTTTTTTTCTAGTCGCGTATGCGTAAAACTCTCCGAAATTATGGCTTATCATCTGATGATAGACATTTTCGGCTGGTATGTACATAAAAGCAAAATCAGTGGTGCCTTCTCCCGGTAAAATATACTTTTTTGATATTGAATCGATGTGTCTTCTGACGTCAATTAAAAATTGCTTTGCAAACATCTTTTTTTCATCTTCATTATCAACCTCAATTGTTTTCTTGAAATTTTCCAGAGGGAACTTAGAATCGACGGGTATAATTTCTTTATCTAATTTCACAATTGCATCTACTGTATCGCCACTCTTGAAAGAATGTTGTAGCTCATATTGGTCCTTACTTAACACCTCTTTTAGCATATTTTCAAGAAAGAATTCCCCCAATCCCCCTCTCATTTTTGGAGTTTTCAATACTTCCTGCAATGAAGCAATATCTTTTCCAACATCGTGCAACTTTTTTGTCTCTTCGTGGAGAGATACTAGGTGCGTTTTTACGTCCGTAAATGAGCGATGAACCTTATCCACGCTCACTGAGTGCTCTCCTAGTCTCTGATCTATACTTTTCTGAATCGTGCCAATGCTACTCGAAAGAATCTGAATTTGATTGGTAATATTGCTCACGATTTCTGAATTTTTTTGGTCCAGCTCTTTTTTCCCGGTCTCGCTTAGCCTCCGCCGCATTGATAAAATAAACCCAGCCAGAGCCAAGACAATGAAAACTAACGCAAAAATAACGATATTCAAGGACATGAGTTAATTTTGTTATTTCTAGTTTGCTTAACGCGTCGTAGGGAACATAAGTTTTAGGCTGTAGAACTGGATATAGGTTATAAGTCATAGGAATTTTTCTAAAACCTGCTGCCTACGACCTGACCTACAGCTTACATCCTTTGTTCCCTGCAACCTATTTCCTCCGGCTCGCTATTTCTTTCAAATTCGGTATTTTGCAGATAATTTCCTCGTATGGGCTTTCCAAAAATTCCATGATGAACTTGTCGAGCATGTCAGTTCGGTATTTGAATTCTTCCGAACCCATTATTGAATAATTGATTTCCTTTCCCACTTCCGCCTCAAGACTTTCCAGAAGATGCTTCAGCTTGGCCCGGCTTAATTCATCTCCAACAACAAGGAGATCTGCCCGGCCCTTGGGATGATTCAGAAACATCCCTGAAATGAGGGCTAGCTTCACTCGGCCAAGATTTTTTATCCGATGCAGGCTTCGGCATTCGGGAAGGGTGTTTGATTTGATGACAAGGTTTCTCAATTCTGGATAGAAAATAAAATCGCGATTGGTCCGATATAATCTTTGCCCCCTTTTAGAGTGGGAGCCAATCATTTTTATTCTTTCCATTCGAGCCAGCTCCCGGCTCACCTGCTGGGATGTCAGCTGATTTTTTCTGGCAATTTCTTTGGGGGTATAGGGCTCTTTGTCATTGAGCATGAAAAACTTCACAAGCCGGGCCCGGGCGCGCGAGTCAAAAAGTTGGGAAAATATCTCGGACATAACTTTGAATATTCTTAATTCTTGGCGAAAAAACTGCCTATAGTATAACGACCGATTGAAAAAAAGTCCAGTTTTTTCCCGTAACCTGCCTGCCGGCAGGCAAGGCGCGAAACCCGCAACGCGAAACGCAACCGGAGGGAAAGGTCGTTTGATATTGTCGCGTTATGAGTTATGTGTTATGAGTTATGCGAAAAGATTGATATTTTCCCGCCTTTGCCCTATAATGGGCTCAAATTTAAGAAAGCCAAAAGCCAGCCGCTAATGACTACTTCCAGCAAAAAAAAGAAGGAAAAAGGCTATCATGCGATCATCCGCGATGTTTTCGTCTGCTCCAAGAGCGAACTTGCGCCCTTTGCGACTGCCTTTTCCTTCCCTCCCGAAAATTTCGAACAGCAGAAATTTGGAGCTCTTTTTGGAGTCATCAAGGTCAACGACCATTCCGAGAGCTCTTCGTATGTGGTCAATCTTCTCGTCTCAGTCATCAGAAAAGAATATTTCTCAAAACCGCACCGCTCGCCCGAAGAAGGTTTCGAGGCCAGTCTTCGGAAAGCCAACTTGGCGCTTGCGGAACTTGCCCGCCACGGCGTCACCAGCTGGGCTGGAAAAATCAATTTTGCCGGTGGGGCGATTGAGAGAAACAATCTGCATTTTACTTGTCTAGGAAACGTTTCTATCTTTCTCATCCGCGGAAACGAGATTTCTGAAATTAGCGAAGAGCTTGAAGAAGAAAAAGATTCCGAACCTCATCCGCTCAAAACTTTCTCCAATATTTCAAGCGGAAAACTTGAAGTCGGAGACAAACTCGTTTTCACGACTAACGAACTTGTCGATATTTTCTCGCCCGAAGAGCTTCGCCAGAACGCTTCGCATTTTTCGCGCGAAGAACTTCCGGGATTTTTTGAAATTTCTTTAAAGGCCAATAGCGAGCTGGCCGGAACCATTGTTGTTGATCTAGCCGACTCGACAGAGATAAAACCGCTAATTGTTGAGGCTCCTATTATTGGAAAAGAAAAAGTGAAGAAAATAGATTCCTTTGTCGGGGCCCATGAGATAATTGAAGAAGAGGAAGAAAAGTATGCTCATGGCCTTAAGCCATCTGCTCGCCAAGATTTCTCTCTTGCTTCAGACGCCCGATGGAAAAAAATTCTCGTTCGCTTAAGAAACATTCTTCAGGTACTTGGAGATAAATCGAAGCTCTATTTTTCAAAAATACAAAGAATCCCAAAAGAAGGCCGTCTGAAGGAAATATTCTCCCGCGTCCCGCCAATTTTTTCAAGCGTAATTTACCAAGTAAAAAACATTGACTGGAAAAACAGAAAAATCATTATCCAATCTATTGTTGTAGTCGCAATTCTTGCTATTGGCTTGTATGGCATCGCGTCTTTTGTGAAAAAGAGAAACGAGCAAAAGAGATTGTCCCAGCAAATATCGGCCCAGCCAACCGAGCCGACACCTGCCGTTCAAAACCTCGATGATGTGAATGTCAAAAACATTGAAATGGTCGAGGAAGTTGTGAATTTTTCGCAGAACGTCAGTCAAATGGCTCTTCTTGGCAATTTTCTCTACGTTGTTCCGGAAAAAAGTCTTTCTGTTCTAAAGATTGACCCCGGCTCAAAAAATATCGAGGAAATAAAAGCGAATCCCGATGGCGGAAACTTCAAGCTTGTTTCTGCTATGCCGCATTTGAGCATTCTCTTTATTTTGACAGAAAACAACAAGGTTATATCTTTTACTCCCATCAACAAAAATTTTCAGGAAAACAACATTTCGCTTCCCGGAAATCTCAAGGTGGCTGATATGAAAACATATCTCACTTACTTGTATTTTCTTGATCCCGGGGCAAATCAGGTTTATCGCTATCCCCGCGCCGAGGGCGGATTTGGCGAGATGCAAAGCTGGCTCAAGAGCGAGTCGGACGTCAGAGGCACGAAAAGTTTTGCGATCAATGAAGACTTATTCGCGGCAAACTCAAGCGACACCATAGCTTATCTTCAAGGAAAAATTGACAGCAATATCAGCTTCGAGAAACCAAATGTGCCGCTTTCCATCGACAAAATATTTTCTGAACCGGATATGAAGGGAATTTATGTTCTGGACAACAAAAACCACCGGGTCGTGCAATACGACAAGGAAGGAAAAATAGTCAATCAATATTTCAATACTTCAATTGCCTCTGTGAAAGATTTTTCAGTTGACGAAAAAAACAAAGCTATCTATCTTCTTAAAAACAACCAACTTCTCAAGTTTTCTATGGAATAAGAAACTGGACATAAGAAAAAGGGCTCGCCATTCGCGCCCCTTTTTCTTGTTCCGAAATTTATTTCAAATTTACCGTCGCTCCAGTCTCTTCTAGTTTTTTCTTAATTTCTTCCGCTTCGGCTTTGGCAACTTTTTCCTTGATGACTTTGGGAGCCGCGTCAACCAAGTCCTTGGCATCTTTCAGGCCTTTTCCGGTAATCTCGCGAACAGCCTTGATGACATTAATTTTGGCACCTCCGGAAGCGGCAAGCTCAATATCAAATTCGCTTTTTTCGGGAGCCGCTTCACTCCCGTCATCGGCGGGACCAGCGGCGGGGCCAACTGCCATAACTGGAGCGGCCGCGCTCACGCCGAATTTTTCTTCAAGAACTTTCACCAGCTCCGAAAGCTCCAGAACAGACATTTTTTCAATCTGTTCGACAAGAGCTTTGAATTTCTCCGGTACTTCGATTTCTTTTTTGTCCGCCGTAGCTTCAGCGGAGACGGATTTCTCTTTTGTGGTTTTTTCTTCGGTCATATGATTGTAAATTATGATTTACGAATTACGAATTGTGAGGTGAAAATATAGTATTTCGAGAGTATTGCGTTCTGGACTGCTCCGCAGGACAGGTTAGCCTACTCGAGAAATACTATATTTTCACCGATTTTATTACTTGATGTCTCCAATTGCTTTCAATACTCCGACCAGATTCCTCAAATTTCCCGCCAAAGCGTTTACAAATCCCGAAACCGGCGCGTTGATCGAACCGACCAGCTTCGAGAGTAATTCCCCGCGCGAAGGCAGTTTGGAGAGCGCCATAACCTCTTCGCCGGAAATAACCTTGTTTTCCAACACGCCCTGCAAAATTTTGAAATTTTCATTTTCTTTCGAAAATTTTGCCAGAACTTTCGCGGCCGATACTTCGTCGGCATTGCCGATCGCCACTCCGATCTGCCCTTCCATATTTTTCACATCCGCTTCGATGCCGGCATTCTTAAAAGCCAACTCGATCAATTTTTTCTTGGTGATTTTATAGCTCGAGTCGTTCCTTCGCAGTTCATTACGCAGTCTTTTCATTTTGGCGACCGTCGTGCCCGAATAATCGGAAAAAATCATAACCTTTCCGGCCTTTATTTTTTCGGACAGATCTTTGACTAAATTCTCCTTTTGAGATCTTGATAACATAAAAGCCTGCTTCCCACAGACTTGAAATCACGGCAAATGCTGCCGCTTCCTAATCAGGACTTATGTTTATGCCTGATTTCTGTGGAAAGTTTTATTCAATTTCAACTTCACTATTCTATAAAATCCCGTAAATTATGTCAATAGACTTATTTTTTCAACATTATAACCCATATTTCACCTTATTCTCCTCGTGCTCCTCGAGCGTCTTTGAAAAAACAGTTTTTTGTGTTTGCGGATCAGTGAGAAAATAATTGTAATCCGTTTCTTTCGGATAAACCGCCGCCTGAATCGCGTTCATTCCGGGATTCGCAATCGGCCCGGGCGGAAGTCCTTTATTGATATACGTGTTATGCGGCGAATCCACCCGCGTGTCATCATATGAATACTGCTTTTTCTCTTTTCCAAGAACATAGGCAATTGTGGCGCAACTTTGAAGCGGCATGTTGGCGTTAATCCTATCCCAGAAAATTCCGCTCGCTATCTTCATATCTTCCGGCGTTTTCACTTCTTTTTCCAAGATACTGGCCATCGTCACTATCTCGAAAATTGTGCGGCTTTTCTTTTTTATGTCGTCTCGCATCCCGGGCGTCAGCTTTTCGTCAAAATTGAGAAGCATTCGGTTGACAATATTTTCCACGCTTGCGTCTTTCCAAAAAATATACGTATCCGGAAACAAAAAGCCTTCCAGGCTCGCTTTTTCCGGCTTGCTTTTGAGATATTCATAGTTAGTCTTCACTCCCTCGTCGTTCTTTATTTTCTTCAAAAATTCGTCACCGTTGAATCCTTTGCTTTTAAGAATTTCCGCCATGTCTCTAGCGCTTGTGCCCTCGGGAAAAGTGATTTTCACTTCATTTGGAACAATCTCACCCAGCGAGAGTACCTGCACAATCTCCGGAATAGTCATTGAATCGCGCAGTTCGTATTTCCCCGCCTGAATTTTTTCTCGATTTCCGGTTTTCCAGATGTAATAATCGAAATATAAATCGTTTTTCACAAGTCGTGCCCCTTCAAGCCTTTTCCCGATTTCCTTCACGCTCTCGCCATTTTTGATTTCAAAAGTTTGTGGAACATTTCCGGTGCCGTGAGAAAAACTGGCTTGCCGGTTGAAAAAATAAAAGGCAAGCGCAACGAAAACAAAAAAAAGACTAATCGTCGTATAAAATCTTTTTGAATTCAGCATTGTATTTTTTGCTACGAACATTATGGCAAATTTTTTCCAATTTTGGTAAAATTTTGCGCGACACATTGTGCCACGCATATAGAAATATTAAGAAAAGTCAAGGAGGCAATAATAATTATTCCCCAATTATCTGCAACGCGATTTGGCGCGGGCGGGCGTTGTCGAGTTCCACCGCAAAAATTCTCTGCCATTTTCCAAGCTGCAAATCACCTTTCATTATATTTAAATAGCAACTAGTTGGCAGAAATGTTGCCTTGACATGCGCGTGGCCGTTGGCACATTCTCCATCGCACATATTAACCGTCCGGATATCGAAGTTGTCATGCATATATTTCGTTGTCCGTGGAGCAACTTTTTCTAAAACTTTTTTTATGTCCGAAATAAGAAGTGGCTCGGCTTCTTGCACTAAGACTGCCATCGTCGTATGGAGACTTTGGATATTTATTACGCCTCTTTTTACTCCGGCTTTTTTTAGTTTCGTCTTGATTTTGTCCGTGATATCGATGAAATCCAATGTCGTCGCGGTCTTGAGCCTGATTATGTGATTGATGAGTTTCATAGATTTAATTCAAAACTTAATCTAACATTTTATGCGCAATAATACAAGATACTAAATACGAAACGCTCTACATCAAATTAATACCGCGCCTTCTTGTCAACCACCATTCTTTTCTTAAGCGATCGGCCGCCGCGGCGCTGGAGAGTGATCAGCCTATCTTTGTTATGATGGATTTGGTTTTCGATTTCTTCATAAACGCTGTCTATTGAGCCTTCAATGGATTCCGTTGTATCTTCGCCGCGATACTTTTTATAAGGTGTATGGAGTATAACCTCCACCCGAAATTTCCCTTTTTTGTCTAAATCAATTTCTACTTCCGCCGAAATCACCGCATCACGACGGAAAGACTTGAAAAATTTCCCGAGTTTTTCCACTTTCCCGCGGATATAATTTTCGGTTCTTTCGTCAATTTTCACCCCTTTGAGAAGGAAACGGATATTCATGTTAATCTTTACGAATTACCCGCCCGCTTTGACTTCGCTGTTGCGAGTAAGGTAAATCTTTAAAAGTAAAGATGTTTTAAAATATTGTAATAAAGTAATAAAGCATGATGGTCAAAGCGGGCGGGTAATTTATAGAGACTACTTTATTTCCCCTTCTTCCCCCACCTGATCCAATTTCACCGACAAAACTCTTGAAACTCCATCAGTGCTCATTGTGACGCCATAGAGAACTGAAACCTGGCGCATTGTTTCCCGGTTGTGGGTTATCAAAATAAATTGCGTCTGGTGCGCGAGTTCCTGCAAAATTCTTCCAAATCTTTTTGAATTGGCCTCGTCAAGCGCCGCTTCCACTTCGTCAAGAACGGCAAAAGGCGGAGGACTGTTTGAGATTATGGCAAAGAGCAAGGCTTGGGATGTCAGCGCTCTCTCTCCGCCGGAAAGCACATTGAGTCCGGAAATTCTTTTACCCGGCGGGCAGGCTTTGATATCAATGCCAATTTCCTTCGGCTGTTCTTCTTCCCCATCACTCGCTTCACTATCATCCTCATCTCCGCCCTCTGTTTCCAGTTTCTCATCTCTCGTCTCCCACTTCTCACTTCTTAATTTCCTCATTTCAATCTTCACTTTTACGAGTTCCGCGCTTCCTCCCCCGAAAATTATTTTGAAATATTTTGAAAACTCCGCATTGACTTTTTTGAAAGTTTCCTCGAAAGATTCCTTTATTTTTTCGTCCATTTCTTTGATCACCTCCGCAAGCGACTCAATCGCATTTTCCAAATCTTTTGACTGGTCCGTCAAAAAATCATGTCTTTTTTGGGTTCCTTCGCATTCTTCAATAATCAGCGGGTCAATCGCTCCAATTTGTTCAGCCTGAATTTTGAGCCGGTTGATTTCCTGCTCGAGCACGTCCGGGTCAGCCGAGCTTTCGGATTCTTTTGGTCTTTCAACAAGGCTTGGGTCGTTCAAATTCAACTCTTCACGTATTCTTTTTCCGATATCCTCCTCCCGCACTTCGATTTTGGCCATTTCCACCCGAACTTCATTTAGTCTTTCCCTGACTTTTAAAATTTCATACTGCTTTTCGCGAAGCTCTGCCTCCAGTTTGAAAAAATATTCCCGCGCTTCGCGGTCGGACTTTATCAGCTCGTTTATCTCGCGGCGATTTTCTTCGATGTCCCGGTTCAGCTCTGCTATCTTCTCATTGACATTCCTCTTCTTCCCTTCAAGCTCTCCAATTATCTTGAGATCGACAATATTTTCTCTTTGTTTTCCCGCCTCCTCGGCGGGTCGCCGATGAGACGACTTCTTCCCTTCGCTCACTTCCTGCCAAAGCTTGTTGATATCAGCCCTTAACTTCCCAAATTCTTCCCGAACACTACCGAGTTCGCTGATGTCGTGTATTTCGTTCAGCAGTTCTTCCAGTCGCTTGTGTCTCTCTTGAATTTCTTTTATTTTTTTGCGGATATATGGAATATCAACCGGAATTTCCTGAATAATCTCGAGGTTTTTAGCTTTTTCTTTTTCAATTTCAATTTTGGCTTCAATTATGGCTGCTTTCTGCCGGGCCCCGTTGAGATTTTCATAAATTTCATCCCGCTTTTTCTCGAGCGCCGAACGCTTTTCGTCAAATTCTCTGCTACCCGCTGATTCTTTTTTGATTTTTATCTCCAGATCGTCGATGTTACGCTGGACTTTCATTTCTTCACGGCTTACTTCCTCTTTGTCCGACAAAATTCTGTTTTTGTTCTTTTGAAGTTCGTGCCACAAAAACCCAAAAAAATTATTTTGTTTTTCTTTGAGGGAGAGTGTAACCGCTTCCCCCTTCTTGGCTTTTTCCGACTGGCGCCGAAGAACCCGAAGGTGGGGAGCAATTTCTTTTATGAGATCGCCTACTCTCGCGAGATTTTGGCGAGTTGATTCGAGTTTTCGGATGGAGCGCTCTTTTTTGAGCTGATAAGATTTCACTCCGGCTGCTTCTTCGAGAATAACCCTTCGTTCCGCGGGCGAGGCAGCGAGGACTGCATCGGCCATTCCCTGATTGATGATGCAGTAGCTTCTTTGTCCCACGCCGGCTTTCGCCAGAAGATCCACGATATCAACAAGCCGCACTCGGCTCCCGTTGATAAAGTATTCGCCCTCGCCGCTTCGATAAACTTTTCGGGTAATAATCACTTCCTCGAATTCAATCGGGATTCTTTTGTCGGAATTGTCAAAAAAAAGCGACACTTTGGCGTTCCCCAGCTGGGCTTTTTTTCCAGAACCGGCAAAAATCACGTCTTCTGATTTTTTTCCGCGAAGGTTTTTGAGAGACTGTTCTCCCATCGCCCAGCGAACCGCATCGGCGATGTTTGATTTCCCGCTACCATTGGGCCCCACTATTGCAGTTATGCCACACTGCTTTCCATTTTTCACGAGACTGCAGGACGGCAAAAAATCCAAGACGGTCTTGGTTACAAAAGACTTGAAACCGGTGAGTTCGATTCTCTTTAAATACATTTTTGTTTTTTTACCATCCTTTCACCTCGAGCCCCACTCTCGCCGCTTCCCTTTGCGCTTCTTGCTTTGAAGCCCCTTCGCCTCGGGCCACTTCTTCATCCTCCAGATATATCGCCACTATAAATTTTTTGTCGTGGTCCGGGCCGGATTCGGAGAGCACCCGATAGTTTGGAGTTATGCCAACCCGGGCTTGAGCTTCTTCCTGAAAATTGGATTTCGGATCAATATAGAGCTTGCTTTTTATAACCTTCTCTAAGCGAATCAGAATATTTTTTTCAATGAATTTTTTTGCTTCTCCGTAGCCTTGATCCAGATATACTGCCCCGATAATAGCTTCAAGCGCATTGGCGAGAAGATAATCCCGCGCCCGACCGGTATCCTTGGCTTCTCCGCGGCTCATCAACAAAAAAATTTCCACTCCAAGGTTTCGGGAAACTTTTGCCAGCATATCCTTGTTCACCAGCGCCGCCCGCCAGTTGGTAAGTTCGCCTTCTGGATTGGGAAAATTTTGGTACAAATGCTCCGTGACAATCAATTCCAAAACAGCGTCACCAAGAAATTCGAGTCGTTCATTGTGATCAAGCTGATAGCCTCGATGTTCGTTGATATAAGATCGGTGAGTGACGGCGGTTTTTAGCAAATCGATGTTTTTGAATTTTACTTTTATTTTCTTTTCTAACTTTTCGATGCTTTGGACAGCCATAGATATGACTGTAATTGGTAATTTGTAATCAGTAATTAGGATTTTAAAAATTTCCAAATTACGAATTACTAATTACGAATTACTTTTAATTATAATTAATTCTTAGAAAATCCATTTTTATTATTGTTTTTTGCGTCATTTTCTTTCTCGCTTTTATCCTCCTTCATTGGTTCCCCCATCTCCCGATAAATCGTTCCCAGAACGCCGTTTACGAACCTTCCCGACGCTTCTCCGCCATAAGTTTTGGCAAGTTCAATTGCCTCATTGATGGCCACCTTTGGCGGCACTTCCTCATAGTTCCCAAACACCAGCTCAAAAATCCCGAGCCGCAAAACATTCCGGTCAACAATCGTCACTTGCTCAAGCGGCCATTCCGGCGCGCATTTTTCAATCAACTGGTCAATTTTTTTCTGATTTTTCAGCACTCCTTTCACCAAATAGTGCACGAAAGAGACATCCTCGGCTCCCGGACCGAATTCCTGGACATTGTGCGCTATAATTTCATCCACTGCGTCCTTTTTCCTTCCCTTGAAATCCCACTCATAGAGCGACTGCATGGCGATAGAGCGGAGCAGGTGCCTGTTGGCCATAAATTATTTCAAAAATCAAATAGCAAATAGCAAAAATACAAATCAAAATTCAAAATTTAAATATAAATTTCCTGCTATTTTGCAACAATTTCCCTACCCTTATAACTTTTCCATCTTCTGCCTCTCCTAAAACATAATTGTGTTCATTTATTTTTTTCCCCCCTATAGAAACCCCTCCCTGCTCTATTTTTCTCCTGGCATCACTTTTACTCTTGGCTAAATTTTCTTTAATCATCCAATCAACCAATATGATTTCGCCAACAGCCAATGATGGAATTACATCATCTGGTATTTCTTTTTGTTGAAAAACTCTCACAAAATTTTCCTCGGCTTTTTTCGCCGCTTTTTCGCCGTGATATATTTTCGCGATTTCAAGCGCCAAGCGCATTTTGACGTCGCGCGGATTCTTTTCTTTGATTTTTTTGAAATCCAAATTTGTCGCTAGCTCAAAATATTCTTCCATCACCCCGTCTGGAATAGACATTACTTTACCAAACATTTGATCGGCGCTTTCGGTGATTCCGACATAATTGTCAAGCGACTTGCTCATTTTTTCTTTTCCGTCCGTTCCGACCAGAATTTTCATAATCACCATTGCCTGCGGATCCTGGCCGAATTTTTGCTGATAATGGCGCCCAAAAAGCTCGTTGAATTTCTGGTCATTTCCAAGAAGAACTATGTCGGCTTTGAGTTCCACGGAATCGTATCCTTGCATAATCGGATAAACCAATTCGTGGAGGCCGATGTCGCGCCCCGATTTCATGCGCTCCTGAAACATATCCCGCTCCAAAACTCGCGCGACAGTGATCATAGTCATGAGGCGTAAAAATTCATAAAAACTCATTTTGGAAAACCATTCGGAATTGTATTTTATCTCCAGCAAATTTTTGTCGGTTTTGAGAATTTTCGAAGCCTGCTTCACATAAGTTGCCGCATTCTTTTTGATTTCTTTATCCGTCATCATCGGGCGAGTTTTATCTTTCTCGGTCGGGTCGCCAATCTTCGAGGTCGCGTCGCCAATGAGAAACACGACCTTATGCCCCAAATCCTGAAACTCTCTCATCTTTCGAAGCGCCACCGCGTGGCCCAAATGCAAATCGGGTCGGGTCGGATCGGCTCCAAATTTCACAATTAACTTCTTTCCCAAAAGCAACTTTTTCTCAAGTTCTTTTCGCCCGATAATTTCCTGAATTCCGCTTTCGGTGAGAAGTTTTTTGATTTTTTCCTTAT
>Ga0315268_10001668_pt1 | contig 25636 bp, 32 predicted proteins | sample C1_top_MG_FD_204535 | JGI IMG/M metagenome (GOLD analysis project Ga0315268, IMG submission 204535) | Sediment microbial communities from Yellowstone Lake, YNP, Wyoming, USA - C1_top | ecosystem: Environmental > Aquatic > Freshwater > Lake > Sediment | place: USA: Wyoming | collected 2017-08-01
AGGATAGCGCGAAGTCTACTTCAGGTCGCCGAGTTCTTTCTTCAGGGCGGCGATATTCTGAGTGTGCAGCGAGACGTTTTCTTTCAGCTTTTTAACCCGTTCGAGGTATTTTTGATAATTGCGCGCTTCATCGCCGAGGCGTGTTGCTTCGCCGTCCTTCAGCGCTTTTTGCGCGTCCGCCAAGGCTTTTTCCTCGGTCGTGAGCTCGTCTTGGAGAATTTGTTTACGCAAGTCGTCACGCTTCTTCTGCGTGTGATTATCCACACGCGGAAAATTTGCCGGACCGGTGCTGTTGCGCGTTTTGGCGGCGGATATCGGATCGAGGTCGAGTTTCTTCGCGCCTTTTTTGGGGATGTTGGTGTAGGTGACACGACCGCTTTCGTCTACGTACTTGTAGATTTCAGCGGAAGCGGGGAGCAAAACAAACACGGCAGTGAGTAGGAGCGCGATACGCAAGACATTCACGGTTTAGGATCCAAGCTGGCAAGTTCGGCCCGGAGTTTTTCCAGGTTTTTTTCGTGCAGCGCGACTTCGGCGTTGAGTTTTTTCATTTTTTCTTCGTCGGCGGCGACGTTGCGGCGGGTTTCGGTGATGGCCATGGGTTTATCGTCCTTCCCCATCACGGTCTTGGTGTGGCGGTAAACATCGAGCATTTCCGCGCCATCCTTGGCGGCGGTCTTCGCCGCTGCCAGCGCTTTTTCTTCTTTGGCGATCGCTTCTTGCAGCGCTTGCTTACGCTGCGCAATGTCTGCTTTTGGCGCGGGCTGGGCTGGGGCTTGCGGCGGCGGTGCTTTGGGTTCCGGGAAGGTGGAAAGCGGAGGTAAGTCGACTTTTTTCCCACCTTTGATCGGCTTGTTGGAATAGGTGACGTTGCCGTGCTTATCCACTTGCTTATAAATTTCCTCGGCGGCTTGCGCGCTGGCGGCGAGGGTTAGCGAAGCGGCGCTCAATAGGAGTATCAGCGGGAAGGTGTACGATATTCTCATGGTATGTGGCCCGAGTGTATGCCACCGCAATCGGCTTTGCAATGCGGCCCTTGAGGGGATAAACGAAATTTCATGCGGCGCGTTGACGCAATAAAAAAGGGCGGCACGTGGCCGCCCTTGAGATTGATGCTGGCCTTGGATTACAGGCTGTAGTACAGCGCGTATTCGATTGGATGCGTGGTCATGCGATAGCTGGTAACTTCTTCCATCTTCAATTCAATGTAGGCATCGAGCATATCGTTGGAGAATACGCCGCCGCGGGTGAGGAATTCGCGGTCCTTATCCAGGTGCTCCAGCGCCATTTCCAGGCTGTGGCAGACTTTCGGAATGGCTTTTTCTTCTTCCGGCGGCAAGTCGTATAGATTTTTATCCATCGCATCGCCGGGATGAATTTTGTTCTGGATGCCATCCAGGCCCGCCATCATCATCGCGGTGAAGGCCAGGTAGGGGTTCGCGGTCGGATCCGGGAAGCGCACTTCGATGCGGCGGCCTTTCGGGTTGGACACATACGGAATGCGGATCGAGGCGGAGCGGTTACGTGCCGAGTAAGCCAGCATCACCGGTGCTTCGAAGCCGGGAACCAAGCGCTTGTAAGAGTTGGTGCCGGGATTGGTAATGGCATTCAGTGCCTTGGCGTGCTTGATGATGCCGCCAATGTAGTACAGGCAAAGCTCGGACAGGCCGGCGTAGCCGTTGCCCGCGAACAAGTTTTGGCCACCCTTCCAAATCGATTGATGCACGTGCATGCCGGAACCGTTATCGCCAACGATAGGCTTAGGCATGAAGGTCGCGGTCTTGCCATATTGGTGTGCGACGTTATGCACTACGTATTTGAGGATTTGCGTCCAGTCGGCACGTTTCACCAGGGTGTTGAACTTGGTGCCGATTTCGCATTGGCCGGCGGTGGCCACTTCGTGGTGATGCACTTCGACTTCCACACCGCACTCTTCCATCGCCAAGCACATGGCGGAACGGATGTCTTGCAAGGAATCGACCGGGGGCACCGGGAAATAGCCGCCTTTGACCGCGGGACGGTGGCCGATATTACCGCCTTCGAATTCTGCCGCCGAGGCCCAGGCCGCTTCTTGCGACACGACTTTGACCATCGAGCCGGACATGTCCACGCTCCAGTGCACGGAGTCGAAAACGAAAAATTCGGGTTCCGGGCCGAAGTAGGCGGTGTCGCCGATGCCGGTAGATTTCAGATATGCTTCGCCGCGTTTGGCGATCGAACGCGGATCGCGGTCGTAGCCCTTCATATCGGATGGCTCGATCACGTCGCAGGTGACGACCAAGGTGGCTTCTTCGAAGAACGGATCCATGCGCACGCTGTCGGGATCCGGCATCAGCAGCATGTCGGAAGCTTGAATGCCTTTCCAGCCGGCGATGGAGGAGCCGTCAAACGCGTGGCCATGCTCGAATTTATCCATCTCGAATTGATGCGCGGGAACCGTGACGTGTTGTTCCTTGCCGCGGGTATCGGTAAAGCGCAGGTCAACGAAACGCACTTCGTTGTCCTTGATCATTTTCATCACATCGGCGACCGCCATTTGATCTCTCCTCTAGAGCGTAACTAATTGATTAAAAGTTTATAAAACCCAGACTCAGACAGGCTAAAAGCAGAAAGTATGCCACGCGGAAAATGGGGAAAAAGCATTATGCCACAAGCGCTTTTTTCGGGGTAGGGCAAGTATTTGCACCTTATTTGTGCATTCGCTTCCAATCATGCATCAATATGGTGCACGACTTGATGTAGGCGTACGACGGTGAAAATTGTGTCCTCGCGCAAAAAAATGTTGAGGCTATCGCGTAATTGCAGAACTAACTCGGGTTGGCGCCAGAAACTGTCGGGCAGAAATAATTCCGCTTCCACTCGGCCATTGAGATAGTGCAGCACAATCCGCTCCGGCGTCGGCAAGGCACCGCGCAAAGTGGACTGCAAGTGCTGGATCAGTGCGTCGCGGCTGGGTAAATGCGCGGACGGTTTGGCGTTGGCGTCGTCCTCCGGGTCGATGTGCACCATGACATCCAGCACCTCGTGCTGATCCAGCACGGATTTGCGTGCCCGCTCCGCGATATGGTGGCCTTCCGAGACGCTGATGCGCGGATCCACCAGAATATGCGCATCCACCAAACCGGAATCGCCCATCTTACGGGTGCGCAACTCGTGCAGCCCGAGCACGCCGGGCGTGGTTTCGATGGTGGCGCGAATCCGCCTTACCGTTTCTTCGTCTAGTGCCGTGTCGATCAATTCCGACAGGGCCTGATAGGCCATTTTCCAACCCATGCGCGCAATCATGAAAGCCACCAATACCGCGGCAATCAGATCGAGAAAGCGGAAGCCCAGTAAATTGCCGCCGATACCGATCACGACGACTAGCGAAGAAGCTGCGTCGGAGCGCGCATGCCAAGCATTCGCCACCAGCATTTGCGAGCGCAGCCGTTTCGCGATGGCGATCATGTAGCGGAACAACAGTTCTTTGCCGGCGAGCGTGAGCAATGCGATATAGAGCGTGGCCACATGCACCGGCTGAATCGCGGCGGGATTTTGCAGCTTCATGCCCGCGCTCCACAGCAAGCCCATTCCCAGCCCCACCAGCATCACACCGAGCAGAAAAGTGGCGGCGGTTTCGATGCGTGCATGGCCATAAGGATGGGTGACGTCGGCCGAGCGATTGCTCTTGCGGTTGGCGTAGAGCACCAGGAAGTCGGCGATGAGATCGGAGAGCGAGTGCAGGCCATCGGCGATCAAGGCTTGCGAGTGGCCAAAATAGCCCACCACGATTTGCAGTGCCGTGAGCACGAGGTTTACCCACACGCTGACCCAGGTGGATTTCTTGGTCTCGCGGTAACGCTGGCTGTGGTGCGAGTCGTGGGGATATGCGGCGGGCAAGATGGATAGTCTCGGGGTCGAATTTCTCGCTATACTCGCATTGTATCAGGATGAATCAAGGAAGCAGTCACGATGAGTTCGATCAGCGCCATCTTGGCACATGCTCAGGAGCGCGCCCAGCAAGCGAATTTGCCTTATCACGGCGCGCTGACGCCGCAAGAGGCGCATCTTTTGTTGACGCTCGCGCCGCAAGCCAAGCTGGTGGATGTGCGTGCCCGTGCCGAGTGGGATTTGACCGGCGTGATCCCCGGCAGCGTGCAAGTGGAATGGCAAACCTACCCCGGTTGGCATCCCAACCTTTATTTCATTCAGCAACTCAAACAACTCGTGGATAAGGAAGCGCTGTTGATGTTTATTTGCCGCAGCGGCGGACGCTCGCATAAAGCCGCCGAGGCCGCTGCCCGGGCCGGCTTTCTCGAGTGCTACAACATTCTCGAGGGTTTCGAAGGCGATCGCGATAAAATCACGCAACAGCGCAATATCAATGGCTGGAAAAAAGCCGGATTGTCGTGGGTGCAGAGTTAAGCATGCATGCCCGGATTGGCGCCTGGACGTTCTCACCCGATTCAAAAAATAGTCATTCTGATCGGCTTGATTGTGCCTCAATATCTTCCTAGGCGGTCGCGGCATTGCTTGTCTCTCCAATTATGGAAGCGACACGCAGTTTTTTGGGCGGGGGCCATTGGCGTGGCAGGCACGGCGATTTTGTTCGCCTGGGGTAGTGAGTATGCGAATGAATTGTTCCACCGGGTGGTGATAGTTTCGTCGTGGCTTCCTCTGTTGATTGCCCCCTTGGGCTTGGCGTCGGTAGCGTACATTACGCATCGTTTTTTTCCGGGTTCCCAGGGAAGCGGTATTCCGCAAACGATTGCGGCGCTGCATATGCGTCATGCGGCGTCGCGCGATGCGGTGCTATCGCCGCGAATCGCTATCGGTAAAATTTTTCTGACTTTCCTCGGTCTCGCATCCGGCGCATCGGTCGGCCGCGAAGGCCCCACCGTGCAAATCGGCGCCTCTATCATGCATGCGCTGGGTGGATGGGCGCGTTTCTCGCGTATCGAAATCGAGCGCGGCCTGATCCTGGCGGGCGGCGCGGCGGGCATCGCGGCCGCATTCAATACACCGCTCGCCGGCATCATGTTCGCGATCGAAGAAATGAGCGGCTCCTTCGAGCGGCGCACCAGCGGCACGGTACTGACGGCGGTGATCGTTTCCGGAATTACTTCGCTCGCAGTGTTGGGAAACTATGCTTACTTTGGTCATACGGCCGCAGGGCTGGATTTTAACCGGGGCTGGATCGCCGTTTTGGTGTGCGGGGTGGCGGGCGGATTGCTGGGCGGTATGTTCAGCCGGATGTTGATTTATGCATCGTCCGGCGATTTGTCGGGAAAGGCTGGCGTATTTATGCGCAAGCGGCCGGTTCTCTTCGCCGCTTTTTGCGGCTTTGTGCTGGCGCTCATCGGCTTGTTGTCCGGCGGCACGACCTATGGAACCGGCTATCATGAAGCGCGACGTATCCTGGAAGGAACGGGAACGCTGGCGCCAGCCTACGGTATGCTCAAAATGCTGGCGACGATTGTGTCATACCTGAGCGGGATTCCCGGCGGCTTGTTCGCGCCCTCGTTGGCGGTGGGAGCGGGATTCGGCGCCAATTTGGCCACGATATTGCCCTATGCGCCGACAGGCGCGGTGATCACATTGGGTATGGTGGCGTATTTCGCCGGTGTGGTGCAGGCGCCGATTACCGCATTTGTCATTGTGATGGAAATGACGGACGATCATGCGATGCTGTTACCGCTGATGGCGACTGCGCTGATTGCCTCGGCCATGTCGCGTTTGGTTTGCCGCCGCCCGCTGTACAAGGCATTGGCCAAAAACTTTCTGCAGCGAACGGCGCAATAGGGCAGAGCGATGATCGTGCTGTAGGCAGTTTACAATGCTCTATCTGGGAATAGACAAGTTTGCGTATTGAAAATGAAGCCGAATGACTGATCGCTACGCCGTTATCGGCAACCCCATCGGACACAGCAAGTCCCCCCTGATTCATGCTGCATTTGCCAAGCAAACGGGGCAGGCGCTCGCTTATAGCGCGCTGCTCGCGCCGGTGGATGGTTTCGCGCAAGCCGTGGATGCGTTTCGCGCCGCAGGCGGGCGCGGCATGAATGTCACCATTCCGTTTAAGCTCGATGCGTACCGGTATGCGAACGATCTGACCGAGCGCGCAAAGCACGCGCAAGCGGTTAATACACTGAAATTCGAAGGCGCATGCGCGCTGGGCGACAACACCGACGGCGCGGGCTTGGTGCGCGATATCGAACACAATCTCGGTTTCAGCCTCGCCGGCAAAACGGTGTTGGTGATGGGCGCGGGCGGCGCGGCGCGCGGCGCGCTGCTGCCCTTGCTGGCATGTAAACCTAGCGCGCTCACCATCGCCAATCGCACGCCGCAAAAAGCGCTCGATCTCGCGCAGCGCTTCGCCGCGCATGGCATGGTGCGCGCCAGCGATTATGCCGGCTTGGCCGGTGATCGTTACGATCTTATCGTGAATGCCACTTCCAGCAGCCTCAACGAGCAACTGCCGCCGCTGCCGCCGCGCCTGTTCGCGCCCGGTGCGCTGGCTTATGACTTGATGTACGGCAAGGGGCTGACACCGTTTCTCGCGTTCGCCGAAGCCAATCACGCGCAAATCCTGGCCGATGGCCTGGGCATGCTGGTAGAGCAAGCGGCGGAATCGTTTTATGTGTGGCGCGGCGTGCGGCCCGAGACGCAGCCGGTGCTGGCGCTTTTGAGAAATGCCGCGTAGCCCGTCAAGACGCCAAGGGAGTTTTTGTTCGTGAGCCGATTTTTAAAAAATTGCTGGCGCTGGCTGTGGCGCGGTATCGCGCTGATGTTTGTCTTGGTGCTCGCATATGAGCTATGGATATTCGCGCATGTGTGGTGGTATGTGGATCACAATCCCTCCGCCACGGCCTTCATGGAACGGCGGCTGGCGCAGTTGCAAGAAAAGCTGGGCGAGGATGCGGAACTGAAATACCGCTGGGTGCCGTACGATAAAATTTCCATCCATCTTAAACGCGCGCTGATCGCGGCCGAGGACGCGCGGTTTCTCGAACACGATGGCTTCGATATGGAGGGCATCGAAACAGCGCTGAAAAAAAACGAGAAGAAAGGCCGAATCGTCGCCGGCGGCTCCACCATCAGCCAGCAGTTGGCGAAGAATTTATTTCTTTCCGGCCAGCGCTCGTATCTGCGCAAAGGCGAGGAAGCGATCATCACGCTGATGCTGGAAAAAATGATGACCAAGCGCCGCATCCTGGAAATCTATCTGAACGTCATCGAGTGGGGCGAGGGCGTGTACGGTGCCGAAGCCGCGGCGCGCCATTACTTCAAAACCAGCGCGGCGCATCTCAGCCCGTATCAAGCGGCGCGCCTCGCGGCCATGGTGCCGCGCCCACGCTTCTTCGAAAAACGCCCGAATTCCCCCTACCTCGTGCGCCACACGGCCACGATCGAGGCGCGCATGGTGCAGGTGGCAGTGCCGAAGTAGGGTGTTTTTTCGCGGAGCGCCAACCGCCCCGGCGTACTGTCACAATAAGTTCATATAAAGCGTACACAATGCGGCCTGTCGTCGATGCGCATTACCGCGACGCTTTCTACACTTAATATGGAGTTCACTATGCTCAAACGTATTTATCAACCCCTGGCCCTCGGCTTTGTCGCCCTGGGTCTGACCCTGGGCACCCAGGCTGCCGTGGCGGGCGACACCTTGACGGGCGCCGGCAGTACAGCAATTTATCCGGTGCTGTCGGTGTGGGCTGCCACGTATCAGAAAGAAACCGGGACCGCGATCAATTACCAAGCGATCGGCTCCGGCGGCGGCATCAAGCAAATTCAGAACAAGACGGTGGCCTTCGCTGATAGCGATAAGCCGCTTACCCCCGATGAGTTGAAAGCTTCCAACCTGGTGCAATTTCCTTCCGTCATTATTTCCATTACCCCGGTGGTGAACTTGCCAGGCGTGAAACCCGGCGAGATGGTGCTGAACGGTTCCGTGCTCGCGGATATCTACTTGGGCAAGATCACCAAGTGGAGCGACCCGGCCATTCATGCCCTGAACCCGCACATGAAATTACCGGATATGGCGATTTCCACGGTGTACCGTTCGGACGGTTCCGGCACCACCTTCAACTTCACCGATTACTTGTCCAAAGTCAGCGCGGAGTGGAAAGCCAAAGTCGGATCCGATACCTCCGTTTCCTGGCCCAAAGGCGTGGGCGGCAAAGGTAACGCCGGGGTCGCGGCTTATGTGAAACAAATCCCCGGGGCGATTGGCTACGTGGAATATGCGTACACCATGGAAACCAAGCTCGTCTATACGCGCATGCTGAATGCCGACCGCAAAGTGGTAACGCCGGATATGGCCAGCTTCCAGGCCGCCGCGGGCAATGCGGACTTTTCCAAAGTCAGCGATTTTTATCTCATCCTTACCGACCAGCCCGGTGCGAATAGTTGGCCCATCACTGCTGCCACCTATATCTTGATGCGCAAGGATTACCCGCTCGCGGATAACCAAAAGGTGGTGAAGTTCATCGGCTGGTTTCTCAAGCATGGCCAGGCGGACGCTGAAAAATTGGCCTATGTGCCGCTGCCAAAGCGCACCGTCAGCCTGATCGAAAGTTACTGGAAAAAAGAATTAGGTATTTAATTTTTTCCACGGAGTATCCCCTTTTAGGGCGGCGCAAGCCGCCCTTTTTTATGGGTCGCGCGGATGGATCGCGCCGGTATGGGCGCACGCATGTTACTCCTTGCAAGCGCCTTTGCGCGCATCGTACACGGCCATGATGGCCTGGAGTTCGGCCAGCACTTGCGCACGTGCGCCGGGACTCAAGCCGTCGCTCTCGGAGGTGGCTCGCTCTTGTTCCCAGGCAATAATAATTTCGCGCACGCGCGTGCAGCCGAGTTCGCAAATTTGCGTGATGCGCTGTTCAAGAGCCGGGTCATTCATGCTTGAAGCCTGTGGTGTGTGCACCTTAAAGATAGCATAGGGCGCGGCAGCGCATCACTTATGCGGTGCCGCGCGCGCCACCACCCAAATACTGACCTCGCGCGCGCCGGCCTGTTTTAGGGTTTTTGCCAATGCATGGAGCGTGGCGCCGCTGGTCATGACATCATCGACGAGCGCGATGTGGCGGCCGCGCACGGCGTCCTCGCACGCAAATGCGCCGGTCACGTTGCGTTTGCGCGCTTCCAGTGCGAGTTTGGCTTGAGAGTCGGTATTGATGATGCGCGTGGCGAGATGGGGCTCCAGCGGCAGACACAAGATTTGCGCGCTGATCTTGGCGATTTCATGTGCCTGATTGAAGCCGCGTTCCCGCAGCCGCGCCGGGTGCAAAGGCATGGGGAGCAGGCAATCCGGGTGTGGCTGCGCGTGGACGGCACGCGCCAGGAGCGCGCCGAACAGGCGTGCGAGCGCGAGTTGGTGCCGGTACTTCAAAGCCTGAATCAATTTATCTACCGGGAAAGTGTAATCGAGCGCGGCATGGGCGCGATCGAACGCGGGCGGGTGTTGCAAGCAGGCGCCGCATACTTGGCCAGCGCTGCCGGGTGCGGCGCAGCGCGGACAGGCGCCGGCGCCGGTTCGCGGCAAGCCGGCGTGACACGCGGGGCAGAGCAGGTGCGTGCCGCTGGCCGCGCCGCACAGCACGCAATCTTGCTCGAACAACCATCGCACAAATTTTAATCTATGGTTCATGCGCTGCATGCTTGGAATTGACTTAGGCTTAAATATCATTGATTATTCGATAGTTTATTCGATATATTTGTAAAGTGTCCGGCCCATGAGAGTTAAGCGATCGATTCCGGCGGAGCGCTGCCGGTTTGCGGCCCAACTATTCAATCTCGCAAGCATTATCGCCGTGATGATACCGTTTCCGCTGCTCATGATTTGGGTGGGCGCGTCCATGTTCGTGTATGCCGCGAATGCGCATCATCCGGATGAGCGCGTCGCGGCATACACGCGTCGCGCCGGTTATCGCTTTTATGGCGTGGCCGGTGCGATGGTCATTCTGGGCCAGCCCTTGATCAGTTGGCTCGGTGCGTTCAAGGGCGTTTTCGCGATTTGGGCCATTATCGCGCTGGGCGTCGTCCCGGCAGCGGTGTGGGAAATTTTTAAGGCGCGTCGCGAAGTATGGCGCGATCTAGTCATCGAGGTAGCTATCAATGAATGAAGCCGTGTTGCAAATGAAACACGCATGGAGCGTGGCACAAGTCGAGGTGCTGTTCGCGCTGCCGTTCAGCGATCTCATGCATCGCGCGCAGACGGTGCATCGCAGCCAGTTCGACCCGAACGCGGTGCAGCTCTCCACGCTGCTATCGATCAAGACCGGCGGCTGTTCCGAAGATTGCGGCTATTGTCCGCAGTCGGCACGCCATGCCACGGGCGTGGAAAGCCAAGGCTTGCTGCCGCTGGACGCGGTCATCGCCGCGGCTAACGCGGCCAAGGCCAACGGCGCTTCTCGTTTCTGCATGGGCGCGGCGTGGCGCGGCCCGAAAGATCGCGATCTCGAACCGGTGATGGAAATGGTGAAGGCAGTGAAAGCGCTGGGCATGGAAACTTGTGTCACGCTCGGCATGCTGCGCGATGGCCAGGCGGAAAAATTGAAGCGCGCCGGACTCGATTACTACAATCACAATCTCGATACCGCGCCGGAATTTTATGGCGAGATTATTTCCACCCGTGAATATCAAGACCGGCTCGATACCCTGGAGCGCGTGCGCGATGCGGGCATCAATGTGTGCTGCGGCGGCATCGTCGGCCTGGGCGAATCGCGCTTAAGCCGCGCCGGCCTGATCGCGCAATTGGCGAATCTCGATCCGCCGCCGGAATCGGTGCCGATCAATATGCTGGTACAGGTGGAAGGCACGCCGCTGTATGGTGCCGAGACACTCGATCCGCTTGAATTCGTGCGTACCATCGCGGTGGCGCGCATCACCATGCCCAAGAGCTTCGTGCGGCTGTCCGCTGGGCGCCAGGAAATGGGCGAAGCGATTCAGGCACTGTGTTTTCTTGCCGGCGCGAATTCCATTTTCTACGGCGAAAAATTATTGACCACCGGCAACCCCGAAGCGGAGCGCGACCGCGCGTTATTGGACAAACTCGGCATGCATCCGCTCGTGTGAGTGCATCACAATTCCATGCCTTTCGCCGATCTTGAAGATGACTTGCGTGCACGCGAAGCACAGGGATTGCTGCGCCACCGGCGCATCCTAGAGAGCGCACAGGGCGCCCATGTCACGGTCGATGGCCAGAACTATCTCGCTTTCTGCAGCAACGATTATCTTGGCTTAGCCGCGCATCCGGCCTTGATCGAAGCCGCGTGCCAAGGCGCTGCGCAATATGGCGTGGGCGCGGGCGCATCGCACTTGATTCTCGGGCACACCGCGGCGCACCACCAACTCGAAACCGAACTGGCGCAATTTACCGGGCAAGACGCGGCACTGCTGTTTTCCACCGGCTACATGGCCAATCTCGGCATCGTTACCGCGCTCATGGGGCGCAACGATCTGATACTGGCGGATAAGCTCAATCATGCTTCGCTCAACGATGCCGCGCAACTCTCCCGCGCGCGTCTGGCGCGGTATAAGCACCTCGATATCGACCATCTGCAACGCTTGCTCGCGACCGCCAGCGAACGTAAAAAAATGGTGGTGACGGATGCCGTGTTCAGCATGGATGGCGATATCGCGCCGCTACCGGCCTTGCTCGCGCTGTGCGAGCGCTACGACGCCTATCTGCTGGTGGACGATGCGCACGGCTTCGGTGTGCTGGGCGAACATGGGCGCGGCATCCTCGAACATTTCACTCTCCATTCCCCGCGCCTCATTTATATGGCGACGCTGGGTAAAGCGGCCGGCGTGTTCGGCGCATTCGCGGCGGGGAATCGCATCCTTATCCAAGCGCTGATACAAGGCGCGCGCAGCTACATCTATACCACCGCGTTTCCGCCGCTGCTGGCCGTCGCACTGCATACCAGCCTGCAACTGTTTCGTGAAGAAAGTTGGCGGCGCCAGCATTTGCGCGAGCTGGTGGCCGATCTTAAACGGCAATTACATACCCAGCGCTGGTCACTGCTGCCATCGGATACGCCGATCCAGCCGCTGCTGGTAGGCGGCAACCAGGAGGTGGTGGCATTGAGCGATGCGCTGCGCGCGCGCGGCATTTTAGTGCCCGCGATTCGCCCGCCGACGGTGCCGAAAGGCGAAGCACGGTTGCGGATTTCGCTGTCGGCGGCGCACAGCAAGGACGATGTGCGGCGGCTGGCCGAAACGCTTAATGAATTGGGAAAAACCTTTTAGCCACAGAGATCACAGAGAACGGCGCACCGATTTTCCTTGTGTCCTTGTGATCTCTGTGGCAAAGAATTTATGGCTTACTTGCATATCGAAACTTTCGGCCACGGCCCCGACCTCGCGCTGCTTCACGGCTTGGGTATGCACGGCGGCGTGTGGGAGAGTGTGCGTGATGCGCTAGCACAGCACTTCCGTGTATATGTGGTGGATTTGCCAGGCTATGGCGTGAGCCCGGTGTGTGAACCGTATACCGCACACGCGGTGGCACGGGCCGTGGCCGATGCCTTGCCGCCGCGCGTGCATGTGGCGGGTTGGTCGCTGGGCGGGCAGGTGGCATTGCAAATGGCGCTGCTGGCCCCGGCACGGATTGAAAAGCTGGTGCTGATCGGCACCACGCCTTGCTTTCGCGTGCGCGCTGACTGGCCGCATGGCTTAAGCGATGCGGCGCTGGCGGAATTTTCGCGCGGGATCGAACAAGATTACGAGGGCACCTTGAAACGTTTTTTGTCCTTGCAGGCGCGCAGCGGCGAAGCGGCGCGCGATGTGATCGCGAATCTGCGCGCAACGCTGTTCGCACGCGGCCGCCCCGCGCAGGACACCTTGCGCGCGGGATTGAAAATTTTATCGGACTTGGATTTGCGCGAGGACGTGAGCGCGATCGCGCACCCGGTGCTCATTCTTCACGGCAGCCACGATACCTTGACACCCGCCGCGGCGGGCGCGTGGCTGGCGCAAGCCTTGCCCCATGCCACGCTGGAAATGATTCAGGGTGCGGCGCATGCGCCGTTTTTGTCTCACCCGCAAAGCACGACGGAGAATATGGTGCGGTTTTTACATAGCTGAAGAGATGAAGGTACAAATCGACAAGTGCTTGATGCGGCGCGCGTTCGAGCGCGCGGCACAGTCTTACGATCAAGCGGCAGTGCTGCAACGCGAAGTGAATCAGCGCATGCTGGAGCGTTTGGATCTGATGAAGCTGGCGCCCGCGCTGATCCTCGATGCCGGGGCCGGCACCGGCGCCGGCAGTCGCGCGCTGGCGCGGCGCTATCCGGAGGCGCGCGTGATGGGGCTCGATATTGCGCACGCCATGCTGCAAGTGGCGCGTCAAAGCGCGCCCTGGTGGAAACGCAGCCTGCCGTTTCTAACGGGCGGTGTGCCGCAATATGTGGGTGGCGATTTGGAGCGGCTGCCTTTGTCCGATTCAAGCGTGAATTTGTTGTGGTCTAACCTCGCTTTGCAGTGGTGCGACGATTTGGCGCTGGCCTTCGGTGAATTCCAGCGCGTGCTCGCGCCGGGCGGCTTACTGATGTTCAGCACTTTCGGCCCGGATACGTTGCGTGAACTGAAGCAAGCTTTCATGGGTGTCGATGGCCACACGCACGTCAATCGTTTCGTGGATATGCACGATATCGGCGATCAGTTGGCCTATGCGGGATTCAGCGCGCCGGTGATGGACATGGAATTCATCACGCTCACCTACGCCGATTTGATGGGGCTGCTGCGTGAATTGAAAGCGATCGGCGCGCACAACGTCACCCACGGCCGTGGCCGCGGCTTGATGGGCAAGCGCGCTTGGGGTGCGATGTTGGCGGGGTATGAAAAATTGCGCCAAGACGGCCGCTTGCCGGCTACCTTCGAAGTGATTTACGGGCATGCCTGGGTGAACGAGAAAAAAACCAAGCTAACCGATGGCCGGCAAGTGATCGCGTTTCAAATTCAGGCGCGGCAGAGGGGATTGCGATGAGCGGCTATTTCATCGTCGGCACCGATACCGGTGTGGGCAAAACACTGGTCGCGAGCGCGTTGATTACGCGCATGGTTGCAGCGGGTATGCGCGTAGCCGCAATGAAGCCGATCTCCGCCGGTTGCGTGCACACCGCGGAAGGCTGGCTGAATGACGACGTGGCGCGGCTACGCCAAGCCGCGAATGTGAAATTACCGCTCGCTTTGATCAATCCCTATGCGTTCGAAATGGCGATTGCGCCGCATATCGCGGCGGAGCAAGCGGGAGTCGAGATCGATTTGGCGCTGATCGAGCAGGCATATCGCGCAATTTCGGCGCAAGCCGATACGGTGATCGTGGAAGGTGTCGGTGGTTTTCTCGTGCCATTGAGCCGCCAGCAGACCGCAGCGGATTTGGCGCTGCGATTAAATCTGCCGCTGGTGTTGGTGATCGGCATGCGCTTAGGCTGTTTAAATCACGCATTGTTGACCGTGGAGGCGATTCAGCGGCGAGGCTTAACGCTCGCAGGATGGGTGGCGAATCCGATTGACCCGAACATGATGGCGTTCGATGCCAATCTTGCGAGTTTAAAGGCGCGTATTGCGGCACCGTTTTGGGGTATGACAGTGGACTTGAAGATGTCAGAAATACCACTTTTTATGAATGGGTAATGTGTAGATTATTATTTATTAGAATATTATAACTTCATAATATATTAAATTTAAATGCTTGGAATCAAAGGATTTATTGGCACTTTTTGCTTGCCGGAGCGTGGTTGCTGTGCTAACTTAGCGGCCTAAAAACGGCGATGCCAGATCTAAAATAAGGCAGTACATGCAGGATGGAAGGCAGCAAAGCAGAACCGTCGGCAGATTTTGTAATCATCGCCCGCCCCAATTGCTCGTTGTCACCCGCAAGTCGGCTACTTTGTCTGTGTGTTATCGCTTCAGTCGCGTTTGGTATAGCCCTGGTCTTCGCATGGTTGGGTGCATGGCTCATTTTGCCCTTCGCCGGATTGGAAGTCGGGGTGCTGGTATGGGCATTCCGGCATATCGCCCGCCATGCGCAAGACTACGAAAAAATTACGCTATACGGTGATCGTCTGATGGTGGAATGCCAAAACGCAGGGCAAATATCACGGTACGAATTCAATCGTTATTGGGCGCGCGTGGTGTTGGAGCCCGCGCATGGAGAGTGGCGCGTGGCGCTGCGCTCGCACGGACGCCAAGTGGCGTTGGGCCGGCATATGAATTGCGCGCAGCGCCAGGCGCTCGCGAAAGCATTGCGGATTCGGTTAAGTCACAAGGTTTAGGTTTAACATCTATCTAGGGGGTAGCAATGATAAGTAAGCTGAAGAGTCTAGGATTCGGGGTAATGATGGCCCTGATGTCCGTGGCCGCGTGGGCGGAGGCTTCGAAATACAATCTGCAAACGCCGCAAACCCAAGTAGCGCAAGAAATTTTCGATCTGCACATCCTGATTATGTGGGTGTGCGTGGCGATTTTCGTCGTGGTGTTCGGCGTTATGTTTTACGCCATCTGGAAGCACCGCAAGTCGGCCGGGCATCAAGCGGCGCATTTCCACGAGAATACGAAGGTAGAAATTATTTGGACGATCATCCCGTTCGCAATTTTGATCGCGATGGCGATTCCCTCCACCAAGGGCATCCTCAGCATGCGCGATACGGCCAATCCGGATATGACCGTGAAAGTCACGGGATATCAATGGAAGTGGGAGTACGATTATCCCGCGGACGGTGTTAAATTCCTTTCCACGCTGTCCACGCCACGCGTGCAAATCGAGAACAAGGAAGCGAAAGACGAGCATTATTTGCTCGAGGTGGATCATCCGCTGGTCGTGCCGGTAGGCAAGAAAGTGCGCGTGCTGGTCACCGCGAATGATGTGATTCACTCCTGGTCGGTACCGGCATTCGGCATTAAGCAAGATGCGATTCCCGGGTATATCAAAGACACCTGGTTCAGGGCCGAACGACCCGGTACCTTCCGCGGGCAATGCTCGGAACTGTGCGGCAAGGACCACGGCTTCATGCCGGTGGTAGTCGAAGTTAAGTCGCAAGCAGATTACGATAAGTGGATGGCAGCGCAGAAAGCGAAACAGGCTGCCGTTACCATGGACCCGAATAAAACTTACAGTCTGGACGAGTTGAAAGCGCATGGCGAAAAAGTCTATATGACTCACTGCGCGGCTTGCCATCAACCCACGGGCGCGGGCATGCCGCCGGTCTTCCCGGCCTTGACCGGTTCTCCGGTAGCGACTGGCCCGAAAGCGGCGCATATCGATATCGTTATGAACGGCGGTAAGAAAAACCCAGCCATGCCCGCGTGGGCGAAGCAATTGAATGATGTGGATTTGGCGTCGGTTATTACTTTTGAGCGCAATGCGCTGGGTAATCACACCGGAGATATGGTGCAACCCGCCGAAATCAAAGCATTACGGAAATAATCTTAGGAGGCCGAAAATGGAAGCGACACACGCACTCGATCACGATCATGGGCACGATCATGGACACGGTCATCCGACCGGTCTGATGCGGTGGGTAACCACCACCAATCACAAGGACATCGGCACGCTGTACTTGTGGTTCAGCTTCATCATGCTATTCGTCGGGGGCACGCTGGCGTTGCTGATCCGCGCCGAGTTGTTCCAGCCGGGCCTACAAATCGTCCAGCCAGAATTTTTTAACCAACTCACGACTTTGCATGGCTTGATCATGATTTTCGGCGTGATCATGCCGGGCTTCGTCGGCTTAGCCAACTGGCAAGTGCCGATGATGATCGGCGCGCCCGATATGGCATTCCCGCGCATGAACAACTGGAGCTTCTGGCTGTTGCCGGTGGCCGCCAGCCTGTTGATCGGCTCGTTCTTTGTGCCGGGCGGCGCGTCTGCCGGCGGTTGGACGATGTATCCGCCGCTGTCGCTGCAAGGGGGCATCTCCACCGATATGACTATCTTCGCGGTGCATATCTTGGGGATCTCCTCGATTATGGGCGCGATCAACATTATCACCACCATCCTCAATATGCGCGCACCGGGCATGACGATGATGAAGATGCCGATGTTCGTATGGACCTGGTTGATCACCGCGTATCTGCTGATCGCGGTGATGCCGGTGTTGGCGGGCGTGGTAACCATGCTGCTCACCGATCGCCACTTCGGTACGCACTTCTTCAATGCCGCGGGCGGCGGCGACCCGGTGATGTTCCAGCACATCTTCTGGTTCTTCGGCCACCCCGAGGTGTACATCATGATTCTGCCGGCGTTCGGGATTGTTTCTCAAATTATCCCGACGTTCGCGCGCAAACCCTTGTTCGGTTATGCTTCCATGGTGTACGCGACATCGTCGATCGCGATCTTGTCGTTCATCGTCTGGGGGCATCATATGTTCACCGTGGGTATGCCGACGGGCGCCCAACTGTTCTTCATGTACGCGACCATGTTGATCGCGGTGCCAACCGGCGTGAAAGTGTTCAACTGGGTCGCCACCATGTGGAAGGGCTCGATGACCTTCGAAACGCCGATGCTGTTCGCGATCGCTTTCGTGTGTCTTTTCACCATCGGCGGTTTTTCCGGCCTGGTGCTGGCGATTACCCCGGTGGATATTCAATTGCAGGACACCTACTACGTGGTGGCGCATTTCCACTACGTGCTGGTGTCGGGCGCGCTGTTCTGCATTATCGCCGCCGTGTACTTTTGGCTGCCGAAGTGGACCGGCCATATGTACGACGAGAAACTGGGCAAGTGGCATTTCTGGCTCTCGACCATCTTCTTCAATATCACCTTCTTCCCGATGCACTTCCTGGGCTTGGCCGGCATGCCGCGCCGCATCCCGGACTATGCGCTGCAATTCGCCGACTTCAACAAGATTGCGAGCATCGGTGCATTCGGTTTCGGTTTGAGTCAGTTGATTCTGCTGGTGGTGGTGCTCAAGTGCATCAAGGGCGGCGAAAAAGCCCCCGGCCGCGCGTGGGAAGGCGCGGATTCGTTGGAGTGGACGCACCTACCCTCTCCGCCGCCATACCATTCGTTCGAAACCCCGCCACTCGTTAAGTAATGGCAGTGGGGTGGTTCCTGTTTGGACAGGCGCCACCCCACCCTCTGGAGCGCTGAGTGGAAACCCCTACCCCTAAGGACAAAGCGAAATATATGACGGCGGCGATCTTGGTCGCCATTGTGGTGGCGATTTTCATTTTCACCTTCATCAAGCAGGGATAAGCGATGTCTGAAGCGAAGGTGCAGAACCGGGTTGTCCTGAAGAAGTTGATACTTGTGACTGCTCTGATGTTCGGTTTTGGCTATGCGCTGGTGCCGTTCTACAAAAAGATTTGTGATGTGACGGGACTTTCCAGGGATAGGGTGGCGGTTTCTAATACCCAGGTGGATCCGGCGCGCTGGGTGACGATTCAGTTCGACGCCAATGTCGGCCCCAAGCTGCCATGGAAGTTCGAGCCACAGATCACCAGTCTGCGCGTACATCCCGGTGAAGTGAAACAGGTGATGTACCGGGTAGTGAATTTGACCGATCGCACGATCGTCGGTCAAGCCATCCCGAGTTATGGCCCGGCACTTGCGGTGCTGTATTTTAAAAAAATCGCGTGTTTCTGCTTCAATCAGCAGACACTCAAACCGTATGAAGACCGATTGATGCCGGTACAGTTTGTGGTGCAGAACGATTTACCGCAGGACGTGAATACCATCACCTTGTCGTACACGTTCTTCGAGCAAGTAAAAGCAGGCGCCTCCTAAAATGGCGCACGAGCCGCGCAAAGCGAATGCCTGGCAAGCCGCGCGCGCCGTATTCTGGAGCTTTTTTGGGGTGCACAAGCGCACCGATTACGACCGCGATGCGGTGCAGCTTACGCCAGGTCAGGTGATTGTGGCGGGCCTGATAGGCGCCGCGCTGTTCATCGGCACACTGCTAGGCGTGGTTTACCTAGTCATGCGTTAGCGCCCGCGGCATACAAGGATTGTTTAGGTTTAATGATATATCTCAAGGAGGAGCAATATGAGTGAGCATCAAAGTGGAGGCTATTATCTTCCGTCACCCTCGGGCTGGCCTATTGTCGGTTCGTTAGCGCTGCTGTTGTTCGCATGCGGCATGGTGCTGTGGGCGAACAGCTTGCCGGGCGGCTGGCTGGTTTTGGTCGGCTTGGGCGTGCTGTTCTATATGATGTTCGGCTGGTTCGGCAAAGTGATCGGCGAATCCGAGAGCGGCAAGTACAACGCGCAAGTGGATCGTTCTTTTCGCTGGGGCATGAGTTGGTTCATTTTCTCTGAAGTGATGTTCTTCGCTGCTTTCTTCGGCGCCTTGTTCTACACACGGGTATTGTCGGTGCCCTGGCTAGGCGAAGGCGATACCAACGCCATCCTGTGGGAAGGCTTCAAAGCCACCTGGCCGACCGCCGGCCCTTTGGGTGCGAAGGTGATTGCACCGATGTCGGAAGCCGGGCCGGGCCAATTCGCGCCAATGGCAGCCTGGGGTGTGCCGGCGCTCAATACGCTGACTCTATTGACCTCGGGCGTGACGGTGACGCTTGCGCATTGGGGCTTGAAGAAAGGCAATCGCGGTCAGCTGATTTTTTGGCTGGCGTTGACCGTCGCCCTGGGCGCCACGTTCTTGTTTTTGCAAGCGACCGAATACCACGAAGCCTATACCAAAATGGGCCTGACCCTGGGTGCCGGCGTGTATGGCGCGACTTTCTTCATGCTGACCGGTTTCCACGGCCTGCATGTAACCATCGGCAGCATCATGTTGCTGGTGATTCTGCTGCGTAGTATCAAGGGGCACTTTAAGCCCGATCATCATTTTGCATTCGAGGCGGTGTCCTGGTATTGGCACTTCGTGGACGTGGTGTGGCTGGGTTTGTTCGTGTTCGTGTATTGGCTTTAATCCCCGCGGTGGAGGAGTAATTTCCTAATAACAAAAAAATAATAAAGGGGAATTATTTGGCGCCGCGGCAACATCGCGGCGCCATTTTTATTTTTTCGGAAGCGGAATTACAAATGCATAGTAGCGCGCGGGAAATTTAGTGGCGCGGCGGAAGGATGCCGAAGTAAAATCCGGCCATCAACAGCAGAAACAAAATGAGCGATAGGGAGATGCGTACCGTCAGCGCTTTCACGGTACGCTCGGATTGCCCCTTATCCTTAACGAGGAAAATGAGCGCGGACGCCAGACTACCCAAGATGATGAGCAAAAAAGCGATCACGATAATGCGGTACACGATAAGCGACATGGCGGTTCCTCGGGACGTGATTCGGCGCAGTGTAGCGGAAAGCGGCATGTCACGCCATGTGCGCCATGGCTGAGCGCCGCCGCCCGTTCTGGCTGCCCACGGTCGCGGCGCTGGCTGTGGTCGCGCTCACCGCTTACGCCGGCGTGTGGCAGACGCATCGCGCGCAATATAAACGTGCTTTGCAAGCGCGTTACGATGCCCAAGCCAAGGCGCCGCCGGTCGCGTTGCCAGGCACCCCGTTCGATCCCGAGACGTATCTTTACCGGCGCGTCAGCGTCACGGGCCGTTTCGACCCGGCCCATGAAATTTTGCTGGACAACCGGATTTTGGATGGCAAGCCTGGCTATCAGGTGGTGACGCCGCTCAAATTAGAACAGGGCGCGGCGTATGTATTGGTCGATCGCGGTTGGGTGGTGCGCAACTTGGATCGCACGCTATTGCCGGAGATCAGAACCCCGCTGGGGGTGGTGACGATCGAAGGCATCGCGGTTCCGCCCAGCGGGAAATATCTTGAGCTCTCGTCCAATACGGTCGAGGGCAAGGTGTGGGAGAACCTGCACTTCAAGCGCATGCAGGCGTTATTGCCGCAGCGGCTGCAACCCTTGATGGTGATGCAGTTGAACGACAACGGCGATGGTTTGATACGGCGCTGGGCGCGCCCCGATGTCGGCGTCGAAATGCACATCGGCTATGCCTTCCAATGGTTTGCGCTCGCGGGGGTGACGATAGTGATCTATGGAGTGCTTTATGCAAAACGCCGCAAGGCCCGATAGGACCAAATTTCTTTTGGTGGTGGCGCTATTCGCGCTGCCGGTGATCGCCAGCTATCTGGCTTATTTCGTGTGGCAGCCGCAAGGCGGCGTCAAGAATTATGGCGAGCTGATTAAGCCGGAGTCGCTGCCGGAGTCGCTGGCGCTCACGCCGCTCGAAGGCGGCACGACCACGTTGCAAGCGCTGCGCGGCAAATGGCTGCTGGTGCAAGTGGATACGGGGGCGTGCGCCAGCGCGTGCGAGCATAAACTCTACGTCATGCGCCAAGTGCGGCTAATGCTAGGGCGCGACCGAGACCGCGTGTTGCGTGTGTGGCTGGTGGAAGATGGCCGGATGCCGGCGGCGTCGATCAAGCAGCAATTCGACGGCACATTATTGTTCAAAGATCCGGCGCGTGCACTGATTGGCAAGCTGGCGGCGCGGTCCGATGCCACGCAATACATGTATATGATCGACCCGCTGGGCAATTTGATGATGCGCTGGCCCGCGAATCCGGATATCAAGCGCATGTACAAGGACATCGAGCGCTTGCTGAAAGCGTCACAAATCGGATAAGCCATGTTTAAAAAACTGATCGTTGTTGCCAGCGTGCTGGCGTTCGGTGTGGTGGTGTTGGGCGCCTTCGTGCGTTTGTCGCATGCGGGCTTAGGCTGCCCGGACTGGCCGGGTTGTTACGGCAAGCTCACCCCGGCGCACGCGCAGCAGGAGATCGCGCAAGCGGAAGCGGCGCACCCCGGCGGAACCGTGTCCGCGCCCAAGGCATGGAAGGAAATGGTGCATCGCTATTTTGCCAGCACCTTGGGCCTGCTGATCGTCATCATCGGCGTGACGGCATGGCTGAAGCGCGAACAGTTAAAGCAGGGTATGGGCTTGCCCACCGCGCTGATCGTATTGGTTATCCTGCAGGGGCTGCTCGGCATGTGGACCGTGACACTCTTGCTGAAGCCGGTCATCGTGACACTCCATCTGCTCGGCGGTATGAGCACGCTGGCGCTGCTCATTTGGCTGCTGCAACGGCAAAGCCGCGATATTCCCGCGGTACGTGCCGTGGATGCGGCGCGCGTCAGGTCGCTTGCCGTGGCGGCGCTGGCGATGGTGGCGTTGCAGATCGCGCTCGGTGGCTGGGTCAGTTCCAATTATGCGGCACTGGCCTGCTCCGATTTTCCGGCGTGTCATGGCGCGTGGTTACCACCCATGGATTTCCATCACGCTTTCCAATTCACGCGTGAATTAGGGAAAACCGAACAAGGCGCGTTGCTCTCCCTAGACGCCTTGACCGCGATTCATTGGACGCATCGCGTGGGCGCCTTGGTGACTTTCATCTTGGTCGGTCTGCTGGTGCTTAAAATGCTGCGCATCCCGGCGTTGGCCAAAGCCGGCGTACTGCTTGCGCTGGTGCTGTTGACGCAGGTGAGCCTGGGTATCGCCAACATACTGCTGAGTTTGCCGCTACCGGTAGCGGTGGCGCACAGCGGCGTGGCGGCGCTGCTCTTGATCACGCTGGTGATGTTAAACTTCAGGTTGAAAAAAGCCCTAGACCGGGCATAAACGGGGTTCGCCATGGATGCACTTGCCTTCAATCAATTCGCTTATCGCTGTCAGCAATTTTTGCAACTGACTAAACCGCGTGTGGTGTCCTTGATCGTGTTCACGGCGGTGATCGGCATGTTCCTGGCGACACCGGGCATGGTACCGCTACGGATTCTGTTCTCCGCCACGCTCGGCATTGCGCTGGTGGCGGGTGCCGCCGCCGCGGTGAACTGCTTGATCGAACAGAAAATCGATGCCGTGATGGCGCGCACGCGCGCCCGCCCTCTGCCGCGCGGCGAAGTCACCTCGCCGCAAACCCTGTTTTTCGCCGGCGTGGTCGGCGGCATGGGCTTGTTGATCCTCAATACGCTGGTGAATCCGCTCACCATGTGGCTCACGCTCGGCACTTTCGTCGGTTATGCCGTAGTTTATACCGTGATATTGAAGCCACGCACGCCGCAAAATATCGTCATCGGCGGCGCTTCCGGCGCCATGCCCCCGGTACTGGGCTGGGCCGCCGTAACGGGTGACGTGAGCGCGGATGCCTTGCTGCTGTTTCTGATTATTTTTGCTTGGACCCCGCCGCATTTCTGGGCGCTGGCGCTGTATCGCAAGAACGAATACGCCAAGGCCGGCATGCCGATGCTGCCGGTCACGCATGGCGAGCAATTCACGCAATTGCATGTGTTGCTCTATACCATCATTCTCACCGCGGCGACGCTGCTGCCGGTGGCGACCGGCATGGGCGGCTTGGTGTATCTGGCCGCCGCGTTGGCATTGGATGGCGTGTTTCTGTATTACGCCTATCGCATTTGGCGCCATTACACCGACGCCATTGCCAAGCGCACCTTCGCGTATTCCATCCTCTATTTGAGCTTGTTGTTCGCGGCGTTTTTAGTGGACCATTACTTCAAGCTACCGCTGGCCTTGTTGCATGGGTGAATAGGGATAGCTCCACTATCTAACACGCTTTTCACTAAACGCATCCTGGATATGGTCCTCGAAAAAACTGGCGACCGAACCCGCTCTCATCAAGCGCCGGTGCAAGTCGGCGGAGACGCGCCAATACTGCATCACCGTCCCGTTATTAAACTCCACTTCCAGCACCTGGCTGGCGGCGTCATGGCCGACAGAGCGGATTTTGCTCGAGCTGACTCCTTTACGTTCCATGTGGTCTCCTGATGCACTAAGCGATGATTTCGGATACACTCCTCCGAAATAACCATTTTACTTAATCATGATTCTATCGCGCACCAGCCAATACGCCATTCAGGCACTGATTTTTATTGCTACCCGCCCGCCGGGCGAGCCGGTGCTGAATCGCGAGATTGCGGGTTATCTGGACGTGCCGCCAGCCTATCTCGCGAAAATCATGCAGAGTTTGTGCAAAGGCAATTTGTTGTATTCCTTTCGCGGGCGGCTCGGCGGTTTTTGCCTGCGCGAGGGCGCGGAGAAAACTGACTTGATGCAAATTTTGATGCTGACAGAGGGGGTGGGTTTCACCCAGGATTGTGTCCTGGGGCTCAAAGTCTGTTCCGATGCCACAGCCTGTCCGATGCACGCGAAATGGAAACCCATTAAGAAAAAAGTCGTGTCATTATTAAACGAACAGACGCTGGAAAAGCTGGCGCGCGCGGTGCAGACAGGCAAATACCGGCTCACCGATTTGCCGGCGTCGCTGCGCATACCGCTGCGCCGCGCCTAGCTCCCCGCCGTTGGCGACGCGTAATGCGTAGCATCAAGCGGTTGTACCGGATGTTTTAATACACGTGGCGGCATGGTGCCCTGCGCGTTAGAGAGCATTGCGCATGCGGATAACGCGGTAGATAATCACACCATCTCTCGCATAGGTGTCCCCCATGCTTCCGGAACAAATCGCACAGATCAAACGCCGCATTGTCGAACTCGGCATCGAGCATCGCGACCTGGACGAAGTGATTGCCCGCCTCATCGCCGACCCCAGCCCGGACGAACTGCAACTCCGTCGTCTGAAGAAACACAAGCTGTGGTTGAAAGACGAAATCACGCGCTTGCAGATGCAGATCACGCCGGATATTCCGGCTTAGCCGGGAGTTATATATCTCAAGGCCCCTTGCGGTTAATCGCCTGCAAAAATTCCGCCCGCTTCGCCGCATCGTCTTGCAGCAGCCCCGCAAAAGCTTGCGTATACACCCGCTCATCCCCGCGCCGGTCTTCCCCCAACAGTAAACACAGCTGCTCCGCTTCGATCACGCACGCTGCGCCTAGCGCTTTGCCGTGGGTGATAAGCGCTTCGGTGATATCGCGCGTCATCCATTCTTGGTAGGTGAAGCGGTGGCCGATGGCATCCACCATGCGCGCGATGCGGCCGAAGCCGTGCAGACGCCCACCGGGAATGTAGGCGATATGGGCTAGCCCGCGAAACGGCACGAGGTGGTGCGGACATACGCCGTGGATAGCGATGCCGCGCACCACCACCATATCTTCGCGGTCGTCTGCGAAACCTTCGCCCAGCGCCTCGGCGGGGTCGATGCCATAGCCGCCGAGCAGGCGTTTTTCCCACAGCTCGCGCACACGCTTGGCGGTTTTGCCGGTGTGTACCGAGTCGGGCGCGACGCCGCAGGCGCGCAGCAGATCGGTGACGGCGGTTTCAAACGCAGCGGGGTTGAAGGGCGCGATTTGCGCGATGCCGACGCCTTCGCGCCGGCTGCCGGGCGGGGGATGATCGTGTACGCAGGGGGGTAGGCTTGAGTTCATGGGGTGCTCGCGTGACAATGGGTGTTCATGTTAAACCTGACACTCACTCTTTTAAAGGGATCAATCATGCGCCTGAAGTCGCAACTGTTTGGATTCGCGATAACGTGAAGTAAGGTCTAGGAGACTGCCGGACTGAAAGGAAATTGGCCGTCTATTCTGGTGACGTTCCCTCTATGTGAACCTCAGCTTCTGGAGGCGGTGAACTTCTGCTGCCGACCTATTCTGTTGAAAAACTCGCCTCACATCCAGAATACCGTCAGTGATTGCGCTTCCTCTCGGCCAGGAGCCGCTGCCCCTCAGCCACTTGGCGAGGCGATGCCTTGCTCACGAGGTAGGCCAGCTTACCCTTGGCGAAATCGTCACCCTGCTCCGCAGCAAGGGCAATCCACATGTA